>UMHW01079945.1_pt1 | contig 52433 bp, 54 predicted proteins | sample 1965631 | NCBI WGS metagenome assembly UMHW01 (sample SAMEA4836107, study PRJEB28245) | human gut metagenome | biome: gut microbiome; material: fecal sample | place: Denmark | collected 2008
CCTTTTGCGTGTTTCAATTTAATTATGTTTTTTTCAACCTTACACCTCCATTTGTATAGTTTATTGCTAATTTTAAAATAAGTACACATCACTATATTAGTTTTTGTTGGATAACAAGCAAAAATTAATAATATACATATACAGTTATCAAACTTTTTGTTTGATAATTGCTTTCTTAAAAAAAATAATATATAATTAATTTCAGGTGATTTTATGAAAAACAAAATTGATTTAAGAATTATCAAAACAAATAAAGTCTTATTTGAAGCATTAATTACATTGATGGAACAAAAAGACTTTGAAAAAATTAAAATATCCGATATATGTGATCAAGCTTTAATTAATCGTTCAACATTTTATGCGCACTACGAAGACAAATATGACCTTTTATTAGCAATGATAAATGATTTAAAAAATAATTTAGAACGTGAACTGAAGGAAAACAAAGAAGAAGATATATCAAAAAACTATTTTATGGAATTTCTAAAAATATTAATTAATCATGTTGATGAGAAAAGAGAAACTTACAATTCTATACTTAAAAATGACAAAAATGGAATTGTAATGGATTTTCTAATTGATGTTAGTTATAGAGATTTAACTAGTAGATTAAAAAATAATAATATAATATCTATTATTCCGATAGATGTTATTACAAAATTTTATATAGGAGGTATTGTAAACATAGGCATCGATTGGGTTAAAAATAAAAATAAATATACAAAAGAAGAGTTATTATTATATTTTGATAAATTAATTCCTGACAAAGTTTGAATAATTATAATTACTTTTCTAAACAATTTATATAAAAATAGGGTTAATTAAATTTACCCTATTTTTTTGTTTTTTCTTTATATAAATTCAAATAATTTTTTAAAGTCTTAGTTTGATTAAAAGGATTCAAAAAAGAATATTTTTCTTTTGCACTCTTCTGAAATTCTTTAATATCAACTTTCAATTGTTCATATTTAATAATAATATTATTTTCTTTAGCATATTTTTTAATCTTTGAATATAGTTTGCATGAATAAAATGCATCTATAATTATTAATCCAGTAAAAATTCCAAGAATATATGAAAAAGCTATATTTTCACTAAACCAACCTAACGCATTAATTATATCTTCTGCAATTATATAATAATACAAAGCCCCTACAATAGTCCATATTACACTAAATAATGGGCAAATAATTCCTTTATAATTTAACCATCTATCTCTATAATCTCATAATCTTATTTTATTTTTTAAACTAATTAATCTACCTATTAGTTCTATAAGAGTCATAACAAAACCCATCAATAAAATAACTATAATAGGATTAATTGATTGACTTTGAAAAATAAAATATATGATTGTTAAAAAAACCAATCTAAATCCATATATTGGTAAATAAGGGCCAATTAAAAAGCCTGGATTAATCCATTTTTTATGAACAATTCTTCTAAAAAATAATTATATTGTCCATCCAAAAGTACTTCCTAAATAAAAAATAAATACAATTTGTAAAAATACAGTCATTTATTATTCACATCTTTTTTTATATATTTCTATTATACTATAAAAAGAAAATAAAGAAAATAAAATTATATACACATTATAATATTACTCATTATTCCCCATAAAAATCGTATCTCCTGCTTTGACTGTATAGATAGTTGTATTTTGATTTATTGGTATTTTTAGTTCCTGCCCTACAGATATTGTATTATTAGTTAAATTATTTTCTCTTTTAATTGTTTCTATGGGAATTCCAAATTGTCTACTAATACCATATAGAGTATCTCCCTTTTGTACTATATAGTTTCTCATACTTCACCTCAGTTTAATATATGTATCTAGGTAAATTATTATCTCTTTTTTCTGATATTTAACATATCTTATTAATGAAAGGAGGAAACATATGTTACCAAATTGGAATCAAAACGATGATTGCCCAGAACGTCCAAGGCCAAATCGTCCTAGGGTAGTCTTTTGTCTTTTCCCTACTGGTCCTACTGGAGCAACCGGCGGAATTACTGGGCCTACTGGACCTACGGGGGCTACTGGTCCTACGGGTCCTACTGGACCTGCGGGAAGTGGTCTTACTACATTAGGATATTTTCCTGATTTCGCATCTTTTATTGCCGCTCATCCTACAGGAAACCCTGGAGACTCTTATGTTGTTGGTGGCTCTGTTTACATGTGGGATGCAGCTACTGCTAGCTGGGCTGCTACTTCCATTATCCCAGGACCTACTGGCCCTACAGGTGCAACTGGGCCTACTGGACCTACAGGAGCTACTGGTGCTACCGGACCTGTTGGAAGCACTGGTCCCACAGGTGCAACACCAAATTTAACTATAGGTACTGTCTCTACTGGTACTCCTGGTGGTACGGCTTCTGCGAGCATTACGGGGGTTAGTCCAAATTTCGTGCTTAATTTAACTCTTCCTCAAGGACCTACAGGCGCTACAGGAGCAGCCGGGGCGACTGGAATCACTGGACCTACTGGTGCAACTGGACTTAGTGTTACTGGACCTACTGGTCCTACAGGGGCTAGTGGAGCTACTGGTGCAACAGGACCAACTGGACCTAGTGTTACTGGACCTACTGGTCCTACAGGGGCTAGTGGAGCTACTGGTGCAACAGGACCTACTGGGCCTAGTGTTACTGGACCTACCGGTCCTACAGGAGCTAGTGGTGCTACTGGTGCAACAGGACCTACCGGACCTACTGGACCTACTGGACCATAATTTGTATAGAAGTTCTCACCTTGAGAACTTTTTATTATTTCTTTTATTTCTTCATTTTTATTTTCTTATTACATATAGTTAAAGGAAAGGGTGAATTTATGAAAGTATGCGTTTATGCAATTTCTAAAAATGAAGAAAAATTTGTAACGAAATGGGTCAATTCTATGAAGGAAGCGGATGAGATTTATGTCTTAGATACTGGTTCTACTGATAATACTGTCTCCCTGTTAAAAGAGGCCGGTGTACACGTGAAACAAGAAATCATTTCTCCATGGAGATTTGATGTTGCGAGAAATAAATCGTTAGAACTTGTTCCGGACGACTGTGATATTTGTGTTTGTACGGACTTTGATGAGGTCTTTGAACGAGGCTGGCGTGAAAAAATTGAAAATGCTTGGGATCAGAATACTACTCGCTGTCAATATACTTATCATTGGAGTCTGGACGAAAAGGACCAACCAATTGTTAGTTTCTTTTTAAATCAAGTTCACAAAAAGAAAGGTTATCAATGGACTCATCCTGTTCATGAAGTATTGTCTTACACTTTAGGGGAAGAAGTAGTCGCAAGTTGTCCTGATGTCGTTTTAAAACATTATCCTGACTCTTCCAAATCTAGAAGTAGTTATTTGCCATTACTTGAACTTTCTGTTCGCGAAGATCCTAATGATGATAGGAATATGCACTATCTGGGTCGAGAGTATATGTATTACGAAATGTGGGATAAAGCTATTGAGACTCTCAAAAAGCACCTAACTTTACCTAAAGCCATTTGGAAAGATGAACGTGCTGCTTCGATGCGTTTTATAGGACGTTGCTACAAAAACATAAAAAATTATGATGAAGCTAGATGCTGGTATGATTTAGCTATAAAAGAAGCACCCCATTTGCGAGATGCTTTCGTTGAAAAAGCTTTGATGGAATATGAGTTAGAGCATTATGAAGTGGTTGAAGACTTATGTTTTCGAGCCTTAGAAATTAAATCACACGAACAAACTTATATCAATGAACCATTTAGTTGGGATAGTACTATTTATGATTTACTATCTATTAGTGCTTATTATTTAAAAAGATATTCACAAGCTGTTTATTTCGTGGATATTGCTTTAACTTATTTACCTAATGATACTCGATTGATGAATAATAGAAAAATATTTAAAGAAAAAGAAAGCTAATTTTTGCTTTCTTTTGTCATCCCAGGAAACAAATCTATTCTACCCTCTTTATAACTTTCTAGTACTTTATTCCAAATAACACTCTCTACAAACCTGCCTTTCTTAGGATGCATTAAGTAGCGAATGGTTAATTCAATATGGTCATCTACAATTTTTGTATATATTGTAGGATCGTATTTATTAAAATATACTCTATTTGTGGTATTGATATCATTAATCTGAGCTTTCATTTTTTTAGGGATATTTTTGATTACTTCTATATTATTTACAATTTTATATAATTCCTGCTTATTTTTTACTAAATCGCAATCCATAGTAACTTTTACTGTTAATTCATCCCAGATATATTTAAAACCTTTATTGATATTTCTTACTGGTTCAGAAAAGACGATAGAATTTGGAAAAGTTACAATTACTCCTGTTGATTGTCCATGTTTTTCATCAGTAGAGATTTCTAATACTTCAAAGTTTAGGGAGGAAATATTCATGACATCTCCGCGTATATCTTTTACTTCTATTCTATCTTCTACTTGAAATGGTTTTTTTACTTTTATATAAATTCCACAGAAGAAGTTTAAAATAATTTCGCGTAAAGCAATTGTCATTGCTGCTGAAGTAACACTAATTAAAGTCATTAAATTTTGAATGTAGTCATTCCATATAAATAATAAGAAAATGACTTCTGTTACATTTAAAACAATTTGAATTGCTTGATTAATAAAATATTCTTTTCTTCCTTCTATCTTTTTTCGAATTGTTCTTCTACCAATTTTTTTAAAAAAAGTAAATAATATCAATACAATTGTAGTTGATAAGATTAAAGAAATATATGTTTCATTTATTGTAGTTAATCCACTTAAATACTTACAAAATCTATCAAAATACTCCATACTATTCCTCCCTTATGGGTTATCATTATATCATTTTTTATATTTTTTTTGAAGTTATCTAACTAAATCTATGTTATACTAGACATATTATTGACACTTTGGAGGTATATATTTTATGGTTATTGGAATTATTGGAGCTTTTGATGAAGAAGTTGAGAAATTCATTGAAGTTTTTAAGTTAAAAAAAGAACAAGACGTGATTTGGGATATTTATTTGGGAGAATATCAAGAAAAAAAGTTAGTTGTATGTCGTTCAGGAATTGGGAAAGTAAATAGTGGAGCAATGACACAGTATCTTATTGATCATTTTCATGTTGATTTGATTATTAATTCTGGGTGTGCTGGCAGTTTACTTAGTAAAGTGAAAATTATGGATGTTATTCTTAGCAATTACGTTACTTATCATGATTTCCAACCTACTAGAATTATGGAATATAGTGTTCCTGAACAAGGAAAAGTTAGTGCTTCTACTAAATTAATTCATATTGCAGAAGATGCTTTAAAAAAGTTAGAAGTGGATAATTATTATATTGCTCCTATTGCTAGTGGGGATTGTTTTGTTACTGATGCTAAAATGAGAGATTATATTTATAAAACCACGGGAGCTTATGCTGTTGATATGGAGAGCGCTTCTATTGGACATATTTGTAAATTAAATCATATTCCTTTTTTATCGGTTCGTACTATTTCGGATTTCTCTGATGGAGAGGAAGATTTTGAAGTTATCGCTGCTTACAAATCTAGCCAATTAGTTAAAACTATGATTGAGGCATTATAAAAAGATAGCTTATTATTGTTCGTTAGCTATCTTTTTTAATTCGTTAAATAGAAATTCTTTGGCTTGTTCATTTTTTTCTTCTTGGATTTGTTTTGCTAAAGTTTTTAATTTTGTTTTCTTTTTTGAGTCCATATCTAGGTAGTCTAGTTGTTCTAGGAATTCTTCTATCATTTCATTAATTGTCATTTCTTCTTCATCTTCTTTACTTAATAAATCCTTTAGAATTCCTGTCTTTTCTAATTCTTCTTCTGACATAAACTACTCCTCTTTTCTCTTTTTTATTATATCATAAAGTTTGAGTAATTGCACCTTTCCCATTTTTACAAGTAATATGGGCTATACTTCCATTAATGATAGTCATTTTAGGTGGTACGTGCCCTATATCTGCATTAAAGATTAACGGAATATCCGGGAATAATTTTTTTAAAGCATCTTGATATGAAAAATCTTTGTAAAAACAACTTGGCACTGCACTCTTCCAATAACCATTCCTCTTATATATTGAAACCATCCTGCTTCTCTCATTTGAAATAGAGTTCGATAGAAGACTTCTACTGATAGTTCGCAAACATCAAAGTACCAAATGATTCCATCTTCTTTATATCTTTCTATAAAGTCTTTTGTATAGTCATATGAAGTTCCTATTATATCTTTTAGACAATCTAGGCAACCTCCAATCATTCGTCCCTTTATGTTTACCTCTCCATTTAAGTCTTCCCAATAGACTGGTTCCGTTAGATGATAGCCATCTGTTTCTTCTAACCAGTCTTTTTGATAAAAATCAAAACTTTTTTGTTCTACTATATTCCCTCTTAGAATTTCTAAGGTGTTTTTTAGGCATTGATGTAGTTTTGTTTGATTGAAACTACCTGCATTACAACCATATAAGGTGGCGATATCTAATTTTGTTGTTGTAATGTATAAAAGCGCTGTAGGGTCAGAATACCCCATTATCCATTTTGGATTTTTTCTTATGCTTTCTCAGTTAATAGATGGTAGCATATCTACTAAAAAATCTCCACCTGTTGCACAAATAATCATTTTAATATTTGTATCCGTAATTAGTTCATCTAATTCTTTACTTCTTTTTTCTCCGGTTGTAGACGTAATACCTTTATTTCTAACACTTGCGGTTTCTTTTATTTGATATCCATTTTTTGTTAATGTTGTGAGAGATTTTTCAAAAGACTCAATATTGTCTCCTACTCCTTGCGATGGTGCAGTAATTCCAATAGTATCTTTCTCTTTTAAAAATTTAGGATATAGCATTATTTTCTACCATTCGATTATCTAAAATGTGATTTATAACTATTAAAATAATACTTATTGCTAACATTATTCCAGAAGTTATTAGCATTGGAGTCGCTTCTATTTGCATAGTTCCTTCTATTGACTCTATTACTAAGTTTATAATTAAGGAAATACTTCCACCAATTAGCGCAACGAAAAGGGCTGCGATGATTCCTGCAATTCCTACATTGACAATCCATTTGTAATATGGCTTTTTTAATAATGCAATGGCTACTATAATAATAACTGATATGATAATGGCACCAATAATAAATTCATCTGATGTGATTGTGTTATAACCATCTACCATAGTTTGAGCATCTTTTGGCATTTCTTGTCTTGCTTCTTCTATAATTTGCTGATAACTATTTTCTACTTCTTCGCTTTCAAATGCTTCTTCTATTGCTTGATTTAGTTGGTCATCAGTTATCTCTCTTCCAATTGCTTTTTCTACCATATCTTTATTTCCATGTAGAATATTTTTGATATCTTCTTCTAAATTAACATCATCGATTTGATCTTTTGATAAGTCTTCTATGATACGATTACTGTATTTTTCTACAAAAGAATTAATCTCTTTATCATTTTCAATGGCATCTTTTATTTTGCTATATTCTTCTTCTGATAGATTATCTAAATTTTCTGTAATACTCTCTGTCATTTGATTGGTAATTTCTTCTTTAAAGTATTGTCCTATCAAATCGTTGTTAATTGTCCTTTCTGCATACATTACTGTTGGTATTAAAGTAAAGGTAAATACTAATACCGTCGTTAAAATCCCTCTAATAAATGTTTTCATAACTCCTCCTTTATTTCCCTTATTATACCATGAAAAAAAGTAAATCCATCATAAGAATTACTTTTATCCTTTTTGTTTTACATTTGATTTGTCTTTATTAGTTTTTTTGCTTTTTCTATACCTCGATATAAAACTTCATCTACTTCTTCTCCATGAATACTTTTTGCTGAATTATATGCAAGCATGCAAATGGTCATTGGTCCTACTGCTCCTGTTGGTGGTGTAATTAGTGATACTTTTTCATATACTCTATCAAAAGCTACATCTCCTACTGTTTTTCCACTTTTATTTTTATGTACTCCTACATCGATGATAACAGCACCTTCTTTTACAAACTTTTCTGTTATATATTCTTGTTTATTTAGAGCTGCTATTACAATATCACAGTCTCTAGTAATACTTTCTAAGTCTTTGGTTTTAGAATGGCAAATAATTGGAGTTGCATTATTTTGTAACATCAATTCTGCAAGTGGTTTACCTACAATATTACTTCTATTAATAATTGCTACTTTCTTTCCTTCAAGTGAGACATCATATGCTTTTAGTAGCATTTCTATTCCACGAGGAGTGCATGGTATTAATGTAGTATCTCCTGTTGATAGTTTACCTGCCGATAGAGAGGTTAGTCCATCCACATCTTTTTTAGGACTAATCATATCTAACAGTCTTCTTTCTTCTCCTTTTAAATTTTCTGGTAAAGGAAGTTGAATCATCATACCAGTGATTGTTTTATCACTATTTATTCTTGTTATATAGTCTTCTAGTTCTTCTTTCGACATTTCGTTAAAATGAACACTCATAAAGTCAATGATTGTTTTATTTGAGATTGTTCTTTCTTTCATTTTAGCATACATCTGTCCACCAAAGTCACTACCAATTGATAAATCAACCACTCTAGGTATTGTTTCTTGTTTCCTTAATAAATATTTATTTAATTCTTCATATAAAATGCTGCTGACTTGCAAACCGTTTATTTTTTTATTCATACCTAGCCCTCTTTTCTCTTTTATTTACCTTTATTATAACATATGTATTCGCTTTTTCTGCCTCAAAAAAAAGAGTAGCAATAACTACTCTTTTATCATATAATTGTTATCTTGATAATCTATGGTCACTGTATCTCCTGGTTTCACTTGTCCTGCTATTATCTTTTTAGAAAGCATTGTCTCAATTGTTCTTGATACTAGTCGTTTTAGAGGTCTTGCTCCATAGTTGATATCATATCCATCATTTATTAGTTGAGTTCTTGCTTTATCAGTTAAATTGATTTTTAAATCGACATCTTTTAATCTGTTTTCAATTTCAGCTATAATTTTGTCTAAGATATGACCAATCGCATCTTTTGTTAATGGATTGAAGACAATAATCTCATCGATACGGTTAATAAATTCTGGTCTAAAATGTTCTCTTACTTCTTGCATTACTAAATCTGTATTACCATCTAATATATGTTCACTGCCTAAGTTAGAGGTCATGATGATAATCGTATTTTTAAAGTCCACTGTTCGACCATTAGAATCTGTTACTCGTCCATCATCTAGAATTTGTAGTAATAAGTTTAATACTTCTGGATGGGCTTTTTCTACTTCATCGAATAGAACTATACTATACGGATTACGTCTTACAGCTTCTGTTAATTGTCCACCCTCTTCATATCCTACATATCCTGGAGGAGATCCAATTAGTCTAGAAACCGAGAATTTTTCCATATATTCGCTCATATCTATTCTTACCATATGACGCTCATCGTCAAATAGTTCATAAGCAAGCGTTCTAGCAACTTCTGTTTTTCCTACTCCAGTTGGTCCTAAAAATAAGAAGGAGGCAATTGGTCTATTGGGATCTTTAATACCACTTCTTGACTTTATTACTGCATCACTTACTAATTCTAATGCTTCATCTTGCCCCATAACACGTTTTTTCATGTTATCTTCTAGAGATAATAGTTTTTCCTTTTCACTGCTTACTAATTTTGCTACTGGAATATTGGTCCACTTAGCAATAATCTTCGCAATATCATTTTCAGTTACAGTATCACTTAGAATCTTATTCTTTTCTGTGTTGTTTAATTTTTCTAGTTCTTTTTCTAATTTTGGAATCGTACCGTGTCTTAAAATTGCAGCTTGTTCTAGATCATATTTATTTTCTGCTTGGTCTAGTTTGAATTTCGCTTCTTCAATTTCTTTTTTCTTCTTCTTAATATTTTCGTTTAGATTCTTTTCTTTATTCCAAGCTTCGGTTAACTCTTGCTCTTTTTGTTTCATCGTTATTAGATTTTTATCAATGTCTTCTCTACGTTTTTTAGAAATCTCATCCTTTTCTTTTTTGATAGCTTGACGTTCAATTTCTAATCTCATGATTCTATGAGTTAAATTATCTAGTTCAAATGGAACAGAATCCATTTGTACTCGGATGGTTGCACAAGCTTCGTCTACTAAGTCTATTGCTTTATCTGGTAGGTATCTATCTGTAATATATCTATTCGATAATGTTGCAGCGGCGATTAGTGCTTTATCTTGAATCGTTACACCATGATGAATTTCAAAGCGTTCTTTTAATCCTCGAAGAATGGTAATTGTATCTTCCACATTTGGCTCTTCTACTTTGATTTTTTGGAAACGTCTTTCTAAGGCTCCATCTTTTTCAATATATTGTCTATATTCATTTAGTGTTGTTGCTCCTATTACATGGATTTCTCCACGAGCAAGCATTGGTTTTAAGATGTTTGACGTATCCATTGCTCCCTCGGTTCTACCAGTACCTACTATCATATGAATTTCATCAATAAACATGATGATGTCGCCTTCACTTTTTTTAATTTCATTTAAGACATTTTTTAGTCTTTCTTCAAATTCACCACGGTATTTAGCACCAGCTACTAAAGAAGCCATATCTAGTTCCCAGACAGTTTTATCTTTTAGACTAGATGGTACATCACCTTTAATAATTCTCAATGCCAATCCTTCTACGATAGCAGTTTTTCCTACACCAGGTTCACCAATTAGAACTGGATTATTTTTTGTTTTCCTTGATAATACTCTGGTGATACTACGAATTTCCTCATCACGACCAATCACAGGATCAATCTTTCCTGCTTTTGCATCAGCTGTGATGTCACGACCATATTTTTCAAGTACGTTTTCTTCTTGCTGTTCATTATAATTATTATACATATTATCACCCCTTCATTGTCCATTATACTCTATTTTTAGCACTTGTCAAGTAAGAGTGCTAATTTCCTTGCAAAAGAAAAATACCCTAATAGAGTATTTTTTTTCCAGATATAAAATCACTTAATCTTTCTTTTAAAGTTTTTTGTACAGGTGTTCTAAATGTTGATATATTTACTTGGCTATTCATTTCTACCCTTACCATTTCTTTAAATGTAGGATTTTCTTCGTATAATCGTTCTAAATATTTCGATGCAATTACTTCACTTTTATCTCTTGGTGTTGGATTGGCATATTCTTTGACAGTACTTAAAATTTTTTCTTTTACTAAACTCATTATCACGTCTTGACTTCTACTAGAAAAATAATTATACCACCCGACTCTGTTATCTAATACGGCTATTAGTGCACTACGAGCCCAGGCGCTGTTTTTATCTACTGTTGTTTGTAATATTATTCTTTCCACTTTGGCTTTGTTATTGTCTTCTTTTTTTTGTCTTTTGGGTTGATGATACACTAATTGAGGTGATGTGTCATTATGGTAAGCTCTTTCTGTTACCATTGGTCTACTTCCGCCATCATATTTTAACATTATTCCATCATATGCAACTCCACCATCTACACAGCGAACCATTAGAGTACTTCCATCTTTTCTTTCTAAGTCTAAGTTCTTTCCTTGACGTGATTCTAATGGTGTATGACCAATAATTTCTATAATTCCTTTACCAGGTAAGTCTTCTTTTAAGTATCCATCTTTTCCTTTTCTAAACCAAAGTATGTCTGAAACGTATCTGTAAGATTTACTGCTTGATCCATATTGTCTTTTTAGTCTATATAGATTTTCTAAGGAATATTTTGGTGCTTCATCATATAGACTTTGGTTAAAAAACGCATGTGCTAAAGCATACTTTTTATCACCAAATTCATGTATTTGTTGTAATGGTTGCTTATCTAACCAATCTGTAAGTTCATTTAATAATCTTGGGTTTCTTCTCCTTAAATATTCTATATCCTCTATTGTAGTTGCTCCACCGTTTGTTTGTAGTAGTCGCTCTGCATTTTGATCTCTATATTTTGCATAATCATATAATGCCTCATCATGGTTTCCTGGAATATAGACAATTCTATTAGGATATCTATCTGCTAGTTCTTTAACTTCTAATAATAAGTCCAATCCATATTTACCATTCCAGTCTTCTCCTCTATCTGTAACATTCCCTAGAATAAAAACTTTATCATATTCGTTTAAATAATATTTTTTTACTTTGTCTAATGACCATTCAATAGCATGAAAATCACTTATCGCTACAAATGAGTCTGGTACTATATTTTTATTCAACATAAATCCATGCCCCTTTTTAATTTTTTAGATTATAACAGAAATCATTAGAAGTGTCAACTTTACATCAGCTTGTTACCAATCTTGTTTTTCTTTATCAGAATTCTTTGCTATTTGAAATTTTATTGCTATATATAAATTATAGAGGTGAGTTTATGCACATTTGGTATGATATAGAGGGTAAAGATAGTTATAAGAAAAAACTTCATCGCACAATTATAATTACTATTTTAATTCCTATTTTTATTGTTATCTTATTGTCAATATTATTAATGGTTAATCGAGGAGTTCCTTTAAGTAGTAATTCTTCTTTATATATTATTTCTGTAATTATATTTATTTTATTCTTTGTAGGAATTGGTTTTTTTTCTGGAATTCGTAGTATTCAATCTAATATTTTAAAATTTATTTTTGTAAGAACTATTCATAATAAGTTACTAGTTTTGCATATTCAAGAACCAGGATTTGTGAATCTTTTGGGACGAACATTTTTCAATAACCGCATCAATCATAATATCGTTTCTCAAGTGCGTGGTGCTGTTCAAAATTTGCAAAATATAGATACTACTCAACAAATGTTAGATTCTTTAGGAAATTTGCATATTTTATATGATATAGAAACCGGAATCGCTCCTTATGATAATTTTGGGTGGGAAATAGAAAAAGTATTACGTATTTCTAATCATTTCTTTTATTATCATATTATTTATCAGGCAAAACGCGGTGATAGAAATTTTACTACTAGTATCAATATTCCTAAAAATTATCCTGGAATAGATCAGTTATTATATATATTCAAGCAACAAGAAAACTAGTATTTTAATTTTATATTTGAGATTTTAGGAAGAAAAAACGACTTATTGTTCAGTCGTTTTCTTTTTCTCATCCTTTAACTGTTTTTTTAATATGATAAAGAATAAGACAATTCCCATACCAAGTAGTATATGACCTATTCCACTTATCCCACTAATCATTTTATCATACATCATATTAGTATTTTTTGTAATATCAAATATTCCTCTTATCCATAACATGATTCCTGTTATTATTAATCCTATGTTATAGATAATGTAGAAAAAATTAAATTTCTTATCTTTTGTGAGATGAAATGATTTTTCTAATAATAGAACAATTAGAAAGAAGAACATTCCTAGTACAAAGAAACGGGAATGAGTTAGGCTCCAAGTTGTCGGTTCTGTTAACTCTAGAAATTTACTTCCTTCTCTATATATTACTCCGCATAACATTGCTATTAATGCATAAACAAATGCAGTGTTTGCTATTCTTTTCATACTTCTACTCCTTTATTTTTCTTCTTTTGGGGCAAATAATTTGATAATTTCAGATACTATTAATGGTACAAAAGATAAACCTATTGCAATTGACCATTGTGTGCCACTTAATGTCACAATTGAGAAAAATTTGCTTAGTGCTGGAACAAAGATTATCACCATTAGTATTAAAACTGATGCTAACATTGCTAAAAATAACATCTTATTTTTTGGTTGTTCTTTAGAAAAGAAAGATATTGTATTAGAATGTTGATTCATAGCATGTACAATTTGTGATAAACACAATGTAATAAACGTCATTGTTACAGCAGTTTCATAATTTTGTTGTAAACCTACAAAATATGCTGTAAAAGATAATAGCGTTAGTAATGCACCATAATAAGCAATATTAAAAATCATTCCTTTTTCAAATAATGTTCCTTTTTTTGTTGGTGGATGTTTCATCGTGTTTTTGTTAGCAGGGTCTACTCCTAGAGCTAATGCTGGCAAGGTATCTGTGATTAAGTTTACAAATAAAATATGTACAGCAAGAATTGGAGTTTGTAAATTAAAGACCATAGCTAAAAGTATCGTTAATACCTCAGCAATATTTCCTGTTAATAAAAATTGAATTACTTTTTGAATATTCCTATAAATTCTTCTTCCTTCTTTAATTGCTACTTCGATTGTTGAAAAATTGTCATCCAATAATAGCATATCGGCAGCATCTTTAGCTACATCTGTTCCATTTTTTCCCATAGCAATACCGATATCGGCAGTATTTAATGCTGGAGCATCATTTACTCCATCACCTGTCATTCCTACAATTTCATGTTGTTCTTGTAGGGCATTTACAATATCTAGTTTATCTTTTGGACTAACTCTAGAGAATACACTAATCTTTGGTAATTTTTTTAGTAACTCTTCTCTTGTCATTTCATGGAATTCTTCTACATTGACAGCTAGATCAGAATCACTGTAAATACCAAGTTGTTTGGCAATTGCAACTGCAGTTTTCTTATGATCTCCCGTAATCATTATTACTCTTACGCCAGCTTCATGACAACTTTTGATAGATGCCATTACCTCTTTTCTTGGAGGGTCAATCATACCTGTAATTCCTAGAAAAATCAAATCATTTTCTACTTCTTTTTCTGTTAACTTTGTTGTTTTGTAAGCAAATCCTAAACTTCTAAGTGCATGATCTGCAAGGTAATCACATTTGTCTGTGATGGCTTTTTTATCTTCCTCTGTTAATTTTTGCTTTTTTCCATTAATTAGTGCATAATTACATTTCTTTATTAATTCTTCAGGCGCTCCCTTAATATATGCAGTTTTTTTATTTTTTTCATCTTTACATATTACAGTCATTAATTTTCTATCAGAATCAAATGGTTTTTCATATTCTTTTGTATTTTCTTTTATAATCTTTTCAATATTATATTTATTTTTCTTTGCAAATTGTAATAATGCACCTTCCGTTGGATCTCCTTGTATTTCCCCTTTTATAATACTTGCATTATTACAAAGCACTCCACAATAAATTAATAAATCTGTTATTTTGTTATCTTTATTTTCCAATAAATTATCTGCTGTATAGAATTCTGTTACAGTCATTTTATTTTCGGTTAATGTTCCTGTTTTATCTGTACATATTACAGTTGCACTACCTAGGGTTTCTACCGCTGGCAATTGTTTTACAAGTGCTCTTTTTTCAGCCATACGTTGTACACCTATTGCCATTACTACTGTTACTGTTGCAGGTAATCCCTCTGGTATTACTGAAATTGCTAAAGATATAGCAATCATTAATATATCAATTAGGTTTTGACCGTGAATTAGTCCAATAATAAAAATTAAAATACTAATAATAATTCCTAAGATACTTAATACTTTACCTATTTTATTTAGCTTTTGTTTTAATGGGGTTTCTAAATTATCATCTGTATCTAACAATTTAGCAATAGTTCCAATTTCTGTATCCATTCCAATATTAGTGACTACGCCAATCCCTGTACCGTTATTAATAATCGTAGAAGAAAATCCCATATTTCTTCTTTCTCCCAATGGCTCTTCTTTTTCACTTATATAGTTTTTGTCTTTTTCTACAGGAACACTTTCTCCTGTTAATGCCGATTCATCTACTAATATATCATGCTCTTCTAACCATCTTATATCAGCTGGTATAATGTTTCCGGCTTCTAAATAAACAATATCTCCTGGAACTAAATCCTTGGCCAATACTTTTTCTTTTTTTCCATTTCTTAGTACTAAAGAATGGGGAGCATTCATGTTCTTTAATGCTTCTAAGGCATCACTTGCTTTTTTCTCTTGAATTACACTAATTAAAATATTAATGCCAATAATAAATAAAATTACTGCTCCTTCTAATGTTTCTCCAAGAATAAATGATAAGATTGATGCAATTAATAAGATGATAATCATTTTATCTGTTAATTGTTCTAAAATCATTTTCAGAATTGTTTTTTTTGGTTTTTGTTTTAGCTCATTTGTCCCATATTCTTCTTGTCTTCTTTTTACTTCTTCTGTTGTTAGTCCTGTTTTTTCATTAGTATTTAACTCTTCCGTGACACTTTTAATATCTTTCTGATAGTTTTCTTTCATATTTTTGCCCCTTTTCCTGCCTTTTCTTTTAACTCTATTCTATTTAAATTCATTCTATCATAAAACTCATCTAAATCATAGACAAAATCCTGCCATAAATAGCTTTCATCTTCTTTATAAGCATTTGCTTCAAAATATGCATGTTTTCTTTCTAATAATTCTTTCATTTCTTCGTAATTATCTTCTAATTTCTTTTTTTGACTTTGTGTTAATTGTTGTGGTGTATGAATACAGTATACATTGTATTCTTCTCCGGATGAATTTGTATCACTAGCGTTAATCAGCGTAATAATACCTTTTGAGGCCAATAACATTGCTTGTCTATGAATTGTGTCATCTGTATATTGGAACCCTAACTCTTGCTCTAATTTTTGAAACCAACTTTTAGATAGAATATCATTTTTAAAAGCCGGATCATGGTAATTTTCATCTTTATCCTTGTCTTCATCAGCATAGCTATGAATGCCAAATGGATGCTCTTTCCCATCTGGTGTAATTAGTATACCTTTTACAAATTCTATATCAGTCATTTTCATTTATCCTTTCTTTTACAATAGTTAAGGCTTTATTATATATGTTTTTATTGCTGATAATTGCTCCTTTGATTGGCTGGTCGTATCGTTGTTCATTACCATATAAATCTGTTACTATTCCGCCTGCTTCTTCTACTATTATTTTTAAAGCCGCTATATCACAGTTTTTATCTTTTGTCCCAGGAAATAAAGCTAAGGTAAAATCTCCTTTTGCCACTCCAATTCCTGCACGGATGATACTACCAATAGTTACAGTATAAGACTTTTTTCCTATTTCTTCTTCTATAGGATATAAATTATATTTTGCAGCCGGCCACATATCTATATTCACTAAAGATTCTTTATTTTCCAAGGTATAATTATTTACAAAGATTCTTTTATCATTTTGATAAGCACCATTATTTATTGCTGCACTATATAAATTTTTAGTAAAGGGGTCATACACAACACCAACAATAGGTTTACCATCTTTTACTAATGCTATAGAAAAAACTGATACAGGTATTTTTCTTTGATACATTGCTGTACCATCGATGGGATCTACAACCCAGGTATAAGTACTTTTTCCAAACTTTTCTTCTTCTCCATCTATAGCATGAGTAGGAAATTTCTTTTTTACTCTTGTAATTACTAATCTATTTATCTTTTTATCAATACTTGTAACTATTGTCTTATCTTCTTTATAACTATAATCATTTTCTTTGTTAAAATTTTTTAACATTATCTTTCCCGCTTTTTTACTTATGTCTTTTGCAAACTTTAAATTTTTTTTTATTTCTTCTGTCATGTAGCACCTCATTATATTTATTATAGCATAACTACTCTTTCTTGTTTTATAAATTTATGTTATCCTTTTTTTTAGGGATGATAAATAATGATTAAAGTATGTTTTGTATGTCTAGGAAATATTTGTCGTAGTCCTATGGCAGAATTTGTGTTTAAAAATATGGTAGAAAAAGCTAATTTGAAAGATCAAATATCCGTTTTTTCTCGTGGCACTAGCAATGAAGAAATAGGCAATCCTATTCATCCAGGTACGATTCAAGAATTAGAAAATCATCATATTCCTTATACTCCCCGTTATGCAATACAATTAAAAAAAGAGAATTATGATGATTTTGATTATTTTATTAGTGTTGATTCTCTAAATAGTCGATTCATGAGAAATTTATTTATCCATGATAAAGATTTAAAAATTCATCGATTACTTGATTTTACAACTTTAAAAAAAGATATTGCTGATCCTTGGTATACTGGTAATTTTACTAGTACTTATAAGGAAGTAGAATTGGGGTGCCAAGCACTTTTAGACTATTTAATAAAAAAATATTCACTTAACTAAAAAAGAGAAGTTATACTGTTTCACTTCTCTTTTTTTCTTTGTGTTTTATAGTAAGCGGTTGTTTATTTTTCTGATCAATTCTATTATTTACATCCGTTTTTAATATACTATATAGAACGGAACAGATTGGAACACTTAGTAACATACCTAATACTCCCGCAATACTTGCTCCTACTGTTACGGCTACCATTACCCAGATACCTGGAAGCCCTACCGACTTTCCTACTACCTTTGGATAAATTAAGTTACCTTCTAATTGTTGTAATATCAAGATAAAGATAATAAAGATAATTGCTTTTGTTGGATTTACCATTAAAATTAAGAAAGCTCCAATCACTGTACCTATAAAAGCTCCAAATACTGGTATTAATGCTGTAAATCCTACCACTACAGATATCGTTGAAGCATACGGTATTTGTAAAATAAACATTCCGATAAAGCAAAGAACTCCAATAATTAGGGCTTCTAAACATTGTCCGCTAATGAAATTACCAAATGTTTTATTCGAAAGATCAGCAATTTCTCTAATTCTTTTTTCTTTCTTTTCAGGCAAATAAGCTTTCAACACTTTTCTACTTTGTCTAGCCAAATCTTCTTTTTTCAGTAAAATATAAATAGCAAAGACAATTCCTAATACAAGAGATGTTATTGTACCTACTACACTACTAGCTACACCAAAAGTAGTTTGTACTATTTCTTGTTTATTATCTCCTACGTAGTTTGTTATTTCTTCTTTTATTTTTTCTATATTCTGATTTAATACTTTAATATCTTTATCATCGATTCCAATCTTATCTAATATTTTGATACTTTCTTTTTTATAAGAATCAAAATTTTCTGTAAATATTGTTGCTGTATTTTGAAGTTGTGGTATTAAAAGACCTAATATAAAAGCTATTAGTGCTATGATGATAATAAATGCTGTAATTAAAGAAGTAGGCCTTTTTATCTTTTTCCATACTTTACCGTTTTTTTCATTTAACTTTTTAAACAGTTTATTTTCTACCACATTTAATAAAACATTTAGGACAAAAGCTATCATTATTCCTATAATGAATGGCATAAATATTTTAATTATATAGGTTATAAAGCTCCATAATGCCTCAATATTTACAAAGGCAAAAATGATAACAACTGTAAATATTATCAATTCTATGATGGTCTTTTTATTTTTCTCTAAATCTATCATACAATTCCTCCGTTTTAATTGGTTATCATTTTAACATAATTTCCTATTTTTTTCAAGTATTAGAAAAAGAGGATTGCTCCTCTATATAGTTATTTTCTCTTCTACTTCTATCTTTTTATTTAATAATTGTTTAAATGTATCTAAATCATACTCTGTACCTACGACTAGTCCATAATGAATTGGTATTACTTTTTTAGGGTTTAATATATTCGTAAATTCTGCTGCTTCTTTTGCATTCATTGTGTATGTTCCGCCAATAGGAATGCATAGTACATCGCAAGTTATGTTTTTATTTTCTTCTAGAACATCAGTATCTCCCATTACATAATATATTGTATCTTTTATTTTTACTACATATCCTAACCATTTATTTTCTTTTGGATGAAAGGTTTTGGTTTTGTTATAAGCTGGTACCGTTTTTATGATGACACCATATAATGACAATTCTTCTTTTGGCTCTACTATATAGATATTATCTTCTGAAAATCCTAACGTTAATATTTCTTCCTTACTATCTTTTGGACCAATAATTTTTGTTGACTCTTTTTTTATTTTTAGAATATCTTCTTTTGAAAAATGATCCCAGTGTGTATGGGTAATCAATATTAAATCAGCATCATGACTTTCTTCTACTTTTAGTGGATCAAAATAGATTGTTGTTTCTCCTGTTATTTTTATACTACTTTGACAGTTTACTGTTAACATACTTCTCATTCCTTTCTATTCATTAGTTCGTTCGTATACTTTATATTCTCTATAATTCATGTTTAATGGTTCTGTTACATATTGAAATAATTCTTTCATTTGTTCTTCTTTTGGTGTTGTTAAACATTGAAAAAATCTAGTTTGAAATTCTTCTTCATATTCATTATTTATTATATCATAACTATTTAATCCTTGAATATCGCAGTAAAGACATCTTATCTTTTCTAGTGTCAAATAATAAATACTGGTACTGTCTTTTTGTCCTTCTTGCTTATGTGCCACATATTTGTCTAGGGAAGTATTTACAACTGTACTTTGATATTTGATTTCCGTCCTGCTTTTCTGATACGGAGTTGGTTCTTGATTTTCTTTTGGAGAAAGATTCATTAATAAACACTTAAATTTTTCCTCTTCATATCCTTCCGTTAATAGCGCCAAATACATGTCTCTAAATTCTCGTGGAGGTAGGGTTACACAGTAATACTTTGTAGCGTATTCTTCGTTTGAATATAATTCTAAAATTTTTGTAGTAGGTAATTTAGAATAACCATTTTCTCTATGGTATTCTTTTCTAATTTCTTCTAATAAATTGTAATAAAAATAATTAAATAAAGGAGAATCTTTAGGTGTTTTTTGTAATAGATTATAAAACTCTATAAACTTTGCAGAATGAGTAGTTCCTTTTTTCTTGGCTCTTTTCTTATCGTAACATCGTATATTTTCTATCATATTTTCCACGGTATTATATTTACTAAAAAGGATTTCTCCGTTTGTAAAAATGGAAATTAGAGAACGATCTAAACTTTTATCTAGTTTTTCCATCTTTTGTAGCATATCATATATATTTCTTTCAAAATATTCTATCTTTTTATCTTCTATACATGTTAATCCTTTATAATTTTTATCGTTTTCTGTAATTATTAGCAAATCCATATCTGAAAAACGTGTTGCTGTATGATATGCAGAACTACCGTATAAAATTATTCCTAAAATATCTTTTCTTTCTCTGTATCCTTTTTCCTTTAAAAACTTTTCTATTATCCTATTCATAAAATTCCCCTACACAAAAAGCAAGTGATTACTTGCTTATATCTTCTCTTCTTATCATCATTTTTCCTTTTACCATTTTTAAGTAAACTTCTTCTCCTACTTTGGGAGATATATAGTGGTTTCCAAAGGAATATAAACCTAAGATTTTGTATGGAAAGTCTTCATCTTTTGTATTTTCTATAGCAAAATATGTTTCTGGAAATTCTCTTCCTTCTTCATCTATACCTGCAGATGCTTTTAAGAAAAACGTGTTTTCTTCATTTGCACCTAAAAATTGTGTACTGAACTCCTTTGGTACATAGGAATTTAAAATTATTGTAGAATAACTTTTTAATTCATCCATTCCTATTTCATTTAAATATAAAATTTTATTTTCTAATTGATTAATTTCATCGATTTTCATCATTGGATCTTCTCTAAACTCTACTATGTTGTTTTTCATATTATCACGCCTTCCAAGATTTTATTCTATCATAGAATTTCGATTTTTTAAAATTTTTCTTCATAATTCCATATTCCTAAATGACCCTTTACAGTTATGGGTTCCTCTAGTGGCTCTATCTTTTCTAATATCCAGGCATAACGTCCCTTTTCATAAATACCACATATGTATTCTTCTTTATTTTCTTTTTTTAACTTATCAATCCACTCTTCTGTCATCTCCATACAATCTACTAGATGGCATTTACAAATTATTTTTCCAAAGGATAATTCATCTTCTATAAGACTCATCAACTCTTTATTCTCTTTCCATTCTTTCGGAACTCTTGTACTGCTCGCATGAATATAGATTTCTCCTCTATATGTGGTTTTCCAACTCCTAGTTTCTATTTTCTTTTTCTTTTCTTTGATTAGAGTGGCGAATGGTTCTGTTAGACTAATTACTTTCATATTTACTCCTTATAATTTTTTTATTAACTCTTTTAACTTATGAATTTTCATCGTTGGAATGCAATTCTCTGAAGCGACATTTTGTTCTCTATTATACCAGCAAGTATCGATTCCAGCATTTATTCCTCCCTGTACTTCTGAATGTAGTGAATCACCAATTAATAGTATTTTGTCTTTATCATGGTAGTCTAAGTAATCTAATAATTCTTCAAAATATACAGGATTGGGCTTGGTTACACATTCCTTAGTCATATCGGCCGAGAAAGTCTCATCAATAAACTGTCTACAATTAATTTTTTGTAATTTTGATTCTATGGCTTGATTTGCTCCATTGGTTGCAACAACTAAACGATAACCTTTCTGATGTAGATATGCTAGTGTTTCAAAGCATCCTTCTTCTGGTACTACTGTCTCTTTTAGCCAATCAATGAATTTAAGGTTAATTTCTAATGATTTTCCCATTGATAAATCAGGAGCAAAAAACTGTTTATAACGAAGGCTTTGTACAAATGGGACGAATCTTTCATCATCTTTTTTATATGGAACTTCGAGTTTATTGTTGTAAAAATCTAGCCAAAATTGTTTATCAAATGCTTGCCAACGATTAAAATGCTCATCACTATATGCATACCCTAATAATTCTGTCATCTTTCTAAATGCATAACGCACATTTTCTTCATTATTAATTAGTGTATCATCTAAATCAAATATTAATAATTCATATTTTGTCATTTTCTTCCTCATCTCTTAACTTCTTATATTATAGCTTTTAATGTCTATTTTGCCAATTATTTTCCGATTTTATCGTAACTTTCTTTTTCTTTTAAAATATGATATACTATCTGGTGATGTGTATGAGAGAAGAATATGTAAAAAAGTTTTATTATTTATTTTGGATTTTTATTGTTGGTTGTGTTGCTGGATGGATTATCGAAGGTATTTTTACTTTTGCAAAATATGGTGTATTGATTAATCATTCTGCTTTAGTACTCGGTCCTTTTAATGTTGCTTACGGATTTGGTGCTTGTCTTCTTTCAGTTTTACTTGTTAAATATAAAGATGATAATTATTTTAAAATTTTTTGGATTGGTTTTTTAGGGGGAACAGTTTTAGAATATATTATGAGTTGGGGAATGGAATTAGTTCTAGGATTTACCGCTTGGGATTATTCTTCTAAATTTTTAAATATTAATGGGAGAGTTTGCTTAACCTATTCTGTTTTTTGGGGAATTTTAGCTATTTTTTGGATTAAATTAATTTATCCTTACTTAATGAAATTTATTGAAAAATTAGATTATTCACTTGGAAAGAAAATAATGGTTGGGCTCCTTGTGTTTTTAGCTTTTAATATATTGCTTACTTTTAGCGCTGTTTTGAGAGCTAGAGAATGTGAACGTGGGATTGCTCCACGGAACGGCTATGAAAGATTTTTAGATAAAACATTTAATCAAAAATATTTAAAGAATATGTATAATAATAGTTGGGGTGATAAATAGTGAAGATAGTAGTGTTTAGTTGTAAAACTGGTGGTGGGCATAATGCTTGTGCTAATTATATCAAAGAAGAATTCGAAAAAAATAACATAGTATGTGATGTTGTTGATTATTTTGATTTAGTTGGTAAAAAAGCTTCTGATATTGCTGAAAAAATTTATTTGGATTCTACTAAGGGAAATGGTAAAGTATTTGGAAGCGTTTATAAATTAGGAGAACTATATAGTAAAACTAATATGCCTAGTCCTGTCTATGGACTTAATAAGTTAGTTAAGGATAAATTATATCATTTCTTAATGGAGAATCAATATGATTTAGCAATCGGTACTCACCTATTTCCTTGTTTAGGACTTACGGCAGTAAAAAAAGAACATCCAATTCGTTTTATTAATGTAGCTACCGATTATGAATGTATTCCTTTTTGGAAAGAAACTGATCCTGATTACTTTGTTATTCCTAGTCCTTTATTAACACAAAGATTTGTAGAAAATGGATTCTCCGAAGATATTGTTCTTCCTTTTGGTATTTCTATTTCTTCTAGGTTCTTGGATCAAGAAGTTTCAGATGATATTCCAAGAGATAAAGATATGATTTTACTTACCTCTGGTAGTATGGGATTTGGTAATTTAAAAAAAGTAGTTACACGAATGTTAGATGAAATTCCTAATACTTATATTGTTGTTGTCTGTGGAAACAATCATAAAATGTTTAAGGAACTTTCAGAAATAGATAATGATTTGTTAATTGTTAAAGGTTTTATTCATAATATGGGTGAATACATGAAAGCCAGTACAGTGGTCATCTCTAAACCTGGTGGTGTTACTACTACAGAAGTAGCGGAGCTTAGAAGACCATTAATTCTTATGATGCCAATTCCTGGAGTTGAAGATTACAATATGCAGTTTTTCCTTAATAATCAGATGTGTCTTAAAGCGGAAAGTGTACAAGAGCTTGTAGAGCAAGCGAAAAAATTATTATCTAATAAAACTTTACAAGATGCAATTACTAAAAACCAAGAAGAAAATATTAAATCCTACTCTGCAAAATCACTCGTTGATTTTGTATTGAAAGAAATTAAATAAGTACCAAATCAATATTCGGTACTTTTTTTATCCTTTATATTCTCCTCCATTAATATGAAATACTTGACCAGTTGTGTAAGTTGCATCATCACTGGCAAGATATAAAAATATAGGAGCTATTTCCACTACTTCCCCTGCTCTTTTCATAGGAGAATCTGAACCTAATGTTGGAATTTTACTAGCTTCCCAGCAAGCTGGTTGAAGTGGTGTCCAAAATACTCCTGGCGCAACAGCATTTACTCTGATATTTTTTTCTGCTAGATTTGTTGCGAGTGACCTTGTAAAACCAACGATTGCTCCTTTACTTGTTACATAATCGATTAGTTCTGGTTCTCCTTTAAACGTAGTAATTGATGTTACATTGATAATAGATGCTCCTGGTTGTAGATATGGAAGTGCTTCTTTGGTTAAATAAAACATTCCGTAAACATTAGTTTTTATCGTATAATCAAATTGTTCATCAGTAATATTAGAAAGTTCTTTTTGTTGGAATTGTACTCCAGCATTATTAATTAAAATATCAATTTTACCAAAAGTATTTAGTGTCTCTTTTATGATTTGTTTAGAAAAACTTCTGTCCTTAATATCACCTTTTAATAGTAAGCACTTTGCTCCAAGGCGTTCTACATATTGTTTTGTATCATTGGCATCTTGATTTTCATTAAAATAAGCAATAACTAGATTAGCTCCTTCTTTTGCAAATAATACAGCTACCGCTCTACCAATTCCAGAATCTCCTCCAGTAATGATTGCTACTTTACCAAGTAATTTTCCACTTGCCTTATAATTCGGATTATCAAAAACTGGTTTTGGAGTCATTAAATATTCCATTCCTGGTTGTACATTTTGATGCTGTGGTGGAAAACGTACTTGAAAATCTGTGCACTTCCAACCGATACCGTCCTGATTTATTGCTTTTAGTCCATAATCATTCATAGTATGAAAAAAATCTTGATTCATTTTATCACCTATTCTAGATTATGATATCTATTGTAAAAAAATGTTAATTCCTTTTTGGTGGAAATAATATTTTTCTTAGACTCTTGGCTATTTCTTGCTTTGTTTTACATTCAGTATAGATTCCGTCTTTATTTAAAATTGTTGCTTTATGCGTTCCATTATAAATTTCACTTAGATTGTTTGCCACAATATAGTCCGCATCATTTTTTTGTCTTAATTTATCAGCAACCTCTAAAATTTCTTCTTTTTTTACGCCGTCTAATAGTTTAAAACCAATTAATAAAATATTAGAATCTAATTTCTTGATTTCCCCTATTACTTTTGGAGTTAGCCCCAGTTTTACCATTAAGTTTTTTTCATAGGATGAAATTTTATGAGTATTATCGGTTAGAATTTCTGGGCTTTCAATAATAGATAAGACCTTATTTTTTATTTCTTCTTCGGTTAATTGTTGTGAAGATAGTTTTTTGGCAATTTCTGTTGCTAGATCCTCACCTGTAAATGTATATTCTCCATAGTAATCTCCAACGGCAGAAGCGTGTACCATACCATATATTTTTGTTTCTGCAATAATTTTTCTTAAAGCTTTTAATAAGTCTAGTGTTGATTCTATTGATACAAGTTGTAGTTTATCACTTTGCGTCTTTGGTTTATATGCAAGTTTTGGTGATAGATAAAATAGTGTTCCTAACTCTTCTTCCTGTAGCAGCTCTTCAGCTACGGTTGCTCCTAACTTCCCAGTTGACATATTAGTTATTTTCATTACTGAATCAATTCTTTCATTCGTTGGTCCTGCAGTTATAATAATATTCTTTTTATTCATAATACCCTCCTTCTTTTTTCTTACAACATTTATTCCTATAAATGCACCTGGTGAGCAAGTAAAACACACTAGTGTATTAGGATCTTCAAATGTTTTTTTAATCATCTCCATCCCTCCTTAATTGCATTATATTATCTTTCGCGTTATAAGTATAATATATATTATTTATATTAAATATAAGGAGTAATTATATATGGGCATTAATTATGAACTATATAAAATATTTTATCATGTCGCGATTTGCGGAAGTATATCTAAGGCTGCCGATGCTATGTACATTTCCCAACCGGCAGTATCACAAGCTATTAAAAATTTAGAAGATAAATTAGGTGGAAAGCTATTTATCCGAACCAAGCATGGAATCTTATTAACAGAAGAAGGAAATCTATTATTTCACTATATAAAAACTGGCATTGAAGCTTTTCAAAATGGAGAAAACGCCTTTTTAAACTATATGAATTTGGATAGTGGTTCTATCCGCATCGGTGCGAGTACTACAATTACTAGACACATTGTTATGCCTTATATTGAAAAATTTCATAAATTATATCCAAAAGTTGATATTAAAATTACAAATCATTTAACTAGTGAATTAGTTTCTATGCTACGTAAAGGTGATTTAGATTTATTAGTTGTTAATCTTCCTATGCAAAAACAAAAGGATTTAAAAATTACTCCTATTTGTAAAGTACAGGATACTTTTGTTGGTAATTTAGAGTATTATAAAAAGACGAAAGGAAAAATCGTTGTTTCTGATCTTGAACACTTTCCTTTAGTTACTCAAAAAGAGCCTAGTAATACACGTAAGTTTTTAAATCATTATTTAGAAGAAAATCATGTATCTACTAAAATTTCTAATGAGATTGTTAGTTCTAGTTTAGTTATGGATTTTGTAAAGGCTGGATTTGGAATTGGATATGCAACGAAAGAGTTTATCTTAGATGATTTAAATGAAAAAAGACTTTATGAGATTAAAGCTACACCTCCTATTCCGTCTAGGGAGGTTGGAATCGTAGTGTTAAATAATAATATACCTAATTATAGTGCATTAAAACTGATTGAAATTATGACAAAAAAGCAGCCATAACCAATGGTTGCTTTTTCTAAATCTTTATTTTTTCAGCTGGAGTAGTAATAGAAAGATTAGGGTTATACTCACCGTTTCGTAATTGTTGATTTGTTTTTATTGTTTTTTCTAATATTAGCATTTTAGCTTCTTCAAAGCGTTCTTTTCTGCCGTCTGTAAAAGTATCCCATAAAGCACTGTCATTTTCATTAAAGTCTAATACTGGTGGTATGATATTTCTTGATAATAGCATTTTATTGAACAATGCTTTTGCTGTTCGTTTATTTCCTTTTCTAAAGATTTGTGACATCATAATACTGCCTAGTAATTCTACACAGCCTTCCACAAATTCTAAATCATTGGCATTGTTATAGAAATAGTCATACTGTATCCAAAACCCTGTATATTGATCTTTGATATCTTCACAATATGTAGAATATATCATATCTCCATCTTTTAATCTTATAGAATTTATTTCTGTATACCCTACTGTTCCATTCCAACAATTATATTCTCGTTGTATCTCTTTTGCTTCTTCTAAAATATTATCTATTTTTTTATTATCAGTAAGAGAATGTAAAATTCCTTGCGTTAATCCTGTAATTGTACTTGTTTCTTCAGGATTAGAAAATAGTTTTCTTATTACTTCTCTTGGGAGAGTTGATTCTTCAGTTAAAGATTTTTCTACTTCTTTTCTTGTTATACCTGTCTTTTTTTCTATTCTTACAAAATCTAATTGACTAAATATCATTTGTCTAAGGTATTGTTCTAACGGTGTTGTTGCTGGCATCATAAATAATTGATGAATATTTCTTACTGTTAGTTTCTCATTTATTTCTTTTGCTCTTATATTAAGAGGAGTTGGATTCAGTTGTAATGTTTTATCTTCTCTTATTTTGTCAAAATAGGTGATTACTTCTGGATTCAATGCTTTTCTTATTTCTTCTATATCATGTGGAAATTTATAATTATGAAATGGTCTTACTTTTACATTTACTGCCTTATTCACTTCTCTAGCTTCTCTCCATGTAAAGTTTCTAGATAGCACTTCCTGTGCTAATTTCTTTATTTCTTCCTCTTCTTCTGGTGTTGGAGGAGTTTGTATATGGCCATTTAAAGAAATATGATACTCTCCTTTTTCCTTAATACGATTGATTTGTTTTAGAATTTCATCTAGATTGGCATAGACAATATAGTTTTTTATTGTGATTTCTTGTGTAGGAAGTCCTAATGATTTTTGCTCTTCTCTTTTTTCTTGCCAGTGGGCCAGTGTCTCTGTAGAAACACTGGGACCAAACCAATAATTTTGATTAAATAAAGAATGATATTTTCCTTGATATAGATTTCTGAATAATTGTTGTCCCTCTTCTCTTGATATTTTGTATGCTTGCCAAATAAAACTATCATCATCACCATTCATGTCTTTTGCTAAAGTCTTTAACAAAGCAATCTCTTCTGAAGATATAGCTAGACTTTTTCCTGTTACTAATTCTGAATAATCAATTGGAAGTGTTTCTCTAATATAATTTAATATTTGTTCTGAGTTTCTATAGCTATTTTCCCATTTATGATTGATAGCATCTCTTAATATTTGAGAAAGATATGGATATTCATCATTCTTGCTTAGTAATCCATCTTTTAATATATCAGTTGTTTCTTGCTCTTTTAAAATTATTGGTTTTTTGTTTGAAGATGATAAAATGTAATAATTACCATTTTGCTTTTTTATTTGATACTCTTCTTTTTCTATCATTGTTAACGTATCTTTTATAAATTCTATTAACGGTTTTGTATCAAATGAGCACATAGTTCTTAATTTTGCAATTTCTTCTTCTAAATTTTTCGTTGTAGTTTCTATTAGGCTATTTATCCACTTTCTATGGTTTTCGCATAGTTCATGATGACTTTTTTCATCAGTTTCTATTGGAAACGTAAGCTCTTCATCACTCATTTGTAGAATTTTTCTATCTTCTTTTATTTCCATTTCTAGACGTTTGATTTCTAATAATTGTTTTTTTAAATAATCTTCTGTTTCCATAAAATCCCCTTTTTTATGAGTTTTGTAGTTAGAGCTTATTATATCATTTATCATAGAACATCTCAATAAAAAAATCACAGGTGAATTTTATTTAAAAATTCTTTTACTTGTGATTTTATATCTTTTTCTGTATTCATAGTAAAATCTATTCGTTCTAATGGTACTCTTTTCACATTTTCTTTCATCCATAGATAATTATTAAACGTCGCTATACTTGCATTGTCTTTATTTACTATTCTTTTTTCTAACCTTTCTTTTACTACTTCCTCACTACATTCTAACCTAATAATGTAATAGGGATATCCTAAACTTTTATAGTATTCTAATTTATCCTCATAGTTATGGCATAAACAACTATCACAAATGCAACTATTTTTATTTAACAATAATCGTTTTAGACGATATTTTTGTAACTCGTCTTTTAAATTTGTTGTATCTTTATAATCATTTAGAAATGCTCTTACTTCATCATTATTTAATATAATAGAATTATCTTGTTTTGCTAATTCTTTAGAAACTGTAGTTTTTCCCATACCTGTATAACCATCTAATAAGATGATATAGGGCTTTTCTTTTTTCCCTTTATGAATTGGAAATTCTTTTACAAATTCTTTTAGTGTTTTAGGACTTATTCTTTGCTTTGTAGGAGTATACTCTCCATCCTTTTGTATGATTTGGTAAGGTTCTTTTTTCCTTAATTCTTTTCTTTCTTCTTTAGTTAACTCTCTGATTTTTAAAGCAATATCTATATGAAGTATTCCGTTTAAATGATCTATTTCATGTGATAAGACTGTAGATTCAAATCCTTCAAAAATTTCTCGATGTTTTTTTCCTTCTATATCATAATATTCCACTTCTATCTTGTAGGGCCTTTCTACTAATCCTGTATAGTTTAGGCAACTTGCACAGGCCTCCCAGTATCTAGTTAGTCCTTCTTCTTTAATAATTTTAGGATTTATTAATACTCTTTCTTCATTATAATCATCTTCTAATCTATTTAAGTCTGTTTTCTTTAAATAAATTAATCTTAATGGTATTCCTACTTGAACAGAGGCCATTGCCATAACGTTATCATCATTCTTACAAAAATAATCCAACTCTTTTATAGCATCTTTATATTCTTCTGTTTTAAAATCAACTGGTTTTGATATTTGTCTAAGATAGTCTTCATCATGTTCTATTGTTTTTCTTTCTAAATGCATATTATCACCTTTTATATTTCTATTATTTTATGATTCTCACTTTCAATGAATTTTATTAAATCTTCATATTTTATAGAAATTGTTGCGGTATTTCTATTAGGATGTACTAAAACTCTCTTTCCTTTTAATTCTTTGTCTAACACTACTGTTACTTTGTTTTCTGTATCATTCATAATAGCTAGCGGAGTTACAGAGCCTGGTATTACTCCTAATACTTCTTCTAGAGTTTCGGGAGATGCAAAATGAAATCTGGTTACTTCTAGGATTTCTGATAGATTCTTTAAATTAATTTGTTTGTCTTCTGGCAGTGTATATAAGAAATGCTCTTTCTTTTGGGTTTTTAAGAACAAATTTTTGCAACCAATTCCATCAATATATGGCACTTTTTCTTTGGCTTCTTCTACTGTGTATACAGCTGGATGCTCTACTTTTTGATAGTCTATGTTTAAGTTATTTAGTTTTTCTTCTATCGTCATTCTATGACCTCTTTTCTACTCTTTTACAATTACGTATTTCTTTATTTCCTGTTCTGTAAATTCATTTAAAGAAATACTAATTTCAATGTGAGAGTTATCACTCACAGGATAAAATACACTTCCTAAGTTTTCTGTAGTCTTTATAGCTGGAACTTTTAATCCGTTGTTTAATTCTATAATCATTTTCTCCATCTTATATTCTGTCATATATGGATTTGTATAATACATCTCTTGTCCCTCTTCAGCACTACTATAGTTAACATACATAAAATCAATAGATGAACACTCTAGATTAGTACTCGAATAATATTTATAATTACTGTTTGTATCGTCAGTATAACTATTGGCACATATTTTTGGTACTAAAAAAGTTACCGTTCCATTATCTGTTTCTATTTTTGCTTCTATAGCATCCTTGTTTACTTTTTCTTCTTTCACTTCTGTTTCTTTATTTGTAGAGTTTTCTACTTTATTATCTTCAGCAAAAAATACAAGATAGACTGCTACTAAAAAGAGAATAATAAAAATAATAATTGATAACATAAATATAATTGCTGTTTTGTTATTATTCTTGGGATTATTATTTATATTTATTGCGCTGTTATCGATTGATTGTTTGATTTCAACGTTATTTTGATTTTCATTAATATTTAATGTATTTACAACGTTTGACTGGTTGTTACTTATTTTAGTATTATTTGTTTTCTCAGTTTCTAACACTTCATTATCTATATTTTCAGTTTCTAATACCGCTTTATTTCCTGTATTAGTATCATAACCGCAATTTGAACAATATCTTTTACCTTCTTCTATTTTAGTTCCACATTTAGGACAAAACATCATCTCACCTCAACTACTCTTTCTTATTTTCAGTTTAGCATCTTGTTTTTTTTATGTCAAATAAAGCAAGAAGAACTATTTTGTTCTTCCTGCTTTTCTTTTTTGTATTGATGGTTTTTGTCTTTGTTCAATATAGTCTAGATTGTAAAAATCTTGTGCCCAGGACAAAGATTCTTTTGTCCTTTCGGTGATTCCTTCTAGTTCATTTACTTTGTGATTTACTAAATCAGCCATGGTAGAAAGATTATTTCTTTTTAGTATTTCTCTTTCTTCATTATCAAATGTTGTGATAGTAGATAGTAAAAATCTACCATTTAGTGTTTTTTGTTCTATTTCTGCAATTCTTTGATTTAAGAGTTGTAAGAACTGATGCTTTGTTTTGGTAGTTGTCACCGCTCTTTGAATTTCTTTTAGTTCCCTTAATGAGAACATTTCTAATGCTTCTTGTGACATAATATCGCCTCTTTGAGTGGTTATTATATCATAACTTATTTTATTTTTAAATATCTGACTCTGCTGTATATAAATTTTGATATGATATACAGTTTTCTAATAGTTCTTTATGTTTGCCACTACCTACTAATTTTCCTTTTTCAATTACATGAATTGTGTCTGCATCAACAATCGTTGATAGTCTATGAGCAACAATAATTACTGTGTGATCTTTTACTAAGTCATCGATTGTTTTCTTGATATATTCTTGTGATTCATTATCAAGTGCAGAGGTTGCTTCGTCAAACAAAATTATTTTTGTATTTAAAAGAAGTGTTCTAGCAATCGCAATACGTTGTTTTTGACCTCCTGACAAGTTAATTCCACCTTCTCCTATTACAGTTTCGTACTTATCTGGAAGACTCATGATGTAGTCATCAATATATGCTCTTTTGCAGCATTCTCTTACTTCTTCTAATGTTACGTCTTCACGCACTAGTTTAAAGTTTTCTAATATTGTTAGATTGAATAAGAATGGGCTTTGTCTAATGATTGATAAATTACTTCTTAAAGACTCTTCACTTAAGTCTTTGATATCAACGTCATCAATCATTATCTTTCCTTTAGTAGCATCAAAATATCTTAATAATAAATTGAATATTGTACTTTTTCCATTTCCACTACGTCCAACAATTGCGATTTTTTTATTTGGTTCAATTGTTAAATCTAACCCTTTTAGTGTATATTGTTCTTTTTCTGTGTATCTAAATTTTACATTTTCAAACTTAATTATTCCTTTTGTATTTTCTAATTCTTTCTCTCCATATTTTTCATCTTGATATAGCTCATTATTTAAAATTTCACCTATTCTCTTTAAAGAAACCGTTACTTTATTAAAACTTACTCCAAAATCACTAATGCTTTCTACTACTTCATCTATTCTCCAAATATATGACTCTATCATTAAAAATATACTTAAACTAATTACTCCATCTAGATAGAATTTTCCTGTTGTGAAAAGGATTAGAAATTGAATGATAAAATAAGCTAAGTTATTAAAGGCATAGTACCATCTTTCATATTTTCTAACCTGTGCGGTATGACCAAACAATTTGTCAATTACTTTGGAAATGTTTTTTTCTATGATTTTAGAAATACCTAAAGATTTGATTTCTCTAATTCCAGTCATATTTTCTGTTGCGACTTTTACATAGGAATCGCTTTCTTTTTTGATTTTCTCCTGGCTCTTTTTAATTCTTGGGAAAAATTTGGTAGAGATAAATCCCATGATAAAAGCTAGTAACATAATTTCTGCAAATAGAATCCATGATATTTGAATAGCAATGACAATGACTACGATTACAACAATGGCTTTACAGATTAGTCTTACCATTTTAGATAATAATTCCATTACTCTATCTGGATCTGTATATAATCTATTAATAAACTCTCCAACCCCGATATCTTCAAATGCTATGGCTGGTAATTTATCCATTTTTCTATATAAATCTTTGCTTACACTTTTTGTGAATTTTATTTCAAAATATGTATATAGATAATCTCTTGGTATCTGTAAGAAAGTATATAGTAAGATATAAATACCTTCATAGATTGTTAGATAAAGAGCAAATAAATTGAAGTCTTTTGCTGTTAATGCCTCTACTGCTACTCCCCAGAAATATACGGCAACTAGTGCTGGTAGATAAGATAGAGCTACTAATAATACATATAGAAATAATTTAAACTTATCATCTTTAATATAGTTCCAAAATATTTTAAAATGTTTTAATTTTTGCATCATTTACTCCTTTCTTTTTCACACAAAAAAACTACTTTGCAGTAGTTTTCTTTAATACCAATTAATTATTTAATATTAAAGTTGTGGAAAAAACATGTTTCCCACTGATACTGCAGAATATTTTTCTTGTGCGTTGTACTTTGTAAATAAATATTTCATGTTTTTCCACTCCTTTCTTTGTTTGACTGGCTTCATAATAACATTCTTTTTTTTTATTGTCAATTGAAATTCTAAATAAAACCTTTTATTTCTTTACTGTTACTACTGTTTCTTGATATTGATTTGAGGTTTGTTTTTGATGATATATTTCTTGGCATTTCTTTTTGAATTCCATTTTATCATAATTTGTATAGTAATTTACTAATTGTGTAGCAGTTGAAATTAACTCTTTTGCTTGTTCTGTTCTTAATCTAGTTTTATCTAGTTTTGCAGATTCTTTATGAAATCTTACTCTATCTAAGGCATCAGCGTCTTTTAGGCAGTTTGCTATTAACTTGGTTCTTTCTTTTGCTTCTTCTGGTATATGGTAAGACTGGCAAAGTTTGTCAAATGTTTGCTCATCATCTTCATGTTCGTGATATTCTACTGCTACTTGCATCATATGAACTTGATTTTTCGAATATCCTTGCTTTTCTAGATATGGAACCATTTTTTCAGCACTTCTTTTTCCATGACTATTATCTACCCTATCGTTTTCTCTTCCACAATCATGATATTTTGCACATTGCATAAGCATGTTTATCGCTTCATAATCTATGGCATCATTTTCTTTCTTTAAGACACTTGGTCCTATTGCTTGTGATAATAGCATAACTCTTTCAATGTGTCCTATATTATGATTTTTTGCATCCCCTGGATATAATTCTTGTAAATCATGTGTTGCTTCTAATAAGTCACTTGATATTGCATTTAATATTATCTTATGTTCATTTTCATCTGTTTTATTTTCTTCTATAGACTGAATAATACTTTCTAACTTTGGTCTATTATAATGACCTAAGTTATTATCCACTACTTGCATTAATCTATTTTCATACTCTTCTATTGGTAAGTCAATTTCATTGCTTCTAGAGGTTGCTTCATAAGCAAGATTAAATTTTCTTTTTTCTCTATCTAAAATATCCATTAGTTGTTTACTAGATTGGTAATAAGATTTTATATCACCTGTTACAAAATATTTGTTTTGAACTTCTGATATACTCTGTTCTATTATGTCTGATATTTTTGATGTTGGAAAGTATTCTTCTATCCATACTGGATTCGTTATACGAAGACCACTTCTATTATTTTCATGAGATAGTAAGATTTGTTCTAATAAAGTTAATTTGGCTTCTATATCAGGTGTTTCTTTCCATAGAGATATCTTGTTATCTATTTTTTCTTGTTCATGAGTGATGATTTTTACTTTATCTAAATAAACAATTGGAATATTCATCTCTTCGGAACATTTTATTGCTTTTGATTTTATTTCATCATTCATGTCACTAGCAATAATTACATAACTTGGTTGGATATTAGAACATTCTCTTGTCTTTTTCTCTGGTCTTAGCTCTACTCTTTCTAATGTTTGTTCATTGTGAGTATGTCTAGTGGTATCTATGATGTCCTGTGGTGTTAGAAATACCATCGTATGCCCTTCTTGAAGGTTGTATCCATCATTATAAGTATGTAAGTCATATGGCGAAGACTGACTAATTGCTTTTTTATCCCAACTATCGAAGCCAAGTAATACATCTTTTACCGCAGCCATTCCTAAATTATCATTGGCAATTAAGGAGCAACAGATTCCATGATTTGCTGTTCTTAAACTTTTATTCCATGAATCAAAATAATTGTTATTTAATAATTCCATTTCTCCATATGCTGCGGTACTATGAATTAGCATTTTAAAATCAAATCCTGGTTCATAAACTGGTACCTGCTTAGTTATAACGGCACCATTTTCTTCTATTGTAAAAGACATTATTTGAGGTTTATTTTCTACTAAATTTCCATGTTCATCTACTATTTTATCCGTTATTTTATATACACTTTCTGACATTTCTTCACTAAACATTTGTCTGATTGCTTGATCCATGTAAATATAATCATCAAAATCAATTACTTTTTGGTCTTGATATATTTCTTGTAGTTTTTGAAGTGAAGTAGTATTTAGTGCTTGCATAATTCCTAATATATAAGAAGTTTGGAAGTTATATTTCTCTATTTTAGATAAAGATTCTATACTTCCACTATACATAGAGACAATAGCTTTTGCTTCTTCTATATTGATACTATAATATTTATTTAAGTAGGCATTTTGGGCTTTTTTTAGGTTTTTATCCTCTAGGGCTGTTCTAAAATAGGTATCACATAGCGCTTGGCGTCTTTGTTCGTAGTCTTTTAAATCATCGTTTGTTACTACATCAGGTAAAATATTTAGGGTGATATCTATCTCATCTTTCATTTCCCCAATCATAGTCATTTCTATTCCATTGTAGTAATTACTTTGATCTCTAAGTCCTATATAAGATAATGTTTTCCAATCTTCTTTTGCTAGTGTACTTAAATCTAGTTTTCCTTCTAAATGAATTGTAGAAAACTTTGTTCTTTTTTTAGGGTCTTCATGGTAGTAAGAATTATCTGAGGCAATTGTTAGTATTTTAGGTATCAAAGCTTCAATTGTCATTTTATTAGCATTTCTTGTTTCATTTAGTGTTTGTAATATATGCTCAAAAATTAACGATTCTGATTTTCTAAATCCATTATAAGAGACAGCAACAGAAGTTCCAAGGTAATGATATTTGCTTATTTTTTCTATTAAGTCAAATCCTAAATCTAGTATTTTATCATCTAATAATTCCATACATAAAGTTTTAGCTATATTAGGATTTTTTTGATATAAGTGTTTTACATATTCATATTTATCGTATTTAAAAGGTCCTTTTTTAAATCCTGTTGGGTTGTACTCTGGATGATATTCTTTTATTAATCGATAAAATAAGTTTTTATCAAATAATACTTCTGTTGCCATATCTGTTGATACTTGAGGGTCTGCTAAAAATTGTTCTAAGGTGATGGAAGATAACCCTTCTATTATTCTTTTATCTGTTATAATTGCAAGTTTTTCTTCTGGTGTAAGACTATTATTATAACCACTTGTATCTGTAATTGAACCTATATTATTACTAAAAGTTGCTGGATTATAAATTGCTGTTGCAATTCTTTGGTCTTTAAATAAGATTTCTCGTTCTTCTTTGGTAAATGCTGTTGATATAAATATGGTAGTGACATTTATGTCGTTTAGTTTAGAGAATAATTTTTCATTAAATAGTAATTTTTTTCGATCTTCAAAAGAAAGATGAGATGTGATGATGATACTTGCTAAAGCATAAGAATCTATTTTTTCATATCTATCATTTGTAAACAGCAGTTTCTCTATGTCTTCTATGGATAAATGATTATCTCGCAAAAGATATGCTATCTCTACTCTTTCATCTTGTAGAGCTTTTTCATAGTCTTCTAATGTAGTACAAGATGAAGCGATAATCTGAGTATAGTTCATCGATGGTAGTTGTGTTAATAAAGTAGGATTATTTAGTAATTCTCGAAGTTCTACTTGATCTAATTCTCCTATACTATTTATTGCTTCTTTTATTGTATATCCCGATAAATATAAAGAAACATCTTCCTGCTGTAATAGCTGAAGTTTAAACTTTTTGGAAATTTTATTGGATTCTGTAATTGCTATTATGATGTCTTCTAGCACATTATGACTCATAATAGACTTTTCCTTTGAAGAGATTATTTTGTTTCTAGGATTTTTCATTTCTTTTAGAACTTCTTGTTCTAACAAATCTTCATCTGTCACGTTTCCAAAGATTGTTTTTATAAGTGGTATGGCACCATTACTATATACAGTATCCATAAAACTTGTGTTTTGTAATAACTGAGCAGCATAGCCTGGATTCATTTCTGTTATTTTTTGAATCATACTCTGTAAAATTGCTGGACAAACAGGGGACCATCCATTAAACTCTATTTTATTTTCTTCTAGGAAACTAGAATTTATAAAAGATATTATTTCTTCCATGCTATTTTCTTCTAGAGAACTGATTACCTCTTGTAGTATTTTATTCCCCCATTTTTCTTGTTCTTGAAATAATGCATCTAACTTTTTTTGTTCTTCTTCGCTACGAGATTTTTTTATCAATATTTTATCTATTTCTTCATCTAAAGCTTTATATTCTTCTGTTTCTTCAAAAGCTTCTAGTTTGCTTTGTGTATTTGAAATTAATTCTTTTAATACTCTTGCAGCATCTTTTTCTTGCATATTTTTACCCCCTTATTTCTATAGAAAATAATATCAATGTTACTAGTAAAGCACCAATGATAGCTATAATTAGTAAAATAGATACTATATTTGAATAGCCTAGGGAAGCTTTTTGATTTAATAGTCTTGTTTTTAAATTTTTTAACTCTTCTACTAATTCTTGTTTTTGATAAAGGATTGGAACTTGTGTTAATATTTTTTGGCGATTTTCTTTTATAGTATTTTCTTTTACGTGATATTTCTTTTCAAAACAATTTTCTTCATACAATAATAGTTTTCTCGATACTAATATAGAAAGATTGAAAAGAATAAATTCCATTTTATTATTTAAAATCAGATTTCTAGATTCTGTATTATTTAATTGTCTTAAGGTAATCATAAATATTTCTTTATAACCTATCGTCTTTGGTAAATAGAAGATATTATATTTTTTACTAATTCTTCTAGATTCTGTTTCTACTAAAATAGGATTCCAAAAAATCCCTCTTTTTTCAATATTTAATCCCAGAATATCTTGATAAGTGATTGTTTTTGTATCTTCGATATCGATTATCTTTGATAAGTAGGCATATAAAAACTCACTTTTGATTAGGTCTTCTATTGGTACTTGTTTTAAATATATAATAGATGCTTGATCATCTAAGGTAAAATGGTTATAAAAATCATTTTCGTATCTGTTGATAGCATTAACATTTATTTTTGGTTTTGTTGTGAAATTTTGGTATTGTTTTATGATTGAAGATAAAGATAGTTTAAATTTGTTGATGTTTTTGTCGTAAGTTATAAAATCTTTGTCATTGCAAGAAATAAAATCTTTGTCAAAATTTATTTCTAAAAGATTTGTATTGTTTAATAGTTGAAATTCATTTTTTATCATTGGTGTTATCTTGTTATAAAATTGATAAATTTCATTCATTACTCGCTCTTCTGTTATCTCTTTTATTTCCATCCTACTCACCTATTATCATTATAGCATAAAAAAAGAATAGATACACTCTACTCTTTAAAAGTTAATTTTATTGCTTCGTTTTTATACTAACACTCGATTATAATTAAAGGTATATATATTTCATCCTCTGAATATCCAGCATGTTGGGATGCTAAAACTTCATCTCCAGAAGCGATGATACACTTATTAGATTCCTCTGCTATTGCGATATAATCTCCTAGATTATTTCTAAATAATGGATGTTCTTCTCCTACTCCAAACAGATTACTTTCTATTACTTCTTCTTTACTATATAAGTTAAAATCATTACTGAAATACTTATTAAATAACTTTTTAAATTCTTTTTCTCTATCTTCTTTTATATGGAATGAGATTACTCTTTGTTCTAAGGAAGTAGTTCTTTTTAACGTATCTAGGAAATCTGGATAATCTTTTAAAAATATATGTTCTACTTTTTTATGACCGTGATCAGCTATTATAAATAGAATTGTGTTTTTTAGTTTTTTTGACAATTCTTCTACCTTTTTATCTCTTTCTTCAATTAGTTCTTTTACTTCTTTACTGTCAGGACCATATTCATGCATTGTATGATCTGGTTCATCATCATAGGCATAAATATACTTTTTGCCAGTTTTTTCTGTTTCTTCTTTTATTTTTTCTAGCATATCATCTAATCCATGATAAATCTTTTTTTGAAATGGGAATAGTTCTATCCCTTTTCCTAAACCCTTTTCTTCGATTTGTTCGGGAATTGATTTAAAAGTATAATACTTATTTTTTATTTTTAGAAAGTCTTCATCTGTTTTGTCTTTTCCTTTTTCTGTATTTAAATAAAGTGTAATTATCTTATTTATTGGGGAAATATATACATTCCAACCTAAATATCCATGTTCTATAGGATTTAATCCTGTCAGCAGCGAAGTGGTTGCAGCAGTCGTGGTTGCTGGAAAGACAGTTGTTATCTCTTTATATTTATGCTTTCTTAAAAAGCTATCTTCTTTTAATACTCTATCTAATATCCTTGATCCTAGTCCATCGAATAATATTACTACTACATTTTCTGGTTTCTTTTCTGCTAATAATTGATCGATATAGGGCAACGTATTATGTTTTGTAGTTAATCCAAAATATTTTTCTATAGAGCATGCAAAGTTCGTAAGACATTCTTGATAATTATTTTTTACCTTCATTTTGTACTCCTCTCTTCTGTAAATTTAATTGTCTCTTTCAATAATGCCTCTAAGTCGTTTATTGGCTTTTTATTATAATCTAGTTCATATAGCCAATCTAAATATTTTATTTTTTTAGCATAGTCTGGCCTACCATAAATTACTTTCTTGCTAGATAGCCAATATCCAAATTCTACATTCGTAGTAAACCCAGCCATATCTGGTAAGCTTCTTGGTACCCAGAACATAATTACCGTTGCTTCTGTTAGTGCCATTCTTTCCCACATTGCTTGGTCAGTATAATCTTCTTTGGGATGCCAAGTAGAATATTCTGGTACGTAGACTACGCCATCAAAGTTTAGTCTTTCTAAAATTTCACAGGCTTCTTTTCTCCAAGATATTTGGTTTTCTCCTCTAGGTGTTGGGCCTGCTAAAAAGATGGATTTTTTTCCTGTGATTACTGGTTGATCTGAATAATTTATTTGCATATTACTTACTCCTTTGACATTTTATTTCAAACACTTTTTTCTCTATATCTTATTTTTCTATACTATCTCTACTTTACTTTATACCAAACTTGCATAATATCCTCTTCTTCTTTTACTACTTTTTCTAATTGTAATTCTTTTTCTAGATAATTACCTTCAAATAGATTAATTCCTTTTGTTAGAAGATAAGGATTATAATTAATAATAATTCTATTTGCTAGGTTATTTTCTAAAAATAAAGTATTCGTGTGAGCGCCTCCAGATACAAATATTTTATTTAGATGTTTTTCTTTACATACTTTTTTAAATTCTTCTATAGAATCTACATATATTACATTTTTATAGTTTGAATTTTGTTTTGTCTTTGAAAAGATGATTACTGTAGTATTTTTTAAATCATTAATATAGTCTTCACCCCAGGAGATGACATTTTGAAATGTTTTATTTCCCCAGACTAGACAATCATATTCCTTTAAAAACTCTAACATAATTTGATAATTTCTATCGGATAAGAAATCTTCATTTCCTTCTTCGGTTGCGATTACTCCATTGATAGATGCTGCCATTTCTATTGTTACTTCCATATTATTCTACCTCTTCTTTTAATACTTCTACATATTGATTTTTTTCTTCATAGACAATTACGGAATATAGATTTTGTTGGTCTTTTAATTCGTTTATGATATAGCTTGCTATATTTTCTATGGTTGCTTTTGTTTGAATTACATCGTCAATATAAGTTTTATCTAGTTTCTTTATTACTTCATCAATCTTTGGATTTATTTCGTGGAAATCTATATTTCCCACCATATTATTTACTAATTTATCCATGAAATTTATTTCAATTCGAAACGTATGGCCATGAATATGTTTCCCGTGTGCAGAATTTATTTCTCTAATAATACAAAGTCTTGCCATTTTATTTTTCCTTTCTATTTATTTTCTTATTCTACCACCATGGCATTTTAAGGTGTATATTTTAGCTCCTTCTTTTTCTATTGTTTCTTCCCCTTCGAAATTTGTTAGGTCTCCTGTAACTTTAAAAGTATATTTGTAACCTTGATTTTCAAATTCTTTGGGACCTCTTACTGGAATAGTGTCGTCTTTCCCTACTTGCATTAAGGCTGGTCTTAAAGCTTTATCCATAGCTTCTTCACTTAAACTTTCATCTAGTGTTCTTCCATAATATACCATTCCCCAGGTAGGAGTATCACCTCGGTGATATACTACTTCTTGTCCTTGAAAATCTATTCCACCAAAATAGGTATCATGATAAGTCCAGTTATCTTTTATGTATTCATAGTCACGAGAACCTCTTCTAGTGGAAGTTACTATTGGTGCTGTTTCATTTGCATAAGTTTCTTTTTTTGCTTCTATTAGGAAATTGTGCAAATCTATTAACTCTTGTTCTTTCAACAATCTATCTAAATCATATACTCCTGATGCTGTTTTAGCTTTCATCATTCTAGCTATTTCTAATACATTTTCTGCTAGTTCTTTAAATCCAATAACTCTACAACGTAAGTCATCTATTTTCCAATCATTGATTAATTCATCATACTCTAGAAGAGATTTTATATTTACTTGTTTACCAGTTTCATCTAATACTCGTTTTGCTACTACTTTAGCGGTTTCACTTGGAACTTTTTTTGTTTTGTAATGTGTTTCGATTAAGTCAAATGATTCTTTTTCACTTTTCTTTGCATATTCTACTACTTCATCAATGAATTTCTTTACATCGAATCTAAAATTCCCACCTCTAAATACAGGGATGATTTTTGATGCTTCTTCAAAACGTTTCATTTGTTCTTCTGTAAGTCCCGCTGTTCCTATTACGATAGGCTTTTTTACTTTTAAAGCAAAGTCTAAGACTCTATCAAAACTATCTTTATGGGAAAAGTCTACAATAACATCAAAATCTTCTTTTATATTGTCTAATTCATCATAATTATAATAATCTACATTATTTCTTGATAGGCCAGCAGATATTTCTACACTATCACTTTCTTTAGCAATCTCGACTGCTTCTTTTCCTGTTCTTCCAGTAATTCCGCTCCATAATATTTTTACTTTTTCCATATTTTTTCTTCTCTTTCTATTATTTATTTTGTAGTTTCATCAATCCAATCCAAATATTCTTTTGATGCTTCTTTTATCTCTTCTGCATAAATTTCTGGAACTTCGTATGAATGTATTTTTTTGATTTCTTGTTCTACTTCTTTGTATAAAGACTTTTTAGTTTTCATTTCTAATACGTATTCTTTCGATTCTTCAAGTTCATTATTCCACCACCAGGTAGATGTTATTTCTTTTTGTTGAACACTGCTTACTAATTTCTTTTCTAATAATGATTGTGTTATTTGTTTTGCAACATCTATGTCGTCAATAGCTGTTTTTACATTATAGTATCCATCGTTCATTTTGTCTTCTCCTCTTTTCTAATTTCATTATAACAAAAATCAAAAGAAAAAACAGTTTGAAAGCTGTTTAATCTGTAAAATGACCAAATTTTGCTTTTTCTTCGTAGTTTATATTAAGTAAATCTAGATCTTTAATAATATTTTTAGGGGTACATTCTTCATATAGAGAAGGTTCTACCTCTATATTTCCTTGATTACTATCAATGTAGATGGCTAGTGGATGAGTTACTCCTATTGCATAACTTAGTTGAACACTACACCATTCTAGATTGTGTTTTTTTAAGTATCGTTTTGCTAGCTCTCGTGCTTTATAGGCAGCACTTCTATCTACTTTGGATGGGTCTTTTCCACTGAAAGCCCCACCACCAACTTTAGCAAAAGATTGGTAACTATCTACTACTATTTTTCTACCAGTAAGACCAGCATCTCCCTCAAATCCTCCAATTAAAAATTTGCCAGTTGGATTGATTAAAAACTCTTCTACTTCTATATTGTAGTTATCGCAGATTTCACGACATTTTTCTTTAATTCTATCATCCATTTCTTTTCTATGTTGTTCATCATTTTGATATGAAATAGTAAAATATTTTATTTTTTGTAGTTTCATATTTTCATCATAATATCCTGTAATTTGGGCTTTGCCATCTGGATATAAATATGGACAAGTTTTTCTTTCTTCATCGTACCATTTACTTAATTTTTGTAAGATGACCATAGCAGTTGGCAAAAGCTCTTCTGTATCATTACAGGCATAACCAAACATCATTCCTTGGTCTCCTGCCCCTCCTACTTCGTCATTAGTACCTAGTGCGATATCCCTACTTTGTTCTCCTAAATTATTTATAATTTCATACTCTTCTTTATATCCAATATCTTTTAATACTCTATTTACTACATTAGGAATATCTACTTTTGCAGTAGAAGTTACTTCTCCTGTTACAAATATTTTACCTTTTCCTCCCATTACTTCGATTGCACATCTAGAATGTTTATCTTCTTTTAAATAAGCATCTAATAAGGCATCACTGATTTGATCACAGACTTTGTCTGGATGTCCACGAAAGACAATTTCATTTGAATATAATTTCATATTTTTTCTCCCTTCTTTATTATGAAACCAAAGAAAGAAAAAAACAGGTCGAAACCTGTTTTTCAGCTCCTTATCATACGGCTTTAGCACCTAATCTAATAGGTTGCTGTAGCATCACTGGGCCAGTCCCTCCACTACTCTTTATAAGGTTTCATATTTATAGTATAGCATAAATTCTTACATTTGTTACAACACATTATTTATTTTAATTTTTCCTTAACATACATGTTTTGATATCCACCCCAGATATATCCCGTAGCGCCATCATTCAGCGTTACATTATACCAAGACTCATTACATTCATATCGAGAAGCATCCCCATTCATTTTATAATTCACATAATATATATCGCCAATTTTATTATCATAGATTCTATTATTTAAATCACTTTTCATTTGTGAAAAAATATCGCCTACTCCTGCAGAACTATCTGCAGTAATCACTACTCTAGAAACTTCATAGCTCGGAGTAAAACTACATGGTTCCTTTATGTTCTGCACTTCTGTTATCTCTTTTTCCTTGCTTTGCTCCTTTGGATTTTTATCTTGTGATTGATTATTAATATTGCTAAAAACATGAACACAAACTAATGTTGTGTTTAATAATAAGATAATTAAAATGATTACTAATATTTTTTTATATTTTAATGTGTCATCTTTATATTTTTCTGTAACAGTTTTTTCCTCTGTACTTGCTTTATTTACAAATTTATTTATTTTTCGTTTCTTTAGTAACAAATATATTGAATGAAGCAAAACGGCAACTCCTATACTGCTTGCTGCAACTTTCCATATCATATTGCTATCAGTATATATTGCACTTAAAATTAAAATTACCGCTATTACTATTTCTCCTGTACTTCCTCTACTTATCTTCATTTTTCTTTCCTTCTTCTTTTAATCTGTTTCATGTTCTTGTTGTTCTATAATCAAGTTATAAGCTTCTGTTAAAAACATCATGTCTCTATCAGTCATACTAAATAGTATGATTAAATTTTTTATCTTTTGGTTATTAGATATAGAACTCTTTAATTCTAATTTTAATCTTTTATATTCCTGTATTTCATCAAATGATAATAATTCATAGTCAGCACTTGAATACTTAATCATTTCTAGACAATAATTTATTCTTTCCTCTTCAGTTAATACTTTTCCATTATAGGTAAATATTTCGTCTTCTTTTTGTTTTAATTCTTCTAATGTTGTTATTTTGTTATCTATAATTATGTTAGATAGCTCTAATACTATTTTTTTGTTTTTATTTGATATTTTATTTTTTAGTTCATCTATTATTTTCATATCTTTCCTCTTATCTTTTTCTACCTCTTGATTGAGGATTTGGTCCTTCTGGATATTCTGGTGAATTATCTTCCCCTACTGCTTTTTGGTTTGCGAAGTTTTGATTTCCTTTTTTAGGAGTTTTAGTATAGTGTTGATATAAATTATCAAATGTAAACTGCTCTTTCATGTCTGAATAATCTTTATCTAACATATCTTCTAATAACATAGTTTGTAAAGTGTCTGTAAAATTAATATCGGTTCCTAATTCTAGATTTAAGTGTACCATTACTCTTTTTAGTGTTTCTGCATCATATTGTCCTTCTTCTATGTGAGATTCTAAAGCATCTCGCAAATCTAAAAACACAGTTCTAAAGCGATCATATTTTTGTAGGGGAAAAGTTTCTCCAATATCATATGTAAAGGTACTATATAGATTCACATACTCTAGTGATAGACTTGTATCTGTATCAATTGGCTTGCCATTTACTATAAAACTTCCTTGTACTACACTTTTTCTTTTATCCCATACTAAATTTTCTAAAGCTTCTTTTTTATTTTTTTCAAATTTCACTGATGCCATTATCTCACCTTCTTTCCTAGCATATCTTTGTCTGTTTTTATTATTGCATCATATTGTTCTAATGTTGTATGATTTCTAGCAATTTCATCTTCTTTTTGTATTGTGGTATCATAGAGACCATGTCCATCTGTTGCGATTACTATTGGAATTTGGTTTTCTAAATAATAATTATATGGAATATCTTGATAGTTTTTTATATTTCCTAAACTATAGTTAGAGGAAGCATTAATTTCTACTATACAATGGAATTTTTTTAATAAACTTATATAGTCTTCGTTTGGGGTAAAGTGTAGTCCGTGACCAATTCTTATTTCTGGTGGTGGTATCTCAATTCCTTTTTTAGTTGCAATTTGATCAATCATCTTTAAAGTAATTAAGGTATTGTTAGAAGTAGGTATTTCTCCAGAATGAATTCTTAATGTTGTATTTTTATGTTGAAGTAATTCATCAAATAGTATTTCTAGTTTTTGTTGAAAGCTTTTAGAGTTGTTGTAGTCTAATTCTTCTAGACTGAAAGGTCGTTCTTGACCCATGATATCTACTCCGACTAAAGAACCACTATCTAAAGTCTTTCTTAGTTCTTTTGCGCACTGCTTCATATTTCTTATGGATCTAGAACGGTCTGTAGATAATAGGAACTTACAGGTTATTTTATCTTTTAGTTTTTCATTTATATCGTAGCCTAGGATTCTTCTTGCATTGGAGTAACTAATTTCTACATATTCTACTCCTTGTTTTACTAATTCCTTCAAGCAATGATTTATATAATCATTGTAAACTGTTTCTTCAGCTTGCTGGTGAATAATTTTTTTCTTATCTTCTGGTGGAATATTCTGATACTCGTTTATTAGTAAGTCATTTAATTTAGATGTTGTACTATGTACTGCTAGCTTTAGTAGTTCTGTTCTGGTTGCATACATATCATCTAGAGTAAAATAGTCTACTTGTTCTCCATGAGGAATACGTAGGCTAGCTAATACATCCTTATCCATTGTTGCTGATGCTAGTGGGATTGTCTGAGATGCTTTAGAGATTGGTTCATCTAGTGGCCAATAAATACATTCTAAATACTGAGATAAAAAATTTAAAAACTCTTCTGCAGATAACATTCCCATTAAATGTGTATGAAGTTCTGTTTTTGTTTGTTCCATAGTACCATTCCTTTATGTTTTTATTATAGCATAATATTTAAATATGTTTGAAATTAATCCAGCGCTAATACTTATTTGCTCTCTATTTTTTCTTGACTTGAATAGTATTTGATATATAATAAAAGCAAAAATGAAACGAGGAACTTTTATGGTGGAATATAAACCTTGGGCTGAAGAGATTTTAACACCGATTATTGAAAAATCAGATGAGAGACTTCCTATTTTAGATATTCAACTTGGTGGTGCTTGTAATCTTAGTTGTATCTATTGCGATACTCCTAAGTATGGTGCACCATGTAATGTAGATTTGGAGTCTATCGAGAGATTAATAAAAGAAGGAAATATTGAATGGATTTATGTCTGTGGGCTTGGTGAACCTAGTGCTTCTAAAAATTTACCTCATTTATTACAATTGTTGAAGATATGTAAAGAGAATGATGTTAAACTATCTATGTTTAGTAATATTCTTAATTTCAATCAAACTTTATTTGATTATGTAGAAGATGGAACTTTGCATGTATTATTTAAATTAGATACGTTTGATGTTGATAAAGCAAAACAACTTTATGGTGCTACTACAGAAAAAGCAAAAAAGATTTATGAAAATTTAAATATATTATCTATAATTAATCCTGTTACTGATAACAAGTCTAGTTTAGGAGCTTCTATTGTTCCTACTTCTATTAATCAGGGCGAATTACAGCATTTGGTAGATTTCTGTATGGAAAATAATATTTTTCCTTTAATTGGTCAATTGGAAGATGCTGGTAAGAGTTCCAATGTTTTTCAACAATTAGAAGTTAAAGATGATAATTTATTACAACTAAAAAATTATATTAACAAAGAATATGGCGTAGACTATCAAATGCCTATTTGTCCAGCAACTATTTCTGCTGTACATATTACTAACAGAAATAAAGTAATTGTAGATGACGTTACTGGTCTTTCTTGTCCTTGGTTTTGGTTAGGAGAACCAAAACTAAAAGAGTTAGGAGATATTAGAGAAAAGTCCTATGATGAAATCGTACAAAGTATTCTAACATATCGTGAGGAAAAGTTTCCACAGGTGTTAGAGATAGAGAAAAATTTATCTTCTTATCCTTTTGGTGGTTGCGGTGGCGATGCAAAACAGTTATTAAAAACGTATACTAATTTAAGGAGATAATATTATGGTGCAGAAAGATGATATTAACAAAAAAACTTACAATGCTATTGCTGATATTTATGTAGAAGAAGCAGCTTTAGATTATGAAGATAAGTCTTATATTGATTCTTTTTTGGAAACTGTTGCTGGACATAAAATATTAGATTTAGGATGCGGTCCTGGTATCTTATCCAAATATTTATCAGATTTAGGTTATGATGTTACTGGAGTTGATTTTGCAGAGCAAATGATTTCTATTGCTAGAGGGATAGCACCTAAGGCAAATTTCATAGTTTCTGATATTGCTAGTTTAGAACTAGATGATAAATTTGATGGTATTGTACTTGCTCATTTTTTGATTCATTTTAGTAAAGATGAAAATATTCGAATATTAAATAAATTACATAATTTTATGAATCCAGATGCATCTTTGTTTATTCAGTTTTCTGCTAATTTAACACCTGGTATTCAGGATGAACCTTTAGATGATACTGGTGAATTAAAGATGTGGAGATATTCCTATGATGAAGATAGTATGTTAGAACTATTAGATAATTGTAACTACGATACTACTTTTTCAGATACTACAGGAAATATTGTCACCATGATATCAAAGGCTAGAGTAAAAGAAAAATCACTAAACAATCGTTAGTGATTTTTTTGTTATTTTCTTTTTTTATTATTCGGATAATTTTTTTAAGAATTCATCTTCTCCAAGTATTTGAATATTTTTTCCTTTTTCTTTTAGTTCCATTGCTTTTTGAACTTTCCCTCCATAATTTCCAAATTTCCAAGCATCACTACCTGCACCCCCTACAATTAAGTAGTTAGTTTTGGAATTTACCCCTTTGCTACATACTCCCCCTCTATTAACAATTTTTTCTTCTATACTATCTTTTGAACCTGAGTTAAAATTCCCTGTTAAACAGAAAACCATATTTTCGAAAGTAATTGACTTTCTATCATTTTCAGTTTCAAGAGGATTTATAAATTCATCAAATATCTGTCTAAAAAAATTATATTCATTATCTGTAATAACACCATCTTCTAATATTTTTTTTACACTATTATAAATTTTGTCAAATGGATAATTCCCAATCAATTGAGTATTGTTATCTAACCAAATATTTAATTTATTTATTTCATTTTGTTCTATTTTTCCATCTTCCATTATTGATTCAATAATCTCTTTGAGATTCTGTAATCCTTTCGTTGTATCATTATAAACTATATGTCTTTCTGTACCTTGACTTTTATTATCTATATAGTGATATTTTTCAATGTCACTTTCCTCTATTCCATAGCTGCTATTAATAAATTCAAATATTTCTAAACATGCTTTTGTATCAGAAAGAGAGTTATGATGATTCTCTAATTTTATGTTTAAGTAATCACAAACTTGGTCTAATTTATATTGTTTTATATTTAAATATTTCTTTGTTAATTTTTGAGTGCAGATAATATTTAAAGTTGGTAAGCTAATATTATATTTATTTAAAGTTTTTGTTATTACACTCAAATCATACTTTATTCCATGACCAATTATAATATTGTTCTCAATGATATTTTTATGATTATTCCAGAATTTATCAAATGTAATTGCATTTTTTACCTGATTTGGTGTGATTTTATTAATTCTTATATTAATCTCATCAAAACTATCTTCTGGATTAATTAATAGATTTTTCTCCAACACGCCTTCTCCATCTTTTACTTGTATAAATGCTATTGAACAAATTGAGTTTGCTTTCACATTTGGATTTTCTATATCAATAACCACATAATCTTTTAATTGTATTTTTGTTTCTACCATAAAAACACTCCTTTTTATACACCAATTAAGCAAAAAAAGCGCAGTACAAAACTTAAGCCTGTACTAGCGCTTTTTCTTTATTAATAATAGTATATTATTTTTTTTATAATATTTCAAATTTTATCTTAATTTGATTATTTATTATTTAAAATTTTTGTTTATCCAATTTAATATTAGTGTTCCAGTTTCTAGTTCTTTCTCTTGGTAAGTGTGTCCTGTATTTTCTATTATTTGATATTCAAAGTTTTTACAATTTATCGCTTTTTCTTTTAGTAAATCTAAATGTAGATAATAGTCTTCATCTTTAGATCCTGAGAATGTGAGGATTGGAACATCAATTGTTACCAATTGTTCCCAATTTTTGGGATTGGAAATAATTGGTAAATTATTAAGATTAGAGTTCTTATGAAACCAATTGTAATAAGTTTGTGAACTCATATACATATAATCTTCTATCATTTTATGAAGTAATTTGGTAGGTTGATTTTTATCGATATTTTCTTTGGCTTCTTTTAATAGTTCTTCATATTCTGGTTCTATTAGTAAGTGCGAGCCAATCATATCTGGAGCACTTGCTAGTATCATTCCTAAAATATTAGGATGTTTTTTATAATAATAGTAAATTACTTTATTACAACCTAGACTATGTCCTAATAAAATAATTCTTTTATATCCTTTTTCTTTTGCAGTTTGTATTGCTAAATCGATGTCATATATACAGTCTTCAAATATTTCATACATGCACCCGCATCTTTTAAATGAACCATCTTTCATTACTATATCATTTTCAATAGAATGACCTCTATTATGTTCATAGATAAATCCCATACCGTTTTTTGCTAATAATTTTCCCCATACAGTTGCAAAATAATTATCTATAATTGTTGCACACATACCATGAATACAGATAACACAGATATCTTTTTTATTACTTTCAAAATGAATCATCGGTAGTCTTAAACCATCCCTAGTATAGGCATTATTTATAAATTCTATATCCATAAGTTTTCTCCTTTTAGAACTAATTTTCATTTTTATTATAATTCATATTGTATAGCTTTTCAAATATTGGAATATTTCCTTTATAACTTTTTGGAGATATGGGACTTGGGTGGTAGATTGGTAATATTTGATACCCATTTACTTCATATATATTCCCTACTACTTCTTGGAACTTTTTAAATTTAAAATCTAATAGATTTCTTGTAGGAAATTCCCCTAGTGTTATGATTAACTTTGGTTGTAATATTTTTACTTGTTTTTCCATTATTTGTTTACAATTTTTAGAACAAGTCTTTATATTTTTTCTTTCTACTGGGAAACATTTTACTGATTCTAAGAATGTTGTTTCAAATATATCTTTATTTATGATATCAAATAGTTTTTGTAAAATTACTCCACTAGGTAATACTTTACCATTGATATCTTTCCATAGCATGTGACTTTTTCTCCAACCATTATTTGCAGGGGCTTCTCCAATTAAGACAATATCGTTATTTTTACCTAAGTATACTGTATTAGAATTAGGAAACCTCTCTACAATATTTTGGCATAAAGTACATTGATATATTTCTTGATCTATCCCCTGCAGTAATTCTTTTATTACTTTTCCTTTTAATCTTTGATATCTATTTTTCGTATCTTCTGTTAATAATTCTCTATTTACTGTTTTATAGTCTTTATTTTCACTTTTAAATTGGTTTTTGGTTAAGTCTATTATCTTATTATCTGTGATATTAAAGTAATGACTAATTTCGTCTACTTTTATTTTCGCAATTTGTCCTTTAAAATAGTCATTTACTATTAATGCCGTTATTGCACACATACCTAGTGCTTTATTTTCTTCTGTCCAATGATTTCTTACCTTTTCATAGCAAAGGTCTTGTGAATAAGAATTTAATCATGCTTGTTGTAGCTGTTTTATTTTCATACTATCACCACTTGTTTTCATTATAACAAAAGTTATCTTGTTTTGTTAATTATAAATATAAAACAGTCTACCTGCTATTGAAATGCACCCCTTAGAGTAGACATCTAATAAAAGACAATTA
>UMHW01046867.1_pt1 | contig 49749 bp, 66 predicted proteins | sample 1965631 | NCBI WGS metagenome assembly UMHW01 (sample SAMEA4836107, study PRJEB28245) | human gut metagenome | biome: gut microbiome; material: fecal sample | place: Denmark | collected 2008
TGTCTTTTATTAGATGTCTACTCTAAGGGGTGCATTTCAGTTTATAGCATGTTTTTTTTCTTTAATAATAATGCAACAATTAAAGATACTATTACTGCAAGTAATATAATAATGACAAATGCATTACTTATATTTCCAATTGCTCCTAATGGTACATTCATACCTAAAAAAGAAGATATCATTGTTGGAATAGATAATACAATAGTAGCTGCTGCTAAAAACTTCATAGCAATATTTAAATTATTAGAAATAATCGTTGCATAAGTATCTGTTACTGACGATAAAATATCTCGGTAGATACTACTCATTTCTATTGCCTGCTTGTTTTCAATAATTGCATCTTCTAACAAGTCTAGGTCTCCTTCATATAATGGTAATATAATTCCTTTTGATAATTTTTCTAACACTACATCGTTAGCTTTTAATGAAGTCATAAAATAAACTAGAGTTTTTTCAATTTCTAATAGTTCTATTAAATCTTTATTCTCAGTTGATTTCTTTAAAACTTTTTCTTTTGCTTCAATATCGTTATTTACTTCTTTTAAAGCTTTCAAATAAGTAGAAGCACTTTTTAATAATATTTGTATTAAAAACCTAGTCTTTTTTGCAGTTCTAAAATCTTTTACTATGTTTCTTTTAAAGTCATTTAATAATGTTGTTTTCTTTACTGAGACAGTAATAATATAATTGTTATTTGTAATAATAATTCCTAAGGGATAAGTTTTATACTTATGTTCTCCTTTTTCCTCTAAATGAGGAATATCTATGACGATTAGAGTAGCATTGTCTTCTTGTTCTACTCTTGGTAGCTCTTCTGTATCCAGTAGTTTCATAATTAGATCTTTATCTACTCCAGTTCTATTTACTACTTTATCAATTTCATCCGTTGTTGGTACAATTAAATCTATCCAACAATCAGCAGTCATCTTTTTTACTTTTTTTGTTTTCTTCTCTACTGCGCTAGTTTTATATATTTTTAACATAATACCACTCCCTTCTTTTTGCTTGCTATATTATATCATAGAATATGCTTTTTGAACATATTTATTTGTAATAAAAAGAAAAGAATGATATTTGTCATTCTATCTTTGAGTATTATGTTACTGTCCGTTATTTCAATTATTATATAACCTTAGGTGTTATTTTTTCATTTCTTATTATTGTCTTACTAAATGTTAGGAGTGTATCCCAATTTATATCATTATTGTCATAAACTTGATTATTATGGAAAAATGCTATACTGTCAAAATTCTTTCGGGGTATCACCTCGATTTCTAGGCTCTGATATTGCTGCGTGCTTATTATCTGTGGCAGGTAAACAAACATATTTGCTCCTTCTAGTTGCATAATTAGTTCTCCTTGTTGAGATACTATTACTCCGTTCATAAATGGGTCATTACCTATTTGGGTTGGAATTACACACCCCTCTAACATTCCTATTTTTCTTGTTGTTTCCCCGTGAAAATCTTCAGTACCATCTAATATTATTTCACGTATATCTCCTGTTTCGTTAATTCCTATTACTCCTCTATCAAATCTATATACTACCTTAGATTGTTTTTCTATTTTTGTAATATTCTCCAACAAAGAACTTTTTGTTGTGGAATTTCCGATATCTTGATTTATGCATATATCAGGTATTATATTGTTTACATTTCTGAAGTTTTCTGCTAAATTTTTTAATTTGTTTTCCTTATTTAAATAATAATCTCTATTGTTCATGAACCCTCCTTATTTTATCATTGTGTTTATTTGGAATAGAATCGTGTTTATTTACTTGCTGTTAAAGTTACTTTGACAGTGTGTTCTTTTCCATCTCTAATATATGTTATTTCAATAGTATCTCCAGCCTGGTGTTGATATAATTCATATCTTAGGTATGCGGAATCTTTTACTTCTTTGCCATCTATTTTGGTAATAATATCTCCTGTTGTTAACCCTGCATCATAAGCTCCAGAGCCTCTTTCTGCTTGAACCACCACTACACCTTCTGTAATATTTCTATCGATATTAATCTGATTTCTATATAATCCTGCGGTATCACTAGCATTTATCATAGAAACTCCTAGTACTGGCCAAGAAATTTCTTCTCCTTTTTCTAAAGATTCAATATGATTCATAGCATATTCAATTGGTATAGCAAATCCCATTCCTTCAATATCATCATCTACTAGTTTCAAAGAACAAATACCAATTACTTCTCCATTAGCATTTAGTAATGGTCCTCCACTATTTCCTGGATTAATGGAAGCATCAAATTGCAATACACGCATTACCCAGTCATTTCCTGTTGTAGTGTTTGTAACACTAACAGATACCATACGATCTTTTCCAGAAAGTATTCCTGATGTTACAGTTCCTTGATATTCTTCTCCCATCGGTGTACCTACAGTAAATATAGTATCACCTAATTTCATATCTTCGCTTGTTCCTATATTAGCAACCATAGATACAGCACTTTTATCAATTCTTAATACCGCTAAATCTAAATATTCGTCTCCACCTAATACACTAGCATCTACTTCAGTATTATCTGCCATAGTTATTTTAACATTGTCAGCGCCTTCTACTACATGATAATTTGTTAGTAAATATCCATACTTATCATCTGTTTTGTAGACAAAGGCAGAGCCAGTGGAGGATAACGTATCCTTCTGGTAAGCGGATACCATTGCTACTGCATCATATATTTTATCCACTGCGGCTGCTAGGGAATTCTTCTCATATACTTGAGTATCATTTCTTGTCACAACGGTATTTCCTGTTGTTCCTAAAATTTGACTTACTAGAGGTGTCCATTTCAAAAGTGCAAACATGATAATCCCGCCCATGACAAAAGAAAATATTACTAAAAATATTGTTTTTAAATTTTCTTTCTTTTTCACTCGTTATCTACGCTCCTTTCAATTCCCGCTAAATCTTTCCAGTTTTCTGGGAATCCCATTCTATGTAATACTTTTTCTATTTTTATAGATGTCAAATTATAATTTAATGTTTGGACAACATTCTCTAATTCAATAGTCATATTTTTAAAGTCTTCTGATATTAGCATTTGACGCATAATAATTAGAAGAGCAAACAAATCTTGTTTACCATATATATATTCTCCATTTTCTTTTGGTATATCTAATAGTTGATGATATATGGTGTCATCGATTTGCTTTTGTGTTTTATTTTCATAAAGAATATCTTCATGAGCACATAAATTTCTATAATTGGCAAGTATTGGTAAGTATACTAAAAGATCGTCTACTTCTACGTTATAGATTTTACTTATCTCTTCTTGATCTTCTGTTTTTAAGATAGAAAACATTTCACTTACAATACCAAATGACAATACTTTTACTAAAATCCATAAAGGAATATATCCATAGTTAGACACATAATGTAGTGTGGCAGAGTGTTGACTACCGTTTACGCGAATCTGTCTTTTCATCTTTTTTAACAAATCATTTACTTGACGTTGTCTAGATACATCATGTGTAAAGTTTTTAGCTCTTAAATAATCTCTTTCTCGATATCCATATTTTTTAGATAATTGATATGATGTTATTGATTTTAAGTTGTTTTCAATTACTAATAAGTATTTAAAAATTACATTACGAAAAGACCTGTCAAATAAGAATAGACTGTATAACTCTTCAAATGTGGTACCGGGGATAAACTTTTTCTCATCTTTTGATTTATAAAAAAGATGACGATATCCATTTAAGAAGAAATAGTTTTCTCTTAAAAGAATTTGCTTAGCATATTTTTCATCTTGAATTACCATTCCCTTATGTTTAAATATTTCAATTTGTTCATTTAGATTTTTAAACTGCTTTTCTATCATAATTCTCACCTATTATTGATTATACCATATTCTGTTTTGAAAAGTATGAAATTTTTGTGAATTTATATGATATAATAATACTAATATTTTTATAAGGAGGGGATTTATGCCTGCTAGTGTTACTCATGCTTATTTTGCAAGTGATGTTTATGACACTTTGCCTGCTAATATTAAAAATTGTCTTTCCGTTTCTAGACTCAGAATGTTTGCACAAAGTACAGATTCTTTTCTTTTTTATCGATTATTCTCTTTAAAACCTAGTCATGGTTTACGCAAATTCCAACATACTTTTCATGTATCTAAAAGTCAGGACTTTTTTATTAATCTTATTCAGTATATAAAAGATGCACATTTGGAAAAAGATATAGATACCTGCTCTTTTTTATGTGGTTTTATTTCTCACTATGTGTTGGATTCCACTATGCATCCTTTTATATTCTATAAAACTGGTAAGTTTCGCAAAAATGATTCCGAAACTTATAAGTATAATAGTCTGCATACCCTGATGGAAGTTTATTTAGATAATCATCTTATACTTGCTCGTGAAAAACATAGCCCTTATACCTTTCCTGTTAGTAATTTTTGTTTTGATTTAACACCGTTTTCAGAAGAATTAAATAGTGCTATTTCTTATGTCTTTAATAAGGTCTTTCTATTACCTCATATGGATGTTAAATACTTCGAATCCCTAAAAAATATGAAGTTTGCTTTGGCAACTTTTCGTCAGGATAGATTTGGAATTAAAAAAGCAGGATATAAGCTGATAGATACATTTACGCCAAAGAAATGGATGCGTTTGGAATTTGTTAGCTACCATGTTTCTATGAAAACTTCTTTTGATTTTTTAAATTTTAACCATCGTATCTGGAGAAATCCTACAACTTATTCTATTACTAGTAAGGAATCCTTTTATGATTTGTATGTTAAAGCTCTTAAATTATCAAAAAAAGCGATTGAGGACACTTTTCTTTACTTAAAAGGGAAAAATATTGATTTAAAAGCTGTTTATACCAATTTAAGTTATATTACTGGTCTAGATTGTAATTTAAAAAAGAAACTAAAGTATTTTGAATTTTAGTTTCTTTTTGTATACTTTTGTATTTTTTTCTCATACTAATTTTAGGTGAAGATTATGTTTTATAGATATGAGATTAAGAATAATGGGATAGAAAATATTTTGTATTTATACTTAACTATGAATTATGAGTTTTCTAAAGAATTAAGTAAAAATGCTGATGATGGAGAGTTAAAGCGTCGTACTACTAATTTTATCAAAAATAATGGAATTCAATTTGATGGTAACAAAGTTTATTTAGTCATTGATGGAATTGTTGTTAAAGCCTTCCAAATATCTAAAGAAGAAGATATTAACAAAAAAACTAATAAGAATACTTTCGATGATTTAAATTATATGGTTACCGTTCAGTTAGAAGATCAGTCTATTATTGAGATTTCTTTACAAGAGTTTTTACTTGGTGCTCTAGCAACTAATATGGTTCCTAACTTGTCTATTGAAGTACTCAAAGCGATGGCTATTTTATATCGTACCTATGTATTTAAACAGATGAAAGAAGAAAAACTTGTTTCTTCTAGTAATAATTTCTTTATATATAAACCTATCGATTATTATAAAATTGCTTTTGCTCCTGATTATGATAATATAGTTGCAACACTAAAAGAAGCTCTTAGACAAACTGATGCTATGTTTGTTACATATCAAGGAGAATATATTTTACCGTTTATTCATGTATGCAATTTTGGATATACCCTAGAAGATTCTAGGTATCCTTATCTTTCTTCTGTTCCTAGTTTATGGGATGCTACTTCTCCTTTTTACGTTGATACTATTTCTTTTTCCTATGATTTGTTAAGTAGTATTTTTCACTTTACTATTACTAAAGATAGTGAATTTAAGATTAGTGAAATTTCTCCTTATGGTAAAGTTTTGAAATTGTCTATCGCGGGGCAAGAGATAGATGGTGGAAATTTTATGCGATTATTACATTTAAAATCACAATTTTTATCTATCATTTTGAATAAATATAATATCTCGATTATTACTAAAGGTTGGGGAGATTTTTTAGGTCTTAGCCTATGGGGAGCCTGTCATTTAGCAAATAACGGTTGTAGTTATGCTAATATTTTATCCTATTATTTTCCTAAAGTTAGAATTTGCGAGTATGTAAAAGAGCTTTCCTAATGAAAGCTCTTATTTTTTTAATTGTAACGCAGCTAACGCATTGTCTGCATCTTTATTCATTTCTATTATGGTTCTTAAGTATTTAGAATATCCTTCTACAGTAGATATAAAATCTTCTAGTTCTTCTATATTTAGATTTTTAGTAATCTTATCTGCCGTTATAGTAGCGCTTTCTAATTCTTTAGCAATTTCTTCCACCTGGTCGTAAGTCATAGTCCCTATCATTCACCTAATTCCTCCATTTGTGGTTTTTTGCTTAATTCTAGTTGCACTTGCTTGGATTTTTCTACTACAACACTTCGATATTCTTCTATCTTCTCAATATTAGCGATATTGGTAGAATTGGGCCAAGCTGCTTTCATTTTGCTAATACATTCGAATATTTTGTTAATTGCATTAGCATAGTCATTATAATTCATACCATTCCTCCTATATTAATATAATTCTTGAACCATTTTTTAAATCTGTTTCCCGAATTGTTTTATTTACGTCATATACTTCTCCGGTTTCCTTACTATAGAAATTACTTTCTTCCTTAATAATATAATCATTATCAGTAAGATCAAGGAGACCTTCTTCAATTAATTTTTTAACAGTTCCTACTTTTTTATTTATTGGTATATATAAATCATAATTTTTTTCTATTAAAGGAATTGATAATTCAATTAATATTTTATTTTTATTCATTATGCCAGCCTCCTTACTCTTCAGTTATCCATTTTGTTAATGCTGCTTTACCTTTTGTAATCACATATCCGAACTTTGTTTCCACTTCTGCGCGTAGTACTCTACTGCTAGTTGTTACTTTTAAGGTAAATTGATTAGCAATGCCATTTCCTAGCCATATTCCTTCAGACAAAGATACATTAGTTTTAAACCATGGTTCGTAACTGATTGTTTTGATGTTATCAATAGTATCTACTATAATAATTTTAACATTAGTTTTTGATTTTACCTTGTCTAATAATCCAGTTATTCTTCCTTTGTCTGTTACATTTAGCTTATTTAATATACTATTAATGTTTAAAATCATGAAAATATGTACAGATTTTGTATCTTCATAAATTTCATTTAAAGTATTTTCTAGTTGATCCACATCACTACACTTTATATCTCCTAAATTATTTTTATTTAGAATATTATTAGCGCCAATTATATTACATTTTATTCCATCTCTTGACTGAAGTAACTTCATCCAACTCTCTAGAAATTGGGTGCTAGAAGAGATATCTTCTCCAGTAATCGTATACATTCCTGTTGCTGCTAAATTGATTGTACTAATCGCTAAAGTTTCTTTATTTACTCCTACAGGAACTTGTTGTAAGTTAACAAAAGAATTCTTTAGTAGCGATGATGTTACAACTTCTGGAAGAGTTGGAACACTTTTTGCTTGATATTCGCAAATCGTTTGGAGTTTCTCACAAATAATTTTTACATATTCTGTTAACTTTTCTTCTTTATAAGCATAGGCTGTTTGAAACTCATAAATTCCTTCTAGGGCAATTAGACCACGTCCATATACTTTTGATGGCTCTTTCTTCCTTACGCCAGCAATAATAGTTCCATAATCAGAAGCATCATTAAATTGTAATACTACATTTTGTTTGAAGTTTTGTCTTAGACGATAGCGTACTGTATTAGGTCCATTCGTACTTAATATAAAGATTACTCCATATTTTAAACAGTCTCTTGTAATTTGCCCCATTAATTCTTCATATTCATTATAAGTGTCTAAAAATCCTTCTACGTTATTAATCATTACTATAATCGATGGTATTTGTTTTCCGCCATGGTTAATATAAAAGTCATAAGAACCATTATAGTCTACAAACAACTTTTTACGCTCTTCAATAATCTGATTTAGCATTTTAAATAAATTATCTATCTTTTCTTTTTCTGTTGATAAAATGACATCTCCAACATGAGGAGCATTTCTAAACATTGTTAGAGTTTCTGCCCCAAAATCTAGTATATAGAAATTTACTTCTTTAGAATCATGAGAAGTAATTGTCGAATATATAATACTAGATAGCATTAACTCTTTTCCACTTCCAGCACTACCATAGACAATTGTATTCCCTTCTTTAGATATTGGTAAAGTTAATAGCATTTGTCTTTGATTATCAGGATCATCATATTCACCTATAATAGGGTTAATATTATTTGTTACGGCTTGATAATTATACTTTGCTTTTAACTCTTCTGTATAAATCATATTAGGAATTCTTGGTAACCATAGTTGTGGAATACTTACGTTTTCTTCTTTTGCTGTTTGTACGATATAATTGACAATATTCGTAATTTCTTCTCCTTTTGACTCTACAACAATGTCATTTTGTTTCGTATCAAAAGTTTTGATGTAGTTTCCTACGTTATCTAAGAAATTTACAGACTGATCTACTTTTTTCTTTCTTTTTTCAGTTGGGTAATATTGTGCTCCTGCCCAGGCTGCTTGTCCTAGTGCGAATAGTTCATTATAACCTACTTGTAAATAGAATCTTCCTGGATTTTTTAGTGATGCTGCATCTGGACATTTAATCATATCCATACTATCTGATTTGTCTTGTACTTTTAAACAAACTCTAAATTTTGAGTTTGACCAAATCTGATCATTAACTACTCCAGCCGGTTTTTGTGTTGCTAGAATAAGGTGGACGCCTAAAGAACGTCCAATACGAGCTGTTGATATTAATTGATCCATGAATTCTGGACGCTGATCTTTTAATTCAGCAAACTCATCACTGATAATAAATAAATGTGATACTGGCTGTTTTACTAATCCTTTTCTATAAAGTGATTGGTATTTATAAATATCAATGGTACTTTCATTTAAGTTATCTCTTGCAGCATTAAATATTCTCTGTCGTTTTCTTAACTCACTTTGAATAGAAGCAAGAGAACGATTCATTTCAATCGTATCTAAGTTTGTAATAGTACCGGCCAAGTGTGGTAGTTTTATACCAGTTTCTTTATTCTCAAAAGCACCAGTTAATCCTCCACCTTTATAGTCAATTAATACAAATGATACTTCATATGGATGATAGTTTAGAGCCATAGATAAAATATAAGTAATAATAAATTCAGATTTACCACTACCAGTCATTCCGGCAATTAATCCATGTGGTCCATAAAATTTTTCATGTAAGTCTAGTTTAAATAGCTCTTGATGTTTATCTACTCCTACAGGGGCTGCTAAAGATTTGGTTGGATCGTTTGATTTCCAACGATTTAAGATGTTTAATTGTTCAATCATACCTACATTATACATTTCCAAGAAGCTTAAACTTCCTGGTAGACTCTGATTTTCTTTTGATATATCAATTGGAATATTTGCTAATATTTTGCAGCATTCATAGATGTTTAATCCTTGATCAAAATCTGCAATAAACTCTTTTTGTTTGTTAGAAACCAACTCATTTTCAAATACCCCGGATTTTTTATCACCAATACTGATAAATGTTTTACATTCATTTGGAATGTTTACAAGTCGTGGACTAATAACAATTAAACTAAATCCAATATTTAATTCTAGACCACAAACGTCTTTTATTAATTCTATATCACGAACCATTTTATAATCATCTGTAATAATCATATAATATGGTTTATATTTTGTATAATCTAGAGTATTTAATTCTCGCTTCCCATTATTATCTCTATACTTTCTAGCCTGGATTTCCTGTTCTAATACTAAAGATATTTCTTTTGCTTCATCTAAGTTCGTAGCAAAATAGCGAGTTTGTTTATCATTACTCCAACAATGCGGTAAAACTTTTAAATAATCCCACGTAGATTCATTTTTCTCATTTGTTAAAAGAACAATTTTTAAATCTTCATAACTATGATAGGCAATCATCTGTAAAATTAGTCCTTCAATAAAGAATTGTTTAATAGTAGCCATACCAATAATTGCTGTTACTCTGTTTCTTACAAAAGATAATGAAATAGGTACATTTTCTAAAGTATGTGATTCAGCTCCTAGTTTATAGACTTCTTTTAATAAATTATCATCCTGTAGGGAGAAATGTTCTTCTGGGAAACTTAGATTTCCTTGTAACTCTGCATTTCCCATTCCTAAGCGTAAATCTAGGAAATCACTTTGCTCTATTTCTCTTTCCCATAAGTTTCTTTTCTTGCTGTAGATTACGTCTTTTGTAACATTTAAAGGAACATAATTATCAATTAATATCTGGCGTTGTACTTTCATTTCAGTATCGATCAGTTTTCTCTTTTCTTGAATATATTCAGTATATCGATCTTGTCGCAATTTTTCTTTTTTCTTCTTTTGTTTTCTTTGATATCTTTTTTGCATAATTGGCCACAGTAACATTGTCATTAGCATAGCAAACGACATAATTAGTGTTGGCATAGCCGTTGATAAATCTCTTGTACCATCAATTACTCCTACCAAAGCAGAATATCCCATCGCAACGGACATCATTGCCATGGTCATCATAGGCCCTAATGTATAAATTAGTGGAGTTTTATCATCTTCCGCTTTTGCAGGAGGAGGATCTATCTTTATATTTACTGGTTCAATCATTGTCTTGAATCTTGGCGCCCTAAAAAAATAATCATCTTCCTTAAAAAATTCAATTCCTTCTTCATCTGGATTATCGACTTCTACTTGATTTTGAACAATTGGATATTGTATTTCAAAAGCATTCATATCAAATTTTAAAAAGTTTCCTATATTATTTACTAAAATAGAATCTTTCATTACTATTATTTTTAATCCCATGATAAAAATTATATCACCATATTCTAATGGCTTTGTTCCAACGGCAATATTGTTAGCATATGTTCCATATTTACTGTTTAAATCTTGCACTACCCATTTTCCTTGATTGTAAATTAATCTAGCGTGTTGTTTGGATACTAATGGATAATTATAATTAATATGTGCTCTAGAATCATTACCAATAATTAGTTCTCCTTCTTTTTTTAAATGTAGCCATTTAACGTTTTCATCCATAGTTGGAGAACAGTATAAAATTACATATTCATTATCCGTGTTTATTTTTAAGAAAAACAAACTATAATCCTTTAATATGGCTGATTCCACTTCTTTATCTCCAGACATGATTTTGGTTTCAAAATCACTCTTTATTTTCCACTGACCATTGTATTCTTCCACATTAATTAAATTTCTTACGTTTCCAAGATAGTCGTTATCTGTAATCCAATAATTTCCTGATATTTTTGTTGGCAAAGTAAAATTATAGATTTTGGTCTTTTTTATTAATCTAACAATCACTTTATCACCAACCTTATCCTATCTTTTTATTCTAGTTTAATTATATCTTTTTTTTGATTGTTTTACAATATTTATTTCATCCCTTCCTTCAAATAAAAAAGATTTATTTTTTCAATCTTTCTATCTTTTATATATTTTTAATTTTATTATATTACATATTTTACCTTGTTTCCTTTTTTCATAAAGTCTATTATTCCTTTTGTTATGGTTTTGGCTAAACGTTTTTGATATTCTTCTTTTTGAAGAAGTTTTCTTTCTGTATGATTAGATAAATATCCACATTCTACTAATACCCCTGGTGTTGTAGTATTACGATACATATATAAATCTGTTGTTTTAATGTTTCTATTACTATCTAATTCCTTTTTAAATCTATTCATAATGGATTGGGCTAAAACTTTATTTTCTTTATTTATTGAATTATATAATACTTCTGCTCCTCTTAAAGTATTATCGTCATACCAATTAATGTGAATTGATATATATAAATCACATTTTTTTTCTTTTATTAGCAATAATCTTCTATACAAATCTCCTCTTTTTTTTGCTGAATCATATATTGAGGATAAATCCACATCTCTTTTTCTTGTCATATAAACAATTGCACCATATTTTGTTAGTTCTTTTTCTAATTCTTTTGCTATTTCTAGATTTATATCTTTTTCTAAAATGTCACCATAATATGTACCACTATCTCTCCCACCATGTCCCGCATCTACCATAATAATGGTATCTTGTAACGGTAAAGACTGAGCTGAGATTATCTGTATAGAAAATACGAATAAACATAAGACAACTAACACTATACTCTTACATTTTTTCTTTAACATAAAACCACCTATTAATTATATGCATTTTAGGCATTCACCTATACTCTATTCTTTTCAAAGAATACATTATATTGGTGAGATATGATGATAAATAATTTTTTAGAGTTATCACCCGTGATTCAGGCTCTTTTAGCAACTCTTTTTACTTGGCTTGTTACAGCACTCGGAGCAGCAATTGTTTTCTTTTTTAGGGAAGTTAAAAAAAGTATCATGGATGCTTTATTAGGGTTCTCAGCAGGGGTTATGATTGCGGCTTCTTTTTGGTCTTTATTAAGTCCAGCGATTGAAATGGCTAATAGTATGCAAATGATTTCGTGGTTAGTTGTCTTTTTAGGTTTCTTTAGTGGTGGCCTTTTACTATTTTTAGGTGATAAACTTTATGATTTTATGCAACAAAAGATGAGAAAAAAAGAATCCGCTACATCTCATAGACTTAAACGTTGTCTTATGCTTGTTTTCTCTATTACATTACATAATATTCCTGAGGGCTTAGTAGTTGGTGTTGCATTTGGATCTTTGGCTTATAGCCTAGAAGGTTCTACGTTAGCTTCTGCTCTAACTCTCGCTTTAGGAATTGGACTTCAAAACTTTCCAGAAGGTAGTGCTGTTAGTCTTCCTCTTAGAAGAGAGGGATACTCCAGAAAAAAAGCTTTCTTTTTTGGTCAATTAAGTGGAATCGTCGAACCAATATCTGCTGTTATTGGAGCTATTTTAGTATTAAAGATACAAGCACTTTTACCATTTTTACTTGCTTTTGCTGCTGGAGCAATGATATATGTAGTTGTAGAAGAATTAATACCGGAAAGTCAGTCTAATAAAAAAAAGGATTTAATGGCTCTTTTTACCTTAATCGGATTCTCCGTAATGATGATTCTAGATGTTGCTTTAGGTTAAAAAACTATTTCTGTTTTAGAAATAGTTTTTATTTTAAATATAAATTTTCTCCCTTTTTTAGGTAAATTCCATATAAATCATCTTTTGTGCATGTATAAATCAATTTAGGAATAGGGTCCTGGTTTTCTATATCATTACTCTGCTCATTTTCTTCGGAAGTTTCTGGTAATGGTTCTAATTGCTCTATATCAGAATCTTCTTCTGGTTTTGTATTTATACTTTCTTTTGTTATTTTTTGAAAATTATATCCATTGTCATTTATTACGTTTGTATTATCATCTATCCATAGGCATTCCTCTGGCTTTTTACCATTTATTATTACATAGTATCCTTTAGCATTCGCAACCCATCCAGGGCTCTGATACTTTCCCTTTGCGCATTCTATATGGCAATAATTTCCAGTCGCATTTCCAGATATTCCTTCTTTATAGAATGCTTCTTTTTGTTTTATTTTCTTTCCTACATATAACTTACTAATATCATTAGTATGAGCAAATAAAATTGTCATATAATCTATTGTACCATCTGGGTATTCTACTGGGTTATTGCTTTCTAGCCATACTTCATTAGCATCTTGTGTATATATCTTTTTTATCGTACCGGAAAATGGTGCATACACTTCTTCAATGCTCGTATTTTCTCCGGCATCATCAATCGCATAACTGTCTACATGTGTTCCTTCACCATATCCTTGTGTAATACGCATATTTTTTAATGGGTAAATTGGTCTTTCCATTATTTTTCCTCCCTATTGATAATTTTATCTTTTGAAATTGTTATTGTATTTTTAGTAAGTAGGTCAGAATGGGAGGCAAGTTTTCCTTCTAATGACTTATATATAGTGTCAGCACCTATAAATGAGGAAAAGCCAATCCACAGACTAGTAGGAAGTGTGATATCTGTAAATGTGTAACAAAAGATGATTCCTATTAGCATGTTTATTATAAATGAATATAGACATAAAAATTTACTCGTTTTAAAACAGCTTTTTGTTTTCTGTACCACCGCACATGTAATCGCGCTAAGAGCTATAGAAATTACTAGTAATTGTTGTAGAAATTCTAGATTTAGCATATTAATCACCTGCAGTATTATATGCTTTTTTTCTTTTATTGCCACAAAAAAAGCATCTTTCGATGCTTTTGAAACAGTATAAATTAACGTTTTGAGAATTGTGGAGCACGACGTGCTTTTTTCAATCCTGGTTTCTTACGTTCTTTCTTACGAGGATCTCTTGTAATAAATCCAGCAGCTTTTAATACTTTTCTGAAACTATTTTCAGAATCAGCTGGTGTTGTTGAATCATATTCTAATAATGCCTTTGTAATTCCGTGACGAATAGCACCAGTTTGTCCAGTGTATCCTCCACCTTTTACTGTAGCAGTAACGTCAAACATTTCTTTTGTATTTGTTAATTCTAGTGGTTGACATAAATCCATTACACAAATTTTAGATGGGAAATATTCATTTACATCTCTACCATTTACAGTGATTTTTCCAGTTCCTGGAGTTAAAGTAACTTTAGCAATACTAGTCTTTCTATGACCAGTTCCATAATATCTATTTTTCTTTTCTTTTGCCATAACTTAAACCCTCCTATTTCACTTCAAGCACTTCTGGCTTTTGTGCCTCATGCTTGTGCTCGCTTCCTGTATATACGAATAATTTCTTATACATTTGTCTACCTAATCTGTTATGTGGTAGCATTCCTTTAACGGCTCTTTCTACCATTTCAACTGGATATTTTTCAATCATTTCTTTGGCAGTTCTTTCTCTTAATCCACCTAAGTATTGTGAATGGTTATAATACATCTTGTTGTTTAATTTGTTTCCTGTTAACATTACTTTTTCAGCATTAACAATGATGATGTTATCTCCGCAGTCAATGTGTGGAGTATATGTTGGTTTGTGTTTTCCACGTAAATATGTTGCAGCTAAAGCAGCTACACGACCTAAAGGTTTTCCTTCAGCATCAATAACGTACCATTTACGTTCTACTGTTTCTTTCTTTTGCATATAGCTTTTCATAAATTTCTCTCCTTTACCTTCAATTAGGTTTTCCCAAGACCTAATTAATGTGGGGATATTTCGAATGTACCGATTATGATTATACTAAAAAAAGTATTAAAAATCAATACTTTTTTTCACTATTATAGATGTTTTGTAGGAACTTTTTCAGCCATTGCTGAATTTTGCAATTCTTCAGCTTTTTGATCAATGCTAGCAAGTAGTTGTATTTGTTCTTCATCTGATAGTGACTCAAACCATTCTTCTACGTTTCTTGCTTGGTTTACTGCCATTTCTTGCTCTACTGTTATTCCCATTTCTGCTGCTTGTGCTTGATATTCTGCAGCAAAAGCCGGATTTAAATTTATACTAGTTGATAGAGTCGTTGTACCAATGCTTGATCCTAATAATCCTGCCACTTTTTTTGGATTCAAAAACATATTACCATCTTCATCTTTATCAACGGCATAAATAGCTCCTGCTGTTGATGTAGTTCCAAGTGATGATGTTAATTCAATTTGACTTCCACTTAATGTCCATGTTGTTGGCTCTAAGTTTGCTAATGATATTGTTGATGATTCGAAAATACCCATTTTTCATTCCCCCTATTTTCTAACTGCTCCCATTGCAGTTTTATTTCCATTTGAATTTTCCGGCGGTGTAATCATCTTTTCTATTATAGCCTCTTGTTGTTCTCGCGCTGCCATTAACCTTGCTTTTAATTGTTGCAATCCTTCTACTGTATTTATACTATCCAAGATTCCATCTTCTGTATAAAGATCTTTTCCCGCCTTTTTTCCTTCTCCTAATTCTTTCAGTAATTCTTGATTTTGTTCATACGTATTTTTTATTTCGGTTAAATTTTCTTTTACAATTGATGATTTTCTAGCTTGCATTACTGACAAATAATACTCCTGAGCATTTATACATTGAATATTTTTAAAACCAGAGATTATTTGGTATCCTCCTAATATCCATGGTATTACTGGTACTCCTAATATGGCCAGTCCAATACTCGCTCCTAAAATTATTCCATTTCTTTTTAGAGCTTTTTTATGAATTCCTTTATTTCGCTCTAGATAAGCAGGAAAAACTTCTACTCTTTTATCAACTCCGGAGAAATAACCAATTGTTCTTTCTTCCTTTAACTGTTTTCTAAGTAGCACTTTACTACGTTTCATATGTTCGATAATTGCTTGCTTTTCCGCTTCGCTTTTTGCTTCTTTCAACTTTCTTTTAACTTTGGCTTCATCTATTTTATCTGACCATTTTATTAATCTAGGTTCTTTTATAAAGCGTTTTATAAATTTAAATTTTGCTTTATCAAATTTTTTTATAAAGTTTTTAAATTTTTTGGCTCCTATTTTTTTATGTATTTTAGCTTTATCTGTATAAATCCTTTTTATATATCTATTTTTTTCTTTTTCGGATATACCCTCAGGCATTTTTATCTTATCAGGATGAAATAATAATTGATAATTATACTTTATTTTGTCTAATCTTTGTTGGATGGAGTCTTTTACGGATTCCATTCCAATCCCCCCCCTTTTATTCAGTAGACGCGCTTATTATATCATAAAATGCTTTAATTGTCAATCTGAACAGACTTTTGGATAGTGTAAAATGGTTTGGGGATTGCATACAAAAAGAGAAATCTCTGCTAAAATGTAAGTGTTCAAAAATACATAGAAAGGAGACTTCTCTTATGAACATTATACTACATAATTATATAAATTTAATAAATAATTTAATTTGATAGTGTAAAATTATTTGGGGCAAACAAAAAACATACCTAATTGATATGCTTCTTTTTATATTTTATATTTGTTAAATATAATCCTTCTGCGGGTGCTGTTTTTCCTCCTGTTGATCTGTCCTTTTTATTTAAAAATTTTTCCACATATTCTGGGGATTCTTTTTCTTCTCCTACTCTAATTAATATACCTACCATGTTTCTTATTTGATAACGAAGAAAGCCATTACCTGTAAATGTAAATTTGATAATGTCATTATTTATTTTTTCCACTGTTGCTGTGGAAATTGTTCTAACACAGTTTTCTTTTTCTTTATTTTCGGTTACAAATGATCTAAAATCATGCTCTCCTAATAAGTACTGAATGCCATCTTTCATTTTTTCTACATTTAGATGATAATTATATTGAAATACGTAATTTCTTTCTAATGGATTATATTCTCCTATATTTATATAATATTCATATGTTTTTTCGACTACATTATATCGTGCATGAAAGTTATCTGGAACTATTTCTGTCTTAATTACGTGAATATCTTCTGGAAGATTGCTATTCATAGCTCTTTTTAGTTTATATTCTGTAATCTTTACTTCTAAGTCGGCATGACCACATTGCATTTTAGCATGGACACCTTTATCTGTTCTACCAGAGGAAGTAAATGTAGTTCTTTTTCCATTGTTAATTTTAGTTAAGGCATTTTCAATTTGTTCCTGTATCGTATACCTTCCAGGCTGACTTTGATATCCTTTATAATTTGTTCCATCATAGGATAAAGTAATTAAAAATCTCATATATCCTCCTAAAACTATACATGTTTATAGACATCTTTTATGATATCTCTAATATCTTTATGATATTCTAGTTTTACTTTTTTCTTTTTTATTGCCTTATACGTAAACAATACTCTTTCGGGGACTTGAAATCCATTTCTTTTTAAATAATCTACTCGCTCATATCCTTCTTCTGTTGCTGTTTCTAGAAAAATTCTTTTGTTTTTTACAAATAACATTCTGTCTGTATATTGATATAGAATTTCTTCATCTAATGTTCCGATAATAATTAATTTGTGGAATTGCTCTTTTAACTTTCTTAGAACCGTAATCATTCTTTTTCTACTTTTATTATCTAAAAATCTAAATGGATCGTCTAAAATAATAATATCTGGATTAGATAATAGTCCTATTGCAAGTTCTACTTTTTTCTTTTCAGATCTAGAAAGTGTGGTAATATTTCTGTCTAGTAACGACTCATCTAGGCCAACTATTTTTAGAGAGTCTTTTTCTTTTTTTTCTATATTTTTTATTTGTAAGTGATAATAATTAATAATATAATCCATGTGTTCTTTAATAGTATTCAAATAGTTTATTTTGTGAAATTCTTTTTCAATTATACTAATCGTTTTATAATAATCCAAGTGATTTTCTGGGGTTACTACAGTTTCATTCATTGTTATATTTCCTTCAGGTAGAGTCTCTAATCTTAATATTTCTAATAATTCTTCATATTCTGGACCTGTTATCCCTATTATATTCTCGCTAGATAATTCGGTAGAAAATTCCCAGTCATTTGTTCTTATATTTTCTAATTTTATTTCCATATGTTATCCACCAGCCTGTCTGTATCTAACTCTGTTTTTTCTACTAAATTGTAATCTCTTAATTTTACAGATAGATCAACCATAAATGGTAATTCTAATCCAATTTTGTTTAATACATTATCTTTTTCTATAATAGATAATGGTTCTCCTTCTAATAGTAGTTTTTTTTCATCAATAATTAATAGATAATCACTTTCTAATGCAATATTTAAGTCACTGGTTGTCATGACAATGGAAATTCCTGTTTCCAATTGTAGAGTTCTTAATAAATTAATCATTTCTTTTTTTTCTTTTATATCTAATTCTCCACAGATATCATCGAGAAAAAGTATTTGAGGAGACCCGAGTAATTTTTCTGCTAATAGAATTTTTATTTTTATAAACTCTGGGACTTCATTTGGATTTTTCTTTTGGTATTTTGTTAATTTGTATTTTTTTATAATTTCTTTGTACGTTTCTTTTTTTTCTTCTTCTGCTTTTTTAAAGAGATGTATTGTATAATTTAATTCTTCTTCTACTGTCTTAAATAAAAAGGTTGAATTATCTTGTGGAATAATCGTTCCAGTAATTTCTTTCCACAGGTTCTGTGGATATTCTTCTATGTACATCCCTAATAGTTTTATTTCTTGTGTTGTAGGTATTTGTCCGCTTAATATTCTTATTAATGTTGTTTTTCCACAGTTATTGGCACCTGATATAGTTATAAACTTCTCTGGTTCTACTTGGAAGGAGATATTTTCAAATAAATCTTTATAAGATAAATTGGTAACTTCTAGTAACTCTTTCATATCGACCCTCCCGTTTCATGTTTTATTATATAATAATCCGTTTAAAAAAGCCATTATATTATTTGGCTTTTTTCTTTTGTATTCTATATGCACAACGTAATAAAAACTTGTCTGATAGAAATCTTCCAAAAAACTTTGCACATTTCATTTTAAATCCTGGAATAATTAACATTTTCTTTTTATCTATCATTTGATCAATTGCATATTTTGCGACGTAAGTACTTTTTAATGGTTTTACTCCAAATTTTACTCCTGCTACATTATTAAAATTAGTATCTACTGGACCTGGGCATAAAACAGATATTTGTACGTTTGACTTTTTCTTCTTTTGTTCATACCATAAAGCTTCTGATAGCTGATAGACATAAGACTTTGTGGCGTAATATGTACTCATTAATGGTCCGGGTTGAAAAGCTGCAGATGATGCTACATTAAGAATGTAACCTGACTTTCTTTTTTCCATATCTTTTAAGAATGCTTTCGTTAAAATATGTACTGCCTTGATATTGGTATCAATCATTTCTAATTCTTGTTGAAGCTCTGTTGTTGTGAACTCGCCAAACATACCAAATCCTGCATTATTAATTAATATATCTATGTTTTCTTTTTTAGTTAATACATATAGTTCTTTCACCTTTTGTTCATTAGATAAATCCGCTACAATGATTGTTACTTTTGTTGGTAATGCTTCTTGGATTTTTTCTAGTTTTTCTCTATTTCTAGCCACTAATATAAGCTCATATTTTTTTGTAGCAAGATACCTAGCTATATCTAGTCCAATTCCTGATGATGCTCCTGTAATTAATGCCTTCATACCGACACCTCTTTTTTTCAATTCATATATTTTTATTATATAATAAAATACATAAAAAAAAAAGAATGTTGACATTCCTTTTACTTTTTTGAGGGGGAATTTTTTGGTGTACTTTTTTCTCCAGCATTACTAGAAAGCATTTCTTCCATACTCATCATATCTTCATATTCCTGAACGGTTTTGCTAATCTCTCTTGCAAAAAAATCATTATATATTTGATTTATAGCATCTTGGTTTTCTCTGTTTCTTTTGTCTAAATCTTCTATATTTTTTCTTGTAGCCGTTTGATCTTTTTGCACTTTCTCTTGAAATTCTTGATTACTTTGATTATATAAATCATTGGCTTCTTGTATTGATAAATGTGCAAAATCAGTAATACTATACCTACTTATAAAGTCTCTCCTAGCATCTTCAGAAACTAATTTTTTATTAAATAAAACTAGATTCCAATTATTCACAGTATAAGTGATATTCTCCTCGAGTGTACCTGCTTCTAACTTGGGATTTTGTTCTAAATATTCTCTTAACTTGTGATATTCTTTTCTATATTTTCCTCGAAGTTCAGAGCTTGCTAAGTATGTCTCTCTATCTACTCCTTCTTTTTCCTCAATATATTCTTGTAATTGTTGGTATACTTTTTTATCTTCTGTTCTATTTCTATCTCTTGCAATTTGTAAAAGCCTATCTCTTTGTTCCGGGGTAGCTTTGGCAAAACCTAAATAAGGTATCCTCGTTCTTAACTCTTGCATTATTTCTGACTCATCCTTATTTTCTTCTATATTTTTTTGCATTTCTAACCATTGCTCATTTACTTGCTGTAACAAGCTTGTAAATTTATCTACGTCTATGTCATGGCCAGATTCATATAGCTCTGGTAAAACCTGTTGATATTTTCCTTTTTCTTTTAAATAAGCGGACATAATCGTTAGATAAACTTTTCTCATACTCTTTTCTTGTTTTGTACTTGCTAGATAGTCCTTTTTAGAAATGTTGTTAATATCTAATATTGGTTTAAACGCTTCGTATACATATAATTTAGCGGATAATCTTTCTTTACCATAGAGATTCATCTTTCCTGTCTTTGATTGTTGTATTAAAGATATAGCACCGTTTTCTTTATCTAACATTGCCTTTATATTTTCAAACATATTATCACCTGAGTTTATTTTATCATAAAAAGAAAAAGACACAAGGTCTTGTGTCTATTTATCTTCTGCTTCTTTCTTTTTAGCAGTTTTCTTTTCTTCTGGTTTAGCTTCATCTACTAATTTTAAAATTACCATTAGAGAGTTATCTCCACGACGTTCAGATAATTTTAAAATTTGAGTATATCCACCATTACGATTTTCATAACGTTTCGCTAAATCATGGAAAATTTTATCCACAACTTTTTTATCATTATGTAAGAATGCTAATGCTTTACGACGAGAAACTAAATCACCTTTTTTACCATAAGTAATCATTTTTTCAACGAACTTACGAACTTCTTTTGCTCTAGTTTCAGTTGTAGTAATACTTTCGTTTACTACTACTTGTTTTGTCATAGTAGCTAGCATACTTCTTCTATGTTTATTATCTACACCTAATTTTCTCATAGTTATTTCCTCCTTATATTTTAGTCGTCATCACGTAATACTAGACCCATATCTCTAATTTTATCTAATACTTCTTTTAGTGATTTCTTTCCTAGATTACGGATTTTCATCATGTCTGATTCACTCTTATTAACAAGATCTTGTAAAGTGTGAATACCAGCTCTCTTTAAGCAGTTATATGCTCTTACAGAGAAGTCTAGGTCTTCAATTGATGTTTCTAAAGCTTTTACTTTTGGATCTTCTGTTTTTTCAATCATCATTCCACTTACATCTGCGATTGATGATAAATCTGTTAAAATTGTGAAATGTTCAATTAAAATTCTTGAAGCTAAAGCGATTGCTTCTTCTGGTTTCATAGAACCATTTGTCCATACGTCTAAAATTAATTTATCATAACTTTCATCTTGTCCAACACGAGCGTTTGCAACTTCATATGATACTCTTTCAATAGGAGAATATAATGAGTCAATAGCTATAACTCCTGCTTTTTTAATATCATGTATTTTCTTGTTGTCTTCACTTCTTACATATCCACGACCATTTGATACAGTCATTTCCATGTTTAGAGAAGCTCCTTTTGATAATGTAGCGATGACTTTATCTTTGTTAATAACTTCGATATCAGCATCGTGTTCAATATCTCCAGCAGTGATTTCTCCTTCTTTTGTTGTATTGATACGCACAATCTTTTCTTCGTTTGAATGGTTTTTAAATACTACCCCTTTCAAATTTAAGATGATTGTTGTTACATCTTCATAAACACCTTCAATTGTTTGGAATTCATGAAGAACACCATCGATTTTAATACTACTAATAGCACTACCTGGAAGAGATGATAACATTACTCTTCTTAAAGCGTTACCAATTGTAGTTCCAAATCCTCTTTCTAATGGTTCTAATTCGAATCTACCATAGAAATTGCTTTCTACAGAATCTGTTATTTTATAAATTGGTTTTTCAAATTGTAACATGAAACTAACCTCCCTTATTCATTAATTATACACGTGGACGTTTTGGTGGACGACATCCGTTGTGTGGTATTGGTGTAACGTCAACAATTGTAGTTACTTCTAACCCTGCAGTTTGAAGTGAACGAATTGCTGTTTCTCTACCTGGTCCTAAACCTTTTACACGTACTTCTACTTTACGCATACCCATGTCATATGCAGCTTTTCCAGCAGCTTCTGCAGCCATACCAGCAGCAAATGGAGTTGATTTTTTACTACCTTTGAATCCGATAGCTCCAGATGATGCCCAGCTAATTACGTTACCATCCTTGTCTGTGATTGTAGTAATTGTATTATTGAATGTTGAATGAATATGTGCAATACCTTCAGGAACATTCTTTTTAACTTTTCTTTTTCTAGTTTTGTAAGCCATCTAAGTTTACCTCCTTTAAAATTTCTTTCATTAAGTTAACTAAGCTTTTTTCTTGTTAGCTACTACTTTTCCTTTACCTTTACGAGTACGTGCATTACGATTTGTTCTTTGTCCTCTTACAGGTAATCCTTTTTTATGGCGACTTCCTTCATATGAATTAATTTCCATCTTAGTTTTGATGTTCATACTTACTTCACGACGAAGATCACCTTCTGTTAAATGTTTGTTAATTTCATCACGAATTTTAACTAAATCTTCTTGAGATAAATCTTTTGTTTTTGTTGTTGGATCAATATTTACTGCCTTTAAAATTTGTTTAGCTAAACTTTGTCCAATACCATAAATATAAGTTAATGAAATACAAATGTGCTTGTCGTTTGGAATATCTACACCTTTAATACGTGCCATTAATTACACCTCCTAAAAATTATCCTTGTTTTTGTTTGTGTTTTGGATTTTCACAAATAATTCTTACTGTACCTTTACGTTTTACGACTTTACATTTTTCGCAAATTGGTTTAACTGATGCTTTTACTTTCATACTATCCCTCCTATTATTTACGATAGGTTATACGCCCACGTGTTAAATCATAAGGCGAAAGTTCTATCATTACGGTATCTCCTGCTAAGATACGAATATAGTTCATTCGTATTTTACCAGAAACGTGAGCTTCCACAATGTGTCCATTTTCTAGTTGAACTTTAAATTTCCCACCTGGGATAATTTCAAGAACTTTACCTTCAATTTCAATTGTATCTTCTTTGGCCATCTTTATCACTCTCCTGTCAAGATTTGATATCCATCTTTTGTCACTACTACTGTATGTTCAAAGTGTGCTGATAAGCTACCATCTTGCGTATCAATCGTCCAATTATTATCATGAATAAATATATCGGGTCTACCTAATGTTAGCATTGGTTCCACAGCAATTACCATACCTTCTTTTAGTCTTGGACCAGTATTTGGAATACCATAATTTGGCACTTCTGGATCTTCGTGAACAGAAGTTCCTACTCCGTGACCACATAGTTCTTTTACGACTCCTAGGTTATGCTTATGGGCGTACTGTTCAATCGCATAGCCAATATCACCTATTCTATTTCCTGGCTTTACTTGTGCTAGTCCTATGAATAGAGATTTTTCAGTGTCTTCTAGTAACTTTCTTGTTTTATCATCTACTTCTCCTACTGTGTAAGTCCAAGCAGAGTCTCCATGGTAACCTTTGTAACATGCTCCAATGTCAATAGAAATAATGTCTCCATTTTTTAATTTTCTATCACTTGGAAATCCATGAACTACTTCTGAATTGATACTTGTACATAGTGTAGATGGGAACCCTTCGTATCCCTTAAAAGAAGGAGTAGCATCCTTACTTCTTATAAAGCCTTCTGCTAACTTATCTAACTCTTTCGTAGTTATTCCTTCTTTTATATATGGTTTTAGATACTGATGGGTTTGATATACTATATTACCAGCAATTTTTAATAATTCAATTTCTCTTTTACTTTTAATTGTTATCACTATTTTTCATCTCCATCTTTTTTTGATGAAGTAGAAACGCTGATAATTTTGTCTATCTGTTGAAAGACATTTTCAATTGTATCGTTTCCGTTTACTTCAGTTAAAACTCCTTGTTGTCTATAATGTTCTATAATTGGTTCTGTTTTTTCTTGATACATTTTATATCTAGTTTGGAAAGCTTCTAAGTTGTCATCGTTTCTTTGATATAATTTTCCTCCGCAGATATCACATACAGATTCGATTTGTGGAGCACTTGCTTTTTCATTGATATTGTAAACAGCGTGACAATCTTCACAAACACGTCTACCTGTAATTCTTCTTTCTAATGTCTTTTCATCGATTACAATTGAAATTACATTTCCTACTTCATATCCTAATCTCTTTAGGATCTTATCATATTCAACGGCTTGATCTAGACTTCTTGGAAATCCATCTATGATGTAACCATTTTTACAATCTTTTTCCTGTAGCCTTTTTTCAATTAGTTGATATGTAATTTCATCTTTTACTAATTTTCCACTTGCTAGTGTCTCTCTTACATAATTTCCTACTTCACTATCTTCTTTAGCGATTTCTCTTAGGATATCACCAGTTGATATATGTGGAATATGATATTTAGCAACAACTAGCTCTGCTTGTGTTCCTTTACCGGCAGCAGGTGGAGCTATAAACATAATATTTTTCATTTTTACCTTCTACTATATCCTCTCTTATAACTTCTGGTCAAAATACTTCCTTCCAATTGTTTATAAGTTTCTAGTGCTACACCTACAACGATTAATAATCCTGTACCACCTATTGATACACTCGTAGGCAAGCTTGTTAATTTAGAAAATAGAATTGGTAATCCGGCAATTACTACTAGGAACGTTGCTCCTAAAATAGTAAGCCTTGATAAGATTTTACTTACATGTTTTTTTGTATCTTCTCCAGGTCTAATTCCAGGAATATACCCTCCATTTTCCTGTAGATTCTTAGCAAATTCTTCTGGCTTTACTTGAATAAAAGTATAGAAGTATGCGAAGAAAAATATGAATACTACATAGATTAAAAATCCTACTGGAGTTGTATATGTTAAATACTTTTGTACAACTAAAGTAAATGTTTCATTTTTTATTACTTGTGCCAAGATTCCAGGGATTGCTAGTAAACTTGATGCAAAGATTACTGGAATTACTCCGGCAGTATTTATTTTAATTGGCATAAAACTTTGAGCTGATTTTCCGTATGCGCTTGTTGATTTATTGGCATACTGGATTGGTATTCTTCTTTCTGATTCTTGAACAAAAATCATTCCGATGACGATTGCAAAGTACACAATTACGAATAATATAAATTTAATAACTCCTAATGTAATTACTTGTGCAGTTCCATCGAATGCAACTAGACCGGTAAAGGCATCAATAAACATTTGAGGAAGAGTTGCAATGATACCAGCCATGATAATTAAGCTTGTACCATTTCCTATTCCTTTTTGTGTTATTTGATCTCCTAACCATAATAGGAATGCAGTACCTGCTGTTAAAACTGTTGCAATGTATAAATATTCTAATACATCTCCTGTTCTACCAATGAAAGCAAATGCAAATGCATAACCTTCAATAAAAGCAAATGCAATACCTAAATATCTAGTGATTTGATTTAACTTTTGTCTTCCCGTTGCTCCTTGTTTTCTTAGTTCTGCAAAATATGGAATAATATCCATTTGTAATAATTGCATGATGATAGATGCCGTAATATATGGCATAACACCTAATGCAAAGATTGAGAAGTTTTGTAATGCGCCACCACCTAAGGTGTTAATTAATTCTAGAAATCCTAGATTGCTAGTTAAATCTTGTGTTCCTGGAACTCGAATTGAAATACCCAATATGAAGATCATTAGTGCCCCAAGAGTAAAGTAAATACGGTGACGTAAATCCTTATTCGTTGAGGTAAATAATTGCTTCATAGTTTTGAACATACTAGATCACCTCAGCTTTACTTCCTGATTCTTTGATCTTTTCTAATGCGCTTGTTGAAAATTTATTAGCTTGAATAGTTAATTTATGTTCTAACTTTCCATTTCCTAAAATTTTAAGTCCATCTAATTCTTTTTTAATAATTCCTTTTTCCATTAATAATGCAGGTGTTACTACTGTACCATCTTCAAATACATTTAAATCTCCTAAGTTCACTGTAGCATAGCTAACTTTAAAGCGTGCATTTGTGAAACCTCTCTTTGGAAGCCTTCTATATAATGGTAATTGTCCACCTTCAAATACTGGATTGATACTACCACCACTACGTGCTTTTTGTCCTTTTTGTCCGCGTCCACATGTTTTACCAAGACCACTACCTGGACCGCGTCCTACACGTTTTCTTGCATGAGTAGCACCGATATTTTTTTCTAATTCATGTAATTTCATTATCCTAATATCTCCTCTACTGTTTTACCGCGAAGTGCTGCTACTTGTTCAACAGTTTTCATTGCTTTTAATGCATTTAATGCAGCAGTTGCAGTATTAATTTTAGTTCTTGCTCCTAGTGATTTAGAGACAACATCACGAATTCCTGCTAATTCTAAGATAGCGCGAACAGATCCACCAGCAATGATACCAGTACCAGCTGGAGCAGGTTTAATGATAACTCTTGCAGCACCACTTGTTCCTACCATTTCATGAGCTACTGTTCTTCCATCAATTAGAGGTATTGTGATCATTTTCTTGTTTGCATCTTGAATTGCTTTCTTGATTGCATCAGGTACTTCATTAGCTTTACCAATACCTAATCCAACTTTACCTTTACGGTCACCTACGACAACAGTTACTGAATATCTTCTACGACGTCCACCTTTAGTAACTTTTACTACGCTTTTAACGTCGATTACTAATTCTTCATACAACTTCTCTCTAGGTTCTTGAGACTTTCTTTGCATAATACCCTCCTATTAGAATTCTAATCCATTTTCACGTGCAGCTTCTGCTAAAGCTTTAACACGTCCATGATAAAGGTATCCTCCTCTATCAAATACCACTTTTGTAATTTTTGCTTTTGTTGCTTTCTTAGCGATTGCTTCACCAACAACTTTAGCTGCTTCTACATTACTTCCGTTTTTAATTTTTAAATCTTTGTCTAATGAGGAAGCAGATACAAGAGTAGTTCTAGTTTCATCATCGATAATTTGTGCATAGATTCCAGTGTTAGAACGGAATACACATAATCTTGGTACTTCGCTTGTTCCAAAAATGTTCTTACGAACTCTTTCATGACGAACAATACGCATACTATTACGAGATTCTTTCTTTATCATACTTTGTTTTCTCCTTTCCTACTTATTAAGCAGCTTTCTTTCCTTCTTTACGACGAACATGTTCGTCTTTATAACGAATACCTTTACCCTTATATGGTTCAGGTTGTCTTACTTTTCTTACGTTAGCAGCGAATTCTCCAACTAATACTTTATCAATACCTTTGATAGTGATTTCAGTATTTCCGTTAGCTTCTACTGTTAAACCTTCTGGAATTTCCATCTCTACTGGATGAGAATAACCAGCGCTGATTACTAATTTTTTACCTTGAACATTGAAACGATATCCGACACCAATAATCTCTAATCCTTTTTCAAAACCTTTGGTAACACCTTCAATCATGTTGTGAATTAAAGCGTTCATTGTACCGTGCATAGCTTTTGCATTTTCGTTTTTACGTTCTAAAGTAATTTTATTATCTTCTTGCTTCATAGTAATATCTTTTAACATTACTTGAGATAAAGTTCCTTTTGGTCCAGTTACTGTTACTGTATTATTTTCTTCAGTTACTGTAACTCCTTCTGGAACGATAATTGTACGATTTCCTATACGGCTCATCTTGACACCTCCTTATATTTTTCTTTATTACCAAATATAAGCTAGAACTTCCCCACCTATATTTTCTTTACGTGCTTCTTTATCTGTCATAATTCCTTTAGATGTAGAAAGGATAGCGATTCCTAATCCATTTAATACTCTTGGAATTTCGTTGCTGTTAACATATACACGAAGACCTGGTTTAGAAATTCTTTTTAGCCCAGTGATAACTCTTTCTTTTTTGTTATATTTTAAAGTTAATAGAATTTTTCCTTGAGCGTCTTCTTTTACAACTTTGTAATCTTTGATAAATCCTTCATCTTTTAAAATTCTTGCGATTTCTTCTTTCATTTTTGATGCAGGTACTTCTACTTCTTCATAACGCATTTGGTTAGCATTACGAATACGAGTTAACATATCTGCAATTGTATCTGTTACTACTGCCATTTAAATTCCTCCTTTCCAATTACCAACTTGATTTCTTAAGTCCTGGTATTTGTCCTTTATAAGCTAATTCACGGAAGCAAATACGGCAGATTCCGAATTTACTCATAACTGCGTGAGGTCTACCACAACGAGCACATCTAGTATATTCACGTACTTTAAACTTTTGTGGTCTATTAGCTTTTACTATCATACTTTTCTTTGCCATAATATTCCTCCCATTTTTTACTTTCTAAAAGGAATTCCAAGTCCATTTAATAAATCGAATGATTCTTCATTAGTTTTTGCTGTTGTTACAAATACGATATCCATTCCACGTACTTTTACAACTTCATCATAATCAATTTCTGAAAAGATTAATTGTTCTTTAATTCCCATAGTATAGTTTCCTCTACCGTCGAAAGATTTTGGACTAACTCCACGGAAATCTCTAACACTTGGTAGAGCGATTGCAATTAGTTTATCCATAAAGTTATACATGTTTTCTCCACGTAATGTAACTTTACATCCAATTGCATGTCCTTCTCTTACTTTGAATCCAGCGATTGATTTTTTAGCACGTGTTACTACTGGTTTTTGTCCAGAGATTTTTGCTAAATCTGCAACTGCTGCATCAATTAGTTTTGAGTTAGATGTAGCATCACCTACACCGATATTAATAACAATCTTTTCTAACTTTGGAACTTCCATAATTGATTTATAATTATATTTTTCTTTTAAACTTGGAACAACTTCATTTAAGTATTTCTCTTTTAGGCGGTTCATAGTTACCCTCCTTCCAATTAATCAAGCTTCTCGTTTGATTTTTTTGTGATTCTAATTTTTTTACCTGTTTTTGTATCAGTTGTATGTCCGATTCTAGTTCCTTTTTTTGTCTTAGGATCAACAATCATAACATTTGATGCATGAATTGGTTTTTCTACTTCGATAATTCCACCAGATTCATTAGCTGTAGGTTTTTGATGTTTCTTAACTACGTTAACTCCTTCAACTACAACTTTGTTTTCGCTTCTTAATGTTTTAATAATTTTTCCTTCTTTACCTTTATCAGAACCAGCGATAACTACAACTTTATCTCCTACTTTAAAGTTCATAATTTATCCTCCTCATTATAGTACTTCTTTTGCTAAAGAAACAATTTTCATGTAATCTTTATCACGAAGTTCTCTTGCGACTGGTCCAAAAATACGAGTACCTACTGGACTCTTGTCATCACGAATGATAACACAAGCATTGTCATCGAACTTAATATATGATCCATCTTCACGACGAACGCCTTGACGACTACGAACGATAACTGCTTTTACAACTTTTCCTTTTGGTAATGGTGAGTTAGGAATTGCATTTTTTACTGTTCCAACTACTACATCACCAATGTTACCTGTTTTTACTTTGCTTCCACCTAGAACACGAATTACTAATAATTCACGTGCACCAGTATTGTCAGCAACTTTTAAACGACTTTCCTGTTGTAACATAGATTATTCCTCCTTCTTTCCAATCATCTAAGCGTTAAATAATAACTGCTTCTTTTACTACTTCTTTTAAATAGAAATGCTTTGTTTTTGACATTGGTCTAGTTTCAGCTATACGAACTGTGTCTCCAACTTTAGCAATATTTTTTTCATCATGTACACTATATTTCTTAGAGCTTTTAACTCTTTTGTGATATAACGGATGGTTTTTATAAGTTTCAACTAAAACGCTTATTGTCTTATCATTAGTTGCGCTAACTACTTTTCCAACTAATTCTCTTTTAATTTTCTTTTCCATTATATAACCTCCTATTCGTTACTTTCACGTTCTTTTAGAACAGTTTTCATTCTTGCAACGGTGTGTCTTAAATCTCTAATTCTAGAAGGTTTTTCAAGGTTTCCTGTAGCTTGTTGGAAACGTAAGTTAAATAATTCTTGTTTTGCTTCAAATAGTTTTGCATTGATTTCTTCAGTTGTTAATTCTCTAATCTCTTTAACCTTCATTATTTTCACCACCATTTTCTTTCATTACAAATTTTGTTGCTATTGGTAGTTTGTGAGATGCTAAACGTAATGCTTCACGAGCAACTTCTTCACTAACTCCAGCGATTTCAAAAAGAATTTTTCCTTCTTTTACAACAGCAACCCATCCTTCAACGTTACCTTTACCTTTTCCTTGTCTTGTACCGATTGGTTTTCTAGTAAGTGGCATATGTGGGAAAACATTGATCCAAACTTTACCACCACGTTTCATGTAACGAGTCATAGCAATACGAGCAGCTTCGATTTGGTTAGCTGTAATCCAAGCTCCTTCTTTTGCTTGAAGACCATATTCTCCGAAACTTAATGTTCTATTTCCACGTGATCTTCCTTCGTAAGGTAATCTATGAACACGACGATATTTAGTTCTTGACGGTATTAACATATTAATTACCTCCCTTAGATTTCTTGTTTAGGATTTCTCCTTTATAGATCCAAACCTTTACACCAATTTTTCCAAATGTTGTATCAGCTTCTGCTGTTGCATAATCAACATCTGCTCTTAATGTATGTAGAGGAATAGTTCCTTCTGTGTATCCTTCGCTACGTGCCATATCAGCACCACCTAAACGTCCAGATACTGATGTTTTAATTCCTTTAGCTCCTGCTTTCATAGCGTTTCTAATTGCACGTTTTTGAGCCATACGGAATGATGCTCTGTTACTAATTTGATTTGCAATTGAATCAGCAACTAATTGAGCGTTCATGTCTGCTTTTTTAATATCAACGATTGAGATTTGAACATTTTCATCAGCAATCTTTGATAGTTGTTTCTTTAATTTCTCGATTTCTTCACCACCACGTCCAATCATGACACCTGGTTTAGAAGTATGGATTACAACTTCACATCTTTTAGCAGTTCTTTCGATTTCAACTTTAGCAATACCAGCATTTTTTAAGTTCTTTTCTAAGTATTTACGGATTTCAATATCTTTAGCTAATACTTTAGAGAAGTCTTTTTTATTTGCATACCATTTTGCTTCCCAGTCTTTGTTGATGCCAAGTCTAAGTCCATTAGGATTAACTTTTTGTCCCATGTTTTAACCTCCTTATTAGTTTTTTGTAGCCACTACGATAATAATGTGACTAGTTCTATGATCTCTATGTCCTATGTGAGAACGTGAATCAAAAAAGTGACGTTTCATAACAGGACCAGCATCTACTCTTGCTTCTTTTACATAAAGTGTAGCAGCATCTGCATTGTTATTATTAACTGCGTTTGCAATAGCAGAATCTAGAACTTTTTTGATAAGTCTTGCTGACTTATTGGTTGTGTTTATTAAAATGTTAGCTGCTTCTTGTACACTTTTACCACGAATCATGTCAATTGTTAGACGAGCTCTGATTGGTGATACTCTAAGTCCTTTAGCAATTGCTCTTGCTTCCATTTCTTTCCCTCCTAGTCATTTTTTAATTATTTCTTGTCTGAACCATGTCCACCGAATTTACGAGTTAATGCAAATTCACCTAATTTATGTCCTACCATGTCTTCAGTAACATATACTGGTATGAATTCTTTACCATTGTGAACGGCAAATGTATGTCCTATAAAATCAGGATAGATTGTGGAACGGCGTGACCATGTTTTAATGACTTCTTTTTTTCCAGACTTATTTAATTCTTGAACCTTTTTTAATAATCTATCGAATACATAAGGTCCCTTTTTTAAACTTCTTGCCATTATTTAATCATCCTTTCCTATTTACTATTACGACGACGTACGATGAATTTGTCTGATTGTTTTTTCTTACGTGTCTTTAATCCAAGTGCAGGTTTACCCCATGGAGTCATTGGTGCTTTACGTCCTACTGGAGCACGTCCTTCACCACCACCATGTGGATGGTCGTTAGGGTTCATAACAGAACCACGAACTGTTGGTCTAATACCCATATGACGTTTACGTCCTGCTTTACCTATTCTAACTAGTGAAGCATCTTCATTTCCAACTTCACCAATTGTTGCCATACATGTTCCTAAAACTTTTCTTTGTTCACCACTTGATAAACGAATCATTACATATTTTCCTTCACGGCCTAGGATTTGTGCAGAAGCACCAGCACTACGTGCTAATTCTCCACCTTTTCCTGGACGCAATTCAATATTATGAATCATTGTACCTACTGGGATACTCATGATTGGTAATGCGTTACCAACTTTGATATCAGCGTTTGCTCCAGCTTCAATTGTCATTCCAACTTCTAGTCCTTTTGGAGCGATAATATATCTTTTTTCTCCATCTGCATAATTGATTAATGCGATGTTTGCTGTTCTATTTGGATCATATTCGATACTTGCTACTGTACCAGGTACCTCTAATTTATTTCTCTTGAAATCAATGATACGATATTTTCTTTTTACTCCGCCACCTTGATGACGAACAGTTATCTTACCTTGATTGTTACGTCCACTATTTTTCTTAATAGTAGTTAATAGAGATTTTTCTGGAGTACTTTTTGTAATTTCTTCATTTACTAAAGTACTCATCTTTCTACGACCTGGTGTAGTAGGTTTATATGTTTTAATTGCCATAATTTATTTCCTCCTTCTAACCAAGATCAATTGTTTGTCCTTCAGCTAAAGTAACAATTGCTTTCTTTGTACGATTCGTTAATCCTGTATAACGACCAACTCTTCTCTTTTTAGGTTTTACATTAATTGTTCTAATTGATGTAACCTTAACATTAAAGATTTTTTCAATTGCATTTTTGATTTCAATTTTGTTAGCTCTTGGATCAACTTTGAATGTATATTTTCCATTTTCTTTATCAGCCATTGATTTTTCAGTAATAACTGGTGCCTTGATGATTTCTAAATACTTAGTGTCTTTCATTATTTAAGCACCTCCTCTACAGCATTTAATGCATCTTCTGTAAATACTACTACATTTGTACCTACAACATCTAATACATTGATTTCATCTGCTGAAATTAATACTACGTTTTGTAAGTTTCTTGATGCTAAAATCATATTATCATCAAATTCTTTTACTACTAATAATACTTTTTTATCAGCAATTTTTAATGTTTCTAATAAAGCTTTCATATCTTTAGTCTTTGGTGTTGCTAAATTCAAGTTTTCTAATACGATAACTCCATTTTCTTGTGCTTTATAAGCTAAAGCTGACTTAATAGCAAGTCTTCTTTCTTTACGATTTTGTTTTTTGCTGTAATCTCTTGGTACTGGAGTTCCATATCTTCCTCCACCTACCCATTGTACAGATCTAATTGAACCTTGACGAGCACGTCCAGTTCCTTTTTGTCTCCATGGCTTTCTTCCGCCACCACTTGCTTCACTTCTGTTCTTAGTACTATGTGTTCCTTGTCTTAATGATGCTCTTGATAAGATGATTGCATCATATAAAACATTTTTATTTGGTTCAATTCCAAATACATTTTCATTTAAGTTAATGTCCTTTACTTTTTCACCTTTTAGATTTAAAAGTTCTACTTTTTTCATCTACGATTCCTCCTTTCATCACATTTCATTATTTTATTTATTTTCATTTTTATTTGTTCCTGTGATGATTTTATTCTGCTGTTTCTTCTGCAGGTGTGTTTGCTTCTGTATTAGCTTCAGCTTCAGCCTTTGGCGCTTCGTATGAAACTAAGTCAGCAGCTTCTTTTTTCACATTTGGTTTTTTAACCGCAGTACGAATCATAACTAATGATTTCTTTGGACCTGGAACATTACCTTTAACTAAGATTACATTGTTTTCAGTATCTACTGAAATAATTTCAAGATTTTGAACAGTTCTTGCTACATTACCCATTTGTCCAGGCATTTTCTTACCTTTCAAAACGTGCATTGGTAACATAGTACCTAATGAACCTACACCTCTATGGTATTGAGAACCATGACCCATAGGTCCACGGCTTTGGTTATGACGTTTAATAACACCTTGGAATCCTTTACCTTTACTGATTCCACTTACGTCAACCATTTCTCCTTCTTCGAAGATATCAACATTGATTACTTGTCCTAATGTATAATCTTCTACGTTTACTCCTCTAATTTCTCTTAAGAAGCGCTTAGGTTCAGTTCCAGCTTTCTTAGTATGACCGATTGCTGGTTTGTTTGATAATTTTTCTCTGATAGTTTCTGTTGCAATTTGAATTGCATCATATCCATCGTTTGCTACTGTTTTAATTTGAGTTACAACGTTTGGTTCAACTTCAATTACAGTAACTGGAATTAACTTACCGTTCTTAGTGAACACTTGAGTCATTCCAACTTTTTTACCTAAGATTCCTTTCATTATTGTTTCCTCCTATTATTTTGTTTTGATTTCAATATCAACCCCGCTAGGTAAATCTAAATGAGCTAGTGCATCAATAGTTTCCTTGCTAGGATTTTTGATATCAATAAGTCTCTTATGTGTACGCATTTCGAATTGTTCACGTGAATCCTTATATTTATGAACAGCTCTTAAAATTGTGAATTTTTCAATTTCAGTTGGTAGTGGTACTGGACCAGAAATTTCTCCACCTGATCTTTTGATTGTTTCAACAATTTTAGTTACTGCATTATCAAGAATTCTATGATCATATGATTTTAATCTAATACGAACTTTTGATGTTGACATTAAAAATCCTCCCTTCGCCTATATCTAGTATAGACTTGCTCCGTGCAAATAACCCGCTAACCAAATTAACAACTTAACCTGGCGTATCGACAACCTCGCACATCTAAGCAGTCACACGTAATTAATTATAGCAAGTAATATCAACAAATGCAAGTGTTTTTTTGTAGAAATTTTTTACTTTTTTTCATAGAAAAAAGAGCAAAATACATTTTTTTACATTTTTGCTCTCTTTTTATACTGTACAGGAGGTTCAAATTCGCACATTCCTCTCCAGTACTCAATATCATTCGTTCCTTCTTCCAATAATTTTTCACGTAACTTTTCTACATTGCCATTTCTATCATATAATAGTGTTCCATATTTTACTTCTTGTTCCCAGGAATAATTGCCTTGCAAAGTAAGTCTTTTTTCATCATCTTCTAGTGCCCATAAATTCGCACTTTCTGTATGAATGTCCATTCCTATATCTTCATTTGTTATATTTTTCCATTCAATTCTTTTTGGCGTGTATGAATTATATAGAAATAATAAATTGATTCTTTCTGGTTGTGTTCCCCATGCTGTAGCAGTTGCAACAATACCTTCTATAGCTTCGACATAATAATCATTTTCTAATGCTCTGGTCATTTCATCTGACACCATATCATTTAATATTTCCATCTTTGATGGTTCTACTTGTACTTTTCTTAAACTTTCCATATTCCAAACCTTCCCTTTATTTATTGTCTATTCTATACGAAATTCAAAATCCAGTCAATTATTTTCTAATATATTTTACTGGCGGATTAAACAAACAAACTTCACTCGTCCAGTATGGTGCTATTTCATCTAATGATGAATCGTTTTGTAGGTCCACTTGTAGTTCTTTTGTTCTATTGTTTCTATCATATAAAATGATTCCATTCTTGCATTAAATTCTCGAGGAGATTCTATTCTATCTTGAAATCTTTCTTCTAACCTATAATACCATTCTGGTATGTTTTCTATTCTAATATCCATACCTGTAGAAAACCGAATCTGTTGTTGTTCTTCTGCAGAGAATTTTACTGGCTCTATATTTGCATCATTCCAAATAAACGTTAGTTCTACTTCCGGTCTAAAATGATTACTTCCAACATATATAATTCCTTCTAAATATTCACTTTGGCTTTGATTTGCTAAAACTTCATTAATTTTATCACTTAATAAATTATTCATTACTGACATTTTTTCATTATCCACTTTTACTGTTTTTAATACTTCCATACTACTTTTCATCCCCTATTTTCATTTTATATTTTGAGGGATAATTCGTCAACAAAAAAAGAGGTTTCCCTCTTATTTTATTTTCTGTTTTGCTCTTGGCATTTTGAAATTTACATTTGATTACTTTGATGCATTTTCTTTTGCTTGATTTTTCTTTTAGTACGTTTTTCTTCTTTTCTTTTTAAATAACTTTTATTGTACATCCAAATTTCTTGTAAGGTCATAGTCTCTAATTCTAGTTCTGCTAACTCATCTTGAATTCCCATATCTAGATTGGCACAAAATATTCTTTTAAATTTTCTGTGTTTGGGATTTTTGTTCATTTTCCTTAAGTCGCAAAGGTATAAGTCTCTTACTTCTGTTGTTCCTTCTAAAAAAGAAGCAAATCGCTCTTGGCTTGTCTTTTTAATTTCTTCAAATTTCCTTTTTAACATTTCTTCTTGTTGAAGAGCTAAAGCGATTTCATAGCTTCTTTTATATTCTTCTATTACTTGTTTCATTTGTTCTGTGTAAATATCTGGTAGTATTTCCTCGCTACCTTTCGTATGTAAGTCTTTTTCATATGCTATCTGTATTCTTCCTAAAGCAGTATCATAAGGATGTATTTCCTTTGGAATTGGCCATTTATTTAATATTTTTATTCTTTCTTCTTTTGATGATTCTTTTAGTTTTGTTAATAAGCCTTTTATATAGTCAGGATACTTAAAGTTTTTCTTTTCTATTTCTTTTTGATCTGGGATAGGAAAGACTACTATATGTACTATATGGTTAATTTCTACTACGCGATATGCCATTAAAAGTTGTTCTTCCATAGAGTCCCCCTCTCTTGGCGCGTATTATAACACAAAAAAAGGATTTTTTCAATCCTTCATATTTCGTTTGGATTTTGGATTCCCTATAATTTTTAATGAGGCGGGTGCGACAATTGACTTTCCAAATTTTTGATTAATATCATCAATTGTTTTTTGTATTTCTTCTTCCTTTTCCTCTTCCTCATTATTTTCTTCGAATAATGTCATCTGCCTTTCTTTTGTCTCTTGTAAATCTGCAAGTCTTACACCAATTAAACGAATTGGATCTTTTTTGTAACTTTTATTGAATATTTCTATTACTAATTTATAAATTTCCTTTGTGCTATTTGTTAAATGAGGTAATTTTGCTTGCGCAGAATAGTTTCTGAAATCTTTATTTTTATAGATAACTGCTACTGTTTTGGCATATTGCTTTTGTTTTCTTAATTCCCTGGTTACATCTTCTGTTTGCCTAAATAAAATATCTTTTAGTTTTTCTTCATCTGTATAATCGTGCGTCAGCGTTTCGGTTGTGGAAATACTAGTTGTTTTACTGCTTCTGGGTTCCACTTTTGTATTATCGATTCCCCAGGCTGCTTCTTTTAAATGTCTCGCTTGGTTTTTAAATTTTCTTTCTAGTACTTTTTCATTGGCAAAAGCCAAGTCTTTTATTGTATAAATATTTAGTTTATTTAACTCTTCTTTCGTTCTTTTTCCTACCATGAATAAGTCGCCTACATCTAGCGGCCATAATTTTTCTTCAATTTCATCCTTTAATAAGGTATGGACTTTATCTGGTTTTTCAAAATCTGAAGCCATTTTTGCACATAATTTATTATTTCCAATACCTATATTTACTGTGAAACCAAATTTTTCTTTTACTTCTTCTTTTATTTTTATAGCTAGTTGATAGTAATCTTTATATAAATAATTTGTTCCAGTCATATCTAAGAAACATTCATCGATTGAAAACTTTTCTAATAATGGGGAATATTGGGATAAATACTCAAAAAGTTTTTTTGATTGTTCATAATACCAGCGGTGATTGGGTGGAAAGATTTTTAAATTAGGACATTTCTTTTTTGCTTGATAAATAGTTTCTGCTGTTTTTATTCCCATTTTTTTTGCTACTGGGGACTTAGCTAAAACTATTCCTCGTCTTTCTGTTTCGGAACCACCGATGATTGCTGGAATTTTCCTAATATCCGTTTTATATCCCTGTTTTAATAAAAGTACTGCTGTCCATGATAGAAATGCATTATTTACATCTATATGAAAAATCAATCTTTCCTTCATATTTACCCTCACTTTTATCCTTATTATAATGAAGTTTCCTTTTTCATGCAATCGAACAACGGTGGTTTTTAGAATATTCTTTAAAAAACAAAACATACTAATCATATGGTGATGATATGAATCGAGACGAGAGAAATTTATATGAATTATATTTTAAGAAAATAGCTATTGAACATATTCGGGATGCTAGAATTGCTAAAGGCTGGACACAGGCTCAACTTGCTGAAGCGATTGATGTTTCTCATGAGTTTGTACGTTCTTTAGAATCTCTAAAAGGGAAAAACACTTTTTCCGCTTTTACCGCATGGAGAATATCAAAAGCATTAAATGTTAGTTTAGATGATTTATTAGAATTTGATATGGAACAGTTTCGTCCTATTATAGAAAAAGCAATGCGAGAAAAGATTTCTTAGCATTGCTTTTATTTTTCTATTAGACTTACCCCTGTCATTTCCTCCGGTTTTTCTATATTCATCAAATCTAATATTGTTGGAGCTATATCTCCTAATTTTCCTTCATGAAGTTTCAGTCCTTGTTCTGTAATAATAAATGGTACAGGGTTCGTTGTATGAGATGTTACTATATTATCATTATCATCTAACATTTCTTCACAATTACCATGGTCAGCAGTAACAATTAAAATTCCACCTAGTTCCATTATTTTATCATAGATTAATTTCAAATTTTTATCTACCGTTTCTACTGCTTTGATTGCAGCTTCTAATACCCCTGTATGGCCTACCATATCTCCATTTGCGAAATTCAAAATTACTAAATCGGTATTAGGTAATTCTTTTAATAGTGCTTCTGTTACTTCGTTAGCACTCATTTCTGGTTTTAAGTCATAAGTTGCCACTTTAGGAGAAGGTATTAATACTTTCTTTTCGTTTTTATAATCTACTTCTTTTCCTCCATCAAAGAAGAAGGTTACATGAGCATACTTTTCGGTTTCAGCGATTCTTAATTGAGATAAGTTTTGCTTTTCAATATATTCTCCTAAAATATTTGTTAATACTGGATCACTAAAGGCATGTGGGGCTTTTACAGATTCTACAACTGGCATCATAGTTAATGTCTTTACATTGTTGAAATGAACAGTTTCCATATCTACTGCCGTTGGATTAGTTATAGCTGTGAAGAGTTCTCGTAATCTATCCTTTCTAAAATTGAAAGCAATGATTCCGTCATTTTCTTCTACATTGCCATTTTCTGCAAACCTAGCTGGTAAGAAAAACTCATCTATAATTTCATTTTTATAACTATTTTCGATATATTCTCTTGGTGAATTTTCTATGTCTCCTTTGTTATTTACAATAACATCATACGCTTTTATTAGTCTGTCATAATTGTTATCTCTATCCATAGCGTAATATCTTCCTGAAATAGAGGCGATTTTGCCAAAATCTAATTCTTTTAATTTTTCTTCTACTTTTTCTATATAAGTATAAGCACTTTTTGGAGGTACATCACGTCCATCTGTAAATAAATGGAGATATACATTAGTTACCCCTTCAAGTTTACACATGTCTAGTAGTGCTAGTAAATGATTTATATGAGAATGCACTCCTCCATCACTTATAAGTCCCATTAAGTGTAGTTTAGAGTCATTTTCTTTTACGTGATGCATTACTTTTTTTATTTCCTCATTTTGGAAAAATTCTTTATCTTCAATTGATTTATTAATTAGTTCTAGTGGTTGATAGACAATTCTACCAGCTCCTATGTTCATATGTCCTACTTCACTATTTCCCATCTGTCCTTTAGGAAGCCCTACTAGTTGTCCAGACGCGGTTAAAGTTGTATGTGGATAAGTATTCCATAATTCTGTAAATATCGGGTTTTTCGCTAACGCTACTGCATTTCCAAGTGTTTCTTCTCTTAGTCCATATCCATCTAATATTGCTAATACTATTGGTTTTTTCATCATCATCGTCTCCTTACATTCTATTGTCATTTAAACAAAACATTGCATAAATTGGGATATATCTAACATCTTTTTTAGTTGCAAAATTATTTTCTGTTACACGATATGCTTCAGTTACTGTAAACTTTTTCATAAATACTGATAAAGATTTTGCTTTAGAGTCTGATTTTGTAATTAGTTCTATCGGGATGATTTTACCCATTCTATTTTGAATTACAAAATTAACTTCTGCTTTTCCTTCAGATTGATAATAGTATAGGGCATATCCCGCTTCCGCTAATGCTTTCGCAATACTATTTTCATATAATATTTCTTTTATCTTTTCATCGCTCAGTAGTTGTTTTAAGGTTACGTGCAACATTGAGAATAACAGCCCATCATCTGGTAAATATAATTTAAAACTATCTGTTTCTCGGCAACTACTAAGCGGAGATTTTACTGTAGATATCTTATAGCTCCTATAAACAATTTGGTTGTTTACCAAGAAGTTAATTGTACTGTCATATTCTTTTGCTCTTCTTCCTGTACCGATTACTCCGTATTGAAATTTTTTATTTTCCTTTTTTAGTTGCTCTGGAAGAGATTCTATTACTTCTAGACCTCTTGGTATATCAATTAATGTTTTACAAGAAATGAGTTCTCTTTCATATACTTCTAAAATTTTTTGTTTAATGATATCGATTTCTTGTTCACTCTTACCCGATAAGTTAGCATCTACTACTTCAGGCAATCCTCCGGTCATTAAGTATTCTTGAAATAATTCTAAAGCTAATTTATGGAATGGACAAGTTTTATGTTTCGTAAATGATTCACGAATTAGTTCTGCTAAAGCTTTTTCATTTTTTGCCCATAAGAATTCTTCAAAATCCATTTCGTTCATACCTTTAAATTGTAATTCTTCTCCTTTAAAAAGAGTTAAATTTTCTCTCCGTGAAGTAATAGCAATCATATGATATTTGCTATGTTCACTGCCAAATAACTTTAATCCTTTTATTATTTCAAGATTATTTACATTATCAAAAATAATTAAAGTGTCCTCTGGCAGTATTGTTTCCCCTGATAGAAGTGATAAATTTAAGATTAAACGTTCTGTGGATTTTTCGCGAACAAATAGATCTTCTAATGGCTTATTGTTACTCGTATTAAAATAGATTGTGTTTTTATAATTTGTTTTGCCAAAGTCTAAGGCAGAATAACTTTTTCCTACTTGTTTTGGTCCATATAAGATTAAGGGTTTTCTAATAATATCCTTTTGCCACTTTTGCAGGAACTTTTCTATTTTTCGTTCCATATTTTGTATCCTCCTTACACATTTTCTAAATTAAGTATACTTTTTTTCCTTGCAAAAGTCAATCGAGAAAGAAAAAAAGACGCTATTCGTCTTTAATTAGCTAATGGTTTACTAAATTCTAATCTTAACTTGTCCGCTACTGTAATAATGAATTCTGAATTTGTTGGCTTTGCTTTATCAATATCTACACTATGTCCAAATATCTCTTCCATCAAGTCCCAGTTACCTCTATTCCAACTTACTTCGATAGCATGTCTTATAGCTCTTTCTACACGAGATACTGTGGTATTAAATCTTTTAGCGACTTCTGGATACAACTCTTTTGTAATTCCACCAACAATTTCCGGGCGTTCATACACTAAAGAAATACTTTCTCTAATGTATTGATAGCCTTTAATATGAGATGGTACACCTAATTCATGTAGTGTTTTGGTTATAGCTATCTGTAGATTATTATGATATACATCTATTTCTTTTCCACCAAATTTTACTCCTGCTGCTACTTCTAATATTCTCTTTTCTAAATCTTCTAACTCAAATGGTTTTAATATAAAGTAATTTACCCCTAGCTCAGAAACTTTACGAATCATATCTTGTGTATTATAAGAAGTTAATACAATTACTTTCTTATCGATTGATTTCTTTTTCATATATTCCAGTACTGCAATTCCATCTTTATTAGGCATAATTAGGTCTAATAGAATGATATCATACTCTTCCTGTTTCTTTTCTATCAAACGAATTCCCTCTGCACCATCATAAGCTTCTAGTGAAATTGTGACTTCGGGACGTTCTTTAAAATATTCCTTAATCATTTCTACTAAACTCTTATTATCGTCTACTACTAATACTCTTGTCTTTTTCATTTGTTCTCCTCTCAGTACTGCACGTATTTTCATTATATACTAGCTTTCTTAAAAATGATAGAGAAAAAAAAGACAAGTTTTGTCGAAACTGTCTAATTTGTCTAATTTTCTAATTTTTCTAAAAAGATTTTTAATTGGTCTGGTTTTAAACTCAAACCACCTAATAAGTATCCATCTATTATAGATATTTTTCTTAATTCTTCTATGTTTTTCTCATTGGCACTTCCACCATACAACACTTTATTATCAGGAAGATATTTTTTGATTAGTTTTATAATTTCCTCTATTTCTACATTTGTTGGAGTTAGTCCCGTCCCGATTGCCCATATTGGTTCATATGCAATAATTATTTTTTTTCTTATTTCTTCGTTTAAATCACTAATTGCTTTTTCTATTTCGTTTATGATTACTTCATTCTGTTGATTATTTTCTCTTTCTTCTTTGGACTCCCCAATACATAAAATAGGAATTATTTCTTTACGTAATAGGTTTTTAACTTTTTCATTAATTTCTTTGTTCGTTTCCTGTTGATATTTTCTTCTTTCTGAATGACCTACAATACAGTATTTTACTCCCATTGATTTTAATTGTGATGCCGATACTTCTCCAGTATAAGCTCCGCATTCTGTACTACTTACATTTTGAGCTCCTAATTCTATATTTGATAAATTTGCTATTCCAATAAATATATTCGTAGGGCATAGTATTATTTTTGAGCTTTTTTCTATTGTTTCTAATTCTTTTTGATAAGTTAGAAAGTCTTCTTTTGTTAAATTACATTTATTATTTAATGCTATGATCATTTTATCAATTCCTTCTACATTTGATAAGCGCTATTTTTCTCTATATTTCTTGACTTCATATATATTTGCATTCCAGACTCTACTCCTAAATCCTCAAATCCATGATTGGAAAAATATGTTGTTGGAATACGTGTTCCTTCTTCTTGTAGCAACACCACTTCCTCCATACCTAAAGTAGTAAATGCAAAATTTTCAGCTTCTTGTAACATTTTTTCTTGCCATTTTGAGGAAGCTGTATTATCTATTGTCATTTGACACACTTTTCTATCTTTTTCTCCCATTAAATGGGCTATTGTTATTATCTGTTCATCACTTTGAATAAATAAGGTTTTTAAAATCTCTGGTCGTTCTTGTTCTAGTTGTTTATAGTCAATTTCAGACATCATATTTCTTGTCTTTTGCAAATATTCTGAAGTTGAATTCTTTAAACCGTTTCTAGTTTCATACTCTTCTATTAATTTTATGTGTTCATTATTATATGGACTGGCAACAACCACTTGTTCTCTCATTTTACTTTATAGCTTCCAATCCTGGTAGAGTTTTTCCTTCTAGATATTCTAATGTGGCTCCTCCTCCGGTAGAAGCATGGTAAACTTTATCTTTATATCCTGAAGTAGAGGCTGCGGCAACAATATCTCCTCCACCTAATATAACTTTAATATTATTATCTACTATAAATTGTAAAATATGATTTGTTCCTTGTTTATACTTTTCAAATTCATACACTCCTAAAGGGCCATTCCAAACAGCAATTTTAGCACCTTTTAGATAGTTTTCAAATAAAGACTCTGTATTAGGTCCAATGTCTAATCCCATTTCGTTATATTCCAAATCACTAATATCTTTTACTTTGTACTCTTCTTTTTCACTATATTCTGTTGTTATAGCAACATCTACTGGTAGTACAATTTTGTTTGGATATTCTTTTACAATGCTTTTGCAGAAGTCTATATTTTCTTCATCTAATAAAGAATTTCCTATTTCATATCCTTCTGCTTTTAAGAATGTGAAAGCCATTCCTCCACCAATTAAAATTTTGTCTGCTTTTTTTACTAGATTTTCAATTACACCAATTTTATCCGCTACCTTTGCTCCACCTAGTACGACTATAAATGGATGCTCTGGATTATCTAATTCTTGTAAGGCATTTAATTCCTTTTCAATTAAGAATCCAATGCAAGAGTCTAAGTGAGAAGCGATTCCTACATTAGATGCATGTGCTCTATGAATTGTACCAAAAGCATCATTAACAAATACGTCACCTAGAGATGCCCAGTACTTTCCTAACTCTGGATCATTTTTACTTTCTTTTTTGCCATCTAAGTCTTCATATCTTGTATTTTGTACTAAGATTACATCTTTTTCTTTCATGTTATTAATAGCATTTTCTAACTTTTCTCCACGAGTCTCTTCAATGAATGTTACTGACTGATTTAATAATTCTTCTAATCTTTTAGCAACAGGAACTAAATTATTTTTTGCTAAATCTGCTTCTTCTTTTACTCTTCCTAAATGTGAGAATAAAATTACTTTTGCATTATTATCCAACGCGTATTGAATCGTAGGCAATGCTGCAGTAATTCTTGTATCATCTACTATTTTTCCTTCTTTCATTGGAACGTTAAAGTCACAACGAATTAATACTTTTTTATTTTCTAAATTTATATCTTTTATTGTCTTCATGGCCATCTTCTCCTATCTATATTCAGTATATCATTTTTTTTAATGAAAAAAAAGAAGCTGCCTTCTTTTTTATTGCTCCATTAAGTATTTGGCAGTTCTTACCATTTGTGCAGTATAACTCATTTCGTTGTCATACCAAGAAACAACTCTTGCTAATTGTTTTCCTTCTACTTCTAGAACACTAGTTGATAATCCATCTACTAATGAACCACAATGTCTTCCAATTACATCACTTGAAACAATCGGATCATCTGTATATTGTAATGTTTCATTTTGCGCATCCTTTAATACCGCATTAATTTCTTCTGCAGTTGTATTCTTCTCAAATTCAAGAACTAAATCAATTACTGAACCTGTTGGTACAGGTACACGCATTGCTGCTCCATCTAATTTTCCATCTAAGTTAGGGCAAACTTTTCCAATTGCAGATGCTGCTCCAGTTGATGCTGGAACGATATTAGCAGCACATGCTCTACCACGACGTGCTTTAATTCCCTTTTTATGAGGAACATCTAAAGTAGCTTGATCGTTTGTATAGGCATGAACTGTAGTCATATATCCCTTTACAATACCGAATGCTTTATCTAATACATCCACTACTGGTGCAAGACAGTTAGTAGTACAGCTTGCCGCTGAGATTACCTTTTCATCTCCTGTTAAAATCATATGATTAACATTATAAACAATTGTTTTAATATCACCTTTTGCAGGTGCAGAGATAATTACTTTTTTAGCTCCTGCATTGATGTGGGCCATTGCTTTTTCTTCTGATGTAAATTTACCAGTACATTCTAATACTACATCAATATTTAAATCTTTCCATGGCAAATTTGCAGGGGCTGTTTCAGCATAAATCTTTATGCTTCTATCACCTACTACAATATTGTCACCTTCACTATGAATTTCATCAATTCTATAGTTTCTATGATTTGTATCATACTTTAATAAATATGCTAATTGTTCAGCATCTGTTAAGTCGTTAATTGCTACAACTTCAAATTCTTGATCTTCTTCCATTAAACGAAATGCAAGTCTTCCGATTCTTCCGAATCCATTAATTGCAACTCTTACCATATAATCCCTCCTTTATTCTCATTATATAGTTTTCTATTTTTTGTTTCAATATATTCCTATCTTTTTGACACTTTTTTGTCGCAAAAAAATATCCACAGATTCTGTGGATATTTTATAAACCTTCTGATGTTATTGTATACAAATAATAGTTTGCATTTTCATCTTTTTTAAACTGAAAAATATAGTTTTTTAATTGGTGTTTATTTTCCTCAGATATTTGAAAATTTGCAATATAACTATAGTCATCCCTGTTTTCTACAGCTTTTGCAAATAAATACTCATTTTCAGGATTACTTTTTGCTAATGTGTATCCTTGGATATCCTTATAAACATTTGAACTATTTCCGGTTATCTGAAAACTATACGCCAATGTTACTAATACATTAATAGTCTCTTCATCTAATTTTTGAAAATCAGATTTATAAACATATATTCCCCCTACCGAAGAACTTCCACATTCACGGTTAATGTAATATACCTTATTTTTTTCATCATATAAATATCCAGGGCAATTACCATATTCCTTATTAGCTATTATTTTCTCAGGAAATAGTTTGTTGTACTGTTTTTGTGCTTCTTCTGCTGTTATCTGTTGATATAAAATACCTCCTTCTATTCCTTCTTTTACCCTATCTATGCCAATATCATCTATGGGAATAGTTAGATCTGTGTGTTCTCCTGAATTTAAAGCTATTATTATTTTATCCTCTTCTGTTAGATTATTATTTGTAAGTAAATCATATCCTTCTAACATTGATAATGAAAAATATGTATTATTATCTATAGGTATTCCTTCTGTGTCTCTACCACTTGTAATTATTGTATTTATTTTCTCTGATAGGTCTTCTTTTATTTTTTCTTCTTCTGTTAATGAATTATTAATTTCTGTTTCTTTTTTCGATGGTATTTTTTCTTGCTCTTCATTACTTTTCCTTGCTGATGATTCTTTATATTTCATATACCCAAAAGATCCGGCACAGATTAGTAGTAAACATATAACTATGATTATTAACTTTTTTGAATATTTCTTTTTTTTCTTTAATTCTTGTTCCATTTTATTTCTCTTTTCTACTATTCGTGAAAACAACTTCCACCAATAAACTCTCTTAGTATCGAATCTTGTGGAATTACGTCTGCTGGAATTGGTAAGAATAATCTTAAGAATTCAATCAATCTTTTTGCTTCTGCATAATATGGAGAGTCTTGTGGTACTGCATATAATAATGGTTCTACATATGTTTTTAATACACCTATCTCATAAATCAATGCAGAATTGAAGGTAAAATCTGCATCATCTTGATAAGGGAAGATATATTTTTCTTCTCCTTTTCTTACACTATGCCATGCTTTTAAAGTATGTTCTACATTATTATTTCTAGTACGATTGTCTCTTACCATTCTTCTTAACATTCTGTTATCCGCTGTAGAAACTCTATTATGATTATCGATATTTAGTTCTGTTAAGGCAGATATGTAAATTTTATATTTTTTGCTTCTTGGAATATTGGTTAAAATTTTAGAATCTAACGCATGAATTCCCTCTATTAATAAAATATCTTCTTCTCCTAAGCTCATTTCTCCTTTATATTCTTTAGTTCCCAAAGGGAAATTATATGTTGGAACTTTAATTGTTTTTCCATTTAATAATTCTTCTATTTGTTTGTCAAATAGTTTTAAATCAATAGCTTCTAAACATTCATAGTCAGGATTTCCATTTTCATCCATTGGATTTTCGTCTCGTTCTACAAAATAATCATCCATAGATAATACTCTTGGATGTAACCCAAAACTTTCTAAATACATTCTTAGCTTCCTAGAAGTAGTAGTTTTTCCTGAAGATGAGGGTCCGGCCATTAAAACTATCTTGATGTCTTTTTTTCTTTTATTAATTTCTTTCGCTAGATTTAATAAGCGGTTACTTTGAAGAGTCTCATCAATGCGAATCAAATCATTTATTTTTCCTAAAGATACTAATCTGTTTAAGTCAACTGAATTTTCCACACCTATGATTTTAGCCCAGTCTCTATATTCTTGGAAAACTTCAAACATATGTGGATGATGTTTATATGCTGGGATTTTATCAGGATGAAATACTGTTGGAAATTGTAATATAAAACCATCATCTTTTACGTAAGTTAAGTCAAAATCTTTTACTCTTCCAGTAGAAGTTGGCATTTGATTATAAAAGTAATTATAATAGTTTCCTAATCTATATAAAGTGACATATCCATTTGTTGTATAAGATAGAACTCCGGCTTTGGAGTCATCATTTTTACTTTTAAAATATTTTATTGCTTCAGTTCTATCTACTGTACTTCTAATGATTGGAGTATCTGCTTCAATTATCGTTTTCATGGTTTCTTTTATATTTTTAACTCTATTTTCTGTCAATTTAAATGTTGTCTCTATATAAATTCCTTTGTCTAGTGAATGTTGAACAATAATATCTGCATCTTCTCCAAATAATTTTTTTACTGCGTATAATAATACATAGGTAAGTCCACTAATGTGCGTACTATTCCCTTCTTTTGAAGTTAAGTCCAAGAACTCAATTACAGAATCTTCTTCTATGGTTCTAGTAAGTTCTCTTAGTCTATTATTTACTTTGGCTATTAAAATGGGATATTTAAAATCTTTTTGGAATTCTGTAGATATTTCTTCTAAAGACATTCCTTTACTCATTTGATATTTCTTTCCTTTTATTTCTACTTCGATTGTTTCAATCATCTTTGTCACCCTCTTTATTTTCTCTTATTATTGTATCATACTTTGTCGTTTTACAATATGCATATTTTTATAGCTTTACACCTATACTAAAATTGGGTGATTCACATGAGTTTAGTTCCTGTTGTTGTTGATAAGGAGATTGATGGCGAACGCAGTTATGACATTTTTTCTAGATTATTGAAAGAGCGTATCGTTTTTATCAGTGGGGAAATTAATGATTCTTTAGCAAATACCGTTGTTGCTTCACTACTTTACTTAGATTCCATCAATCATGATGATATTTCTATTTATATTAATTCTCCCGGGGGAAGTGTTTCTGCTGGTTTTGCCATTTACGATACTATGCAATTTGTTGCTAGTGATGTTTCTACAATTTGTATAGGTATGGCTGCTAGCATGGGTGCTTTCTTACTTTCTAGTGGGACTCCAGGTAAAAGGTATTCTTTACCAAATGCCGATATTATGATTCATCAGCCATTAGGTGGTGCTGAGGGACAAGCTAGTGATATTAAAATTGCCGCTGATAGAATTATTTTACTACGGAAACGGTTAAATAAAATTTTAGCTAAAAATACCAAAAATTCTTTACGTAAAATAGAAAAAGATACTGAAAGAGACTATTACTTAGATACAGAGGAAGCTGTTTTATATGGATTAATCGATAAAGTAATAAAAAACCACTAGTTTAACTAGTGGTTTTTCTTTGAGGCC
>UMHW01018620.1_pt1 | contig 47345 bp, 39 predicted proteins | sample 1965631 | NCBI WGS metagenome assembly UMHW01 (sample SAMEA4836107, study PRJEB28245) | human gut metagenome | biome: gut microbiome; material: fecal sample | place: Denmark | collected 2008
ACCAAGCTGCTCTTCCCCCAAGATTCCGTGAAGAACCAAAAAAGAAGGAGCCGGTCATGAAAACCGACGCCTTCTTTTCAAGATGGGGAATTATGAAAGATTCGCGAAATCGGGAAAACGCAGCTTAATTCTGCCGCGCGAGCAGCCCGCCGACATCAAAGTGCCGCTTGTCGCCCTCGAAGCCGCAGTAGGAGAAATCGTCGCCCAGCCGGCGCAGCTCCGTCCGAATCTGCTGCATCGGCATCACTTCCGCGTCGAAATTGACCGCGAAGTGCTTCAGGTACGCGCCGCGCATGGTGTCAATCCCCAGCGCGTCGCAGCACCAGTCCAGATAGCGCGTGTTGTTGACGTGGCCGTTGAAATCCAAATCGGTGTAGCGCGGCTGGCGCATTTCGGTTTGCAGCGTGCCGGACACCTCGGTCACGGCGGCGGGCAGACCCAGCGGCGCGAGCAGGTCGGAGTTGTCGGGCATCAGCGCCTTCACCACGTCGAGCTTCGTCATGCTGCGTGTGCCGAGGTCAAGCAGCACCCACAGCGTCGCGGCGCGTCCGATTTCGATGCCATTGCTGTCGCGGAAAATAAAGTAACGCGGGAAGAAGCAGCGGCGCACGGGCATCGGGAACGTCTCGACGGAGAACGTCTCCTCGAACGCCGGATAGCGATCCATATCGACCTCCACGCGCGTGAGCACCCACGCGGTGTTCTTTGCCAGCAGGGCACTGCGCCCCAGACCAAGGCGCTCGGAGTGCTGTCCGGCGGCTTCCTGCATCACTTCCAGAATTGCGCTGGGCTTCATGCGGGCGTTCAAATCGGTCTGGTAGGAGCGAACAGTGAAATCCTCCTTGTAGATTTTGAGCATAATGGGTATCCTTCCTTTGGTCATTTTGTTGATAAAAGCAACCAATATAGAAAAGGCTGCAAGAATATTATACGCCATCAGCAGGAAAATGGCAAGTGCTTTTCGCATGAGCGGAGAAAAATCCGCATAGAAAAAACGGGCTGCACCACTCAGTGCAGTCCGCTGGTGGATGGGCACGTTGCCACGCTTCCGCCCATCCTGCTTCTGCTGATTAGTCCTGCGCGTTCCGCAGTTCTGCCAGGCAGCTCTTGCAGACGAGCTTGCCCTTGTAGGGAACGACGTCACGGGCATCAGAGCAGAAAATGCAGCTCGGATGATACTTCTTGAGGATGATTTCGTCACCTTCGACGAAAATCTCCAGCATGTCCTTCACGCCAATGTCCATCGTGCGACGAAGCTCAATGGGCAGGACGATCCGACCAAGGGTATCCAACTGACGCACAACACCGGTAGACTTCATAGTAATTTCTCCCTTCCGTTCGGTAGCGGTAATGTTGCCATGAGGGATTGTCCGGCACTCCTGCACAGCGCAGGACGATTCCACATATTGCATTGTCATTCTACATTTTTTTCTAACGTTTGTCAAGGGGTTTTCATGAATTATAAGTTTTTTCTTGCTATTTTCAAGAAAAAAATTTCGAGATACGCTTGAGAAGTTCCGTAGTTTGGCGCGCAAACAATATACAGATATGCACAAAATGAGTATAACATCCGTGCTAAATTGCTTCTGAAAGGAGAAGTATTTATGGGCAGGGTATTTTTCATCCTGACAACGCTGTCGCTGATGCTGGCACTGCTCACAGACCGTGCGCCTTCAGCGGCGTCGGCACTGCTGAACTCGGCGGAAAGCGGCGTTTCGCTGATGTTGACGCTGCTGGGAACGATGACGCTCTGGAGTGGCTTGATGGAAGTGCTTCTGCGCACGGGCGACGTGGCGAAACTTGGGCTGCTTATCCGAAAATTATTCGGAAGGCACAGCCGCGCGCTTCCGGACGCTGATTGCTGGGAGGCAGTCGGTATGAATCTGGCGGCGAACGTCCTCGGTCTGGGGAATGCCGCCACGCCGCCGGGTGTGTCCGCAGCGAAGCAATTAGCGGCGCACGGCGAGCCGGGACTGCGCGTGCTGGCGCTGCTGCTGGTGCTCAACAATTCCGGCCTGCAGGTGCTGCCGACGACGGTGCTGACGCTTCGTCAGGCGGCAGGCGCACAGCATCCGGCGGACATTTGGGGCGCTATGCTGATTTCGTCCGCCGCCGCGACGGCAGCCGGGGTCATTCTGCTGGGCGTGTACGACAAAATCCGCCAAAAAGGAGCGAATCCGCATGGAGAAAGCCGCCGCCGTCACCCTCATCCTGACCGTTCTGCTGATCCTTCTGCGCGGAAAATGCGCGGGCGTTGAGGTCTACGGCGCGTTCCTCTCCGGCGCGAAGAAGGGCATGGACGCCGCGTGGCAGCTCCTGCCCGCGCTGACGGGGATGCTGCTCATGCTTTCCTTGATGAACGCCTCCGGGCTGACGGCGCTTCTTGTACGCCTACTATCGCCCTTGACGGCAATATTGAACCTGCCGCAGGAGGTCGCGCCGATGCTCATCCTCCGCCCGATGACCGGGTCGGGCAGTTTGGCGGCGCTGCAGGAGATTTTCGCGCAGTACGGCGCGGACAGCCGCGTTGGGCGAATCGCGTCGGTGCTGATGGGGTCAAGTGAGACGATTTTCTACACGATGAGCGTCTATCTCGGCGCGGCGGGCGTGAAAAAGCTGCCGGGCGCGCTGGGCGTGTCGCTGCTGTCCTACCTGACGTGCGCGTGGGTTTGCGGGCTAATCTGCTGAAAAATCAGGAAAATCGCTTGCAGGAAAGGGGAAAATCATGTATAATAAACAGGTATGCCGGATGAAAGGAGCGAAGGAAATGCTGGAAATCATCGGGGACAGCCGCGCGGTGGCTCGTGCGGCGATTCAGCTGGCGATGACGGCGACACGCGAGGAAGAAACCGAGCTGAAGGCGTCGCTGACCGAAAAGGATATTGTCGGCGCGGCATCGGACTTCGGCGGCACATTCGTGGATTCGATGATGAAGATGATTGAGCGCGCCGTGGTCGCAGCCAAGCGCGAGGGCGTCATCAGCGATACGCACCGCGAGGAAGGCGCAGTCGCTGGGGCAGCGCACGACGCGGTGTGCCAAGTCAGCGAGAAAGCGATGGGCTTTTCCGTCGGCGGCAAAATCGGCGTCGCCCGCTCCGGCGAGCATGTGGCGGTCGCGGTGTTCTTTACCGTGGGCTTAGTGCACCTCAACGAGGTCGTCGTCGGCATGGGACACCGGGCGATTTGACCGAATGGGTTTAAGGGAGCGACCGGAAAGTTCCCTTGCGCTCCCGCAGGAGCGAAATCCCCTGCAAGCAGCAGATTCACATAAAAAGTATCATATAGAAAGCAAACAAAAGGAGACATTCCTCATGGTGCTGAATATTGCCATGGACGGCCCTGTCGGCGCAGGAAAATCAAGCATTGCGGACGCCGTCGCCAAGCGGCTGGGCATCCTCCACCTCGACACCGGCGCGATGTACCGCGCCATCGGCCTGACCGCGCTGGAAAAGGGCGTTCCCGTGCAGGACGAACAGGCGGTCACGGCGCTGTGCCAGTCGCTGTCAATGACGGTGGGCCACGCGGCGGATGGTCAGCATACCCTCGTGGATGGCCGCGACGTGACGGGCTTCATCCGCACGCCGGAGGTCAGCATGGCGGCGTCCACCGTCGCCAAATACGCGGGCGTGCGCGCGGCAATGGTTGCGCTCCAGCGCCGCCTTGCGCAGGAAACGCCCATGCTGGTGGATGGCCGCGATATTGGCACGCGTGTGCTGATGAACGCGCCCGTCAAAATCTTCCTGACGGCCAGCGCCGAGGAACGCGCCCGCCGCCGCTATCAGGAGATGGTCAATAAGGGCATGGACGCGAATTTCGACGATGTGCTGCGCGATCTGCGCGCCCGTGACGAACAGGACACGCACCGCGCTGTTGACCCGCTCCGTGCGGCAGAGGACGCCGTGACGGTCGATTCGACGCACCTGACGTTTGACGAGGTGGTCGAGGCGATTTTGCGCATCGTCGCGGACAAGACGGGGGGCGCATGGGCATGAGCGAGCAGAATCAGCCGGAAAAGCAGGAGAAGAAGCCGGAAAAGAAGAATTTCCAGCATCATATGGCTGTTCCGGGCAAAAAAAGCATCATCTATACGATTGGACGCGGGATTTTCTGGATTTACTTCCACCTGTTCTGCTTTATGCACTGCACGGGCAGGGAGAAGCTGAATCTCGACGCGCCATACATCGTCATCGCGAATCACACGTCCTTCGCAGACCCGATTATTGCCGCGATGCTGATTCGCCGCTACGAAGTGAACTTCCTGGGGAAAATCGAGCTGGCGAAAGCGCCCGTGATCGGAAAACTGCTGATGCACCTGCACATGATTCCCGTTGACCGCCACCACAGCGACATGGAGGCGATGCGCGCCTGCCTGCGGGTGACGAAGGCGGGCGGCGTGCTGGGCATTTTCCCCGAAGGCACGCGCCACAAAGAGGGGATTATGGAGCACGTTGAGTCCGGCGTGGCGCTGATTGCCCTGCGCAGCGGCGTGCCGATGATTCCACTGTACATCGGCGGCAAACCGCGCCTGTTCCGCCGTCTGGACGTGCGCGTCGGCGACCCGATTGCGATGGACGACCTGCGTGCGCGCGGCGTGAACCGCGACACCTGCGAGGAACTGCTCGCCCGCATCACCGAAACCTACCGCGCGCTGACGGCACACCCGGAGGCGTGAACACCAAAATCTGCGTGAAATCCTGTTTTTTCGCGCTTTTTTCGCGAACAAAAAATTTTTTCAAAAAAAATTGCGAAGGAAGCAGGAAAATCAGAAGATATGTAGAATCAATATAGAGGTCAGAAAATGGTCTGACCATGCTGGAAAGGATGCAAACGGGAAATGCCGATTGAAATCGCGGCTCATGCGGGGTTCTGCATGGGCGTCCGCCGCGCGGTCGAAAGCGCCGTGCAGGTGGCGGACAGCGGCGTGCCCTCTTGTACGCTGGGGGAACTGATCCACAACCCGACGGTCGTGGACATGCTTCGTCAGCGCGGGATTCCGCCGGTCGCTTCCGCCGAGGAAGCAGCGGGTCGGCAGGTGCTCATCCGCAGTCACGGCGTCGCGCCGGAGGTCATCAAGCAGCTGGAAAATGCCGGCTGCAAGGTGATTGACCTGACCTGCCCCTTCGTCAACAAGCTCCACCGCGTCGTCGCGGAGGATACGGGCGAGGATTGCCCGCTGATTATGGTGGGCGAGCGGGAACACCCGGAGGTCAAGGGAACATGCGGCTGGGCGCGCGGCAAGGTTTACGTCGTGGCGACGGCGGAGGAAGCGGCACAGCTGCCCGAAATGGATCAGGCGGCAGCCGCCGTGCAGACGACCTTCCCCCCGGAACGCTGGGAGGCGATTGTCGCCGTCCTGCGCGGGCGTGTCCAGCATTTGAAGGAGCATAACACCATCTGCAACGCCACCGCGGTGCGCCAGCGGGAAGCCAAGAAGCTTGCCGCGGCATCCGACGCTATGATCGTCGTCGGCGGCCGCACCAGTGCGAACACGCACAAGCTCTTTGAGGCGTGCAAGGCGCTTTGCCCCCGAACAATTTTGGTAGAGTGCGCGGCGGAAATTCCGCCTGCCTTTGCAAATATTCATTCCGATAAAATTGGAATAACCGCCGGTGCTTCCACACCGGATGGCTCATTAGAGGAGGTTGCAACCCATATGACCGACAACGAAAACATGGCTCAGTCCTCTGACTTCACCATGGACGCCATCGTGGCAACGATGACGCGCATCAAGGCTGGACAGACGGTGACCGGCAAAGTTGTGCAGGTGACCCCGGACGAAGTGTATGTGAACATTGGCTACAAGGCCGATGGCATCATCAAGCGCTCCGACCTGACCCAGCAGGACGTCAAAGAAGGTGACGAACTGGAAGCTGAGATCGTCAAAGTGAACGACGGCGAAGGCAATGTCGTTCTGTCCCAGCGCAACATCGTCAACCGCAAGGCGTGGGAAGCGCTCGTCGCCAAGTACGACGCGGGCGAGTATGTCAAGGGCGTTGGCAAGGAAGCCGTCAAGGGCGGCCTGATTGCTGATGTTGAGGGCGTGCGTGCTTTCGTGCCCGCCTCCCAGCTCGCGCAGCACTATGTTGACAAGATTGAAGAGTTCGTTGGCAAGGAAATGGAACTCAAGATCATCGAAGTGGACAAGCAGAAGAAGCGCATCGTGGCTTCCCGCAAGGCTGTCATTGCTGAGCAGACCGCTGCCCGCAAGAAGGCTGCTTGGGAGAACCTTGAAGAGGGCGCTATCATCCACGGCGTCGTTCGCCGCCTGACCCAGTTCGGCGCGTTCGTCGATGTCGGCGGTGTGGACGGCCTGATTCACATCACGGATCTGTCTTGGGGCCGCATCAACCATCCGTCCGAGGTCGTCAAGCCCGGTCAGGAAGTTGACGTGAAGATTCTGTCCCTCGACCGCGAACGTGAACGCATCCAGCTTGGCTACAAGCAGCTCCAGCCCCGTCCGTGGGATAACGCCGCCGAGCGCTATCCGGAAGGCTGCATCGTCGAAGGCAAGGTTGTCCGTATTGCGGACTTCGGTGCGTTCGTTGAACTCCAGCCCGGTCTGGATGGTCTGGTGCACATCTCCCAGTGCGCGCAGAACCGCGTCGCGAAGGTCACTGACGCCGTGCAGGAAGGTCAGATTGTCCGCGTGAAGGTGCTGAGCGTTGACACCGAGAAGAAGCGCATCTCCCTGTCCATCCGTCAGGCCGCCGAAGACGAATTCTCCTTCGACGACGAGGCGATGAGCGAGGAAGCTCCCGTGGACGCGGAAGAAGCGCCCGTGCAGGAGTAATTGCGGAATTTCTGATTTCGCCCCGCAGCAGGAGGCAAGTGGGATACTGCTTGTCTCCTGCTTTCTTATTATATTGAGGGGGATTTTTGGCTTCTCGAAGCGAACGAGGGGGCAATGAAAACCATCATCAAAGCGAGGAGAATTGCTATGCCGCGCTGCATCATCCTGACGCCGCTGTATGCGGGCGAAGAGCTGCCGTGGATTGCGCCGCAGCCGGGGGATTTCCTGATTTGCGCGGATGCCGGCTGGGCGCGCGCGCGGCAGTTCGGGCTGATGCCGCAGCTGGTTGTCGGGGATTTTGACTCCATGCCGCCTGCAATGCGCCCGGATGTGCCCACGCTGACCTTGCCGACGGAAAAAGATGATACGGATTTGGTCGTCTGCCTGCATGAAGGGCGCAAACGCGGGTACACTGAGTTTATCCTCGCGGGGGCGATTGGCGGGCGCTTCGACCACACGCTATCTTGCCTGCAATGCGCGGCGGACTGCGCCCTGCGCGGCGAACGCGCGTGGCTGGTGGACGGGCAGAATCGCGCGACGATTCTTGCGCCGGGCACGCATCATCTGCCGAAAATGCCGGGGCGAAAGCTGTCGCTGCTGGCGTATTCGCCGGAGGTGCGGGATGTGACGCTGACGGGCGCGAAATGGACGCTCACCCGCGCGACGCTGACGTACCGCTATCCGCTGGGGTGCAGCAACGAGTTCACGGCGGACATGGCGGAGGTCACCTTCCGCGAAGGGCTGCTGATGGTGTGTTTCAGTGCGGATAAAAATCCTTGACTTTCGTGAAAAACCGACAAACTTTTGCAAGCTGCGGAAATTCCCTTGTCCTGCGGGGCGAAAAATGGTACAATAAACCCTACCCGCGAGGAATCTGTACGCAATGAAAGGGGCGCTGGCGCGATGGAACTGGGCAAGCTGCTGACGGAAGGAAAAGGCAAACGCGTTTACGCAACCGACGATCCGGATCAGGCAATCGTGTACTTCAAGGATGAGGCAATGGCGTTTCATGGGCTGAAGCGCGGGCGGATTCTGGGCAAGGGCGAAGTCAACAACGCGATTAGCGAACAGTTCTTCAAAATGCTGGAAGAAAACGGCATCCCGACGCACTACCTGCGACGGCTGGACGCGCGGCAGAGCCTTGTCAAGCGATGTCAGATTCTGCCGGTATCCGTGAAGGTGCGCAACCGCGTGGCGGGGTCGCTGGCGAAGCGCATCGGTCTGCCGACTGGCACGAAGCTGGACACGACCGTCATCGAGCTGGAACTGAAGGGCAGCGAGATGGACTACCCGCTCATCAACATCACGCATGTTGAGGCGCTGCATCTTGCGACGCGCGAGGAAATGAACTACGTCATCGAGACGGCACGGAAAATCAACCAAATTCTGTCGGATTTCACGTCGGAAATCGGTGTTGAGCTGGTGGATTTTAAGCTGGAGTTCGGGCGCTACCACGGTCAACTGCTCGTTGCGGATGAAATCAGCCCTGATTCCGCGCGCTTCTGGGATGCCCGGACGCATGAGCCGATGGACCTCGACCGCTTCCGCCGTGATTTGGGCGGCGTTGAACAGGCGTATCAGGATTTGCTGCACAGGATGATGGGCGAATAAAAAACTGTATTTGTGCCCGTCTGCCGCGATAAAAAAATCGTTTGCAAGGCTTGATTTCTGCGGAAATCGGGTCTTTTTTTGTTGACAAAGGCGACAGTTATCGTTATAATAATAGATATGTTGCTTGTTTTTGTGGGGGGGGCAAAATATGGAAAACATAGGCGAAAAAATCATGCAGGCACGCAAGACAAAAGCCTGACACACAACTTATCATCCCTCTCGCATCACGGACGCGCTTTTTGACCTTGACAAAAAACAGACAGATGCATATACTGTAATTGCGACGAAAGGGCGCGAAAAAGGAGGCTTTTTTCATGTTCAATAACATCGGTCACAAGATTCAGGTGCTGGCGAAGGTGCTCTGCTGGATTGGCATCATCTGCTGGGTCATCACGGGGCTTGCCCTCATGGCTGGCAGCTCATCCATGACGTATCGGCTGAACGGCGAGTTTGTGCGGGCTAATAGCGGCGCTGGCGTTGTCGCGGGCATCCTGACCATCATCGTCGGTGTGCTGGTCTCGTGGATTGGCTCGTTCCTGCTCTACGGCTTTGGTCAGCTGGTGGAGGACACCCACGCAATTCGCGCAAACACGGAAAGCAAGAAAGACGCATAAAAAAGGGAACCCGAATCCTCGCTTTTCAGCAGGGGAAACGGGTTCCTTTTCTTTGCGCTTATTTCTGCAAGTCCGTGCGGATAATCAGCAGCATGTCATGCGCCATGCCGTCCGCCACGAGGTCGAAGCTCGGCACATTCGCCATCTGGCTTTCGAGGTTGTCGAAGAGGTCAAGCGCCTTCTGCACGTCACCGCTCAGCAGGTCAAGCCCTTCTTCGGTCAGCTTCGCCTTGAGTTCCGCCAAGCCGTCGGAAAGCTCCGTCATGCCGTCCGACAGCGTGTTTGCGCCGTCGTAGAGCTGGGACGCGCCGTCGCCCGCCTGCGCCACGCCGTCGGTGTACGCCTTCAGGCCGTTCACGAACGTCTCCACCGACGCCAGCTGTTCCTTCAGGCGCTTGAGCGAATCCACCGCCGCGGCAATGGTCGCCTTCTTTTCCGCCACGGTGTTCTGCACGTCCGCACTGGCGTAGTTCTCTTCCACCAGCTTGTCAATCTGCTCGGTCACAGCGGCTTCCAGCTTCGCCTGCACATCGGCGGATGCGAAGTTTTCTTCCACCAGCTTGTCTTCCTGTTCGGTGACGGCGGATTCAATCTTCGCCTTGATGTCGTCTGATGCCATGTTCTGGGCAATCAGCTGATTTTCCTGCTCGGTGACGGCGGATTCAATCTTCGCCTTGATGTCGCCAGACGCCATGTTCTGCGCGACCAGCTGATTTTCCTGCTCGGTCACAGCCGCTTCGATTTTCGCCTTGATGTCATCGGACGCCATCATCTGGTCAACCGCCGCGCTGATCTGCTTCTGCTGCGCCGCGGTGACTTTGCCCGCCGCAACCGCGTCCTGATACTGCTGCGCCGTCATATTGAGACCCGCCTGCGCCAGCACGCCCTCCAGCACTTGCGCCTGAACCGCCCGCGTCACGCCGGCGCGGATGGTATCCTCCTGCGCTTGAACCGCGTCCTGCACCTGCGCCTGAACCGCCTGCGTCACTGCCGTGCGAATGGTGTCTTCCTGTGCCGCAACTGCCTGACGCACCTGTTCCTCCACTACGTCGGTCACAGCGGCGCGGATGGTTTCTTCCTGCGCTTGAACCGCGTCACGCACCTGACCGCGTACCACTTCGGTCACGGCCTCGCGAACCTTGTCCTCCTGCGCCATGACTGCCTCGCGCACCTGTGCCTTCGCCAAAGCCTCGATGGTCTTGTCAATGACGGCGGGGTCAAGCTGGGCAATCAGGTCGTCCAGCACGGCTGCGTAGTTGCTGACGGTCAGCGTCGGCACTTCGATGCTCAGCGCATCCAGCCCCGCGGCGGCCAGCTGCGTGTTCGCGGTATCCAGCACAGCGGCAAACAGCTGCGCCGCGCCGTCGTTGAGAGCGCTGCTGTTGCTGCTTAGCGTATCCAAGCCGTCTTTGAGCGTCTTCACGCCGTCCAGCAGGGTGATGGAGCCGTCCTTGAGCTGCGCCGCGCCGTCAAAGAGCGTGTTCAGCGCGGTCAGCAGTTCGTGAATATCTTCGTTGCTTTCGGGAATGTCCGAGCCGTCCGCCAGCGCGTTCAGACCCGCCGTCAGGTCGCTGACGAGGGTGTGCGCGTCCGCCGCATGGTCGGAGAGCGCGTCGGTCAGCACCTTCACGGGCTGCGCTGTCGCAATCGTCATCATCCAGTTCAGGTCGGCATGATCCACATGCGCCGTCATGGTGAAGGAATCGGGCAGTTCCAAATCCGCATCCGCGCCGGGAATGCCGAAGCCCATCAGGAAACTGTGCGCGCCGTCGGTCAGCACCGCACCGTTGTCCACGGTCACGCTGGTCACGTCGTCCGTCAGCGGCATCACCGTCACGGCGAGGAAGGGGGATTCGGCGCGGTAGGAGACGGTCATCGCCAGTTCGCCGGATGCGTTTTTCACGTCCGCGGCGGTGACTTCCTTGCCGTCCAGCGTCATGCGGACGACGGGGGTCACGTTCAGCGCCTTGTCCGACGTGCCCTGATAGATAATACTGTTTCCGTCGGCTTTCCACGTCACGGTTTCGCCGCTCTGGGTGAATTTTTCCGTGCCGCCGACGTTTTCCAGCGCGGTCAGCAGCGTCCGGTCGTCGATTTCCGTCAAAGCGTCGCCATTTTCAAGGCGAACGTTGTCAATGACGGTCAGCGCGTCGCCGGCGGCATTCGTCACGGCATAAACACGCTCGTGTTTCACGGTTTCCGCGCTGGCAAAGCAGGTCAGCGTCATGCAAAGCGCAGTGATAAGAGCAAAAGCACGCTTTTTCATCGGATTTTTCCATCCTTTCTACCAATAAGGTCAGTTCTTCACGTTCATTTTCAGCGTCGTGTGGATAATCACCTTGTCCAGCACCAGCAGTACCGCCGGCAGCAGGAACAGCACAACTACCACCGAGCACAGCGCGCCGCGCGCCATCAGGGAGCACATGGAGGAAATAATATCGACATTGGAGTACAGCCCCACGCCGAACGTCGCGGCGAAGAAGCCGATGCCGCTGACGAGAATCGACTGCGCGGAGGACGCGACCGCCTTGCTGACGGCCTCGCGCTTGTCAGATCCCGCACGGCGGTTCTGCAAGTAGCGCGTCGTCATCAGGATGGCGTAGTCCACCGTCGAACCGAGCTGAATGGTCGAAATCAGAATCGGCGCGACGAACGGCAGCGTCACGTTCGTGTAGTAGGGGATGCACAGGTTTGCGGCAATCGCGGTTTCAATGACGGCGACCAGAATCACCGGCAGGGAAATCGAGCGCAGCACCAGCGCGATAATCAGGAAAATGGCGATAATGGAAATCAGGCTGACGACCTCGAAGTCGTGGTCGGTGCAGGAAATGAGGTCTTTCGTGCAGGGCGCTTCGCCGATGAGCATCCCGCCATCGTCGTACTTTTTGAGGATTTCGTTCAGCTCATCAATCTGCCGATTCACCGCGTCGGAGGAAATAATGTATTCCGAGGAAATCAGCATCAGCTGGTATTCGTCGCTCTTGAGTTCGCTGAGGATTTCGTCCGGCACGATGCTTTCGGGGATACCCGCGCCCAGCAGCGAGTCAATCGACAGCACCTGCTTCACGCCATCGACTTCCGCCATTTCGTCCGTCATGGCGACGACGTCCTTCTGCGGCACGTTCGCATCGACCAGCACAAGGTGGTTCGTGGACACGTCAAAGGTTTCGGACAGCTTCGTGTTCGCCTTCACGCTTTCCAGCTCCTGCGGCAGGCAGGCGGACATGTCGTAATACTTGCCGACGTTATTGTAGCCGTAGAATGCCGGGATGCACAGCACAATCAGGATGACGAACAGCACCTTGTAGTGCTTCGTGACGAACTTGCTGATGCCGGCAACGCTGGGCAGCAGCGGCTTGTGCGAGGTCTTTTCCAGCGCGCGGTCAAGGAGGCGGATGACGCAGGGCAGCAGGATGACCGTGCCCAGCACGCCGAGGATAACGCCCTTGCTCATCACGATGCCGAGGTCACGGCCGAGCGTGAAGCTCATGAAGCAGATGGCGACGAAGCCCGCGACCGTCGTCAGGCTGCTGCCGACGATGGAGGAAATGGTCTTGCAGATGGCGCTTGCCATCGCTTCGTCCTTGTCCGAATAGGTCTGCTGCTCTTCCTTGTAGCTGTGCCACAGAAAGATGGAATAGTCCAGCGTCACGCCCAATTGCAGCACGGCGGCGACCGCTTTGGTGATGTAGGAAATCTCACCGAGGAAGTAGTTCGTGCCCATGTTCCACAGGATGCTCACGCCGATGCACAGCAGGAAGATAAACGGCAGGAGGATGGAGTCCATTGTCAGCATCAGCACGACGCAGCACAGCGCAACGGCGATGGCGACGTAGATGGCTTCCTGATCCTCCACCAGCTGCTTGGTATCGGTCACAACCGCCGACAGACCGGACACGAAGCACTGCTGCCCCGCAATTTTGCGGATCTGCGCAATGGCTTCCATCGTCCCTTCCGCCGACGACGTGTCATCGAAGAATACCGCCATCAGCCGCGCGTCGCCCTTCTCGAAGATGTTCCGGTATTCGTCCGGCAGAATCTCGGAAGGAATCGTGCCCTTGGTGATGGACGCATAGCCGATGACCGTATCCACATGCGGCACGTCGCGGATGGCGTCCTCCAGCGCCTGCTGGTCGGTTTCGCTCATCCCTTCCGTGATGCACAGGGAGAACGCGCCCTTGCCGAACTCTTCCATCAGGATGTTCTGCCCCTTGACCGTGTCAAGGTCTTCCGGCAGATAATACAGCAGGTCATACTTGACCTTTGTGGCGTTCATGCCCAGCACCGACGGAATCAACATCAGCAGACAGATGATGACGACGGCGACACGGTGCTTGACAATCCACCTTGCGAATCGGTTCACAACAGTTCCTCCTTTTCTGAAATCCATAACTTTTAGTGAACAATGTGTTGACTTTCTCAACGAGGGATAGTATAATAGCATGTGTACCGAAAATCAATCATCAGATTCAGTTTCGGACGCTGATTAAACGACAGGACAAACGCCAATTGCGGAAACAATCAACAAAATTGGCGAAAGAGTTGAAAAATAAGGGGGCACCATGATGACAGAAAAGGATACGATGCAGGCTAAGCCGGAGAAGAAGGAAGACCGCCGGGTGCGCCGGACGAAGAAGCTGCTTACCCACGGGCTGATTCAGCTGATGAAGGAAAAGCAGGTGCAGGACATTACCGTGCGCGAGCTGGCGGATTTGGTGGATGTCAACCGCGGCACGTTCTACCTGTACTACCGCGATATATTCGACATGCTGGACAGCATCGAGCAGGAGCTGTTCAATCAGGTGAACCAGCTGATTGCCGCGCATAAGGGCGAAACCGTGCTTACGCATACACTGCCCGTGCTGAAGGAGTTGTTCCATTTGGTGGAGGAGAACAAGGAACTGTGCCAAGTGCTGCTGGGGCAGAACGGCGATATGAAGTTCCTGAAAAAGCTGTCCGACGTGGTTCAAGATGCCTTCCGCCGCGAGTGGCTGATGATGAAGAAGGACGAAGTGACGTTCGATTACAGCTATGCGTTCGGTGCGCTGGGCTTCGTGGGCTTGCTGCGGACGTGGCTGGAGCGCGACTGCGTGGAGAAAGCCGACGACATGGCAGTCCTCAGCGACCGCATGATTCGCTTGGGGCTGACCAGCAGCCTGCAAACGCCATAATAGTAGTAGAAACGCCGCAAAAAGCCCCTCAGCCGCTTGCATTTGCCGCGCAAGTGTCCTATAATGAAGAGGACGCGCGAAACACGTCTATTTTCGCCGCGTTCGGGAAAAAGGCAAAGGAGCTGCTTCCGCTTTGAAGAAAAAATCCGTTTTCGCCAATCAGACCATGCGCATTGGGCTGCTCATGCTCCTGGACGCGCTGTTGATTTCGGCTTCGCTGCTGATGGGCTTGCAGGTGTATTATGACATGCACGCCCCGGCAGCGCATATCCTCCACGTCTGGCGCAGTCTGCCGCTGCTGATTGTCTCCACCGTCGCGCTTTTGCATATGATGGGCTTCTACCGCGGCATCCTCAAATACGCGGGCGTGGATCTGCTGCTGCAAATCGCCTGCGGTACGCTCGGCGGCACGGGGATAACGTACCTCGTGTCGTTCCTGTGCTATTCGATTCGGCGCGAACCGAACATCTTCCTCATGCCGCGCCCGGTCTACCTTGTGCAGTGGCTGCTGCTGATGGTGATGCTTGCGGCAAGCCGGTTCGTCATCAAAGTCGCGCAGGGCGGCGGATGGACGCACTTCTTCACCGGCGGCAGCGCCAAGGCACGGCGCGTGATGGTCGTCGGCGGCGGCTGGGGCGGCGCGCAGGTCATCCGCGATATGCAGGCGGGGCGCTATGGCGACTGCGTGCCGGTGATTGTGGTGGATGACGACGAGAGCCGGCGCAACACCCGCATCGGGCGTGTCCGCGTGGTGATGGATACGGGGAAAATTGCTGACTACGTCAAGCAGTACGCGATTGACGACATCATCATCGCCATTGCCACGCCGAAATCCGACCTGACGGAGCTGATGCACACCTGTGTGGACACCGGCTGCCACGTCCGCCGCTATACCGTGATGCAGGAGATGAACGGCGGGCAGGGGCAGATGCGCGACATCAACATCGCGGACTTACTGGGGCGCGACGAGAAGCACCTCGATATGTCCGAAGTGGAGCAGGTGATTGCCGGGCGGCGCGTGCTGGTCACGGGCGGCGGCGGGTCAATCGGGTCGGAGATGTGCCGGCAGATGATGGCGTTCATCCCCGAAAAGCTGGTGCTGTACGACATCAGCGAAAACTACATGTATGACCTGTTCGCCGAGCTGAAAAACAAGTACGGCGAGATTGTCAAGAACACGGTCGTCCTGCGCGTCGGTTCGATTCGCGATGAAGCGACGCTGAATCAGGTGTTCGACGAGTTCAAACCGGAAATCGTCATCCACGCGGCGGCGCATAAGCACGTCCCGCTGATGGAGGATAGCCCCGAACAGGCGGTGCGCAACAACGTTTTCGGCACATACAACGTCGCCAAGTGCGCCAAGGAACACGGCGCAAAGCGGTTCGTGATGATCTCCACCGACAAGGCGGTCAATCCCACCAACGTCATGGGCGCCTCGAAGCGCATGGCGGAAATCATCATCGAAGCCATGCAGAAGCAGAGCAGCACGACGCAGTTCACCGCTGTCCGCTTCGGCAATGTGCTGGGGTCGAACGGCAGCGTCGTCCCGCTGTTTGAGCGGCAGATTCGCGCGGGCGGCCCGGTTACGCTGACGCACCCGGACATCATCCGCTACTTCATGACCATCCCGGAGGCGGCGAGCCTTGTGCTGCAAGCCGCGTCGATTGCACGCGGCGGCGAGCTGTTCGTGCTGGACATGGGCAAGCCCGTCAAAATCCGCGAACTGGCGGAGCGGATGATTCAGCTGTATTCCGACCCCTTGAAGCCCCCGGTGGAAATCGTCTATACCGGCTTGCGTCCGGGCGAGAAGCTCTACGAGGAGCTTCTGCGTGACGAGGAAACCGACACCGCGACGAGCAAGGAAAAGATTTTCATCGCCAAGCCGGAGCAGGTGGCGTGGGCGGACGTGGAAAACATGCTGCGCACGCTGCACGAATGCCTCGACAATCACGGTGACATCAAGGCGTGTATGCACAAGCTGCTTCCGTCCTTCAAAACGCCGGAAGAGGTCAACGGGCGGGTGTAATACGATTTCCAGATTCAACTGCGCAGCTGCTTGCGCATTCCTATCTGAAAATAGTATAAGCGGGGCAAATCCACAAATTTTCCCCGAAAAATGCCGGAAAAAATGCAAAAACCCCCTTGCCAAATGCCTATGCAGTGTGGTATAATAGTCGGCGTGACATACGGGCGGTCCTCTTTCCGGAAAACTCTGACCTCATGCGGAGCCGGATACGAACGTCTATGAAGGAAGGAGGAACCAACATGAGCGAAATTATCCGTTCTATCGAAGCGAAGCAGCTGCGTACCGACATCCCCGCGATTGCCATTGGCGATACCGTCAAGGTGATGGTGAAGGTTGTGGAAGGCAAGACGGAGCGTCTTCAGGCTTTTGAGGGCGTTGTGATTGCGAAGCGCAATGGCGGCATTCGTGAAACCTTCACGGTGCGCCGCGTGTCCTACGGCATCGGTGTGGAGCGCACGTTCCCTGTGCATTCTCCCCGTCTGGGCAGCATCACCATCATCCGTCACGGCAAGGTGCGTCGCGCCAAGCTGTACTACCTGCGTTCTCTGCAGGGTCGTGCTGCGAAGATCAAGGAAGTCAAGCGCGTCTGAGTACGGTACGGGGATGCGGGACGTCACAACCCACAGCCCTGAACTCGGAAACAGAACACAGAAGGGAAAGCGGAGCAATCTGCTTTCCCTTTTTGCGTGCGTGCGGATTTTGCATTTTCCCACGCTGGCAAGTCTAAACTTCGCCCCTCCCTCATATGGTGGAGCAAGCGAAGCAGAGGAGGGACAGAAATGGAAAGCGCGACGTTTGATTTGTATCGCGATATTGCCGAGCGCACCGACGGCGACGTGTATCTGGGCGTTGTAGGGCCGGTGCGGACGGGCAAAAGCACCTTTATCACCCGCCTGATGGAATTGCTGGTGATGCCCAAAATCCCCGAAGGCGCGCGCAAAGAGCGCATTGCGGATGAGTTGCCGCAGAGCGGGTCGGGCAGAACCATCATGACGACGCAGCCGCAGTTTGTGCCCAGCGAGGCGGTCACGGTCAGCCTGAGCGACAACGCCCCTGTGCGCGTTCGGCTGGTGGACAGCGTGGGCTACATGGTGCGCGGCGCACTCGGTTCGGTGGACAAAACCGGCAGCCGCATGGTGCATACGCCGTGGTATGACCATGATATTCCCTTTGAACAGGCGGCGGAAGTCGGCACGCGCAAGGTGATGACCGACCACGCGACCATCGGCGTCGTCGTGACGACGGACGGCACAATCGCCGAGTTGCCGCGCAGCGCCTATATCGAGGCGGAGAACCGCGTCGTCAGCGAGCTGAAAGCGCTGGGCAAGCCGTTCGTCATCATCCTCAATTCTGCTGTGCCGAACAGCCCCGATGCGCAGACGCTGCGTACTGATTTGCAGGAGGCGTATGGCGTGCCGGTCATGCTGATGAGCGTGAAGGACATGCAGAGCGCGGACGTGCAGAAGGTGCTGGAATCCGTGCTGCTGGAATTCCCCGTGCGGCAGGTGCGCTTGAGCGTCCCGAAGTGGCTGGAAGCGCTGGACGAGGGGCATTATCTCGTGCAGGAAGTGCTGACGGGGCTGAAGAAGGCGGGGCAGGAGACGCACCGGATGCGCGAGACGAACCTGCTGACGCCTGCGTTCGCGTCGTGCAGCGAGTTGGATGGCGTGCAGCTGGAACAGCTTCGGCCCGGCGAGGGGCGAATCGACCTGTCGCTGACGATGAAGGACGGGATGTTCAACCGCATTCTGGGCGAGGAATGCGGCACAGAAATCCACGGCGATAAGCACCTGCTGCGCCTGATGAAGGAGCTGGTCGCGGCGAAAACGGAGTACGACCAAATCGCCGGGGCGCTGAAATCCGTGCGCGAGACGGGGTACGGGCTGGTATCGCCGACGATGGCGGAGATGACGATGGAAGCGCCGGAAATCGTGCGGCAGGGCGGGCAGTTCGGCATCCGCCTGAAAGCGCACGCCCCGTCGCTGCATCTGATTCGCGTGGATATCGAGACGGAAGTCACCCCGACTGTCGGCACGGAGGAGCAGTCCGAGGAGCTGGCGCGGCAGATGAGCAGCGAGCTGGAGAGTGACCCGCAGAAAATGTGGGCGATGTCCTTCTTCGGCAAGCCGCTGAGCGACATGGTGCGCGAGGGGCTGAACGGCAAGCTGATGCGGATGCCTGCCGATGCGCAGGAGAAGGTACAGGAGACGCTGACACGCATCATCAACGATGGCGACGGCGGCATGATCTGCATCCTGCTCTGATGAATCCGTACAAACGCACCAGTTTGAACAAAAAAGTTGGGAAATCAATTGACAGAAGCGGAATTTCGCGGTACAATAGATTGTAAAAAGCGCACGAGAATGCGCCGCTACAATTTGGAAATAACGAAGGGGATACGAAATTATGTTGACGCATGAAATGACCATCGCGGGGCTGAAGCGCGCGCTGCCGATTTGCCGCGTGAACGACAACCTGTATATTGGCGCGTTTGTCATCTTCGGCGACTGTGAGCTGACGATGGCGTGCGCGACGGAGCTGCTCAAGAAAGCGCCGGAATATGACTACCTTATCACGGCGGAGTCGAAGGGCATTCCGCTGGCATATGAAATGGCTCGTCAGCATGGCGACAAGAAGTGGCTGCTGGCGCGCAAGGGCGCGAAGCTGTATATGCAGAACGTCGTCGGCGTGGAAGTGAAGTCCATTACGACCGCGGCGGTGCAGAAGCTCTACCTCGACGGCGAGGATGCGGCGCTGATGAAGGGCAAGCGTGTGCTGATTGTGGACGACGTGATTTCCACGGGTGAATCCCTCCACGCGCTGGAAGCGCTGGTCAATCAGGCAGGCGGCGAAATCGTGGGCCGCATGGCGATTCTGGCGGAGGGCGAAGCGCAGGCGCGCACGGATCTCATCTACCTCGAAAAGCTGCCGGTGTTCAACGCGAAGGGCGAAATCATCGGGTAAATCAAGTCAATCTGGGGTCTCGGAAGGAACTGGATGCAGTTTCTTGTTCGGCGGCGTTCGTGATGCAGCGGGCGCCGCTTTTTTTCGTGTATACAAAATGAAAATCCGGCGCATCCTTCCTCAAAAAGGAGGAATGCGTATGGATTACAGAACAGACTTGGCGATGGAGCGCACTGTCCGCCCCGGCGGCATGGGCGAGGGCGTGTCGGTGCACACACAGCAGCAGGCGGGCGCGGAGGTGACGTGGGTGCGCGTGTCGTCGGAGAAGGCGGCGGAGCGGCTCGGCAAGGCGCAGGGGCTGTACTGGACGCTGACACACCCGAAATTGCCGCACATGCTGCCGGAGGAGCGGATGGACATTGCCCGCGAGGTGGCGCAGATGCTGCGGATGATGCTGCCGCCGCAGGGCGACGTGCTGGTGCTGGGGCTGGGCAATCGGCGGATGACGGCGGACGCGCTGGGCGACCGGGTGGTCAGCGGCATCCTCGTCACGCGGCACATGCAGGAGGAACGCCTGCGGAGCGTGTGCGCCGTTGCGCCGGGGGTGCTGGGCATCACAGGCGTGGAGACGGCGGAGCTGGCGCTGGGGCTTGCGGAGCGCGTGAAGCCATCCGCCGTGATTGTGGTGGATGCGCTCGCAGCGATGGAAACGGCGCACATCGGCACGACGATTCAGCTGACCGACACCGGCATTCGCCCCGGCAGCGGCGTGGGCAACCACCGCAAGGGCATCACCGCCGAGACGATGCACGTTCCGGTGATTGCGGTGGGTATCCCGCTCGTTGTGTACGCTTCGACCATCGTCCGCGATGCGCTGGCGGATATGATGCAGCGCGAATCAGGCGACGCACAGGCACTTGCGGAGCAGCTGACCAGCGGCTATCCGCGCGACTTCGTGGTTACGCCGCGCAACATCGACGAGCTGGTGGCGGGGCTGGCGGACTTGCTCGCGCTGGCAATCAACAGCGCGCTGCAAACGAATCTGGAGATGGAAGAACTGTCGCACTGCCTGCACTGACGGGCATAATTGGCATTTGTGCCGCATACAATCCAACGATGGATGAAAGGCGGTGGAGGACATGAAGGCGCTTCGGCGGATGATGGCGGGACTTGTGTGCGCGGCGCTGCTGTTTGGGCGTGCCGCGGGCGAAGCGTCGTTTGACTTTACCGACGGGGTGCCGGATGCTGCCGAAACCGCCGCGCCTACGGAAAATCCCGCGCCGACTGCCACGCTGTCGCCCGCTTTCGAGATGACGGTCATCCGCCCGGCAGCGCAGCAGCACCACGGCGCGATTCTCATCTATCACACGCACACTTGGGAGGCGTACCGGCAGACCGACGAACGATACCAGGAGACGGAAAAGTGGCGCACGAAGGACGAACGCTACAACGTCGTTGCGGTGGGCGAGGCGCTGACCCGCGCGCTGACGGCACTGGGCTATACGGTCGTGCATGACACGACGGCGTTTGAGCCGCCCAAATTGGCGGATGCTTACGCGCGTTCCCTGACAATGCTGGAGCAGCGAACGGCATCTGGCGAAACCTATGACCTCTATATCGACCTGCACCGCGACGCGATTTCGTCCACCTCCACCATCCGCCGCACCGTCAACATCGGCGGCGAGGACGCGGCGCGTTTCATGGTGCTTGTCGGCAAGGGGACGACCGGCGGCTATCAGGAGAAGCCGGATTTCGCCGCGAACCTGCACATTGCGGAGCTGCTGACGGACAAGCTCGAAGCCCAGTGCGAGGGCCTTTCGCGCGACGTGAAGGTGCGCACGGGACGCTTCAACCAGCATATCGCGCCGCGCTGCGTCCTGATTGAGTGCGGCACGAACGAGAACACGCTGGAGGAAGTCCTCTGCGGCATTCCGTACCTTGCGCAGGCGATTGCGGAAACGCTTGATGCGCTGGAGGCAGAGACAATGAGCAATGAGGAATGAGCAATGGGCAATTCGGAATGCGGAATCAAGCGCGGCGGGCGCGAATCGTCCTCCACAAAAGATTTTTCAGGGGAGAACGCCAAACACGATTTGCTATAGAAAATTGTTACGGTCGTTCATTCTATGGATTATCCCCAAAAGCTGCGGCGCCGAAGGGGTGGAGGGGGCGAGCGGAAAGCCCCCTCCTCGCCTCCGCAGAGGCGAAATCTCTGCATGACAGCGCAACGCTATGAAGAAACAGCATCGGAAATAAAGCAATCAAAAAACGCAGCCTGACACGTCTCGTCAGACTGCGTTTTGCATTTATTTTACAGCTTCGCCTGCGACAGCGGATATTCATCCAGCAGCGCCTTGAAATCCGCAAAATTCCGGCTCGTGCGGTCGACCATCGGCACAACCCACAGCAGAATCGCGAAGTCCAGCGCGACGGGCAGCCCGCCCTCCATCAAGGCGGCGGCAACGCGGATGAAGCGGTACATTTCCGCCCGCGCGGCGCCCGAAAGCGGCGATACCATTGCGAAAATCGGGGAGAGCACGGCGGTGATTTCCTCGTCCGACGTCTTGGCGACACTCGTGGCATCCAGCAGGGCGGTCAGCGCGGCTTGGCTGATCGGCGCGGCGTCATCCGCCGGCAGTTCCGGGATGAACGGCAGCGCGGGGAGCGGCAGAATCGGCCACTGCCCGGCGTCGTAGGCGGCATTGCGGGTCAAACCGATGCTGCTGCGCGACAAAAGCAGCTTGTGCATTCCGGAAATCGGCGCATAGTTCGGCAAGCTCGTCAAAAGCAGCACGGGTGTTGCGTCCACGGGGCGCAGGGCAACCATCGGGCGCTGTTCAGCGGAAATCTGGTGCGCAAAGCTGTGTTCCCAGCCCATTGCGGCGGCGATGTTGTGGATCAGCGTCGCGGCGGGCGCGGGGGTGGACGACACAATACCGATGCGGTCGCTCATCGCCAGCAGGAGCAGCAGCGCAATCCCCTGATTCTTTGTCAGCGTCAGCCCGCACTTGCCGCACACAGCCGTCAGGCGTGCCAGCAGTTCGTCCAGCGTCGCCTGCTGCCCGCTCACGGGGCTCATGCGCAGCGGCTGACCCGTCAGCGGGATGTTCAGCTGCAAGTCGCCCAGCAGCTTCGAGATGGTCGCGGGGAGCGCATCGTTCTGCAGCGTGTCAATGTGCTTGAGCAGGGAATCGCGCTGCACGGTCAGGCTGTTCAGTTCGGTCTTGAGCGACGCCACCTGCGCCTCGCACGCGTCGCGGTCGCTCTCCAGCTTGCCCGTTTCCTTCTGCAGGCGGTTCGCCATGCCGGCAATAATTTCCTGCTTGAAGCCGTCCATGTCGCGGCGCGCCTTGTCCAACTGGCACAGGGCAGTCAGGCGCTCCGCCTCCAAATCCTGCAGGCGGTCGCGCAGCACGCGCTGGAGCGCGGTGATGTTGCGGTCTTTGCAAATGCGGGGCTCCAGCTTGGAGCGCAGCCCGTCCAGCGAGAGCATGAAGTCCATCAGCTGCTCGCGCGCTTCGGGCATCCGCCACGCGGCGCGGAAGGCGTTCACCGCGTCCGCCACGGGGTTGTCAATGGGGCGCATGGATGTGCCGTTGGGCAGGTTTTGTGCCGGCGGCTCGTATTTGCCAACGTACCACTGGCTGCTCACCGTCTCCTGCACGCGGTTTTTGCTCGGCTGGGGGGAGGTGCGCAGCGGCGTGCGGACGAGCGGCGTGCCGGTCAGCGGGCCGGTTTTCATCATGCTCGGCGGCATTTTCACCGGGCGCGTCTGCTGCTGATGCAGAAGGTTCGCACTGTCGGATACGCCTGTGTTCAGGCTTTGCAGCGTCTCTTCAAAATCCTTCGTTTCGTCCAGAATGTTCAGCGTTTCGCCGATGGGCAGGGATTCATCCGCCGCGTCCGCCTTTTCCGCGGGCTTCTCCGCCGCGGGTGCTTCGGGGACAGTCTGGTCTGCCGGGACGGTCTGGTCTGCCGGGACGACCGGGTCTGCTGGGACGACCGGGTCTGCTGGGGCAATCGGGTCTGCCGGGGCAGCCGCGACACTCGGTGCAGCTGCCGGAACCGCTGCCGCATCCAACGGACGGTCAAAGCGGACGGGCTTGGGGCGCATCTGCCGCTGAATTGGCGCGGGACGCACCGCTGTGGGCGCATCCTTCAGGCAGAGAATCGTGCGCTCCACGCCATCCGGGCAGGGCAGCGTGAACAGCATTCCCGCCATCCCGCTGCTCTTTTGCGGCTTTTCCGGGTCATTTTTGCACACAGGCCCGTACAGCACGTTGTCCGCGCGCAGATAGAACAGGGGCGTAATCGCCGTTTCCGCCACCACCGCGGCATCATCCGCCGGGGCGGAAATCACCTCATAAAAGCTGTGCGCGGGCAATTCATGCACGGTGTCGGAATAGAGGATAAACTGGTTCGGTTCCCCCTTGTCAGGGCGGAAATTCTTGTTTGTGCGGATTTTTGTAGCTTCGGCGGGCAGGTTCGCCAAATCAACCAGACAATAATGCCCAAGGTCACGCATCCGGCTCTTGAAGGTGTGCTGTTCGTTGCGGTCAGGGACGATGCGCAGGCAGCCTTCCACCGGAAACTGGTTCATCGCCTCTTGACGGATGTCAGCGTCCGGGGTCAGCAGCGGGCGGACGCGAAAATACGCCTGCTGGATATTGTCCTCCTCCAGATAACAGAAGAGAAGCTGATTGTCGATGCTCATAATTGCCTCCATAAATAATAGGTAATAAAATAAAAGAACACTCCCTATGAAAATTTTATCAAATAAAGTGCGAATCGTCAAGGGTTTCGACAGGGTTTTTCCGCAAAAAGACGCTATCTTTTTCCGCCGCGCATGAAACCGCCTCCAGCGCGCATACTGAACCCGAAAAGGGAGGCGAAAAACATGACGGTGGGGATGCTGCTGGCAACCATTCTGCTTGTGCTCACGTTCTCCGGCGTGCTTTCCGGCGCGTGGGAGCGGCTGGGGATTCGCCAGCGGACGGCGGGCGCGTGGCTGCTGGCAATGCTCGCGGCGCTGCTGATGCCGGATGTCCGGCTTGGCGCGGCGCGGGTGAATCCAGCGGGGCTGGCGGTGACGGCGGCGGCTTCCGTGCGCCTGATGATGACCATCCGCCCGCGCCGGGAGCTGGTGCGTGTGCTGCTGGGCAGCGTGATTGCCGGTGCAATGGGGCTGCTTGTGCTGATTTTGTCGGACGGGCAGGCGGATGCGCTCTGGGCGTGCGCGATACTCATTGGGGCGGCGGCGTGCTTTCTGGGGGTCAGCCGGCGCGGGATGCTCCTGTGCAGCTTGATGGGGATGCTCGTCGCGCAGGGCGCAGCGGGCGTGTCGGGGGTTCTCCGCGCGGATGTGCAGCCGTGGACGGACGCGGCGCTGCTGTGCGCAAGCGTATCCACCGCGCTGGCGGAAATTGTGCGCCGAACCGCCATTTTCCTGCTGACCCCGCCGGGCGTGAAAGGGGGACACCGCGGATGAGAAAGCTCCTGACGCTGCTTTTGCTGCTGATGCTGCTGCTCACCAGTTCCGCCATGGCGGCGGAAAAATCGGCGTATCGCTTGGCGGATGAGCAGGGGACGCTGCTGGCGTGGCTGGATGTTCCTCCTGCCGTCGGGGATGTGCTGCTGACGGCGGATGGCACGCGCTACCGGGTGATTGCGGTGCAGGGGCAGCAGGCAGTCTTGCGCGAGGATGGCACGGAGACGCTGCCCGATGTGCCGTGGTCTGCCCGCGAGACGGCGCAGCCCGTGACCAGTGCCGTGCGCACCATCGGGCTGATGGGCGACGCGGCGCTTGTGCGGGATTTGCGGGAAGGGCTTGCGAATCAGGGCGCGGCGCTCGTGACGGTGAATCCTGAACAGGCGGATTTTCCGCTGACCGTCGCGCGGGACGAAATCAGCAATTCCGCGGAGTATGACACGCTTTTAAGCGGCGAGAAAGCGGCGAAAATCCGCCTGATTGTCCGCCGCGGCGGCGATAATGAAGCGCTGATGAAGAATTTCGCGCTCTCCGTCAAGGCGGGGCTTGACCACACCGCTCCGACGCTCATTCGGGACGTGTACTTTGCCGCGAACGCGCAAGAGCCGCTCCGGATGCTCTGGGGCGCGCGGGAGACCGAGCCAATCCGCCTGCAAAACACGATTTTGCCGCTGGCGCAGGTGATTTCAAACGCGCTGGAGCCCCGCGATACGGCTGGCGGCATTTCCGGCAGCGAGGACGTGCCGGAGCACAGCGCCGTGACAGGCTTGATTTTCGCCGGCGGTCTGCTGCTGGCGGGCGTGGTCGGCTACGGGCTGCTGCTGACCGGGGGACGCAGGCACGGGAAGAAAACATAACCCAAAAGGCGATTCAGCCGATGAAGCTGAACCGCCTTTTTCAGGTGCGTATGGTGATGATAATCGCCGTGGCTCAATAATAGGTGATGGACACCACGTTCTCCGGCAGCCATACGCGGCGAATCTGGTACGAGCCAGACGGCTGGAACTCCAGGCACACATAGCCGTTCTCCCACGCCATGACCGCGCCGGTCGTGCCGGAGGAGATCTTCTGCTGATGCTGCTTGTAGTTCGTGCCCGGCCCGTAGTACGCCGTTGTAGTGGAGGTCACGCGCCCGTTGCCAAACGGTATACTTTCATCCGGCACACGGTTCACGTCAATGTCGATGCGCTGCTCACCCGTGTAGGCGCGCACCATCTTGCCATTGTACTCAAATTCAACTTCCAGCCACCAGATATCGTTGCCGGACGCGCGGGACAGCACCGTCACCGTGTGGCCGCCGTCGTTCCAGTAGGTGCCAAGCTCATCGTACTTCGTCGACGGGCCGGAGCGCGTCGAAATCGGGCGGTTGGACATGGCAAGCAGTCCGCTGCTGCTGTCGGAGGAAGAAGGCGTCCAGCGGCCAAGCGCCACGTCAAATGAGACGCAGATGGCGGGGCGAACGGCGTTGTCAAACTCCGTCACCTTGTTGCCGTGGTCGTAGAAGCTGCCGTGCGCGCCGACGAACACGCCGAAGGTCGACGTGCTGTCCACGCGCGCCCAGTAGGAGGATGTGCCTGTGTCGCTGGCGGTGTACGCGCCGCACTGCCGGGCGTATTCCGTGGCGTAGAGCAGTTCCGTGTCCAAATACTGCTGGATTTCCCACTGGCTGAGGATGTACACATAGTCCGACGAATTGCTGACGTACACGCTGTTCAGCTGCCCCTGTTCCGCCGACGTGAACGCGGAGGACAGGAACGTGCTGTTCAGCCACGAGCGGATGGTGCTGTTGTGCCACGAGGTGGTGCTGGTCGAGCGGTTGTAGACCATCGAATCCAGCCCGTACTCACTCACCGCGCGGACTGTCCGGCTGCCGTAATCAACGCTGTACACGCGCCAGAGAATCGGCTCGTCGCCGTTGCGCAGGTTGCCATCCTGCTCGTAGTTGCCGAAGTAGAACGTCTGCCCAACGTACACGTCACTTGCCGCCGAAGCAGCGGGCAGCAGCGTCAGCAGAGAAATGAGTGCCACCAAAAACGACAGAAACCGTTTGTTGCGCATGAAAAACGACCTCCCGTACAGATTTTGTAAAACCATTATATGCCATGTGCTGAGCCTTGTCAAGTCCAAAAAACGGCTGTTTTTTGCCAAAAATCAGGCGGCGGCAAAATTTTCATCCGACAAACAGTTGACCTTGACCGCGAAAAATGATACATTATAATGAGCGCGAATTCTGCGCTGTACGGTTAAGGAGGTACTTCCACTTTGCAACCCGAAATCAACCAAGAAGCCATCGCCCGGATGCTCGATCAGGTGCAGAAGCCGACGCGCTATACCGGCGGGGAAATGAATACGCAGCTCAAGCCGTGGGACAGCGCGAAGCTGCATTTTGCGTTCTGCTTTCCGGATACCTATGAGGTCGGCATGTCCCATCTGGGCATGAAGATTCTCTATGCCGCGATGAATCAGCAGCCTGATATGCTCTGCGAGCGCGCGTTTATGCCGTGGGTGGACATGATGGACCTGATGAAGCAGGAGAAAGTCCCGCTGTTCACGCTCGAAAGCCGCAGCCCGCTCAGCGCCTTTGACGTCGTGGGCTTTACGCTGCAATATGAAATGAGCTACTCCAACATTCTGGCGATGCTGGAGCTTGGCGGCATTCCGCTTTTGCGGGAAAATCGCCGGGAGGAAGACCCGATTGTGGTTGCGGGCGGGCCGTGCGCGTTCAATCCCGAACCGCTGGCGGATTTTATTGACGCGTTCATGGTCGGCGACGGCGAAGAGCAGATTCTCGACCTCAACCGCGTCATCATGCAGGGGCGCGAAGAGGGCGCGAGCCGCATGACGATCCTCAAGCGCCTGTGCGCCATCCGCGGCGTGTACGTTCCGGCGCTCTATGACGTCCAGTATAACGCGGACGGCACGATTGCGTCCATGAAGCCGAACTGCCCCGAAGCGCCCGAAAAGGTCTTGAAAGCGATTATCCCCGATTTGGACAAGGCGTTCTATCCCACGGAAATCCCCGTGCCGTACATGGAGATTATCCACGACCGCATCATGCTGGAAATCATGCGCGGCTGCACGCGCGGCTGCCGCTTCTGTCAGGCGGGCATCCTGTATCGTCCGGTGCGCGAGCGGAGTCTGGAGCATCTGGTGGAGCTGGCGCAGCAGCTGGAAAACACGACCGGGTATGAGGAAATCAGCCTGTCCAGCCTCTCTTCCGGCGACTATACCTGTCTGGCGGAGCTGATTCGCGAGCTGATTCGCCGTCTGGACGAGAAGCATGTGTCGATTTCGCTGCCGTCGCTGCGCCTGGACAGCGTGCTGAAGGATTCGCTGGAGGCGACGCAGAAGGAGAAGAAAACGAGCCTGACGTTCGCGCCCGAAGCCGGAACGCAGCGCCTGCGCGACGTCATCAACAAGGGCGTGACCGAAGAAGACCTGATGAGCAAAGTCTCCGACGCCTTCCACGGCGGATGGAGCAGCGTCAAGCTGTACTTCATGATGGGTCTGCCGACGGAGACGACCGAGGACTTGGACGGCATCGCGGATTTGGCGAAAAAGGTCGTTGATGCGTACTTTGCCGTGCCAAGGGGCGAGCGCGCGAAGGGGCTGCGCGTGGTGTGCAGCGCGTCCGTGTTTGTGCCCAAGCCCTTCACGCCCTTCCAGTGGGAGCCGCAGGACACGCAGGAGATGGTGCGCGAGAAGCAGAGCCACCTGCGCGAGAAGCTGCGCATCAAGGGCGTGACGTTCAATTATCATGAGTCGGATTTGAGTTATCTGGAAGCGTGCTTTGCCCGCGGCGACCGCCGAATGGGGCAGGTGCTTCTCCGCGCGTATCAGAAGGGCTGTATGCTTGACGGCTGGACGGAGCTGTTCAAGTACGACATGTGGCGCGAAGCCTTTGCCGAGCTGGGCATTGACCCGGCGTTCTATGCCTACCGCCGCCGCGAGAAGGACGAAATCATGCCGTGGGATGTGATTGACTGCGGCGTGACGAAAGAATTCCTGTGGCGCGAGAAGGAAAAGGCGGAAAAGGCGCAGACGACCAAGGACTGCCGCAAGGGCTGCAACGGCTGCGGCCTGCAGCGCTTCAAAGGGGTGTGCAAATATTGCGGATAATGGCTGTGTTTGAAAAGGGCATCCGCTTGCGCCACATCGGGCACCTGGATATTCAGCGGGCGATGATGCGGGCGCTGCGCCGTTCGGGGCTGCCCGTGGCGTATTCCAATGGGTATAATCCGCATATTCTGCTGACGTTCGCGTCGGCGCTGTCCACCGGGGCAGCGGGGAAAAAGGAAATTCTGGATGTGACGATGGCGCGCGAGGTGTCGCCGGATGATTTCCTCCAGCAGATGAACCGCGCCCTGCCGCCGGATTTGCAGCTTTCTTTCGCCCGTGCGCTGGATGACAAGCACCCGGCGATGATGGCGCTCGTGCAGGCGGCGGATTACACGCTGCAAATCGAGGATGCGAACGCGGCGGAAAAGATGATTGCGGCGATTCCGGCGTTCCTTGAACAGACGAGCATTCTCGCCATGCGCCGCACGAAATCCGGCATGAAGGAGACGGACATCCGCCCGCTGCTGGTGTCGCTCTCCGGCGATGGCACGGCGATTCATGCCGTCATGGTGCTGACGGAGACGCTGGCGTGCAAGCCGGATATGCTGTTAAGTGCGCTTAGCACCTTCTGCGGGCTGGAAAACGCCTCGGATGCGCTGATTATCCGAAACGGCTTGCTGGGTCGGGATGAAAACGGCGAACTGACGCCCTTGGAGAACCTATGAGAACATTGCTTGTGCATCAGGGCGAAAAGCCGCTGATTGGCATATTGGAAGACGGGCAATTGGCGGAAGTCTTTTTCCCGCAGGAGGGCGACACGGCGGAAGCGGTGCTGCTGGGGCGCGTGGAGCGCATTGTGCCGGGGATGAAGGCGGCGTTCGTCGATATTGGGCAGGAGAAAAACGGCTTTCTGCCGCTGGAAGAGAAGAACACGGGGCTATCCTACCCGAAAACGGGCGACGCGGTCATTGTGCAGATTCGCAAGGAAGCACAGGGCGTCAAGGGCGCGTTCCTCACGCGCGACATCAGCCTGTGCGGGGAGACGATGCTGCTCACGCCCATGAGCCGCATGGTTGGCGTGTCGTCCAAAATCACGGAGGATGGCAAGCGGAAGGCGCTGAAGGAGACGGGCAGGGCGATTGCGCAGGAGCGCTTCGGCTTGGTGATGCGCACGGCGGCGGAGAATGCGCCGGAGGAAGAACTCGCGGCGGAAGCGGAGCGCCTTTTCCAGCAGTGGGAGCAGATTCGCCGCGCCGCGCCGACCGCGCATGTGCCGTCCGTCTTGATGCAGCCGCGAAGCACGCTCGAAGCCGTGCTGGATGATTACCGCCCGCGCGGCATCGACCAAATTGTGACGGACGACCCGGCGGTGGCGGAAAAAGCCGCGGGCATTGCGCCGGTTCAGGTGATTCCTGAAAACCTGCTGACCATTTATAAAATTGAGTCGCAGCTAAAAAAAGCGCAGGAGCGCCGCGTGTGGCTCAGCAGCGGCGGTACGCTGGTCATCGACCCGTGCGAGGCGATGACGGTGATTGACGTCAACACCGCCAAATTCACCGGCAAGCGCGAGTTAGAGGACACCGTGCTGCGACTGAATCTGGAAGCGTGCGGCGAGATTGCGCGGCAGGTGCGCCTGCGGAATTTGAGCGGCATCATCATCATTGATATGATTGACATGAAGACCCCGGAACACCGGCAGATGGTGCTGGACGCGCTGGAAGAAGCGTTCACGTCCGACCGCGTAAAGACGGTGATTCACGGCTTGACCTCCCTCGGCTTGGTGGAAATGACGCGCAAGCGTTCGCGTCCGCCGCTGCGGGAAATGCTTGCAAAACAGGAGGAAGCCCATGAGTGACAGAAAGCCTGTCATCATTTCAGAAGAACAGCTGGAAGAGCAGCGGCAGTATATTCAGCAGATTCGCCTGATGCCGGATGCCCCGAAGAGCTACCACGTTGTGACCTATGGCTGCCAGATGAACGCGCACGACAGCGAAATCCTCGCCGGAATGCTGCGCGACATGGGCATGGAGGAAGCCGCCGACCGCGAATCGGCGGATTTTGTGCTGTTTAACACCTGCTGCGTGCGCGACAACGCCGAGCGCCGCGCCTTGGGCAACGTGACGTGGCTCAAGGAAGTACGCAAGAAGAATCCGCGCCTGATGATTGGCGTGTGCGGCTGCATGATTCAGCAGCCCGGCATGGCGGAGAAGATTTTGAAGCAGTACCGCTTTGTGGATTTGGCGTTTGGCACGGCGAACCTGTACCGCCTGCCGGAACTGATGCTCAAAGCGCTGGAAAGCGACCACGCGGTGGTGGAGGTGGAGGAGCAGAACACGATTGCCGAGGGTCTGCCCGTGCAGCGCCTGCGCCATGACGCGGCGTATATCACGATTATGTACGGCTGCGACAACTACTGCACCTACTGCATCGTGCCGTATGTGCGCGGGCGGGAGCGTTCGCGCGAAATGAGCGCGATTGTGGCGGAAGCGGAAGCGCTGCGTGACAGCGGCGTGAAGGAAATCATGCTGCTGGGGCAGAATGTGAACAGCTACGGCAAGGGACTCCAAACGCCCGTCACGTTCGCCCAGCTGCTCAAAGCGCTGGATGATGTTGGCATTCCGCGCATCCGCTTCATGACCAGCCATCCCAAGGACTTGTCCGACGAGCTGATTGATGTGATGGCGCATTCCAAGCACATCCTGCCGCAGTTCCACCTGCCGGTGCAGCACGGCAACGATGAAATCCTCCGCCGGATGAACCGCCACTACAACCGCGCGCAGTACCTTGACCGCGTGCATAAGCTGCGCGAGGCGATTCCGGCTATCGGCCTGACGACGGATATTATCGTCGGCTTCCCCGGCGAGACGGAGGAGCAGTTTCAGGACACGCTGTCGCTTGTGCGCGAGGTCGGCTATGACAGCGCGTTCACCTTCATCTATTCGCCCCGGACGGGTACGGGCGCGGCGAAAATGCCGAACCAAGTGCCGGAAGACGTGTCCTCCCGCCGCATTCAGGAACTGCTGAAAGTACAGGAGGAATGCCAGAAGAAGGCGCTGGCGCGGTTCATCGGCACAGAAGAAGAGGTGCTGGTGGAGGGACTCAGCCGCCGCAGCGACACGGATGTGTCCGGCCACGGGCTGCACGGGCTGTCCGTCACATTCCCCGGCACGGAAAGCGACGTGGGCGAAATCGTCCGCGTGAAGATTGTGGGCGCGAAGAACAACACGCTCACGGGTGAAAGAATCTAAGGCACCACCGCACAATTCGGCGGCACGTCTGGCGATGTCTTTTCCGCCATCTGCGGCATGCAAATTCCTCGATTTACTTCCAGTAAACCTTCGAAATTTGCATTTGCATCTGACGAAAAATCCATTCGCCAGTCGACCACCTCATTTGTGCGGTGTTACCCTAACCCGGCAGCAAATCAGAAAGGACAATCAATATGAAAGAAGTTATGATGTGCGCGCAGAAGCTGGCGGAAGCCATTCTGAACAGCGACGTTTACCAGCATATGCACACGCTGGAAGAGCAGGTGACGCAGGACGAAGCCGCGACGAAGGCGATTGCCGCCTACATGGAAAAGCGCACGGCGGTCGAACAGGCGATGCGCAAGCCGGACATCGACCCGACGCAGCTTGCCGAAGCCGCGCAGGAGCTGGAAGACGTGCAGCAGGCGATGAACGACTGCCCCATCATCCGCGACATGCGGGACGCGCAGAAGAAGTATCAGGACATGATGGACAACGTGAACCGCATCCTGCGCCTTGTTGTCACCGGCGAAACGGAAGACGACAAAGGCGGTCAGCCCACCTCCGGCTGCACCGGCAACTGCGCCTCCTGCGGCGGCTGCCACTAATCTGGGAAAGTAAAATTATTCACGAAATCATGCCTTTATGGGTTAGAAATCAAGCAAGCCAGCCGCAAAAGCTGCTCCCGTCCGCAGACGCGACGGGAGCAGCGAAAGAAACCAATAAGGCATATTCCATAAAAACAGCAAGTTAAACTGCAACAAGAACGAAAGCGGGGAACAGACATGGCGAGCGTCACACCGATGATGCAGCAGTACCTTGATACCAAGGCGGAATATAAGGACTGCATTCTTTTCTTCCGCCTCGGTGACTTTTATGAGATGTTCTTCGATGACGCGAGGACTGCTTCGCGCGAGCTGGAACTGACGCTGACGGGCAAGGATTGCGGACTCAGTGAACGCGCCCCGATGTGCGGCGTGCCGTATCACGCGGTGGACACCTATGTCGAGAAGCTCATCGAGCGCGGCTATAAGGTTGCTATCTGCGAGCAGATGGAAGATCCGGCGCTGGCGAAGGGGCTGGTCAAGCGCGCTGTCACGCGCATCATCACCCCCGGCACGGTCATTGAACCGGCGATGCTGGACGAGAAGGCGAATAACTTCCTGTTAAGCATCTGCTTTGTCGCCGACCGCGCGGGGCTGGCGTTCGCCGACGTCTCTACGGGCGAGTTTTATGTGCATGAAATCACCCAGCCGGAAACGACGCTCTCGGACGAGGTGGCGCGCATTTCCCCGATGGAAATCATCTGCAATGACCAAGTGAAGCTGCGCGCGTGCCTGCAGCGGGAGATGCAGAATGCTTCGGAGCAGCCGAGCGCGTGGTTTCAGCTGGCGAACGCGACGGAAGCGCTCTGCCGCCATTTCGCGCTCAATGACCTGTCTCCGCTGGGACTCAGCGACGAGTACAAGGCGGGCGCGAGTGCCGCGGGCGCGCTGATGCGGTATCTGTCCGAGACGCAGAAGAACGCCCTGGAGCACATGACCAGCCTGCGCATTTATCAGGGCAGCGAAACGATGCTGCTTGACCGCAACACGCGGCGAAATCTGGAATTGACGGAATCCATCCGCGGGAGAAGCCGCAAGGGGAGCCTGCTCTGGCTGCTGGACAAAACCAGCACGGCGATGGGCGGCCGCCTGCTGCGCTCGTGGATTGAGCAGCCGCTGGTGGACGAAGCGAAAATCAACCGCCGTCTGGACGCGGTGGGCGAGTTTGCGCAGGAGCATGTGCTGACGATGACGCTCGCGGAGGAATTGCAGGGCGTGTACGACATTGAGCGCCTGCTGTCGAAGGTCGCCTATAAGTCGATGAACGCGCGGGATTGCTTGTCGCTGTGCGCGTCGCTGCAAAAAGTGCCGAAAATCCGTGAGCTGCTGCGCGAGGCGAAAAGTCAGGCGGTGGAGGAAATCCGCGATTCGCTGGACACCCTGCCGGAGCTGACCGACCTGCTGACCCGCGCAATTCACCCCGACGCGCCGATTCTTATCACCGAGGGCGGCATCATCCGCGATGGCTATTCCCAGATGCTGGATGAATACCGCGCCGCGTCCACGAGCGGCAAGCAGTGGATTCTGGAACTGGAGCAGAAGGAACGCGAGGAGACGGGCATCCGCAACTTGCGCATCCAGTACAACCGCGTGTTCGGCTACTACATCGAGGTCAGCAAGTCGTATTACGAAATGGTGCCGGCGCGCTACATCAGAAAGCAGACGCTGGCGAACTGCGAGCGCTACATGACGCCGGAGCTGAAGGAAATCGAGCAGAAAATCGTCGGCGCGCAGGAGCAGTCCACGCGCTTGGAATTGCAGCTGTTCACCGAGGTGCGCGAGAAAATCGCGGAGCAGATTGCGCGCATCCAGAAGACGGCGATGGCGCTCAAATCGCTGGACGCGCTGCTGTCGCTGGCGAAATCCGCGATAGAGTACCACTACGTCCGCCCGGAAATGACGCAGGACGGCACGCTGGATATCGTCGAGGGGCGCCACCCGGTCGTCGAGCAGACGATGAGCGAGGGCGGATTCGTGCCCAACGACACGCACATGAATGCTGACGACTGCCGCATGTGCATCATCACCGGGCCGAACATGGCAGGCAAAAGCACCTACATGCGGCAGGTGGCGCTGATTGCGCTGATGGCGCACATCGGGTCGTTCGTCCCGGCGAAGGAAGCGAAAATCCCCGTCACCGACCGCATTTTCACCCGCGTCGGCGCGTCGGATGACCTCGCCAGCGGGCAGTCCACGTTCATGGTGGAGATGAGCGAAACGGCGTACATCCTGCGCAACGCGACCGCAAAGTCCCTCGTCATTCTGGACGAAATCGGGCGCGGCACCAGCACGTTCGACGGCTTGGCGATTGCGTGGGCGGTGGTGGAGTACCTGTGCGACAAGCAAAAATCCGGCGCAAAGACGCTTTTCGCGACGCACTACCACGAGCTGTCCGAGCTGGAAGGGCATATCGACGGCGTGCAGAACTACTGCATTTCCGTCAAGGAACACGGCGAGGACGTTATTTTCCTGCGCAAAATCATTCGCGGCGGGGCGGACAAGTCTTTCGGCATCCACGTTGCGCGGCTGGCAGGCGTGCCGCACCCGGTGCTGGTGCGCGCGCACGAAATTCAGGCACGTTTGGAAGTCAGCGACATCAACCAGCACGGCATTGGACAGAACATCCTGGGCGATGCCGAGAAGCGCAAGGACGAACAGGTCAACCTGTTTGACTATCGAAAGACAGAGATTATCAACGAACTGCAAACGCTGGATGTGATGGCGCTGACGCCGATGGATGCGATTAACAAGCTGTTCCTGCTGCGCGAGAAGGCAAGAAAACTGTAATACTATTTCCAAATTCGCCTGCACCAGCTGCTCGTGCCTTTTCCCTTCTGGCGTCCGGTCGTTCCACTTAGCGTAGCGCTGCTACGCTGCGTTTCACTCCCGTTAGCCAGAATGAAAAATTCACTTCGCATCTTGGCGCATTCTCATTTGGAAATAGTATAAAAATAGACCGAGAGTCGGCAAAAACCGACCGACATCTCATAAAAACCGACCGAAAGTCGGGAAAACAGACAGAAAGGGAAGCAAATGGCAGGAAAGATTCAGCTCCTGTCCGATGAGGTCATTGGCAAAATCGCGGCAGGCGAAGTGGTGGAGCGTCCTGCCGCCGCCATCAAGGAATTGGTGGAGAACTCGCTGGACGCGGGGGCCAGCGCGGTTACGGTGGAAATCCGCGACGGCGGCATCAGCTATTTCCGCGTGACGGACAACGGCAGCGGCATCCGCGGCGAGGACATCCGCATGGCGTTTGAGCGCCACGCGACGAGCAAAATCCGCCGCACGGATGATTTGTTCAGCATCCAGACGCTGGGTTTCCGCGGCGAAGCGCTGGCGTCCATCGCGGCGGTGGCGCATGTCACCTGCACAACACGCACGAAGGCAGACCAAAGCGGCATCAAGGTGCAGAACAACGGCGGAACGATTGAGTCCATCGAAGAAGCCGCCTGCCCCGAAGGCACGACGTTTGTCGTCCGCGACCTCTTTTTTAACACCCCAGTGCGCCTGAAATTCCTCAAAAAGCCGGTCACGGAGGCAGGCTATGTGTCCGACCTGATGATGCGGCTGATTTTGTCCCGCCCGGACGTGTCCTTCCGCTACATCAGTCAGGGCAAGACGCTCTACCACTCCGCGGGCGATGGCAAACTGTCCTCCGCCGTGTTCAGCATCTACGGGCGCGAAATGCTCCGCTCCATGCACGAGGTGGACGGGCATCAGGCGGGGCTGATATTGAAAGGCTTCGTCGGCGTGGGCGAAAGCGGGCGCGGCAGCCGAAATCACCAGTCGTTCTTCATCAATGGGCGATATATGAAGTCGTCGATTTTGTCCGCGGCGGTGGAAACGGCGTGCCGGGAGCGCGTATTGTCCGGCAAATACCCGACGTGCGTGCTGCATCTGACCATGCCGTATGACACGGTGGATGTCAACGTGCATCCGAACAAGCTCGAAGTCCGCTTCCAGAACGAAGCGGCGGTCGCGGAGGCGGTCGAGGCGATTGTGGCGGATGCGCTGGCGGACAAAGCGCCCGTCGAGCAGCCAGATGTGCTGCGCCTGACGCCTGAACCGCCGCCGACGGTGCCTGTGACAGTCGTTCGGCAGCCTGTGACGGCGAGCGAGGCTATGCAGCCGGAAGTGACTGTCCCGCCTAAAGTTGAGAAAAAACCGACCGTCGGTACGGAAATCCCGCAAAAGGCGGCAATTTCTGCGAAAAACCCGCCGATTCCGACACCAAGCGCCCCAGCGGAAAAGCCGTCCGAGCCGCCGAACGATGCCATTCCCGCGTGGAAGCAGCCGCTGGTGATGCGCAGCCCGTCGGCACTGGCGCAGCATTACAACGCCGAACCCGCCGCGCCGCCTGCAAATCTGCTGAAACCGACCGCAAGTCTGGTTTCGCCGATACCGGTGCAGCAGACGATTCTGCCGAATGAACAGACGAACATGCGCATTATCGGCACGCTGTTTGACAGCTACATTCTGGTGGAATATGCGGACAATTTGATGCTGATTGACCAGCAGGCGGTGCATGAACGCGTAATGTTCGACCGCATGATGAAGGCGCTCGACCAGCACCGCTGCGGGCAGGAAATGCTCGTGCCGATGATTGTCAGCCTGACGCGCCGGGAGCAGCAGCTGCTCGATGAACACGCGCGGGAATTGGCGGACATCGGGCTGGTGGTCGAGCCGTTCGGGGAGAATGAGGTGTCGATTCGGTCGATTCCGATGATCCTCGGTCAGCCGCAGGCAGCGGGGCTGCTGCGCGACATCATCGACCAGCTGGAGAATGAGCGCGGCGTGGTGTCGCTGGAAAAGCGGCGCGCGGCGATTTTGGCGCTGGCGTGCAAGCGCAGCGTCCGCTCCGGCGAACGCCTGAACGACGCCGACATCCGCGAACTGGTCAGCCGCGTGGCGGATAAGCGCGTCATCCCGGCGAGCCCGCGCGGTACGCCGCTGGTCGTTGCGCTGAACAAAACGGACATCGACCGGCGATTCCGGCGGATGCAGTGAGGTGACAATATCATGAAGGAAACGTGCTGGGTGCTGACAGGCCCGACCGCGAGCGGCAAAACCGCGCTGTCGCTCCGTCTGGCACGGACGCATGACTGCGAGATTGTCTGCATGGATTCGATGCAGATTTATCGCGGCATGGACATCGGCACGGCGAAACCGACGGCGGATGAACGCGCGCAGGCGGTGCATCACATGGTAGACGTCGCCGACCCGACGGAGGATTTTTCCGTCGCGCGCTATCAGGAGATGGCGGAAAGCTGCATTGCGGACATTCAATCGCGCGGGCACCGGGCGCTGCTCGTCGGCGGCACGGGGCTGTATCTCCGGGCGCTCCGGCAGCCGATGGCGATGGGCGAAGCGGCGGCGGATGAAAGCATCCGGCAGGAATTGCAGCAGATCGCGGACGCGCCCGGCGGCAAAGAGCAGCTTCATCAGCAATTGGCGGCGGTTGACCCGGATACGGCGCAGCGCCTGCACTTGAACGACGTTCGCCGCGTGATTCGCGCCTTGGAGGTCTACCGCTTGACAGGCCGTCCGTTCTCGCAGCAGCCGCAAATAAAAACCGACAGTCGGTTTTCTTACCGTGTTGCGTCGCTGACGATGCCGCGAGACATCCTCTATGCGCGGATTGAGCAGCGAATCGACCAGATGCTGGCGGACGGGCTGGCGGAGGAAGTCAGCCGACTGCTGAAAAGCGGCGTTCCGCGCGACGCGAAGGCGATGAAAGCCATCGGCTACAAGGAAATGATACCGTATGCCTTGGGCGAAACGACGCTGGATGAGGCGGTTTACGCGCTGAAGCTGAACACGCGGCACTACGCCAAGCGCCAGCTGACGTGGATGCGCCGGGAGGAGGACGTCCTGTGGGTGGACGCGCTCGAACCGGATGCGTATGACAAATTGGAAGCGTATTACACGCAAGGAGAAGCAAAATGACCATTGAAGAATTGATTGCACAGGCGGAAAGCGGCTTGACGGCGCAGTTCGCCCGCATTGACCGCATGGAGGAAATTGGGACGCGCCGCGTGCTGGACGCCTTCCGGGAGCATCAGGTGGCGTACCGGCATTTCGCGCCGACGACGGGCTACGGCTATGACGACGTGGGGCGTGATACGCTCGAAAAGATTTTTGCGGAGCTGTTTGGCACGCAGGCGGCGATTGTCCGCCCGCAGATTGCCAGCGGCACGCACGCCATCAGCCTGTGTCTGTTCGGTCTGGTGCTGCCGGGGGACGACATCGTGTCCGCGACGGGGATGCCCTACGACACCTTGCAGGACATCATCGGCTGGGGCGAGGGCGACGCGCCGGTCGGCTCACTGCGGGAAATGGGTGTGAGCTTCCATCCCGTGGCGCTGCGTGGCGGCAAAATCGACCTTGACGCGGTGGAAAACGCCATCACCCCGAAGACGAAGCTCGTCATCGCCCAGCGCAGCCGCGGTTATGACTGGCGGCCGTCGCTGATGCCGGAGGAGTTCGCGCCTTTGGCGAAGATGCTGCACGAGAAGCACCCCGGCGTTCGCCTGATGGTGGACAACTGCTACGGCGAGTTTGTGTGCGAGAAGGAACCGAGTCACTACGGGGCGGACGTGTGCGTTGGCAGCCTCATCAAGAATCCGGGCGGCGGACTTGCTCCCACGGGCGGCTACATCGTCGGCACGCAGGATGCCATTGAGCGCATCGCCTACCGCCTGACCGCACCGGGCATCGGGCTGGAAGTTGGTTCGTATGCCGCAAGCTACCAGCCGTTCTATCAGGGCTTGTTCATGGCGCCGCACACCGTTGCGCAGGCCATTAAGACAGCGTGTTTGGCTGCACGCGTGTTTGAAATCCTTGGCATGACGACGACGCCCGCGGCGGATGAGCCCCGCGCCGACATCATTCAGGCGATTCAAATGCGCACGCCGGAGCGCCTCGTCGCGTTCTGCCAGGGGATTCAGATGGCTTCCCCGATTGACTCGATGGCACTGCCCGAACCGTGGGATATGCCCGGCTACAATGACCAAGTCGTCATGGCGGCGGGCACGTTTGTCGCGGGTGCGTCGATTGAGCTGTCGGCGGATGCCCCTATGCGCGAGCCATATACCGCCTACATGCAGGGCGGCCTGACCTACACGCACGGGCGAATCGCGCTGCAAATGGCGCTGAACCGCATGGTGGAGCAGGGCGCGCTGACGCTGAAGTAATTATGAATTTAGCACGATAGATTTAGATCATACCCCTGCTTTTCCCGGCATACGATGTGCTGGAAAGGCAGGGCTTTTTGCTATGAACGAAACGAAACAGACGGAACTCCGCGTGCGCCCAAGGCGTACAGAACTCGCAGCCAGCAAGCCGGACATCGAGTGGGTGAAAACACCAAAAAAGCCTTGGCAGGAGAGACTACTGCCAAATCTCGCCATTGCGTCGGCGCTGATGCTCTGCGCGGTTGCGCTGAAAACCGGGGCGATTCCGCCGCTGACGGACGCTGTGCAGTCAGTCATGAGCGCCGCGACGGATGATTCGCTCTTGAACGGCGATTTGGGCAAGCTGTCCTTTGTCAGCAGCATTTTCCCGGAAGCATCGCTCGTTTTCGGTGAATCGGGCGGTAAGCTGACCATGCCGGTGGAAGCGGCAAGTGTCGTGCACGCGTGGTCGCAGAGTGAGCCGTTCATTTCATGGGACGCGCAGACGAAAATTGTCACGTCCGCAATGGCGGGCGAGGTCATCGGCGTGTACCACGGCAATGAGGACGAACGGCTGGTGCAGGTGTTAGGCGCGGACGGGCTGAGCTGCTTGTATGGCAATTTGGCGAGTGTGACGGTCAGCACGGGCGACATGGTGCAGACAGGCGATCCGCTGGGGACGCTTATGGCCGGTCAGCCGTGCGTGATGGAGGTACGGCAGGACGGCTTGAGCGTTGATCCGGCGGTGATGATGCGGCAATGAAGCGAAAAATCGCGACGCTGGGAGAAACGGACATCACGGTGCATCCGGCGGCGGGTATTCTCCTGCTCCTTGGACTCCTGACGCGCTGGCGGGCGCTGCTGATTTGCACTTACGCGAGCATCATCCTGCACGAAACGGCGCACGCGGCGGTCAGCGCGCTGTGGCATCATCCGCCGCAGGAGGTAGAAATTACGCCGCTGGGCGCAATGATGCGCTTGGAGGACGAGGAACGTCTGCCGCTGACGGCGCGAATCAGCGTGATACTCGCTGGGCCGCTGATGACGCTGATTTTGTGCGCCTTGTCGCTGTGGCTGACGCAAAACGGCGTGATTCCGCGGGAAACGGGGCGGCTGATTTTCCTCAGCAACGCGGGGATTTTGCTGGTGAACCTGCTGCCCGCGCTGCCGCTGGACGGCGGACGGCTGCTGTCAGCGGCTTTGTCGCGCCTCCTGCGGCGGGAAACGTGCTGGCGGGTGATGCGCATCATCGGCACGGCGGCGGGGGCGCTGCTTGTCGTCGGCGGCGTGGTCGGCGCGGTGCGCAGGTGGCAGGGAAGCTGGTCGCTGGCGGCAGCGGGTTGCTTCCTACTATATAGCGCGGTCAGCGCGACGACGAGCACAGCGCTGATGGAGCTTCGCGCGCTGATGGACAGGAAAATCCGCATGGAAACGCGCGGAAAACTGCCGATTCAGCCTATGGCGATGCTCTCCACGCGGACGCTGCACCACGCCGTCCGCGCCCTGCACCCAACGCGCATGACGCAATTGTACATCATCGAGCCGGGGACAATGCGGCTTCTTGGCATACTGACGGAGCAGCAGCTGATTGCCGCTTACCTGAGCGCGCCGCAGCGGACATTGGCGGAGGAGGTGGACGCATGACGATTGCGGAACTTGCGCCGGGGCAGTCGGGTGTGATTGCGGCGTATCGCGGGGCGGACGCGGAAGAGCGGCATCTGCTGGACATGGGGCTGACGCCGGGCGTGCGGGTGCGGCTGATTGGCACGGCGCTCCTTGGCGACCCGCTGATTCTGCTCGTGCGCGGCAGCCGCGTGTCCATCCGCCGGCGTCTGGCGCGGCAAATCATCCTGTCAGGTGGTGAGGCGGAATGAAAACGATTGCGCTGGTGGGCAGCCCGAACTGCGGCAAAACGACGCTGTTCAACGCCGTCACGGGGCTGCATCAGCATGTGGGCAACTGGGCGGGCGTGACGGTGGAGCGCAAAGAGGGGACGCAAAATGGTGTCAAGTGGGTGGACTTACCCGGCGTGTACGCGCTCAGCCCGTATTCGGCGGAGGAAAAAGTGACCATCGACTACTTATCCGGCGGTGATTATGATGAAATTCTGCAAATTGTGGATGCAACCGCCCTCGCGCGCGGCCTGTACCTGACACATCAGCTGACGCAGCTGTCGCGCCCGATGACGATTGCGCTGAACATGATGGACGAGTGCCGGAAGCGCGGCATCACCATCGACACGGAGGAATTGTCGGCGCGGCTGGGCATTCGCGTGCTGCCGATGAGCGCGCGGGATGGCACGGGCGTCCCGGAACTTCTGCGCGCGCTGAAAGACGGGGCGAAAACGCCGAAAAGTCCGCCGAGCGCGCCGTACACCGCCATTATCCAGCGGATGAAAAGTGCCCTGCCGGAGGGAAAACTCCCGTCGGAGTTCCGCGCGTGGAAAGCGCTGGAAGGCGATGAGATGGGCGCGGCGGAGGCGGCGCGGGCGGGGCAGGCGCAATTGCGGGCGCAGTCCGGCATGTCGGCGGCGGCAGCGCTTTCGGCGCTTCGTTATGCGTGGGCGGATGATCTATGCGCGGCGGTTCGGCGGGGGAATCCTGACAATCCGACGCGGGCGGACGTTATCGACGCGCTTGTGCTGCACCCTGTGCTGGCGCTGCCGATTTTGGCGGGGCTGCTGGCGCTCATGCTGTCGCTGGCGTTCGGACGGTTCGGCAGCGGGCTGTCCGACGGGCTCACGAATATCATCCTGATGATACAGTCGGCGCTGGATGGCGTGCTTCGGCACTGGCAGGTCGCGGAAGCACTGCGGCGTTTGATTGTCGAGGGTCTGATGACGGGCGTAGGGAGCGTCGTCAGCTTCCTGCCGATGCTGCTGATACTGTTTGCGTGTCTCTCCCTGCTGGAGGACAGCGGCTATATGGCGCGGGCAGCGTTCCTGATGGATAGGCCGATGCGGGCGCTGGGCTTGAGCGGGCGGTCGTTCATCCCGCTGCTGCTGGGGTTCGGGTGCTCCGTCCCGGCGGCGCTGTCGGCGCGGTCGATGCGGGGCGAACGCGATCGGCGCTTTACGCTGCTGATGATTCCCTTCGTCTCGTGCAGCGCGAAAATGCCCGTTTTTGCGGCGCTTTCGACGCTTCTTCCCGGCGGCGCGTGGATGATTTTTGCCCTCTGCGCGCTGGGGATTTCGCTGGCGGCGCTGATTGCGCAAATCCTGCGGAAAACGTTGTTTCCGGGCGAATCCGCCGCGTTCGTGATGGAACTGCCGCCGTACCGCCTGCCCTTGATGTCGAGCGTCCTGCGCAAGGTGCTCCGCCGCACGGGCGAGTTCCTCAGCCGCGCGTGCAGCGTGATTCTGCTGTCGTCGGTGGTCGTCTGGCTCATTGGGCGATTCACCTGGACGGGCGCGTGGGCGGCGAGCACGCAGGAGAGCATCCTCGGCAGCATAGCCGGGGCGATTGCGCCGATTTTCGCGCCGCTGGGCTTCGGAAGCGTGGCGGTAACGGCGGCGCTGCTGACCGGGCTGCTGGCGAAGGAGAGCATCATCAGCACACTGGCGGTTTTGGCGGGTCAGGGGAGCATCCGCGCGGCGCTGTCGGCGTCCCTGCCGACCCCGGCTGCGGCGTTGGCGCTGATGACGTTCGTGCTGCTGTATCCGCCGTGCGCCGCGGCATCCGCAAGCATCATCAAGGGGCTGAAAAGCCGGAAACTGTCAGTGCTGATGGTCACGGGGCAGTGCCTGCTGGCGTGGATATGCGCGTGGATTGCGTACCGTTTGCCACTCGTTTGACAAATTTCGCGCAGGACAGATTGACAACGCGGCAGAATGCGGCTATAATGAAGATAATGAAATACTGCGGCATCGTGAGGAGCGGCGGCGCAGGATCAGAGATAGAGGAGGTACTTTGATGGATATTCAGGAACTCCAAGAAGTCTGCCGTCAAGTGCGGCGGGACATCATCATTATGACCAACAAGGCGGGTGCTGGCCATCCCGGCGGATCGCTGTCCGCAACGGAAGCGCTCGTTGCGCTGTATTTTGATGTCATGAAGGGCATTGACCCCAAGGACGACAAGAATCCGAACCGCGACCGCTTTGTGCTGTCGAAGGGTCACGCGGCTCCCGCGCTCTATGGCACGCTGTGCGAACGCGGCTATTTCGGACGCGAGGAGTTTGACCATTTCCGTCAGCTGCACGGCATCCTGCAGGGGCATCCGGACGTGAAGAAGTGCCCCGGCGTGGATGCGTCGACGGGTTCGCTCGGTCAGGGCATCTCCATCGCGGTCGGCATGGCGCTGGGCGCGAAGAAGACGGGGAATCCCTGCCACGTCTACACCATCATTGGCGATGGCGAATCGCAGGAAGGGCTTGTATGGGAAGCGTCGATGGCGGCGGCACACTACCATCTTGATAACCTGACGGTTATTTTCGACCACAACGGCCTGCAGATTGACGGCTCGAATGACGAGGTGATGTCGCTGGGCGATATTCAGGCGAAATTCAAGGCGTTCGGCTATGACGTGATTGACGTCGCCGACGGCAATGATATGCAGCAGGTGCTGGATGCGCTGCACGCGCCCGCCTGCCCCGGCAAGCCTCGCCTGCTTCACCTGCACACCCTCAAGGGCAAGGGCGTTTCCTTCATGGAGGGGCAGGTCGGCTGGCACGGCAAGGCTCCCAATGCAGAACAGACGGCGCAGGCGCTGAGCGAACTGGAGGGCTGAACAAATGGAAAAGAAAGCAATTCGTGTGGCGTATGGCGAGGCCATCGTCAAGCTCGGTGCGGAAAATGACAAGGTGGTCGTGCTGGACGCTGACCTTGCGGCGGCGACCATGACCAATGGTTTCAAGAAGGCGTATCCTGACCGCTTCATCGACTGCGGCATTGCCGAGGCGAACATGGTGGATATGGCGGCGGGTATGTCCACGATGGGGCTGATTCCGTTCTGCTCCACGTTCGCGGTGTTCGCGGGCCGCAGCTACGACCAGATTCGCAATGGCGTGTGCTATCCGAAATTTAACGTGAAGTTTGGCTTCTCCCACGCGGGCATCACGCTGGGCGAGGACGGCGGCTCCCATCAGGCGATTGAGGATATTGCCCTGATGCGCGTGCTGCCGAACATGACGGTGTTCGTCCCCAGCGACGCGACCGAGTGTGAGCAGTGCGTCCGCGCGGCGGCGGAAATCAACGGCCCGGTGTACATCCGCACCGCTCGTCTGCCTTCCCCGGTGTACGACGCGCGCCCCTTCACGGTGGGCAAGGGCAACGTCATCAAGGACGGCAAGGACTGCGTGATTTTCACCTGCGGCATCATGCTGGAGCACTGCCTCGAAGCGGTTCAGCTGCTGGCGGAGCAAGGCATTGATGCGGCACTGGTGTCCTTCCACACCCTGAAGCCCTTTGACGACGAACTCGCCCGCACCTACGCGGCGAAGTGCGGCAAGGTGTTCACGGTGGAGGAGCACTCCATCATCGGCGGTCTGGGCGACGCGGTGGCTTCCGCCATCTGCGGCATGGGGCTGAAGCACTTCGAGAAGATTGGCATCAACGATGTGTTCGGTCAGTCCGGCAAGCCCGCTGCGCTGCTGGAAGAATACGGCCTGACCGGCAAGCAGATTGCCGATCGGATTGCAAAGGCATAATTTTTGCAAGAGATACTGCGGACAGCACTCCGGTGTGGGCGCTGTCCGCTTTGCGTGAGTCTAAATTCAGGAGAACAACAACAATGCGTATGCTGATTGTCAATCCAATCGCTGGGTGCGGCTATGCGCTGAAAGTGATGGAACAGGTGCAGAGCGTGCTGACCGCGCGAAACCTCCCGTTTCGTGTGATGCGGACGGAATACCCCGGCTACGCGGCGAAACTGGCGCGGGAAGCAGTCGAAATGGGCTGCGAAGCCGTCTACGTCATCGGCGGTGACGGCACGTTCAGCGAGGCGGCGCGCGGATTGGCGGGCAGCGGCATTCCGCTTGGGCTGATTCCGGCAGGCACGGGCAACGACTTTGTCAAGACGCTCGGCACGCCGAAAGAGCCGATGGCGGCGCTCGATTTCATCCTCAGCCACGAACCGCGCCCGTGCGACGCGATTGACCTGAACGGGCAGATGTTCTTGAACGTCGCCGGAGCGGGTTTTGACGTGACGGTGCTGGAAAATGTTGCGGATTTTGGCGGAAAAATTCGCGGGCTGCTGCCATACCTCATTGGGCTGATTCGCGCGATTTGGAAGCATCAGCCGCTGAAACTGACCTACACTGTCAATGGTGAGACGCGGACGAAGGATGCGCTGCTGTGCATTGCGGCGAACGGGAAGTGGATTGGCGGCGGCATCCCGATTTGCCCCGATGCTGTGCCGAATGACGGCGAAATCGACTTCATGGTCGTCGGGCAGCAGCCGCGGTGGAAAGTGCCGTACTATCTCGTGCGCATGATGATGAAACAGATTTTGAACTTTCCGTTTACGGAGCATGTTCTCTGCGACAAAGTGACGGTGTCGTCGTCCGGAATGCATGTCGAGGTGGATGGCGAGATTATCGCCTGTGAACACGCGGAATTTACCATGCATCCCGGCGCGTTGATGCTGTACTGGTGAGGTGCGTATGGCGACGATCAGCATCATCCGCGTGGAAAATCCAGAAAAAAAGGCAGAGATTTCCGCGCACATCCTCCATGCGCTGCCGGATTGGTTCGGCTTGCCGGACAGCACGCAGAAGTACATCGACGACAGCCGAAACATGCCGTTTTTCGCTGCTGTGCAGGAAAATCAGGCAGTCGGGTTCGCGGCACTGAAGGAAACCAGCCCCTGCGCGGGGGAAATCTACGTCATGGGCGTATTGCCGGAATATCACCGAAGCGGCATCGGGCGGCAGCTGTTTGCGGCGATTCGGGCGGAGGCAATCGCGCGAGGCTATCGGCTGCTGCAGGTCAAAACCGTGCAGACAGGGCATTACGCGGAGTATGACCGCACGAACGCCTTCTACCAGCGCATGGGCTTTCTGCCGCTGGAGTGCCTGCCGACGCTGTGGGATGAATGGAATCCGTGTCAGGTGTATGTGCTGCCGCTGCAAAACTCGTAACTTTTCCTGTCAAAAAGAAGGAATTTCCGCATTCTGTGGCGAATATATAGAAATATCCGCAGAAAAGGAGGTAACGTTATGGCTGATATTGGCAAGACAGTCAAAGAAATCTGGGAACAGAGCATGAAGGCAGTCAACAAGGCGGCGACGAACATCGCGACCAGCACGAAGCAGAAGGTTGATGAGATGAACATCGTCACGCGTCGGAAGGAACTGCAAAACCAGCTTGGTCTGCGGCTGTATGAACTGTGGCAGGCGGGCGAGGACGTGCCGGAGACGCTGAAAGCGACGCTGGAGGAAATGCGCGACCTGGAAGTGAAACTGCAGGAGCTGCGCGAGAGCAAGACCACCGCGCCGGAGGACGAGAAGAGCGCCGAGACGCCGGATTCTGCCGCCCCCGCGCCTGACACGACGGACGTGAAAGTGCCGCTGGAGGACGACGACGTGCCGACGATTGAAATGCCGGACATCCCCGAAAAACCGGAGCGCCCGATGGAAGCGCCGAGTATCCACACGGACGACGAAACACCCGCTGAATAATACTAATTCTCATCTAAAACATGTCATTCGCACAGCATCT
>UMHW01020087.1_pt1 | contig 44154 bp, 45 predicted proteins | sample 1965631 | NCBI WGS metagenome assembly UMHW01 (sample SAMEA4836107, study PRJEB28245) | human gut metagenome | biome: gut microbiome; material: fecal sample | place: Denmark | collected 2008
ACTATTTGATAAATATACTGCTCCTGTTGTTCCTATGCTACTCTCACTATCTCCCCATTTTACATAGTTATATGGATACATATCTTGTTTTATTCCTAATGTTGTAACTCCTGATGAACTAGTTCTTGGGGTTTTACTTCCTGCTTCATATCTGCCTATATAGAATCCTCCATATTTATATATGCTTTTTGTTAAATTTGCTATTTGGTTTGCAATTCCAGTTTTATCAGCTGTATCAGTAGTTGCATTCGGTTCTACGTAATTACTCCAAGCCGATGTATTTTTAGGGAAACTGGTTGAGCTTTGAGTATTATCTGCTACTCTTTCATTATCTTGCCATACACTTCTTCTAAATGCTGCTATACTTGTTTCTGTGTCACTTGCCGTTACTTCTACTGGTATCCATACAAATTGGTTATATTGTGTTTTTACACTATCTGGATTTGTCCAGTCTACCGTTGTTCCTTCTGGAATATCATATATTACTAATCCATCATCTATTACTTCTTCTTCAGGAATTCCAGACACAACAAAACCTGCAGGTATCCATGCTCTATCTCCATTAGTATCTATATATTCTGTTGTTTCTGTAACTCTTTGTCCTGGTGGTAATGCTGTTTTTGACATAACGTATTCACTTACTACTGTTTTATTGTTTATTGTAGTTTTCATTGTCAATGTTTGTTTAGTTGGTGTATCAATTACTTCAAAGGAAAGTTCTGTTATGTTTTCAGCAATTTTAATATTATTGTTTAAATACACAGCATTATCCTCAATATTATAAGTATACGTATTACCGTTTTTGAATTTTATATTATTATTATTTGAATTGCCACTTTCTATTAAGTTGTCTGTTGTTTTAGTTTCTTTCAAAAGCTGAACATTTAACTTGTCATGCTCAACATCTTGTGCCGTTTTTACATTTACGTTATTTAGGTTTGATCTAAAATTTCTAGATAGCATTCCTAAAATTCCTAATACTACTAAAGTTAAAATAATATACATTATTAAAGTAATTAAAGTTATCCCTTTATTTTGCTTCATATTTTTTCCTCCTTGGTTTAAAATCTCGACTTTCATGTTAAAATAATATCATTATGATAAAAAAAAGTCAACTATTTTTACTTTTTTTTCAAAAAGTGTTGACAAATTTAAAAAAATTATTTAAAATAGAGAATGTGCTTATCAAAATACAAGTACATACATCTGGTGGATGTAGCTCAGTTGGTTAGAGCGCTGGTTTGTGGCACCAGAGGCCGTGGGTTCGAGTCCCATCTTCCACCCCACGTTAAACAAATAATTTCATATTGGGGTGTAGCCAAGTGGTAAGGCACCAGACTTTGACTCTGGCATTTCGGCGGTTCGAGTCCTCCCACCCCAGCCAAAAAAAAAAGCGAAATTCTTTTATCGCTTTTTCATTTTATATTTTCAATTTTTTGTCTGAAAATATGTAATTTTCCAAATTTAAAATTTAATTTTTACAAACATTTCTATCTATTACTTTTTAATTTGACAATACGTAACGTATTTGTTGTAATCATATTTGTGTATTTTATATAAAAGAGGTGTATTTTATGAAAAGCAAATTATTCTTAACATATCCAGCAATTTTTACATTTGAAGATAATCAATATTGGGTCGATTTTATTGATTTAAAAGGTTGTTTTAGTAGTGGTAATACTTTACAGGAAGCAATGGAAAATTCGAAAGAAGCAATGGGCTTATTTTTAGAAGATTTAACCGAATTTCCAGAATGTACCACTGATATAAAAAAAAATAAAGCTTAATGATAATCAAATTGTTTCCTTTGTTTCAATCGATTTAGAAGAACATAGAAAAAAATATGAAAACAAGTCAGTAAAAAAGACTTTATCAATACCAGCCTGGTTAAACACTTTAGCTGAAAAAGAACATGTAAACTTTTCGAAATTATTGCAATCTGCATTAATGGAAAAATTAAATATTAATAAAAGTATTGTAGAAAAATCAAGTAGGGGATAATTATTATCATACTAATACAAAAGCCACGAAAAAATCGTGGCTTTTGAAAAGTCCTATCGTCAATACCATTTTTCAGCTGCTTTCTTAGCCCTTTCTGCTGCTTCTTGATATTCTTTCCTATTCATTCCATATCCATGTATCATATTTCCATCTCGGTCCCGATATCTTGCCCTTACATCTGCGATTAAACGTCTTATCTCTGCCTCATTTTTTATTGCGTTAGGTGTAGATGCAATACCTTTAATTTCTTTAAACATGGTTGTGAGTATCCTCCCTTTGCATAGTCGAATAGGTACTTTGCTAAAAGATGAACTTCTTGAGTTTATAAGACTTTTTTTCTCCCCCTTCATAATTATTTAGAGGTTTTTGCCTCCGAATAGTTTGTAACTTTCATTGGCTTACTAAAGTATTGTTACTTCGTTATTTTACTACATTTTCACATGTTTTGTCAAATTTATCATATAGCAAGAAAAGATGCTCATTGCATCTTCTCTTTTATTTTTATTAATGTATTTAGTGCATCTATTGGTGTTGTTTCATTTAAGTTTATTTTATCTATTTCATGTGCAATTTCTGCAAGCTTATAATTGTAAAAGTCTAGCTGTCCCTCTGGTTGTTTTTTGTTTTCTTGTTTCTTTTGCCCTGTTAGCATGCTTTTTCTTTCTAAGCTTCTTAAAATCTCATTAGATCTTTTTACAACAGGTTGTGGAACTCCTGCTAGCTTTGCAACATGTATTCCATAGCTTTCGTCTGTTCCTCCTGGAATAATCTTCCTTAGGAATATTATATCTTCTCCCTTTTCTTTTACAGCTATTGAATAATTCTTTACACCTTCTAATTTACTTTCTAGCTCTGTAAGTTCATGGTAATGTGTTGCAAATAACGTTTTTGCTCCACATTTTTCTTTATCCGTAATATGTTCTACAACTGCCCATGCTATTGAAAGTCCATCATATGTAGATGTTCCCCTTCCAATTTCGTCTAATATTACCAAGCTATTTGATGTTGCTTCTTTTAAAATATTTGCAACCTCCATCATTTCTACCATAAAAGTACTTTGTCCCATACTTAAATCATCTGATGCTCCAACTCTTGTAAAGATTTTATCTACTACACCAATTTTTGCATATGATGCTGGTACAAAGCTTCCAATTTGCGCCATAAGTGTTATTAAAGCAACTTGTCTCATATATGTAGATTTTCCTGCCATATTAGGCCCTGTAATTATTGATAACCTATCGCTATCTTTGTTTAGATATGTATCATTTGCAACAAATGTTCCTGTATCTATCATTTTCTCAATTACTGGGTGACGTCCGTCTTTTATATCTATCTCTCCACTGTTATCTACAATTGGACAAACATAGTTCATATCTTCTGCAACTGTACTAAAAGATGCAAGTACATCTAACGTTGAAATTATATCTGCAGTTTTTTGTAAACGCACAATGTTTTGTGCAAGTTGATTTCTAATTTCAGTAAATATTTTATATTCAAGGTCTACAAGTTTTTCTTCTGAACCAAGTATTTTGCTTTCTAGTTCGTTTAGTTCTTCTGTTATATATCTTTCTCCATTTGTTAAGGTTTGTTTCCTTATATACCTATCTGGTACTAAATTCAAGTTTGATTTTGTAACTTCTAGGAAATATCCAAATACCCTATTAAAGCCAATTTTCAAGTTTTTAATACCTGTTGTTTCCTTTTCTCTTTGTTCTAGTTCCAAAAGCCATTTTTTACCATCTGTTGATGCTTTTTTATATTCATCCACTTCACTGTTGAAACCTAACTTTATAATTCCACCTTCTTTTATTGTAATTGGTGGATCTTCCACAATTGCTTTATCTATTAGCCCTGCTAAATCTTCACATGCATCTAAATTTTCTTCTAGTTCCTGTATTAATTCTGACTTGCTGTTTTTTATTATGTTTTTCACATCTGGTAATTGCATTAGAGAGTTTTTAAGCGAGTTTAGTTCTCTACCATTTGTATTTCCATAAGCTATTTTTCCAACTAATCTTTCTATGTCATAAACTTTTTTTAGAGTTTGTTGCAATTCTCCTCTTAAAATACTATCTTCTTTTAATTCTTGTACCGCTTCCAATCTCTTATTTATCTCGTGTGTATCTAATAAAGGCTCTCCAATCCACTTTCTTAGCTTTCTTCCGCCCATTGATGTTGATGTTTTATCTAGCACCCAAAGAAGTGTTCCTTTTTTTCCTTTATCATGTTGTCTTTCTAATAATTCCAAATTTCTTCTAGCTGTTATATCAAGTGTCATGTATTTTTGTAAGTTATAAAATTTTATATGGTTTATATGGTCTAGTTTTATTTTTTGTGTTTGTGTTAAGTATGCTAGTAATGCATTTATCGCAATTGTCTCAAGTTCATAGTTATCCAAAGACTCTATTTTTTTACCTTCATACTCCAAGTTATAATTTTGAAGTAACTCATCTTTTTCAAATTTAAAATTATCGTCTGGATAATTGTTTATATATACATTAAATCTTTTTCTAATCTCATTAATTTCTTCTGTTGAACTAAATAAAAAGCTATTTACAACAATCTCAGCTGGTCCAAATTTTGCAAGCTCATCTAATAGTGTTGCAAAGTTATTGCTTTCTGCTATTTTTGTTGCATAGAAGTCTCCTGTTGATACATCACATATAGCTATTCCAAAATGAAGTCCCTTTTTAAATACAGACATTATGAAGTTATTCTTTTTATCATCTAGCATATTACTTTCAATTACAGTACCTGGTGTTACAATTCTTATAACATCTCTTTTTACCATTCCTTTGGCTGTTTTTGGGTCTTCTATTTGCTCGCATATTGCTACTTTATAACCTTTTTCAATTAGCTTTGAAACATAGTTATCTACTGCATGAAATGGCACTCCACACATTGGAGCTCTTTCTTCTTGCCCACATTCTTTTCCTGTAAGTGTAATTTCTAGTTCTCTTGATGCTAATATTGCATCATCAAAGAACATCTCGTAAAAGTCTCCTACTCTAAAAAATAGTATTGCATCCTTATATTGTTCTTTTATTCCAAAATATTGTTGCATTAATGGTGAAAATTCTGCCATGTTTATCCTTCCTCTTTATTCTAACATTATGTTACGTATTATATCATAATTTTGCTCTTTCAACAATGAGTTTACTATATTTTACATCTAAAGTAATTTTGTATAATTTTGCTGTAATCTAAATTTCTTTGTTTAAATTACCGTTTGTATAATTTTGTCCTTCAAGTCTTTTTCCTTGTTTATGTATGTTTACTATACTGTTTATTTCTTCTATTGTTTCATCTAAAATATCAATTCTAATTGTATTTGGGTTAAATTCTTTCCACTCTATTGACGTTATTTTTGAATTATATATTAGGTTATTACAGTTTATCCTATCTGTATATATTGGGAATTCAAAGCCCATTCTATCTTTTAGTTTGAATGTTCCATGTTCGCAAGTTCCTGGGCAGTTTTTATATATTCCTATTGCACAATATTCTGTTGTCATAAGCAATGTTCTACCATATACTATTAGTTCCTTTTCTATATTACCATTTAGGCTTAAAATGGTGTTTTTATCTGTTTCTGGTGATACTGTGTACCTTTCTATTCCTAAGTCTTCAAGTTCCTTTATAGAATGATTATTCATTACATTCATGGTATAGTTTGCTATTGTTTTTAGATTTTTAAATGTCTCTAGTTGTGAAATATTTGATATCACAACTCCAGCTATTTTATATTCTTTTAAAATAGCTTCTATATTTATTTTTTCATAATTACTTTTGCTAATTGCTGGCATAAGTAAATATGTATTAAAGTTTTCAGTAATTTCTTTTACTTGTTTTTTTAGTTTTGGAGCTGTAAAAAATCTTAATGGGATATATATGTTATCTATTCCTTGTAATTTGCTGTATTCCAAGGTTTCGCTCATACTATTTAAACAAACACTTACCCTTGGAGCAGAAATACTTTGTTTTGAGATTATTTCTTTTTCCTCTACTATTTTTCTTGGTTTTCTTATAAATGTTTTTCTTATTTTTTCTTCTAATTCTTGTATTGCTTCTCTTCTTAGTTCATTTATTCCACTTATTTGTGTAATTAGCATATCTCCTATTTCAGTGTTTATATCTGCTACTTCAAAAACTGTATTTCCAAGTTTTGATATTTGTTCTTCTATTCTTTCTCTTGTAAGTCCCTGTTTTTCAGCCTTTTGTGGTACTGAACTCGTCTTTATAATTTCTATACCTGTTGTTATGTCTTGCACTTTTAAACTTATTGGAGTATCTTCTTTGATTATTATCTCACAGTTTATTTCTCTTTTTATATTTTCTTTGCTTAGCCTTTGATTTATTTCTCTGTTTAAGTTTATATCAACTGTTCTATATACTTTATCTCCATTATTAATTTTGCCATATATTCTTCCTATTGTAACTGTTTGACCAACTTTTCCTTGTTTTATGTTGTTATTTCCTATCATTAGTTCAGATATTTTACATGTTCCGTCTTTTATGCTAATACTATCTCCTAGGTTTAATTCTTTTTCTAACTTTATTTTTGTATAACCTTTGTTTGGGTTATAATGTTCTACTTTTCCTATGTATATTCCCATGTGATTTGGTTTATATTTATACATCATTTCTTTGCCAAGTTTTCCTTTTAAATAGCCTGTACTAAAGCCTCCACGGTTAAATATTTGCATTAGTTTTTCTTTGTCTTCTACCTGAACTTTATATGGTTTGTTGCTATTTGCTAAGTCTATATATTTTCTATATACTGATGTAACAATTCCTACATATTCAGGAGATTTCATTCTTCCTTCTATTTTAAAGGATTTTACACCTGCTTGTATTAGTTCTGGCAATATATCTAGTGTGCAAACGTCTTTTGAGCTTAGTAAATAACCTTTATCTACTTCTTTTCCGTTGTTTAAAAGAGCATATGGAAGTCTACATGTTCCTGCACATTTTCCTCTGTTTCCACTTCTACCACCTATAATACTACTCATTAAGCATTGACCTGAGTAGCATATGCATAATGCACCATGTATAAATACTTCAATTTCTATATTCACATTTTTGCAAATATGTTTTATTTCGTCAACTGAAAGTTCTCTTGCTAGTACACATCTTTTAAAGCCCATCTCTTGAATTTTTCTTGCTCCTTCTAGATTATATACTGTCATCTGTGTACTACTATGTACTTCTAGGTCTGGAAAGCTTTTAATTATAGCCTTTGCTAAGCCCAAATCTTGCACTATTATTGCATCTATTCCACATGTATATGCATATTCTACAAGTTCCATTGCTTTTGAGAATTCATCGTTTTTTATTAATATGTTTAGAGTTAAATTTGTTTTAACATTTCTAAGTTTTGCATATTCTATTGCCTTTTTTAGTTCTTCTCTGTTAAAGTTTTTACTATTCATTCTAGCATTAAATTCGTCAGCACCAAAATATACAGCATTTGCTCCATTTTGTACTGCTGATACTAGTGAATTCCATTCCCCAACAGGAGATAAAAGTTCTATATTATTCATATATTTAATTTTCCTCTCAATTTATTCTTAAATATTATACCACAAAAAAGTGCAAAAAGAAAAGCCTCCCTATTAAGGAGGAGGCTCTTCTGGAAAGAAGTCATCTAAAAATGCATATTTCATTGTATTGTTCATGAAAGCTAAAATAATATTTACCCTTACTTTGTCTTCCTCTATATCGCTTTCAGCATCACTATCGCTCATCGCTTGTGGTATAAATTTTGCTAAATATTTTACTGAAGCAATCTCTGCAAGTTCAACGATTTGTTCTATTAAATACCGAACGTCTTCAGAATTGTCTTTATCTGCTGTTCCTATAATATTTACAAAAGGTGCAACGTCACTTTCAGCACAATAAATATATACATCATGAATACTCATTTTTACTACTCCCCTTCATAAAAATTTTCCACTTCATGATTATATCAAAATAATAGCAAAAAGTCAATTATGTAAATCAATTTCAAGTCAAGAATAAAAAATGCAGAATTCAAGCTTTTTATTTAGCATATTTCTATATATTTTTTTGCATTCTTTATTAAGTTTTCCCTTAATGTTAAAAATAACAGCATATATAATATATTCGTCATACAAATTTATATTTTCTACTCCATTGCTTTCTATAATAGAATAGTCTACTATGTACCTCTTTAAACCTTTAAGTTTCCCACTTAGTTCTAACGCTTTTTTGCTTCTAAATACAGGGTTAATTTTATTCTGAATTGCCTTATATATAGGAACTCCTGCAAATGTTAAAAAGTATGCCAAAAACACAAGTATTCCGAAATTTGATAATTTCATAAAAATAGGTATAGATACTAGCATATATATAATCATCCAAACCATGAATACTTCCATAATAGCAACAATATTAAATTCGCTTTCATTTTTCTTATACACATATCTTTCTTTTTCTAAATCTTCTATTAATAAACTTTTAAAAGTCTTTTTAAAGTCTTTATTATTTAAATCTTTCTTAAATATATATTTTTCATGTTCTGACAAACTACTAAGATCACCTAGTATAGTTATTTTATTTTCACTAAGCTTAATAACTCCATTTTTATGTAGGTTTAGAAGAATAGCTACTACCTCATCTTCAACTTTTATCTTTTTATTGTAACAATAGGAAAGTATTGCAGGGGACTTTGTTTGAAGAATATCTCGATAATATTCATAATTTTCAGTTTTGTATTTTTTTTCAAATTTATTTATCTCATTATTTTCATATATTTTTTGAATAATACCTGCAAATATTCCATCAACAAGAATAGCTATTGACATACTTACTAATAATATAACAAACTTATCATAAATAGGGAAAAAACCTACTGAAATTACATCACGTATAAATCTTATATTTGATATAAAAAAATAGAGAGAAATTGTTGTTACGGCGAATAAGATTATGATACTCCAAGAAATTTTATAACTAGAATCACTATTTTTATATATAGCAATAATAAAAATTGTGACTATAATTCCCATTATAATTGCTAGCATATTTTTAGTTCCTTTCTACTTACTTAAGCAATAATATTTGCAAACTAAATGTCACTTTTTGGTGACCCATACGGGAATCGAACCCATGATTCCACCTTGAGAGGGTGGCGTCTTAACCGCTTGACCAATGGGCCATGTGATAAATTCTAGCTTAAACTAGAATTTATTTCTATGACTTTTTTTAGTATTTCATCTAATCTATTTTCTTGTTTTGTTAAGTAAAGATATCCGTATTAGACCTTCGAATGCTGTTGAATACATGTATTCTGTGTGATTTGCATTTTTTGGTAAATGGTGGTTTTGTGTGTTTCTGCCTCTTCTTACAATTTCTTTTTCTTCGTCTGTTAAATCTTCATAGATTTTTTCTAAAATTTGGGCTTGTGCTCCTGCTTTTACATATTTTATTGCTTCCCTATGAAGTTTATTTGGCTTTAAATTTGTTGTTTCAATTAAGTAGTTTCGTATATGAAGTTCATATACTGCATCTCCAATGTATGCCCATGTAAGTGGCGACATTGTGTTAATTTTTACTAAATTATCCATTTACTTTTTCTAATGTAACCCTTCCTATTTTTCCGGTTCTAAAGTCGTTTAGTATAATTGCTGATACCTTTTCATAATCTATTTCTCCACCTGAAATTATTGCTCCTCTTTTTCTTGCTATCATATTCATTAATTCAAGTGCTTCATCGTCCTCTGGTATTATACTATTAAAATCGTCATCTGTCAATTTATATCTTGCAAAAAGTTCATTTTTATTGTTATTTTTTAAATATTTTATCAAATTATATGCTATTTCGTCTTTGTTGATTAATTCATCTTTTATTGAACCTGTGTATGCGAGTTTTAGTGCTACATCATGGCTTTCAAATTTTGGCCATAAAACACCTGGAGTATCTAATAGTTCTATATTACTTGAAATTCTAAGCCATTGTTTTTGTTTAGTAACACCTGGTCTATTGCCTACCTCCGCTGATTTTTTGTTTATCATTCTGTTTATAAATGAAGACTTTCCAACATTTGGTATGCCACATATCATTATTCTAATATTTTTGTTTATTCTTCCCTTGCTTGCTACCTTTTCCATTTCTTCTTGCATTAAATTTTGAACTGCCTTTAAAGTTTCCTTTGTTCCTTTTCCTAAGTTAGAATCTGTTGGAATTGCAATTATTCCTTGGTTTTTAAAGTATTCTATCCATTTTTTTGTTTCTTTTTCATCTGCCAAATCACTCTTATTTAATACAACTATTTTTTTCTTATTTGCTGTAATCTGTTTTATATCTGGGTTTTGGCTTGCAAGTGGTATACGTGCATCTAGTATTTCTATTATTACATCAATTAATTTTAGATCCTCTATTATTTGCTTTTTGGTTTTAAGCATATGTCCGAGGGTACCAGTTTATGTTAGATTTAGTATTTTCTTCTTTATTTTCATTTATCATTTTTTCTTGTCTCATTTTTCTTTTTTTATACATATCCATTATTTATCACTTCCTTTTTTCTTATTAAATATTTCAGCACTAAATCAAAATCTACTTTCATTCATATCATTTCTCTTTGCACCTTTATTTGGGTTCATCTAGTTTCTTTTGTTCTTTGTTTTCTAATTGTTTCTTCTCTCTTTCTAGTTCTTTCAAGCTCTTTTTAGGTGTTGGCATTTCTTCAGGCATCATTCCGCCAATATCTGCAATTGCCTTTCTAACTTTTTTACCAACCTCATAATGTACATCTTTTGCCTCTTTCTCTCCTTGTACATTATCTTTTAAAAGTTTTTGCTTAGTTTGATTTATTCTAAATAAATTAGCTACTAATTCATCTTCATTCATATTATCTAAAATATCTTCTCTGTAACGTAATTTTTTTCTTTTAAAAATATCATCAGCAGTTTCTCCATTATATAATCCTTTATATCCCGCATTATGAAATTCAGCCATATTTTTAACACCAGCAGCTGAAGCAACTTTTTGAAGCGTATAGTTGCCTTGCTTTGTTAATTTTCTTTGATAAAATCTTTTTTCATCATCTGATAAAGAATCATATTCTTGTTCAGTTATTTCCTGCTTTCTTGTTTGAATCGCAAAATATGTTTGTCCTAAAGCAACAACTTCTTTATTTGGATCAGCATTTTGCACTATCAAATAGCATATGTATCTTGATAGTTTATAATCTTTAATAATTTCTTCTTTCCCTTTACCAGTTTTTATTGGCTTGTTAATCTCAACAACCCAATCTTCTTCGCTTGAAATGCTGTTATTTGCTGATAAAACTGCTTTATCTATTACTTTTTGAAAATTTCTCCAGTCTTTGTATTCCAATACTTTTTGTAATTCACGTGCATACCAATATTCATTTCCATAATCATCAATGTGTTTTATATTTTCAAAAGTATTGTTAGAATATTTATTTCCAATTATCTTCATTGCTACCTCCATTTCTATTAATCATATTAAATTTTTCTTTATGTTCACACTACCACATATTTTTATAATTTTTTTAGTAAAATATAGTAAATACTCAAAAAGGATTTAGTGATTTTTCCTTTAATTATCTAATATCCTCATCTTTATTTTTTTCAATTAGTAATAAATTTGTCTCCAAGGTAATTTGGCAACAAGTTGTTGCCATTTTTCATCATAAGCATTTTACTCATGAGCATATGTTCCACTATTATTTTCCGATTTAGAAATAATCCTATTGCATTTTTATTATCAAAATATCCATTAATATTTTTTATAGTTAAAATAATATTCTTATTAAAATCATTTTTACGCCAATCATATTTGTCTAACATATTTAAATCTTTAGCTATTTCAATTCTCATAAACTGACTTATAGGTTCAAATTCGTTAGTTATATAGGTCTCATTATTAGGGCTAATATAAAATATATAATTTTTGTTTGAAAGCATATTTTCAAGTTTGTCAATTCTTTTAAGTTTTAATTTTTCAATTAATATATTTTCATTTTTATAGTTATGGTTTACTATGTGAGTATGTGCATGATTTACACTATTAGCATTAATACTATCTTTTAAATTTGGAGTTCCATGTTCGAAAACAATTGGATATTTTTGATAAACCTTTTTAAAAATTTCTCTATATTTTCTTATTAATATTTTATATTCTTCCATTTCATCTATCATTAATTCAGACATTGAGTTAACATGCCTTTTAGTTATTATTAATATATATCCATCTGTTAATGCACCTAATGATGGTGTTATATAAAAATACTTTGTTTCATTTAAAATTGTATTTTCTAATTTAGTTTTATCTATGTTACAAAAAGGACACTTTTCAATTATATCGTTCATTTATTTTACCTCTCCCAGTTCCTTTCTTGCTACATGTTGAACTTCTATTATTTTATTTAACATATATTCACTTCAAGTTATTTTTATAACTAAATACTTCTTCTATAAAATCATTTATATCTTTTACTTTGTCTTTACCTTTAACCTTATACTCAATATATGATTCTTCAAGATTGCCAGATTTCTTGCTTTTATATTTTTCATCTAGTTTAATCAAATCGTCTTTGGAATTAATTATTCCATTAACCTTTTTATTTTTTTCTCTATAACCCTCTATTGTTATTTTGCCTTCAGTAACTTCATACTTATATGTATTTTCATCATTGTAATATATAGAAACCAAGTATTCCGTACCCGCATCAATTCCTAACATATATGAATAACGCATTGTTCCAATACATATATCATCTTCTTTTATAGTAATATTTTTATAGTTTTTATTACAAAAAAGCCATATGCATATACCTAATATTACTAAGATTATTATTGCTAAGAATATTAAACGTTTCTTATTCACTTTTACTTTCCTCCAAATTTTCTAAATAATTCACCTTTTTTCCATGTTTTTTCGCATATTCTATTTCTGATTTTGTGCTTTCTCCTATATATCCTCCAACATTTATTACATAGATTTCATCTGCCATGTCTATTTTTCTTTTATGCATGTCGTCTAGCATTTCTTTGGTTTTTGTTAAGGTTCCCTCGTCCATGTTTTCCCAGACTTCTGTATCTCCTGAATGTCCGTATAGTCCTACTGATATTACTATATAGCCTTTTAGTGTTAGTTCTTTTTGTACTTTATAAAATTCATCTTTAAACCTTGTTGAACCACATAATGTTACTACTTTATATTTTCCTACCATTGGTTTTCTCCTTTATATTAATAGTTAAGGGCGTATGCTATACGCCCTATTATTAGAATTTGTATTGATTCTGATCTGCTCTATCATCAAAGTTTCTATCATAATCTGTTGTTCCATAGAACCAGTCTGTTTTTTTGTTTTTTGAACTTCCCTTTTTTCCACTACTTAGCCCGATATCCATTATTGCAAGTATTGGTATTATTACTGCAATTATTGATATGAATAGTGTTAAATAATTTGCTGTTTGAGCTTGTCCTGCTGTAATTACTTCTAGTGCTTTATATGCATCAACTCCAAAATACATACATTGTGCAATTAAATAAACTACTGCTCCTATCATTTTTCTTTTTGCAACAAGTATTATACATGCAAAAGTTATAAACAACAATACAACTTCAAATGTTACATCCATAGGAACTATTGGGAATCCTGCGTCTGCTGTAAAAGCTAACATTACTATTAATCTAAATACCCAAAAAACTCCTGCAAATGCTGTAATCATGTAACCAAACATCTTTTGTTCCCCCTTGTAATTTTATTTGTTTATATTTTATACATTATTTTATCAATTGTCAATAATAATTACGTCTCTTTTTAAATTTTTATTATCTATCACACCTAGGCCTAAGTATTTGCTATTATTGTAAATTGAATATATTCCATTTTCCAAATCTTCTTTTAGCTTTACCCCATTTAGGAAAAGCATTGTTTTTTTATCATCTAAGTTTATTTTTGGAATATCTTTAAAACATTCTTCAATACTAATTATTTTAGCTTTATCCAAATTTTCTAATGTACATGCATCTTTAATGTCAAATTTATCTACTCTTATTCTTCTTAAGTTTTGCATAAGTCCAACTGTTCCAAGTTTTGTAGCAATATCCTCACATAGTACTCTTATATATGTTCCTTTTGAGCAACTTACTTTAAAGGTTATTATATTATCCTCAAAATTTAATAAAGAAATTTCCATTATCTCTATTTCTCTTGCAGGTATTTCAATGGTTTGTCCACTTCTTGCATATTCGTAAGCTTTCTTTCCGTTAATTTTTATTGAGGAATATATTGGTGGTGTTTGCATTTGTTTACCTAGAAAATTTTGAAGTACATCCTTTATTTGTTCTTCAGTTATGTTAGGTACTTCTTTTCTTTCTATTATTTCACCTTCAATATCCCCTGTTGAACTTTTTTCTCCTAAAGCTAATTCTGCAATATATGTTTTATCATGTTCGATTAAATACTTAGATATTTTTGTTGCTTTGCCTACAAGAACTGGTAACACGCCTGTTGCATTAGGATCTAAAGTTCCTGTATGGCCTACTTTTGAAGTGTTTAATGTTTTTTTTACTACATTTACTACATCATGTGATGTATAACCTTTTGGTTTATCAATAATTATAATTTCATCCATTATTTTTTCCTTATTTTAAATGTTTTTTACATTCTGTTATAATTTTTTCTTTTGCCTTTTCGAAAGGAACACCTGTAATTATTCCACCAGCAGCTCTCATGTGTCCTCCACCACCAAACATTAGACATATGTCTGATACATTTACATCGTTATTTGAACGAAGTGAAAGTTTAAAAGTATTCTTTTCGGTTTCTCTTAAGAATATTGATATCTCAACACCTTCTATATCTCTTCCAATGTCTACTATTCCATCATGGTCTTCTGATTTAGTATTTTCCTCATCTTCCTTTGTTATGTATGTAAATGCAATCTTTCCATTTTCCAATAGTTCTATTCTATTCATTGCAATTTTTCTTAGTTCGAATTTTTCCTTTGAAACTGTTTGTAATGTTCTTTTATATATGCTTGAAACATTAACCCCTTTGCTTAATAATTCTGCTGCAAATTCAAATGTTTCTGGCTTTACATTTTGATATTGGAAACCACCTGTATCTGTAATTATTCCTGTTAAAAGGCATGTTCCTATATCTTTTGTAATTTCTACACCCAACGTTTTTAATACTGTAATTAATATTTGGCAACATGCTGGTGATGTTGGGTTTACAAAGTTATAGTCTGCAAACATTGTGTTTGCTTCATGGTGGTCTATTTGTATTTTGGTATTTGCATCTTCAAAGTAATTTGCAAAACCATTTAATCGTTTTATATCTCCACAATCTAGTGCTATTGCTAGGTCGTAATTTTCGTTTTTTCCTTCATCTTTAATTTCGTTTGCACATGGTAAGAATTCAAATGTTTTTGAGTATTTTGGTATTATTACATCAACTTCTTTTCCAAGTTGTTTTAAACCCATATACATTGCTAAACTGCTTCCTACTGCATCTCCATCTGGTACTTCATGTGTTAATATTACTATATTTTTACTTTCAAATATTTCTTCCTTAATATTATCTAGAGTCATTTAAACCTCTTTTCTTGTAAAGGGGCAGTTACTATATTTAACTGTCCCTTATACATTAATCTTCTTTTTTATTTTGGTCTATTTCTTTCATTACTTGTTCTAATATTCTGTCTATTTTTTCTCCATAAACCAAACTTTCGTCTAGTTCAAAAACAAGTTCTGGTGTTACTCTTAAGTTCATTTTCTCTGCTATTCTGTTTCTTATAAAGCCTGATGCGGCTTTTAAGCCTGCTAGAGTTTGTTTTACATTTTTTGAATTTATAATGCTAACACTTACTCTAGCATATTTTAAATCTGGTGATGTTTTAACTTTTGTAACACTTATCATTCCTGTTACATTTGAATTTTTAACCTCGTAATTAATTATATTACTTAGTTCTCTTTTTAATTCTTCATCTACTCTAGCCATACGGTTAGAATTTGTATGTTTTTGCATTTTGCCTCCTTATTTTATTTGCTCCATAATAAATGCTTCTATGATGTCTCCTTCTTGTATGTCGTTGAAGTTTTCTAATTGAATACCACATTCATATCCTGCTTGAACTTCTTTTGCATCGTCTTTCATTCTCTTTAGAGAAATTAGTTTTCCTTCATGTATTACAACATTATTTCTAAGCACTCTTACTCCTGCATTTCTTGCAACTTTTCCGTTTGTTACATAGCATCCTGCAATTGTTCCAACATTTGATATTTTGAATGTTTGTCTTACTTCTGCATTTCCTATTATTGTTTCTTTAAATACTGGGTCTAGCATTCCTTTCATTGCTGCTTCAACGTCTTCTATTGCATTGTATATTACTGAGTAAATCTTAATTTCAACTCCATCTTTTTCTGCCATATCTTTTGCTATTGGTTCTGGTCTTACATTAAATGCAATTATTATAGCATTTGATACTTTTGCAAGTGTAACGTCTGATTCTGTTACAGCACCAACGTTTGCATGGATTACTTTTACTTTAACTTCTTCATTAGATAATTTTTCTAATGATTGCTTTACTGCTTCCACAGAACCTTGTACGTCTGCCTTTACTATTATGTTTAGTTGTTTTAAGTTTCCTTTTGAAATTTGGCTAAATAAATCATCCAATGTTACTCTATGTGTAGCATTTAATGCTTTATCTCTTGCTTGACGTTTTCTCTTTTCCATTAAGTGTTTAGCTGTTTTTTCGTCTTTTACTTCGTAGAATGTTTCACCAGCTTCTGGTACTTCTGTAAATCCTGTAATTTCAACTGGTGTAGATGGTCCTGCTTTCTTTAATTTTTTGCCGTTTTCATCTGTCATTGTACGAATTCTACCTATTGTAGAACCAACTAATATTGTATCTCCAACGTCTAATGTACCACGTTGTACAAGCATTGTTGCAACTGGTCCTTTTGCTTTGTCTAGTTTTGCTTCTATTACAACACCCTTTGCTTGTTTATTAGGGTTTGCTTTTAATTCCTTCATATCTGCTACTAATAATACCATTTCTAGTAAAGTATCTATGTTTTGTTTTTTCTTTGCTGAAATTGGAACAAAGATTGTATCTCCACCCCATTCTTCTGGTACTAGGTCGTATTCCATTAATTCTTGTTTTACTCTATCAATGTTTGCGCCTTCAACATCTATTTTGTTTATAGCTACTATTATTGGTATTCCTGCTGCTTTTGCATGGTTAATGGCTTCAACTGTTTGTGGCATTACACCATCATTTGCTGCAACAACTAATATTGCGATATCTGTTATTTGTGCACCTCTTGCACGCATTGCTGTAAATGCTTCGTGTCCTGGTGTATCTAAGAAAGTTATTTCTCTATCATTTATTTTAACTTTGTATGCACCTATTGCTTGTGTAATTCCTCCTGCTTCACCTTCTATAACATTTGTAGATCTTACTGCATCTAGTAATGAAGTTTTACCATGATCTACGTGTCCCATAACTACAACTACTGGTGGTCTTGGAAGTAGGTCTTCTGGTTTATCTTCGCTATCATCAAATAGGATGTCTTCATCTGTTACAACTTCTTTCTTAACTGCTGTAACTCCAAATTCTTGGGCTATAAGATATGCTGTATCGAAATCTATTTCGTTGTTTATTGTTGCCATTATTCCATAACCAAATAGCTTTTTAATTATTTCGCTACTTGTCTTTTTAAGTTCTGCACTTAAATCTTTTACAGAAATTGTTTCTGGTATTGTTATTTCTGTTAATTGGAATATTTTTTGTTTGTTTCTTTCTTCTTGATTATTTGCTTTTTTCTTGTTTTTCTTTCCTCTTGCTGTTGTTAAATCATAGTAATCAAGCATTGTTCCTTCATCTGATAAGCCACGTTCTTGTTTTAAGTCTTTTAATTTATGTGAGCTAAATTCATCATAGTTATTTTTTCTGCTCTTATTTTTCTTGTTTCCTCTGTTGTCGTCATATTTGCTGTTATTTTTTTGCTTATCTATTGCTTTGTTTGCGTATTCTCTAACTGTTTCTTTTTCAACAACATCTGTAGCCATGATGTTTTTGATGTTCTTCTCTATACCTCTTTCATCTAAGCTACGATTTGGTCTGTTATTATATCCACCATTATTATTTCTATTTCCAAAAGGTCTGTTATTATTGTTTCCTTGTCTGTCTCTATTAAAGTTGTTATTTCTGTTTCCAAAATCTCTTCCGTTATTGTCTCTTGGTCTGAAACCATTGTTATTATTGTTATTGAAATTATTATTTCTGTTGCCAAAGTTTCTTCCTTCTTGGTTATTGTTAAATGGTCTTCTTTGATTATTATTATTATTATTGTTGTAATTATTGTTATAGTTTCTATTATCTCTATTATTATAATTTCTGTTTTGATTATCTCTGTTGTTATTGAAGTTCCTGTTTTGGTCATTTCTGTTAAAGAAAGGTTTTTCTTGTTTTACTTCTTGTTGTGCTACAGGAGTTGGTGTTGGTTGTTGTTTTGGTTCTTCTTGTTTTTGTACTGTAATAGGTTCTTCATGCTTTTCTTCTGCTTTTACTTCCTTTTTTACTTCTTCCTTTTTAGGTTCTTCTTTTTTACCAAATAATTCACTTACTGTTAATGGTTTTGTTGGTTTGTTTCTATAAACTATGTTATAGTCTTTGTTTCTCTCACGTTCAACAAATCCAACATCTTTTCTACGATTGTCTTGCTTTTTATCTTTTTTATTTTTATCCTCACTATCTTCTAGAATTACTTGTCTTCTAATTATTACTGGTTCCTCTTTAACTTCTTTTTTTGGTTTAGCTTCCTTATGTTTTTTTTGTTCTTCTGGTTTGCTATTCCCTTTAAAGCTTTTTTCTATTCTTTCAGCTTCTTCTTCACTTACACCACTTAAATGTGATGAAGCCTCTATTCCAAGTACTTTTGCTTTTTCCAAAGCTTCTTTACTTGTTACTCCTATTTTTTTTGCTATTTCATGAATTTTTATTTTATTACCCATTAATATCACCCCCTATTTGATTTTTAGCTGTTAGTTTGATTTTTTTGTTCGTTACCAATAATTACACCCCTTATATCTTCATAAATTTTTTGGTCTATATTACTTTTTAGAACTTTTCCAATTCTATTTGTTTTAATAACCTTATTTAAGCATTCTATATTATTACAAATATATGCGCCTCGTCCATCTAGCTTACCTGTTTTATCTACAAGAATTTCATTATTTTTGTTTTTAACAATTCTTATTAACTCATATTTGTCTTTTTTTAAGTTACATGCCATACATTTCCTTTGAAATGCTTGTTTCATATTATTCATCATTTCCTTCTTCTACAATTTTTTCTTCGTTTTTCTTGTTTTCTTCGTATGCCATTAACTCTCTGAATTGTGTTTCACTCTTTATATCTATTTTCCAGTTTGTAAGTTTTACTGCTAATCTTGCATTTTGTCCGCCTTTTCCTATTGCTAATGATAATTCTTCATCTGGAACTATTACTTGTGCAAATTTTTCGTCTTCTTTAATATCAACAGCCATTACATGTGCTGGTAATAATGCTGCACATATAAATGTTGCTGGGTCTTCGCTCCATTCAATAACATCTATTTTTTCGCCATTCATTTCGTTTATTATGTTTTGAATTCTTATTCCTTTTGCTCCTACACAAGATCCAACTGGGTCTATATCTGGGTTCTTTGAATATACAGCAACTTTGCTTCTATAACCTGGGTCTCTTGATACTGCTTTTACTTCTATTAAACCTTCATATATTTCTGGTATTTCTAGTTCAAAAAGTTTCTTTATAACATCTGGGTGGCTTCTTGTTACTAGTACTTGTGGTGCTCCTTTTAGTCCTTTTTCTACACTTAAAACATATGCTTTTATTTTATCATTTACATGATAGTGTTCTGTTGGTATTTGTTCTTTTAAAGGCATAATTCCTTCAAGTTTTCCTAAGTCTAATACAACTGTTCCTTTATCTGCTTTTTGTATTATTCCTGTTACTATTTCGCCTTTTCTATCATTGTATTCGTCAAAAATCATGTTTCTTTCTGCTTCTCTTACTTTTTGAATAACGTGTTGTTTTGCAGCTCCTGCAGCTATTCTTCCAAAGTCTTTTGGTTTTGTTTCAATATTTATTATATCTCCAATTTTTGCTTTCTTTTCAATCTTTTTAGCATCTTCTAAAGATATTTGTAATTGACTATTCTCAACTGTTTCTACTACTTCTTTTTGTGCATATACATGAATTTCACCTGTTTGGCTATCTATTTCAACTTTAACATTTTCAGCTGAATCGAAGTTTTTCTTGTATGCTGCAACAAGTGCTACTTCTAGTGATTCTAATAAATAATCTTTACTAATTCCTCTTTCTTTTTCTAATTCGTCAAGTGCCATAATTAATTCTTTGTTTTCATTACTCTTCATTTTTCTTATTCCTCCCTTTAATTCCAATCAAACATGGTTTTTATTTGACCTATGTTTTGTCTTTCTATTTCAAAAATTCCATTTTGCGTTTCTAAACTTATAATTGTTTCTGAATAGTCTTTTAAAATACCTTCATATTGCTTTTGCCCATTAAATGGTTTGAAAAGCTTTACTTGTACTTTAGCTCCAATATTGCATTGTAAGTGTTTATCCTTTTTCAAAACATGTTCTACTCCGGGTGAAGATACTTCTAAGAAGTATTGATCTTTGATATAATCCGCCTGGTCTAGAATTTCATTAATATTGTTGCTTACTAATTCACAATCTTCTATTGATATACCTGTATCCTTATCAATATAAACACGTAAATAGTAATCTTTCCCTTCTTTTACATATTCTACATCATAAAGATTATACCCTAATTCTTTAATCTTAGGCTCAATAAGGCTTTCAACCTTTTCTTCAATCTTTGCCAATTTTCATTTCTCCTTATTCTCAAAAGTTAAGAGTGGGCTTTGCCCACTCTTTAAGTATTTTTATTTAATTGCTATATTAATATACCACACTTTTCTTGAAAAATCAAGAGTTTTTAAGGAAATTTTAATTATTTGTGGTGTAAATATTTCTACCGTTATTTTAGTTTTTCTATTTCTTCTAGACTTAAGCCAGTTGCTTTACTAATGAGTTCTATATTGACGTTCTCTTTTAGCATATTTTTTGCTATTTCAGTTTTGCCTTTAGTTTCTCCTTCTGCGATACCATCTTTCCTTCCACATTTATATCCTTCATCTTGTGCATATTCTATTGAGGCTTGTTCATCTCTTATTTGCCTTTTTACTCCTATTTACTCTATTCTTCTTAATTGCAACAAAAATCGTTCGTCAAAACTTTACATATTTCGACAAACGATTTTTTGTTGTTATATACTAATCTTTCTAACCTGAGGTCCGGCTTGGGACAGGCTGAAAATTATTGCAATTTATTTTCTCCAAATGTACCAGAAAAATCTAAAATTTGGCCTGCAACTGGGATTTCAGATGTTAGAGGAACTAGAGGACGCAAACCAAACCCATCATTTTCCGCATCGCCACCGGAAGAGAACAAGCCGCCGCATGAGAACGCTCTACCATAGCCCACGCTGCCTGGGCCAAAGATAACAGCACCTGAACCCGCAACGACCCCACGAGAAACCAGCCAGTATCCATAATTCGTTTTGCTACTTCCAAATATCATCGCCTTTGCTGTTGCTGAAATTTCACTTGATACTTGTAGTTCTGCTGGTGCATCTACTGTTGAATCAATTGCATAACCATATCCATTTAATTCATATTCTCCTAAAGCTGCTCCACTATCACTTATTCCTTCTGGGTGACTTGGGTCATAATATTTTCCTGAATAATTTGTATTATTGTTGTTTTTTATCGCTGTCCACATATCTCCTAAATCTTTTAGTTTCGTTGTTAAATTGCCTGTTGTATTCCATGTATCATTTAAATCATATATTCCTCCTGCTGGTGTATATCCTAATGCTCTATTTACATCTTCTATTGTTATGCCTCTTGCATTTGTTCCATATAATTCTTTGCACATTCTGTTCACTTCATCTACTGCATTGTTATATCCTGCTGCTCCTTTAAAGTATATTTTATTTGTTGTTGGGTGTTCTGTTGTTAATAATAATACTTCATTTAGTCCGTCTTTATCTTTATCCTCATATCCAAATACTACCCATTTTGTTTCCTCTGCATTTAAGGCTAATGTTTGATCTGAATCACGTCCACTTTTAGCTGATGTTATACTTGTACTTGCTGTTTTACTTTCCGTTTCTCCTATTTGTTGCCCTATGTTTAATGTTCTTCCTGTACTATCTCCATCATTAAATGCTTTGCATCTTGTACATGTGCATCTTATTTTTGCTCTTGTGCTGTCTGTGTATTGCCAATTATGTACTGCATTCTGTGACTCTACTCTCTCTAATTCTCCCATTAATTCATCTACTCTTGTCTGCTCTTGAGCTACTTTGTCATTTGTTCCTGATACTGCTTTCTCTGCACTACCAAATAAATCTCCTTTTATTGCTAGGTTTATACTTACTCCTACCAATATTAACAGAATTATTATTGTTATTATTAGTGCTATTAATGTTATACCTTTGTTTTTCTTCATTTTCATTTTCTCCTTTTTTTAAAACTCTAATTTTTTGCACTTTGTAGCCAAACGCAGGAGTTATATATTTTTTTCGAAAGAAAACAATCGAAGAGCCAACGGCTTCACTCGTGACCCTCGTAGCCATTTCGATTTTTTCTTGAGAACAAAACATATATAACTCAAGGCGAGATTTGGCGGACTTTATAGTACAAAACTAATTAAAATACACAACAAAAGAGCCAGACTTTTATCCATCACAACTTTAATAAAGTATATGGGAATATGCTTGTTTTTTTCAAATGAACAGAATGTGTGTACAGCCTCAAGGCTTACAGCTACTGCTAAGTTCATTTTTTCTCATCCTTGGTTGCTTTTTACTTTTACTTTCTTTTTGTATTTTATAACAAAAAATTACAAATTGCAAGCAATTTTGCAATTCGTAATATTTTTGTAATATAAAAACTTCAGTCTCACACAAATATACTTTTTATTATTCCATTTTCTATACTTACGCTAAATATATTTTTTAATATTATAAGTACTATTGGTCCTACGAATAGTCCGAAGTACGCCTATTATTTTAAAACCAGTATACATGGCAAGTAATGTGAATATTGGGTGTATTCCAATTTTTCCGCTTACAATTCTTGGTTCTAAAAGTTGCCTTGCTATTAATATTATTGCAAAAATTACTATTATTGCTATTCCTAGGTTTATATCTCCATTTAATGCCTCTATTATTGCCCAGGGTACCATTACTGTACCAGAGCCTAGTATTGGAAGTGCATCTACAAAGCCTATTGCTAGTGCTGTTAAAAATGGATATGGAACGTTAAAGTGGAAGATTTTTAGGATATATAACCCAACTAATACTATAATAAAGGAAATTATAATTAATATTGCCTCTGCCTTTAAATAATTTCCAAGCTCTCTTACAATACTTCTAGTATGTGTGCCAATTTTCTTTGCCCATTTGTGTGGTAGTTGATGTTCTATTGTGTCTGCAATATATATTTTATCTATACATATAAAATATGTTGCAAGTAAAGTAATAAATGTATAGATTGCAATTGTAGGAATTTCTGATATTATTTGTGTTGCCTTTGTAAGCACTCCTGAAACATAATTTGTTATAAAGCTAACTACTTTATCACTAGAGTTTTCTAGAATAGTCGCAACTTCCATTGGTAATTTTGTATTTCCTGTCTTTATACTTCCTATATAATTTTTTACTTGGTCATACATTAGCTGAATGTAATTGTTTAGGCCTTTTAAAAGATTTGAACTCTCTGTTATTAATGTAACTATTCCCCAAACAAGAAGTGCAAGTATTATTATAAAGATTATCACTATAACCATAATTGCACATTTTTTTCTTTCAAGCTTAGTCCTCCTAGATAATCTTTTTATAAGAGGCTCCACAAGAAGCGATATTACAAAACCAATTAAAAATGGCATATAAAAAATTGCTAGTTTAAATGATAAAAATATTAAAACTAGTGAGAGTATTAACATTAATATATTTTTTGTAATTCTTGTCCAATATCCAACATCTATAATCATTAAACTTCTCCTTATGTATTAAAATGAAGGCTGGAATTTAAACCCAGCCTTTATGAATTTTCTTCCTAATTTTATTATTTAATTTTAAAGAAAATTTATACATTTTTTTCTAATATGGTCTCCATGGTGGTTGCATTGGTCTTGGTGGACGTGGTGGCGGTGGCATAGGTGGTCTTTGATTTCTTCTTCTTAACAATTCTCTTAAAATTAAAATTTGAATTAAATCTCTTAGCATGAAGTTTTGCTGTCTTGTTTCCTCTCTCATTTCTGGTTCTTTTGCATTTGGATTTCTAACATCTCCATTTTTTAGAATTGGTCTTTGTGCATTTACGTTTTGGTTTGGTCTTTCTACTGGTTCAACATTCATGAATACTTCGTCAGTCATGCTATTTATTAAGTCCACTGTTATTTCTCTTTGGCTATTCTGCGTGCAAACTCTACATACCATTGGATATACAATTCTATATATATCTGGATACATTGTTTCTATAATTTCTGCAGATGTATTTCTATTTTGATTGTTTATATAGTTTGTATCATAATAATAGTTATCATAAGAATTTGTATAAATATTGTTTGGTATTTGGCTATAGCCTAAAACACTTCTCATATATTCTTCATAATCCATTATCTTCCCTCCTATAATCTGTTTTAAGTATATGCATTGAAGGGTAGAAAAAGTACCTAAAAAATAAAGAGACTAAAAAAGCCTCTTTATCTATTCAAAATTACTTCTACATTATCAAGCACAATGGTTGGAATTCGTGTAATGCCGTTATTTTTGGCAAACATTAGTTGAATGAAACCATCTAGCAGATAGTTGTTTCTATCTACTATTATTGGATGTGGCAGATGACCAAATTCTTGGTAAAAAGACTCTGTCTTTTTGTATCTCTTACCAAGATAGCTCTCAGACATGATAAAATTCACTAAAATATTATCTATCTTTCGAGTTGTTATCCACTCACGTGGTAAATAATAACCCTTTTTTCTTTTTTGCCGCATATTACTTGCCAAGAACCGCTTCTTTATTTCGCCTTTTTGCTTAGATGGTGCTGCTAACCAGTTTCTGTACTGCCGTTCTGTTAGGTTGCCTTTACGTCCGTTACATTCAGAACATGTTGGTGCAAGGTTGTTTGTGATATACGGGCCACCCAAATCTTGTGGATACAAGTGGTCTATTGTAATATCACTGTTTAAGAGTTTCCGCCCACAATACCAACAAGTTTTTCCTTTGATGGCTATTGTAAGCTCATTCATAAAACTGTGCGAATACGCTCCTGGAAGTATCTTTAAAACTCCGTCCTCCATTTTTGCTTTGCTTTCATAGTTGAACTTTTTGGGTAATTCGATAATCATCTAATTTACCTCCTGCTATATTATTATTCTTAAATATTATATACCAGTTTTACATAGTTTTCAACTATTTTTCTTTGTTTGGTTTATATACACAAGTTTCATTGATAATTTGTCTGGTGATATTTTACTTAAGAAACGTAATACTTTTATTTTAAAACCTGGTACAATTACAGGTTTTCCTTTTAAAGCTTTATCTATTCCATATTTTGCAACATATTCACTAGATAATGCTTTTATGCTGAAGTGTACATTTGCAACATTATTAAAATTTGTTGCAACAGGTCCTGGGCATAATACACTTACCTTTACATTTGATTTTTCTCTTCTCAATTCTTCATATATACTTTCTGTAAGTCTTAATACATAAGCCTTTGAGCTATAATATGCAGCCATAAGTGGTCCTGGTGCAAAGCCTGCTATTGATGCAACATTTAGAATTCTTCCTTTATTTTTGGCTACCATATCTTTTAAAAATAGTTTTGTTAAAGTATGCACTGCTGTTATGTTTGTATTTATAAGGTTCACTTCTTTTTCTAAATCTGTTTCTGTAAATTTTCCAAATACTCCAAATCCTGCATTATTTATTACAAAATCTATATTTTCATTTTTAAGTTCTTCATATAGTTCTATACACTTTTCTTTTGTTGATATATCCTTTTCAATTATTTCTACATTTTCTCCTAATTCTTCTTTTAAGTTTGATAGTTTCTCTTTGTTTCTTCCAATCGCAAAAACCTTGTATCCTAGTTTTACCAAGTATCTTGCCATATCACGTCCTATTCCCGAAGATGCTCCTGTAACTAATGCATTCATTCCATTTCCTCCTTTTGCTATACATTATACCATATTTTATATAAAAATTACTTTTTTTCTTGACGAATTTTATTATTCATTGTACAATAGTTTCGGGTGTTGATTAATGAAAGAATTTAAATTGGATTTTTATGATAAAACTAGCTTAAAAAGCTATAACCTAGATGAAAGCATGAGATATCAACTTGCAATGCTTGGCAGTTTAGATGTTTTTACTAAAAAACATTCTGAAAATGTTGCCAGTATAACTTGTAGAATATGTGAATATTTGCACATGAAAGACTATTTCACTGTGTACTGTACATTATGTGCATACTTGCATGATATTGGCAAACAGTTTATTCCTCCAGCAATATTACAAAAACCTGCTGCTCTTACTACTGAAGAATTTGAAATAATGAAAACCCACACTACAATAGGTCATGAAATGTGTATGAGGGATGCAAAGTTACGCCCATACGCAGATGTTCCTTGGTGTCATCATGAAGGTTTAGATGGATCTGGCTATCCTCGTGGGCTTACATATAAAGAAATTCCATTAGAAGCCAAGATCATTCGAGTTGCAGACGAGTTTGATGCTATAACAAGTAAAAGGCAATATAAAACACACATTGGAGTTACTGAAACTCTAAATATACTGGTAAGTGAAACTAAGCCATCAAAAGGTCAAAAATATGGAAAAGTTGAACCAAGATTTGTAAAAGCTTTAATTAAGGTAATCGCTGATGATGTAGAATATGAACTTTATAATGTAGGATTATATGTTGACTACTTAAAGGAAGAAATTAAAAGACTTGAACAAATTGGTAATTACATAAAAAAAATGAATACTACTCACAGCGAAACTGATAAAGCTTATTATTATGGTGTAATAAAAACCACTTTTCAACCAGGAGAAAATCTAGAAAACTATGAACAAGTTCTTTTAGAATACAAAGAAGCTTATGATACTCGTAAACAAGGAATGGCAGATTTAGCAGTAGAATTAAAAACAATTAAAAAATTGAAAGTATAGTAACAAAAGAATGTAGATTTTATTTTCTACATTCTTTTACTATCTGTTTTAAATTGTTTACAAGATAATCTACATCTTCTTTTGTGCTTTCTTTTCCAAATGTAATTCTAAGAGATCCTTGTAAATATTCCATTTCTGTTCCTATTGCTACCAAAACATGTGATGGAGCCGTTGAGCCCGTATTACATGCAGAACCTGTTGATGCACATATTCCATTTTCATCTAGCTTTAATAATAAGTCTCCTCCATCTACTCCTTTAAATGAAAAGTTTGCATTCCCTGGAAGTCTATTTGACCTATCTCCATTTAGCATTGCATCTGGAATTTCATTTTCAACTCTTGAAATATAATAATCTCTTAAACTTTGCAAATGTTCATTGTAATTATCTATTGTTTTATACGCTATATCAATAGCTTTGCCAAGCCCTACAATTCCTGCTGTGTTCTCTGTACCTGCTCTTTTATCTTTTTCTTGATGTCCTCCATCTTGTAGTTTTTGAAATTCTATTCCTTCTCTTACATATAATGCACCAACGCCTTTAGGTCCATAAAATTTATGAGCAGACATAGATAAGCTATCTATATTCATTTTTTGCACATCTATCCTAATGTTTCCAATAGCTTGCACACTATCTGTATGGAAAATTATATTGTGCATTTTTGCAATTTTTCCTATTTCTTCTATTGGTTGAATTGTACCTATTTCATTGTTTGCAGTCATTATTGTAATTAGTATTGTGTTTTGAGTTATAGCATTTTCAAGTTCTTTTAAAAGTATTCTTCCATTTTTATCTACATTTAAATAGGTTACGTTAAACCCCTCTTGCTCTAACGTTTTGCAACTATTTAAAACTGCATGGTGCTCAATTTTACTTGTTATAATATGATTTCCGTTTACTCTATTTGCTCTTGCAATTCCTTTTATTGCTATGTTGTCGCTTTCGCTTCCACAACCTGTAAAATATATTTCCTTTGGGTGTGCATTTATTGCTTTTGCTACTTTTTCTCTTGCTTCTTCAATAGCTCTTTTCGCTCTCCTTCCAACCCCATAAATTGAAGAAGGGTTACCATATTCTGTGCTAAAAAATGGTAACATCTCTTTGAAAACCTCTTTGCTCACACCTGTGGTTGCAGCATGATCAAAGTATTTTATATTATTCAAACAAATTCCTCCCATACTAAATTTGCTAAATCAATTCCTTTTTTAGTTAATTTTATATAGTTTGTGTCTATTTCTATTAATTTATTCTTAACTAATTTATCTAACTGTTCTCTATATATGTATATGGGATTTGATATGAATTTGTTCTTAAATTCCTGGATATTCACTCCTTCTATTTTTCTTAAACCTAGTAACATGTACTCGTTCTGTTCATCTTCTGTACTTTGAATTTCATGAATTTTTCTATACTTCTTAAAGTTTTCTAAGTATTTTTGTAAATTTGAAGTATTTGAATATCTTGTTTTGTTCATGTATGAATGTGCAGCAAGTCCAACTCCTATATATTCCTTTTGTTTCCAACAATCTGTATTGTGTTTAGATTCAAAGCCTTCTCTTGCAAAATTTGATATTTCATAGTGCTTAAAGCCTGCGTTTTCTAATGTGTTTTTAACCAGCCAATACATTTTTCTTTCTTCCAATTCACTTGGTTGTTCTAAAACACCTATAGTTACTTTTCTTTCTAATACTGTTCCTGGTTCAAGTATTAGCGAATATACAGAAATATGATTTGGTTTTAGCTTAATTACTTCTTCTAAAGATTTTTGCACATCTTCTAGTCTCTGGTTTGGTAAACCTATCATTAAATCTATGTTTATATTGTCAAAGCCAACTTCTTTGGCCAATTTATATGTTTCTAAAAATTGTTCAAATGTGTGAATTCTGCTTATTTCTTGTAGTATTTTATTATTTGTGCTTTGCAAACCTATGCTTAATCTATTTATTCCTGCATTTATGTAATCTTTAAGCTTTTCTTCTGTAACTGTTCCTGGGTTTACTTCTATTGTAATTTCTTCCGTTTCATCTTTATTTATTGATTTCAAAACTTCTGTAATATACTTGCTAGGTATAAAAGATGGTGTACCTCCACCTATATATATTGTTCTTATTTTATATTGTTCTAAGTTTTCCTGCTTGATTTCCTCTAATAACTTATTTATATATTTATCAATTATATCTTCTTTATTTGAAAATGATACAAAGTCGCAATAGTCACATTTGTGGGCACAAAATGGTATGTGAATATATAGACCTATTTCTTTTTTATTCATTTTTTAGTTCCTCTGAAATTTTAATAATTTTATTTAATCTGTGGCTTACTCCTGATTTGCTTAAAGGCTTTTCTAATAATTTTCCAATTTCATCATAAGATAAATCTGGGTTTTTAAGTCTTAGTTCTGCAATTTCTTTAAGCTCTTTTGTAAGTAGGTTAAACTTATGTTTCCTTTTTAGCTCTTTAATTGCAATAATTTGACTATTTGCAGCACTCAAAGTTTTATTCAAATTTGCAGTTTCGCAATTTACTATTCTATTCACATTATTTCTAGCTTCCTTCAAAACACGTGCTTCCTCAAACCTTAAAACTCCATTATTTGCACCTATTAATGCTAGGAAGTTAACAATATCTTCACTATCTTTTATGTATGTAATATATCCTTTTCCTTTTTTAATTACCTTTGAATTTATTTCAAAATTTTCCAAAATGTTTGCAAATTCTATTGCATTTTTCTTTGTTTTAAATAAAATCTCTAAATGATATTCTTTCTTAGGGTCTGCAATAGAGCCAGACTTAATAAAGGCTTCCCTTATTTGAAGTCTTGCAATTTGTTCTTCCTGTTTTAAATTACTATTAGCGTCCCACATTTTTAAACTTAATAATTCATCTCTTACATCTGTTGCAAATGACATATGATTTCTCCTATTAATTAATTTATTTATAGATAGATTAGTAAATTATTAAATGAATTAAGAAATTTGTTGAAAATATCGAAAGGAAAAATGTCTATATTTATTCAACTTCTTTTGACCAAAGTCCATGTTTATTACAAAAAGAATAAATTATACTTCCTTTAACATATGGAAATACTACACTTGCTTTTTCATTTGGTAATAAAAATTTCTTTATGATTTTATTGTCTGATGACATTGCAATCCATTCTATAAAATGTTCTTCTTCCATGACATGATTTACATTTACAATTATATATTCTTCTATAATTTCATAATTTGGTACATGTTTTTCAAAAGCTGCATCTACACTATTGGGAACTAATTCTATCATTTCTTCACCACAACATTTAATATTACAGTTATTACATGTACAATCTTTTACAACTTCAATTAAAGCTTGACATTTAGAACATTTTTTTATTACTAATTCTTTTTTCATAAAATTCCTCCATTTTTAATTTTTTAAATATACATTTTGCTTCTGGAGCTTACGACGGGAATCGAACCCGTGACCTCTTCCTTACCAAGGAAGTGCTCTACCGACTGAGCTACGAAAGCATTTTTTGTACTGTTTTATTATACTATATATGTTTTGACGTGTCAATGGAAAAACCCACTTTTGAAATAGATTTTTGTTCCAAAAGTGGGTAATTTATATTATAATGCTTTTAACATGCAAAGTTCTTTGCATGTCTTTTCTTCCCAATAAGATGCTTGAACTTCTGCAATATGCTTTTTTCCTAGTAATAGCATTAGTACTCTAGATTGCCCTATTCCTCCTCCAATGGTATATGGTATTTCAGCTTTTAAAACTTCTTGGTGATAATGAGTTTTTAATCTATCTTCGCATTTTGCTTTTGCTAGCTGACTTTTTAGAGCCTCAGCATCAACTCTTATTCCCATTGAAGATATTTCTATTGTTTTAGATATTGATTTATCATAAATTAATAAATCTCCGTTTAACTGCCAATCGTCATAATCCGGACTTCTCATATCATGCACTTTTCCTGATTTTAATTTATCTCCAATTCCTATTATAAATACTGCCTTCTTATCTTCGCCAATTATTTGCTCTCTTTCTTTTGGAGTTTTATCTGGATATAAATTCTCAAGTTCTTGGCTAGTTATAAAGTATACTGATTTTGGCAAATCATAACTCAAATATTGATATTTCCCTTTTACATATATAGCTGTTTGTCTAATTGCTTTATATATTGCTCTTACTGTGTCTTTTAAATATTCTAAGTTTCTGTCACTTTTATCAATTACTTTTTCCCAGTCCCATTGTTCAACATAAAATGAATGAATATCATCTACTATTTCATCCTTTCTAATTGCTTTCATATCTGCATATAAACCTGTATGCATTCCAAATCCATATCTACCGTAGAGCCTCTCTTTTCCATTTCGCAAGTGAATGTATTATTTCAAATTCTTCTTCACCCTTTTTAAAACTTATTGGTTTTTCAACCCCTGATAATTGATCTTGTAATCCTGTTGAACTCTTTAAAAATAATGGTCCTTGTGCTTTTGTTATTCCAAGTCTTACCTCGAGTTGTCTTTCAAAATATTTTTTTGTTTCGTCTATAGCTTTTATAGTTTCATAATAGCTAAGTTCTTCTTTCATATTAACCCCTTCTTTCTTTAAATTTCAAATAAATAAAGTGTTCACTTTCCCCCTTTCATATTCAAAAATACCAGTATTCTCCTATACTAAGGACGAATACTGGTATCCGCGGTGCCACCTTATTTATTATTAAAGGTTTTAATATCTTTAACAATCCCTTTTTTGCTCTAACAAGCATAGCAATTTGATAACGGTTTGCTTCCGGACTAGTCTACTAAGATTAACTTTTCGGTAGTCTGCTCCGAGGTGTTCTTTCACAATACTTTTATAATTACTTCACACTATACGTAACTCACTGATATAAAATGTAAGGTTACTTTTCCTCTTCAATGCATTTTTACTATGATAACATATTTTTTACTTCATGTCAACATTATATGTTAATTTTTTAGATATTATATTATTTTTCCAAAATTATTGTTACTGGTCCATCATTTAATAAGCTCACTTTCATATCTGCTCCAAATATGCCTGAACCAACGTGTTTTACCTCTTTTGCACATTGTGCTTTGAAGTATTCATATAACTCATTTGCTTTTTCTGGTGGTGCAGCATTTATAAAACTAGGTCTGTTTCCTTTTTGGCAATCTGCATAAAGAGTAAATTGTGATACTACTAAGATTTCTCCATCTATATCTTTTACTGATAAATTCATTTTTTCGTTTTCATCCCTAAATATTCGCAAATTACAAACTTTTTTTAATAGTTCATCTGCATTTTTAGTTGTATCATCTGGTCCAACTCCAAGTAGAACTAATAAGCCCCTATCTATTTCTCCTATAGTTTTTCCATCCACCTTTACATCTGCATTTTTTACTCTTTGTATTACTGCTCTCATAATTTGTTATCCTTTCATTTATGTTTTAATGTATTTTGTATTCTATATTTTCCATAAAATCAAATAGTTCCTTTACTGCTTTTAGTGTTACTATTTGCTGTTTTGGGTGTGGTCCTTTTTCGTTTTTATCTACTAGTTCTCTTGAATAGCAATTTTTATCCAGCTTTGAAAGAAGGTACCTTTTGCCCATATATGTGTAGTATATTTGATATCCTTCGTTTAGTTCTTTCCATAGTCTTTCAAATGTATATTCTTCCATTTGCATGTTCCTTTCAATCTATTTTATCATTTCATCAAACTGTGCCTCAGTAATTACTGGTATTCCTAAACTTTGTGCTTTGGCCAGCTTACTTCCTGCATCTTCTCCTGCTAGTACATAAGATGTTTTTTTAGATAAAGAGCCTGATGTTTTGCCTCCAAGTTTTTCTATAATTTCACTTGCCTCGTCTCTTGTGAAATTTTCAAGCGTTCCTGTAAGTACGAATGTTTTACCTAAAAATCTATTATCACTGTTTTCATCTTCAATCACTCTCATATTAACCCCTGCTGCTTTTAATTTTTTAAGCAAATCTTTCGTTTGGTCTTGCATGAAAAATTCTCTTATACTATTAGCTGTTATCTCGCCAATCTCATCAACAAAAGTTAGTGTTCCAAAGTTTGCTTTTGCTAAATCATCCATTGTACCAAATCTTTTTGCAAGTATTTTAGCTGATTTTGCTCCAACCTGCTCTATTCCTAATGCTGTAATTAATCTATCTAAATTGTTTTCCTTGCTTTTATTTATATTATTTATTAATTTTTCCGCAAATCTTTTGCCATCCTTTTTTAAGCTTGCAACATCTTCTACTTTTAAAGAATAAATGTCCGCAATATTATGAATTAGGCCTTTTTCATATAGTTGCTCAATAACTTTTTCTCCAAGTCCATCAATATTCATTGCTTCTTTTGAAGCAAAATGCTCTATATTTCTTAAATTTCTTGCAGGGCATTCTATTCCTATACATTTGTTAACAGATTGCCCTGGCACACGAATTACTTCTCCGCCACAAACAGGGCATGTTGTAGGCATTTCGAAATCTTTCTCTTCTCCTGTTCTTTTTTCTACTACTGCACGTACAACCTCTGGAATTACATCTCCTGCTTTTTGTATTATTACTCTGTCTCCAATTTTCAAATCTTTTTCTTTAACAAAATCTTCATTATGAAGTGTTGTTTTAGATATTTTTGAACCTGCAACAATAACTGGTTCTAGTATTGCCATTGGTGTTATTGCACCTGTTCTTCCAACTTGGCAAATTATATCTTTTAAAACTGTTTCTTTTTGCTCTGGTGGGTATTTATACGCCACAGCCCATTTTGGAGTTTTAAATGTTGTTCCAATTTTCTCTCTTAAAGCTAAATTATCAACTTTTACAACTGCTCCATCTATTCCAAAGTCAAGATCTGGTCTCATTTCTCCAATTTTTTCAATTGCATTTTTGACTTTTATTATGGTGTCACATGGGATAAGAACTGGGTTTATGTTAAATCCTATACCTTTTAGGTACTTTAAAGATTCATAATGTGATGTAAACTCCTTTGTTTCACACTTTTGAACATTAAATATGAAAATATCAAGTGGTCTTGATGCTGCAATTTTGCTATCTAGCTGACGAAGTGAACCAGCAGCTAAATTTCTTGCATTTGCAAATCTTTCATCTTCATCTAATGTTTCATTTAATTTATCAAAATCTTCTTTTCCAATAAACACTTCTCCACGTACAATTATATCTATTGGTTCTTTTAATTTTTGTGGTATGTGTTTTATTGTTTTTAGGTTTTCTGTAACATCTTCTCCAACTAGCCCATTACCTCTTGTTGCGCCTCTTATAAATTCTCCATTTTTGTATTCTAAGGCAACAGACAAGCCATCTATTTTTGTTTCAACTACATATTCTGTTACACTTTCCTTTTGCATTTTTAAACAGAATTCGTTTACTTCTTCTAAAGAAAAAACATCTTGCAAACTTTGAAGTGGAACTGCATGTTCAACTTTCTCAAAGCCTTCTTTTACTGTTCCACCAACCTTTTGAGTTAAAGAATTTTTAGATACAAACTCTGGAAATTCCTTCTCTAAGTTTTTAAGTTCGTTCATAAGCATATCATACTCAAAATCGCTTATTTCTGGTGCATCATCATCATAATATTTTGTAGCATAATATGCTGTTAATTTATTTAATTCCTCTATTCTTTTTTTTGCTTGTGTTTTATTCATTTAGAAAACCTTCCTTTTATTTAAGTAATTCTTTACCACCTTTTAAGTAGTCAACTCCTGAAAATACTGCTGCTATTGTTGAAATTAGCATTAATGAGCTTGATAACACGTTTATAACTAAGCTATATCCTGTTAAATTTCCAGAAATGAATGTTCCAAAGTTATTCAAATCTAAGAAAGCTAATATAATTGCTATCATTTGTGTACATGTTTTAATTTTACCCCAAATGCTTGCTGCAATAACTTTTCCACCCTTTTCAACTGCTACTAATCTGTAACCAGAAACAACAAATTCTCTTGCAAGAACTATAATTGGGATCCATGCTGGTAAATAGTCCATTTCAACTAACATAAGCATTGCAGATAAGACTAAAATTTTATCAGCCAACGGGTCTGCAAATTTTCCAAATGTAGTTACTAAATTACGTTTTCTTGCAATTTTTCCATCTAAGTGATCTGTGTAAGATGCAATTGCAAATATTGCAATTATAATTAAATTTTGAACAGGAATTCCCCATACATCTCCTGGAATTCCTAGTAATGGTATTATAACCATTATTGGTACTAAAATAATTCTAAAAATTGTTAGTTTGTTTGGTAAGTTCATATAAACATCTCCTTAAAAATTTATCATGTATAATATATCAAATTTTTCATGATAAAACAACTGTTATTTGAAAAAATTATTGCAAAATGGAAGATTTTATAGTAAAATATTGGGGAGGAAGTGAGTTCAAATGATTGATATTAAATTGATTAGAGAAAATCCTGATATGGTTAAAGAAAATATTAGGAAGAAATTTCAAGACCATAAATTGGAATTGGTTGATAAAGTTTTAGAATTAGATAAAAAGAACCGTGAAGTTAAACTAAATGGTGATGAATTACGTTCTAGTAGAAATACTTTGAGTAGTCAAATTGGTAATTTAATGAAACAAGGAAATCGCAAAGAAGCTGAAAAGATTAAAGCTGAAGTTAATGAGATTAATAACAAATTAGTTGATAATGAAAAATTAGAAGAAGAATTAGCTCAAGAAATTAAAGAAATCATGATGAAAATTCCTAACATTATTGATGATTCTGTTCCTATTGGAAGAGATGATTCTGAAAATGTTGAAATTCAGAAGTTCGGCGACCCATTTGTTCCAGATTATGAAATTCCATATCATACAGATATAATGGAAAGTTTATCTGGTATAGATTTAGACTCTGCTCGTAGAGTTGCTGGAAATGGTTTTTATTACCTAATTGGCGACATTGCAAGATTACATTCTGCAGTAATTGCTTATGCTCGTGATTTTATGATTAATAAAGGTTTTACATATTGTGTGCCACCTTTTATGATTAGAAGCGATGTTGTAACAGGTGTTATGAGTTTTGAAGAAATGGACGCTATGATGTATAAAATTGAAGGTGAAGATTTATACCTAATTGGAACAAGTGAACACTCTATGATTGGTAAGTTCAAAGGTCAAATTCTACAAAAACAAAACTTACCATATACTATGACATCTTACTCACCTTGTTTTAGAAAAGAAAAAGGTGCTCATGGCTTAGAAGAAAGAGGAGTTTATAGAATACATCAATTTGAAAAACAAGAAATGATAGTAGTTTGCGAACCTGAAGAAAGTTATGAATGGTACGATAAAATGTGGAGTTATACAGTAGAGCTATTTAGAAGTCTTGAAATTCCAGTTCGTACATTAGAATGTTGTTCTGGAGATTTAGCAGATTTAAAAGCTAAATCTTGTGATGTTGAGGCATGGTCTCCTCGTCAAAAGAAATATTTTGAAGTTGGTAGTTGTTCTAATTTAACAGATGCACAAAGTAGACGTTTAGGTATTCGTGTAAAAGGAGAAAAAGGAAATTATTTCCCACATACTCTTAACAATACTGTAGTTGCACCTCCTCGTATGCTTATTGCCTTTTTAGAAAATCACTACCAAGCTGATGGAAGTATAACAATACCAGAAGTTCTAAGACCTTACATGGGTGGAACAGAAATTTTAAGGAGAAAAGTATGATAGTAAAAAACCCAAGATTTGAAATATCTGCAGTTTCTGAAAAGCAATATCCCAAAACTGAAATTCCAGAAATTGTGCTCGTTCGGTAAATCTAACGTTGGTAAATCTTCATTTATTAACACAATGCTTGGAAGAAAAAGTTTAGCTAGAACTAGTAGCGAGCCTGGTAAAACAAGGCAAATTAACTTTTACAATGTTGATAACAATTTCTATTTCGTAGATTTACCTGGTTATGGTTTTAGCAAAATGTCTAAACAAGAACAAGTTAAAGTTGGAGAATTTATTGAGCATTATCTATCTACTAGAAAGCAAATTGCATTAATTGTGTTTTTAATAGATATTCGACACTCTCCTACTGAGAATGATAAAATGATGTATAATTACATAATTAATACTGGTTTTCCATGTTTGATTTTAGCAAATAAAGCAGATAAGTTAGCACCAACTAGGGTTGAGCCTACTGTTTTAGCTTTGCAAAATGAATTAAACCCATTAAAAGATTTAAAATTTATGCCATTTTCTTCTGAAAAAAGAATTTATTCTGAAGAAGTTTGGAAAGAAATAGAAAATAGAATTTAAGAAAAAGGAGCAACACATTTCTGTGTTGCTCCTTAAAACTTGGTTTTAGGCTTAAATCATAACAGCCCAGTTAAACCTTTCCCGCAGTTCATTCATTCTCCTACTATATGCCTCAAGCATATAGATTTTGTTTCTCAGAACGTGTACAACAATTCTTCCAAAGAAATTCTGTCTCTGGACTTCAAGTTTCTGAACAAATCTGCTCATAAGATTTTCACATTCGCTTTCAATATACTCAAAGTCTGCTTTTACGGTCTCAACCTTCCCTTTTCCAATAGATTGTGGTCCAAGTCTTTCGATGCCGGCTACCAATTTTTCGTAATAGTCCAAATTGTCTTTGATCCATTCAAGGTCCTGCATCATTTTCCCTCCTCATTAAGTCTAACTCGAAGTGACTAAACGATTAACTTGATTATTTTATCACAAATTTTTACTGTTTGCAATGTTTCTTCTTTGATAAACTTCAAGATTTCTTTTATTATGTCCAAAATACATCTCCATTAATCTTTCTTCAAAATTCTTCCAAAGAACCGTTGGGAAGTTATCTTTACAAATAGGTATAAATTCATTTTGTGGTGGAGTAATGTTTGTATAATTTCCCAAATATGTTAACTTTCCCTTTGTCATATTTTTTGATGAAATTATTATGCTTACCATATACTCTGGCAACAAGCCATACTCATCTGTATTAAATGACATTCCTTTAATTTGATCTTTTAGAGGTCTCAAAGCGCTAAAACCAGCAAACCTTTCTTCATAGAAACTAAAGCACGTTTGAATATATTCTAATTGTTCAATTTCTTTTTCTGTTTTAGGAATTGTTTTACCTTCTGTAATTTTTACTCTTACTAATGGTATTGTAGAACATGGATACCAATCTATTTCATCAATTTTTTGTATTATTAAATACCTGCCTTCTAAACCTTGCTCTTTTGCATATTCACTCTTTAATTGATATGCAAATACATCTCCATTTTTCCATTCACATTTATATGTTCTATACTTTGGCATTCTCTTTTCTTTTGGTTGTGGAGAAAGTAGTTTTTCTTTAAGCTTTTCTAGAATTTCTTTCCTTTTATTGTATAACTTTTCATTGCTTTCCCATCTTTTCAAGTCTGTACCTAATTCTATAACTTCCAGTGCATGCTCTTTTACCTGCTCATCTAGCCTACCTAAATTCCATTGTGTATCTGCTAACGCAAGCCAAAATACTCCTCTATCTTCTTCATCTTCTAACAATTCTTGATATTTATCTATTATTTCTTGCATCGCTTCTTCATTTGTTTTTCCTCTGCGCAAATTATCTTTGTATTCATCTTTTACATCTAATGCTACATCATCTTGATATAGATTTGCTCCCCATGCTCCCATCTTTTTCCTCCCTTGCATATAAGATACATTTTTATCTTATCACAAGTTCATCATTTTTGCAATCTATTGTTACCTTTTGTTTTGGTAAAATTGTTTGTTTTATAATTTCTCTTGCAATTAATGTTTCAACTTTCTTTTGTACAAAACGTTTTAATGGTCTTGCGCCATAAATTGCATCATATCCGTTTGTTATTAGATAGTTTTTAGCTGAATTTGTTAACTCTACAGATATTTCTTGTTCTGCTAGTCTCTTGTTTAAATCTGCAATAAGTAGATCTAGTATTTTTCCTATTTCGTTTTGTGTTAATGGTTTGTAGAATACTATTTCATCTAATCTGTTTAGGAACTCTGGTCTGAAGCTTTGTTTTAATAGTTTTTCAACTTTATCTTTAGCTTCTTCTGTAAGTTCTCCTTTATCGTTTATTCCTTCTAGGATGTATTCTGAGCCTAAGTTTGATGTTAATATAATTATAGTGTTTTTAAAGTCTACTGTTCTTCCTTGTGAATCTGTAATTCTACCATCATCTAGCACTTGTAATAATACATTAAATACATCTGGGTGTGCTTTTTCAATTTCATCAAATAGTATTACTGAATATGGTTTTCTACGAACTGCTTCTGTTAATTGTCCACCTTCTTCGTATCCAACATATCCTGGAGGCGCACCAATTAATCTAGATACTGAGAATTTTTCCATGTATTCAGACATATCAATTCTTATTATGTTGTGTTCATCATCAAATAAGCTTTCTGCCAAAGCTTTTGCAAGCTCAGTTTTACCAACACCTGTTGGACCTAGGAACATGAATGAACCTATTGGTCTACGACTATCTTGTATTCCTGCTCTTGAACGAATAATTGCATCTGTAACTTTGTCTACAGCTTCATCTTGACCAATTACTCTTTTATGCAAAATTGAACCTAAGTTTAATATTTTTTCTCTTTCACTCTCCATTAATTTTGTAACAGGAATTCCTGTCCATTTTGCAATAATTTTTGTTATTTCTTCATCTGTAACTTTTGTTCTAAGTAAACTGCTTTCTTTAGATTTTGCAGCTATTTCTTCCTCTTTTTTAAGCTCTTTTTGTAGTTCTGGTAATTTACCATATTTTAATTCAGCAGCTTTGTTTAGTTCATAATTTCTTTCTGCTTTTTCAATTTCTCCATTTACTCTTTCAATGTCTTCACGAAGTTTTTGTACTTTAGAAATTGCGTCTTTTTCGTTTTCCCATTTAGCTTTCATTTCATTGAATTTTGTTTGCATTTCTGCAATTTCTTTTTGTATTACTTCTAAACGTTTTTGAGATTGTTCATCTTTTTCTTTCTTTAAAGCTTCTGCCTCAATTTGATGTTGCATTATTTTATGTGATATTTCATCTAGTTCTGTAGGCATTGATTCCATTTCTGTTTTAATCATACTACATGCTTCATCAATTAGGTCTATTGCTTTATCTGGCAAAAATCTGTCTGTGATGTATCTGTGTGATAATGTTGCTGCTGCAATTATAGCATTGTCGCTTATTTCAACGCCATGGTAAACTTCATATCTCTCCTTTAAACCTCTTAAAATAGAAATTGTATCTTCTACTGTTGGTTCATCTACTAATACATGTTGGAAACGTCTTTCAAGTGCTGGGTCTTTTTCTATATATTGTCTGTATTCATTTAATGTAGTTGCACCTATACAATGTAACTCTCCTCTTGCTAACATCGGTTTTAATAGGTTTCCTGCATCCATTGCACCATCTGTTTTTCCTGCTCCTACTATTGTGTGAAGTTCATCTATAAATAGAATAATTTTTCCTTCACTCTTTTTAACTTCTTGCAAAACTGCTTTTAGTCTTTCCTCAAATTCTCCTCTATATTTTGCACCTGCAACTAATGCACCCATATCAAGTGAGAATATTGTGCAATCTTTTAGGTTTTCTGGAACATCTCCTCTTACTATTCTTAATGCTAAGCCTTCTGCTATGGCTGTTTTACCAACACCAGGTTCACCAATTAAACATGGATTGTTTTTAGTTTTTCTTGATAGAATTCTTATTACATTTCTTATTTCGTCATCTCTACCTATTACTGGGTCAAGTTTTTGTTTTCTTGCCATTTCTGTTAAATCTGTACCATATTTCTTTAAAGCATCATATGTTTCTTCTGGATTATCAGTAGTCACTCTTGTATTCCCCCTTACTTCAGATAGAACCTTTAAAAAGTTGTTTTTGTTTATATTAAAGGTTCTAAATAATTCTTTTAATTTTGAATTTGCTTTATCAATTAAACCAATCATGATGTGTTCAACAGATACATATTCATCTTTCATCTTTTCAGCTGTGTTTTGGGCATCTGTTAACGCTTCATCTGTGTCTCTTGAAATATATACTTGATCCATTTGCCTTGCATTTGAATGCATACTTGGCTTGTTTTCTATTTCTCTTTTAATTGCTTTTTCAAATTCATCACTTACATTCATTTTCTTTAGTAATTCTTTTATTAAACTATTATCTCCAATAAGCAATGCATATAGCAAATGCTCTTGGTCAATTTGACTGTTCTCGTGCTCTATTGCTAAATTTTGAGCCTTTTGTATAGCCTCTATTGATTTTTGAGTAAATTTTTGAATATCCATATACATTCCCCCTTATTTCAAATTAGCAGTCTCTTATCAAGACTGCTAATATTGTATCTCTTTTTCCCTACTTTGTCAATAGGTTTTGTAAAAAATTTTTAACAAAATTTTAGACCCTTAGTATTTCCATACTAAAGGTCCTTTATTTATTAGAAATCACAGTTTTTTGGTGTTCTTGCAAATGGTATTACGTCACGAATGTTTTGCATTCCTGTTAGGTACATCATCATTCTTTCAAATCCAAGCCCAAATCCTGCATGGCGTGCACTTCCGTATTTTCTTAGGTCTAAGTACCACCAGTAATCTTCTTCTCTCATTCCATTTTCTTTTATCTTATTTTGTAATATTTCTAGGTTATCCTCTCTTTGGCTACCACCTATAATTTCTCCTATTCCAGGTGCTAGAAGGTCTGCTGCTGCAACTGTTTTTCCATCTGGGTTAAGCTTCATATAGAAGGCTTTTATTTCTGCTGGGTAATCTGTTACAAATACTGGCTTTTTAAATAATACTTCACATAAATATCTTTCATGCTCTGTTTGTAGGTCTGATCCCCAATGAACTGGAAATTCAAAGTTATCGTTGTTCTTTTCTAACTCTTTAATTGCATCTGTATAAGTAATTCTTGCAAAGTCTGAATGTACAACATTGTGTAATTTATCTAATAAACCTTTATCTATAAAGTTGTTGAAGAATTCCATTTCTTCTGGACAATGTTCTAGTACATAGCTGATTATATATTTAACCATATCTTCTGCTAAGTCCATATCATCATTTAAATCTGCAAAACAAATTTCTGGTTCTATCATCCAAAATTCTGAAGCATGTTTTACTGTGTTTGAGTTTTCAGATCTAAATGTTGGTCCAAATGTATAAACATTTCTAAATGCAAATGCAAATGTTTCAACATTTAATTGTCCACTAACTGTAAGATGTGCGGGTTTTCCAAAAAAGTCTTTTGAATAATCTACTTTTCCGTTTTCTAGCTTTGGTACATTGTTCATATCTAATGTAGATACGTTAAACATTTCTCCAGCGCCTTCGCAGTCACTTGATGTTATTATTGGTGTATGAACATACACAAAATCTCTTTCTTGGAAGAATTTGTGTATTGCATAAGATAATACTGAACGTACTCTAAATACTGCGTTGAATGTGTTTGTTCTTGGTCTTAGGTGTGCTACTGTTCTTAAATATTCAAATGAATGTCTTTTCTTTTGAAGTGGATAATCTAAAGCAGCTAAAAATTCTACTTCAATTCCTGTAGCTTTAATTTCAAATGGTTGTTTTGCTCCTTCTGTTTTTACTAGCTTTCCTGTTACTTTAATTGATGAACTAATAGGTAATTTACAAATTTCTGCAAAATTGCTTAGTGAATCATCAAACACTACTTGAACGTTTTTGAAAAAACTGCCATCGTTTAGTTCTATAAAGCCAAATGTTTTAGAATCTCTAACAGTCTTAACCCAACCTTCAACTACAACCTCCTTACCAACAAGTTCTTCTGTTTTTTCATACAAAGTTTTAATTTTTTCCATTAAAAACTCCCCCTTTTTATTTTGTTTAGTTACAGAGGTACAAAAAAAGCCCTCTGCAACAAAATGCAGGGACGAAAATAATCCGCGGTACCACCCTAGCTTAAGCATTGCCAAAACTTGCAATACTTCTCTCTTAAAATATGCTTCCAATGTGTTTCACTTTGTAATGTTTGCTAAAAGGGCTTTCAGCCCATGACCCTTACTCTCTACTAGTAACCTCTTACAGCTTTGCATTGTACTAACGCACTTTAACTGTATTTTATTTTATACTATTATGTACTAATTTGTCAAGTATTATTAGGAAAAAAGTGTAAAATATAAGTTGCCATTATAAAAATAAAATGTGTATTTTCGAATTTCTACTAATACACATTTTATTAATATTTAATTCATGTATCGCCTGCAAGCTTACAGCTTTACATAAAGTGCTGGGCGAAAACCTATGTTGTCGTTGCTGTAGGTCGGATCGTCGTCGCCACGATAGCTTGCTGGAAGGTTAGAACCATTGAAGTCGTAAATGCCGACCCCTGAAAGCTCGACTGCTTGAAGAATAAGACTCTGTAGTCCATTCATATACATTTCCTGCTATATCATATATGTTTTTTGAACTGTTTCTTTCTGTTGTTCCTGTTGTTAATAAAATACTTTTACTTTTCTCTTTTGAATATTCATTAACTACATCTTGAAAATTTCCTAGTGTGCCACTTGAAAGCACTGCATATTTTCCCCTATTTATTGTGTAGGTTTCTGAATCATAATAATTTCCCCATGTTGTACTATCTGTTACGCTATGGCTTGAATCTTTTATGAAGTCTAGCATACTGTCCCAACTAGCTCCAGTACATAGCATACTTGTTGCTCCATAATTTGTGTTTGTTGGACTATATAGGTTGTTGCACAAATACACTGCACCTTCACTTACGTTAGACATGCTTGTTCCCCACTTTACATAGTTATACGGATATTTATCTTGTTGCACTACAAATTCTGCTGTTTGAGATGAAC
>UMHW01067024.1_pt1 | contig 42995 bp, 37 predicted proteins | sample 1965631 | NCBI WGS metagenome assembly UMHW01 (sample SAMEA4836107, study PRJEB28245) | human gut metagenome | biome: gut microbiome; material: fecal sample | place: Denmark | collected 2008
TCGCGTGCAGCTTTTTTGGGGCTTCGCCTAAGCCCTTGTTTGCCCCCCCAACTTCCCGTGAAGAACCAAAAAGGAGGTTTCGCACATGGACGAAGCCATCGCCCAGCGCTGCATTGCCGAGGCGCGCTACATGCTCCGCCACCGGACGACCATCCGGCAGACTGCCGCCGCGTTCCATCTCTCCAAATCCGGCATCCACAAAGACATGCTCCAGCACCTTCCGCAGGCGGATGCAGCCCTCGCCCGCGAGGTATCGGCGCTGCTGGCGTACAACAAGTCCGTCCGCCATTTGCGCGGCGGCGAGGCAACGCGGCGGCGTTATGCACAGGAAAAAAGCCGAAAATCTGCGGAGTGCTTGCAATTTCCTGAAAATACGCTATACTAATGGAAGAGACTTTCCGGAGGAGGCTGCCTTCCATGACGACGATTACGCCCGACGAGATGAAATCCTTGGAAACGCTTTTCATGTCCGAAACCGGCACGCCCAGTATTCTGCTGATGGAACACGCTGCGCAGGGCGTAGCCGCAGCAATTTCCCGCCACACACCGAAATCCGCCCGCGTGCTCTTCCTCTGCGGTCCCGGCAATAACGGCGGCGACGGCTACGCGGCGGCGCGGCTCTGGTGCTTAGGCGGCGGTCAGGCAGACGTGTGGGAAGTGACCAGCGCCGTCCGCGGCGATGCACTGACGAACCGTACCTTGGCGCTGCTGCACGGCGTCCGCGTTCTGCCCAGCGCCGACGCGGTGGATGTCGCCGAGTACGCCGCCGTGGTGGACGCACTCTACGGCACGGGGCTGAATCACGCCATCGAGGGCGACGCGGCGATTCTCATCCACCGCCTGAGCGATCATCCACAAATTCCGGTTATCGCGGTGGATATTCCCAGTGGGCTGGACGGCACGACCGGGCGCGCACTCGGTGCTGATGTCGTCCGCGCGGCGGAGACGGTCACGTTCCACCGCATCAAGCAGGGCTTGCTTCTGCGGCAGGGCGTCGAATACACGGGCAAAATCACCGTGCAGCCGATTCTCATCCGCCCCGGTGACGACATTGACCTTGGCTTCGGCGGCTTGGAGATGCTCTCCCCTGCCGCGCTTGCGCCGCTTTTCGCCCGCACACCCGCGCTTCACAAAGGCGATTGCGGCCGCGCGGTGATTTTCTGCGGTTCGCGCGGGATGGTCGGCGCGGCGGCGTTCTGCGCCAATGCCTGCATCCGCGCTGGTGCGGGGCTGACGACGCTTTTGTGCCGCGAGAGTCTGCTGCCGATGCTGCAAGTGCTTGCGCCGGGCGCGACGTGCGTTCCCCTGCCTGAAACAAACGGGCTGCTGACGCCTCAAGCCGCGCGCATCACCCGCGAGACGCTGGACAAGGCGGACGCGGCTTGCATCGGCTGCGGCTGCGGCCTGACCCCGGACGTGACGATGCTGCTGCGCGTGTTCGCCGAGGCGGACTGTCCCATCGTCTGGGACGCGGACGCGCTGACCCTGCTGGCGACGCACGACGGCATCCTCCCGCTGAAGGAGGAGGACATCATCACGCCGCACCCCGGCGAAGCGGCGCGCCTGCTGGAGCAGCACGTCGAGTTCATTCTTGATGAGCCGCTGGATGCCCTATCGCGGCTGCATGACCTGTGCGGCTGCTGCGTGCTGCTCAAGGGCGCACGGACGCTTGTGTCCGACGGCGACGCGACGTACATCAGCCTCTACGGCACGCCCGCGCTGGCGAAAGGGGGCAGCGGCGACGTGCTGTCCGGCATCCTGACGGCGCTGCTGTGCCAGCGGAGTCGGCTGTCCACGTCGCTCTCCACAAGCGCGCTGGCAGCGTACGGCGTGCTGATTCACGCGCTGGCAGGGCTTCGCGCGGAGAAGCGGTTCGGCGCGAACTGTTCCACCCCGCAGGCGCTGATTGACACGATTCGGCTGGATGACAAAGAGCTGTAACCAAAAACGCACCTCTGCCCGGTTGGGGGAGGTGCGTTTTTGTTACTGGTCAATCTCGTTCAGGAATGCTTCCATTTCCTTGCACGCCGTTTCGCGGTCGTCCAGATAGAACCCATGCGCCGCGCCGCACAGCAGGAGCAGCATCAAGAGGATTCCAGCAAATTTCTTCATAATAGTTCACCTCTTAGCTGAGCTCAAACGCAAAGAAGTTCATTGCCCCCTCGCCGCGGAAGCGGAAGTACAGTGCCTTCACGCCATCTGCCATACGGAACGGCGCGGTGACGTTCATCATGGTCTTTCCGGCTTCGACCGGGATGCTTGCCGCCAGCGTCGAGAACTCCGGCGTATCGCTGACCTCGATATTGCCGCGGCACACCCCGCTGACGGCGCACCGAATGGCTTTCGCGCCGTGCATCTGGAAGTACTTGAATCCGCATACGCTGCCGTCGCGCATGTTGGCGATATACTGCACCGCCGCCGGATCGCCGTCGCGCCCGCTCTGGGTGAAATACGGGTGTTCCTTCTTATTGAAGCGCTTGTCATAGCGGGCGACACCGTGCTTGCTCCATAGGTTGCAGGCGATACGCGCCTCGTATTCACCGATACCGTCCAGCGGGCCGCCGTTCAGACCGCAGCTGGTCACTTCCGCCTGCTGGAAGCCGCCGTCGGGCGTGCGCTTCAGCGGTTCGGCGCAGGCTTGGCGGGAGTAGGAGTGCTGGTTCGTCTGGCGATGGTAGAAGATGTACCACTGCCCGTTCAGTTCCGCCATGCCGCCGTGGGTGTTGCCGAGGTAGTTCGTGCCGCGCGTCTCGTCGGTGGTGCCGCCATCCATGTACAAGTCGCCCAAGTCCACCAGCGTCCCGCCGTAGCGGTAGCCGGACAGCGGATGTTCGCTGACCGCATAGCACAATTCGTGGTTGTTCTCCGACGAATACACAAAAACGTACTTGCCGTCAATTTTGCGGATGCTGCTTGCCTCAAAGAAGGCGTGTCCCGCGAATTCCGTCGGCGGATTGTTTTCCTTCTGCGGGAAAATCAGCTGGATTCTATCCTTGATGGTCAGCATGTCCTGTTCCAGCTCCATGCCGACGCCGCCGGAATTGCGGAGGTTATGGAAGCGGCTCATGATGAACGGCACCTTCGTCGCAAAGCCAGAATAGAGGTACACGCGCCCGTCGTCATCCACCAGCGCACCAGGGTCGAACGGGAACTCATCCCCGGAGCGGCTGCCCCACTCGCGCCCGTCGGCATAACGGACATGACCGTAGTATTCATACGGGCCCTGCGGCTTATCGCTGACCGCCACACCCATGCGTCCAAGGAAATCATAGGCATAATAGAGATAATAGCGCCCGTCCACGCCCTGCACCACGTCCGGTGCGAACAGCAGGCGGATGCCCAGCTTGTTCAGCGGGTCTTGTTTTTTCTTGTAGATAACACCCTCGTAGCGCCACGCGGACAAATCGTCCACCGGCGCGGAGTAGCACACATAGTCGTTGACGCAGAAGATAGCGGCGTTAAAGCGGTCGTGCGAGCCGTACACATACACCCGATTGCCGAAGACATGCGGCTCACCGTCCGGGATGTACTCCCCTGCGGGCAAATACGGGTTGAATACCTGTTTCATCTGTTTTTCTCCCTTCCCAGCTTGATGATGCTATTTTATACTAATTCGATTCTAAAACATGGCATCGAGCATAGCAGATTTTTCGTTCTGGCAAAGCTGAGTGAAGCGAGGCGTACTGGAGGTACGCACGAGCGGAACGAAGCAAAGCCGGGGCGGAAAAGATGCTGTGCGAATGACATGGTTTAGATGAGAATTAGTATTAGCACGTTTTCCGCCCATTTTGCGCATTTCTTTCAGAACCTGTCATTTCGGCTTCCTATTCTGTTTTGATTGGCAAAATTCGTTCCGTTTTTGACAGTCGTTCCCTTCCCTTGCAACAAGAAATCCCCTCGGCAAGAGGAGAAGCCGAAGGGATTGATGGGAAGGGCAGTCACCATTCCAAGAGGAGGACGGAACGATGACCGGAAACGGAATCGAATCAGATTTCGTTCTGCCAGATTCACTTTCATATCGGATTATAGCACACTGCCAGCTTTCTATCAGCATTTTGGCGCAAACTGTCGATTTTTTTGCACAATTAGCATATCGCCGGATTCATCTGCGCCTTTTTGCTCCCCAAACGATACCAGAGGCGCTGCCTCTGGACTCCGCCAAAGGGTCTTCGACCCTCTGGACTCCCGTTCGCGCGATTCTGTTGAGCGCATTTTCACGCTATGCCCGCGTGCTGATTGGGGGAACCCAAGGGGCGCTGCCCCTTGACTCCGCCAAAGGGTCTTCGACCCTCTGGACTCCCGTTCGCGCGATTCAGTTGGTGACGCTATCATGCTATGTCCGCGTGCTGATCCGGTGAGCAAAAGAGCCGCCCCTGCTTGCAGGGACAGCCCTTCTAATCGTCAGCATTCATTCCAGCAGGAACATCTGCTGTAATTGCGAATGCCCGCTGATTTCAGCAGCGCCTTCATTTCCGGCCAGATGGCATCGTGGCGGCGCTTATATTCCGCCTGCATCCCCGGCTTGATTTTTCCCGTCCACGCAAATCGTTCCATGCAAAAAATTTCTCCATCACCCGAACAGAGTACACCCCATCTCCCGGAATTCCTTCGCCTTTTGCAGCAGCGTTTCTTCGCTGACGCCGAACTTCTTCCCCAAGCAGTTGAGGCACAGAAAACGCGTCGCCCCGCGGTTAATCAGCTTCTTCGTCAGCGCAATTTCCACGCTTTGCAGCGCCCGATGGCACTGCATACACTCAGGCATTGTCCTTCACCAGATGGCAGAGGAACAGGCGGCAGTCGTGCGACTTGATGTGCGGATTGAACGAATCCTTCTGCGCCCCCAGATGCTCGCCGGAGAAAACGTCCGTCATGTCCAGCGCAACGCCGCCGGTCACGGGCAGCCCCATGTCCGCCATTTCGCAGTGTACCTCGGCATCCGCGTCGGAGAGGTTGGCATAGAACAGGGCAAACTCGTTGTCCGTCAGGTGGCGCAGCAGCACGAACGCCGTGTCTGCCGGATGCGTCCACGGCGCTTGCGCGTCATCCGGGTTCGGAACGCAGACGCTGTCGCGGCGAACGATATACGGCGGACGGCATTCCGCGTCCTGATTGATGCGCAGCAGCGCGGGATTGAGCATCAGCGCACGGTATTCCGGCGCAAGGGTGCGCAAGTCAGCCCCCATCATCAGCGGCACGCCGCACAGGCACCACAGCACAAACTGCAAGCGGTATTCTTCATAGCTGCACACCTTGCCCAGCCCGACATTTCCCTTGCCCGCCATGCCGACGGTGAGCATGTCCATGTCGTTGAAGCAATGGTTGCCGCTCATGCAAAGCTTGCTCAGCTGGCTCTTGACGATGTCGGTGAAGGAGACGAAGTTATCCATAATATCGCCGGTGGAGCGGTACATGTGCGCACCGATTGCGCGCATCCACTCACCGGGTTCTTCCATGCCCCAGTTGCAGGCGGAGAAGAGGATTTCGCGCCCGGTCGCTTTCAGCGCCATCGACATGGTGAGGTAGCGCGCCTTGCAGTTGCCGGACTGCGGGAAGTTGCAGAAGTCGTACTTGAGGAAATCCACGCCCCAGTCCGCAAACGTCTGCGCATCGACAAATTCATGGTCATAGCTGCCGGGATAGCCCGCGCACGTCCGCACGCCCGCGCAGGAGTACATGCCGAACTTCAGTCCCTTGCTGTGAACGTAGTCGGCAACCGCCTTCATGCCGTGCGGGAATTTTTCCGGGTCAGGCACGATGCGGCCGTCTTTGCCGCGCTCGCGCAGGCTCCAGCAGTCGTCGATGACCAGATATTCATACCCCGCCTCGCGGTAACCCTGCGAAGCCATCAGGTCTGCCATTTCAAAAATCAGCTTTTCGTTGATTTGCCAGCCGAACGTGTTCCAAGAGTTCCAGCCCATCGGGGGCAACTGTGCAAGCGGCATAAATTTCCTCCGTTTTGTCCTGCCAAGCAGGAGATTTGGTTTCTGCACAAACATTTCGCCATAAGTCCGGAAATCCCTGCATGATTCTCCCGAAAATATTTTCTGAAAATTTTCGCCGCGCCCATTTTGAAAGAGGAATTTCCAATCCCATGTCGAATGAAATGGATTGAATGGGCGATTTTCGGACATTCCTCCGAAGCATTTGGCCGCCCAGAATTTTTCTTCCTATATATTAAGGAGGACGCAATCAACATGAAACAGTCCAAGCTGATTCTGGACAAGGACTACATCATCTCCCCCATCGACCGCCGCCTGTACGGTTCGTTCATTGAGCACCTGGGCCGCGCCGTCTATACCGGCATTTACGAGCCTGCCCATCCGCTGGCGGATGAACAGGGTTTCCGCCGCGACGTGCTGGATTTGGTGCGCAAGCTGAATGTGCCTGTCGTGCGCTATCCGGGCGGAAACTTCGTCTCCGGTTTCCGCTGGGAGGATTCCATCGGCCCGAAGGAGCAGCGTCCGCGCCGCCTCGACCTTGCGTGGAAGACGACCGAGCCGAACACATTCGGTCTGCATGAGTTCGTCGACTGGGCGAAGAAGGCGAACACGGAGGTCATGTACGCCGTCAACCTCGGCACGCGTGATATTCTCGACGCGCAGTACGTCGTCGAATACTGCAACCATCCCTCCGGCACAGCGTGGAGTGACCTGCGCATCAAGAACGGCGCGAAAGACCCGTTTAACATCAAGCTGTGGTGCTTGGGCAACGAAATGGATGGCCCGTGGCAGACCGGCGCGAAAACCGCCTACGAGTACGGCCGCAAGGCAAACGAAGCCGCGAAGGTCATGAAGTGGGTTGACCCCACCATCGAGACGGTTGCGTGCGGTTCGTCCGGCACAGGCATGCCCACCTTCGGCACTTGGGAGCATGAAGTGCTGATGCAGGCGTACGACAACGTGGATTACGTCTCCCTGCACCGCTACTACGGCAATCCGCACAACGACACGCAGGATTTTCTCGCCTCGACGATGGATTTGGACGAGTTCATCAAGACCGTTGCCGCCATCTGCGACGGCGTGAAGGGCACGAAGCACTCCAAGAAGACCGTCAACCTGTCGCTGGACGAGTGGAACGTGTGGTATCACTCCAAGAATCAGGATCAGAATTTGTACAAGAACAAGCCGTGGGGCACAGCGCTGCACCTGCTGGAGGACGTGTACAACTTCGAGGATGCGCTGCTGGTGGGTCTGATGCTCATCACGATGCTGCGCAACGCCGACCGCGTGAAGATTGGCTGCCTGGCGCAGCTGGTGAACGTGATTGCGCCGATTATGACGCGCGAAAACGGCGGCGCATGGGCGCAGACGATTTTCTACCCGATGATGGATGCGTCGATGTACGGCCGCGGCACGTCGCTGCTGCCGAAGATTGTGGCGGGCAAGCACGACACCAAGCATTACAATGACGTGCCGGACATGGATGCCGCCGCCGTGATGGACGACGCGGGCAACGTGACGATTTTCGCCGTCAACCGCGACCTGACCGAGCCGATGGTGCTTGACCTCGACCTGCGTTCCTTCGGCGATTTGCGCCCCGCGATGCACTCCGTCCTGCACCACGACGACATGAAGGCAGAAAACACAGAATCCGCCCCGGACGTGGTGAAGCCCGTTGTGCTTCCCTGCCCGAAGCCCGGTGAACCCCTCGTTCTGCCTGCTGCCAGCTGGAACGTGATTCGCTTCGTGAAGTGAGTGACCCAAGGGGCGCTGCCCCTTGACCCCGCAAGGGACTTCGTCCCTTGACCCTTTCGCGCGATTCAGTTGGTGACACTTTCAGACTGTGCCCGCGTGTTTATTGGGGGAACCCAAGGGCGTTCCTCCCTTGACCCTTTCGCGCGATTCAGTTGGCGACTTCTGCATACTGTGTCCGCGTGTTTATCTGCAAACGAAATACTTGTAGAGCTGTAAGCCTAACCCGCTTACAGCTCTACGTCTACCAATATCACATCATCGCCAATTTTGCAGATGTTCTCCCACGGAATCACCACCCCCGCCCGCTCACCGCGCAGCAGATGCACAAAGCTGAACTCCCCCGGCACGACAATTGCCGTTACGCGCCCATCCAAGGCACAGAACTCGATGTCCATCGGCTTGCCTAAGCACTGCCCGTCGCGCGTGTTGATGACGTCCTTCTGGCGAAGCTCGCTAAGGCTCATGGGCGGATTCCCCCCTCTTTCTTGATTTCACTTTCATGCTTTCGGATTGTTGTTGCAGAGGGTTTCGCCTCTGCGGAGGCGACAAGGGGGCTTTCCGATCGCCCCCTTGACCCCTTCGGCGCCGACACTCCCAAAGTTGACTGGCATTCAAGCATTTGATTGCTTTTCCGCAACTATCCCTAATCATCCTATGCGCCGTCAGCCCATTTGGATGCCCCTTTTTGCGGATTTTTTATCGAATTTATAAAATCCCCTACACAATCCGCAGAAAATATGTTATAATCAAGAAGCGCAAGGACAGGCGTGTGCTTTTTACATGCCTATTTGCAGGACTATCATTAGATAGGAGGAACCTATTCGATGCAGTACACCAAGGAAGTTGAAGAAATGGTCTGTGTCGCCAAGGGCCCGAACCACGGCCCGGCGCCCATCCCGGAAGAGGGCAAATGGATTCAGGCCAAGGAGATCAAGGACATCTCCGGTCTGACCCACGGCATTGGCTGGTGCGCGCCGCAGCAGGGCGGCTGCAAGCTGACGCTGAACGTCAAGGGCGGCGTCATCGAAGAAGCGCTGGTTGAAACCATCGGCTGCTCCGGCATGACCCACTCCGCTGCTATGGCGGCTGAAATTCTTCCCGGCAAGACCATCCTCGAAGCGCTGAACACGGACCTCGTGTGCGACGCAATCAACACTGCCATGCGCGAGCTGTTCCTGCAGATCGTTTATGGCCGCACCCAGTCCGCTTTCTCTGATGACGGCCTGCGCGTCGGCGCTGGTCTGGAGGACTTGGGCAAGGGTCTGCGCTCTCAGGTCGGCACCATGTACGGCACCAAGCTCAAGGGTGTGCGTTATCTGGAAATGGCTGAGGGCTACGTGCTGAAGCTGGCGCTGGACAAGGACAATCAGGTCTGCGGCTACCAGTTCCTGTCGCTCGGCAAGATGATGGACGCCATCAAGAAGGGCATGAGTCCGAACGAAGCCTACGAGAAGAACGTGGGCACCTATGGCCGCTTCAAGGCGGAAGACGGCGCCGTCGCTTGGATCGACCCGCGCAAGCAGTAATATAGGAGGTATGCTGAAATGGCTCTGTTTGAAAACTACGAAGGACGCATGCCTCAGCTCCAGCCTGTTCTGGAAAAGTACGGCTTCAAGGATTTTGATGAGCTGAAGGCTTACAACAACAGCAAGGGCGTTGACGCTTATAAGATTGTCGAAGGCATTCAGCCCATCTGCTTCGAGAACGCGAAGTGGGCTTACGAGCTGGGCGCTGCCATCGCGCTGAAGAAGGGCGTTAAGACCGCTGCGGAAGCGGCCACCTGCATCGGCGAAGGTCTGCAGGCGTTCTGCATCCCCGGTTCCGTCGCTGACCAGCGTCAGGTTGGTCTGGGTCACGGCAATCTGGGCGCGATGCTGCTGGACGAGAAGACCGAGTGCTTCGCGTTCCTCGCTGGCCACGAATCCTTTGCTGCCGCGGAAGGCGCTATCGGCATTGCCCGCAATGCCAACAAGGTTCGTAAGAACCCCCTGCGCGTCATCCTGAACGGTCTGGGCAAGGACGCTGCCATGATCATCAGCCGCATCAACGGCTTCACCTATGTGCAGACCAAGTATGACTACCTGTCTGCTGACGTGAAGGAAGACCATGCGCTGACGGTCGTCAAGGAAGTCGCCTATTCCAACGGCGAACGCTCCAAGGTCAAGTGCTACGGCGCTGATGACGTCCGCGAAGGCGTTGCCATCATGTGGCACGAGGGCGTTGGCGTGTCCATCACGGGCAACTCCACCAACCCCACCCGCTTCCAGCACCCCGTTGCCGGCACCTACAAGAAGGAAATGATCGAAGCCGGCAAGAAGTACTTCTCCGTTGCGTCCGGCGGCGGCACGGGTCGTACCCTGCACCCCGACAACATGGCGGCTGGCCCTGCCTCCTACGGCATGACCGACACCATGGGTCGTATGCACTCTGACGCGCAGTTTGCTGGCTCCTCCTCCGTGCCCGCGCACGTTGAGATGATGGGTCTGATCGGCATGGGCAACAACCCGATGGTCGGCGCGACCGTCGCGGTGGCTGTCGCTGTCGAAGAAGCGCAGAAGAACGCGTAATTTGGTTGCTTCCAAGAACCTTCCGTTTCGGCGGAGGGTTCTTTTCTTTGTGGAAAAAGGCGTTTTCGGCAGGCATGTAGATGAACGAACGGTTTCCGCCATTTTCCCCTGCACTTTTGCCGTTTTTCCGCACATTCCGCCCTCCCCTGCCCTTGCGTCCCGTCCGGCAATCTGATAGAATAAAGTATTCTCTACTCCCGAAAGGATTGATTCACCCATGTTCTTTGATACGATTGCCGCCATCAACAAGGTCGTCAACGATTTCGTCTGGGGTGTGCCGGCGATGGTCTGCATTATCGGCGTTGGGCTGCTGCTCAGCGTCCGCACGGGCTTCCTGCAAATCCGCAAATTCCCATTCGCGCTCAAAACCACCATCGGGCGCATGTTCCACAAAAAGGAAGCGGCGGACGGCGCGATGACCCCGTTCCAAGCCGTCTGCACCGCGCTGGCGGGCACGGTCGGCACGGGCAATATCGCGGGCGTCGCGGGCGCAATTGCCATCGGCGGGCCGGGCGCGGTGTTCTGGATGTGGTGCTCAGCGCTGCTGGGCATGTGCACGAAATACGCCGAAGTCACCCTCGCCGTCCACTACCGCGAACGCAGCGCCACCGGCGAGTGGATCGGCGGACCGATGTACTACATCAAAAACGGGCTGGGCAAGCGCTGGCAGTGGCTCGCCATCCTCTACGCACTGTTCGGCACGCTGACCGTTTTCGGCACGGGCAACGCGACGCAGGTCAACACCATCACGACGGCGATTAACACGGCGTTTATGCAGTTTCACCTCGTCAGCGAATCCTTCCTGCCGACGCTCAACCTCATCATCGGCATTTTCTGCGCGATGCTGGTGGCCATGGTGCTGCTCGGCGGCATCAAACGCATCGGCAGCGTGAGCGAAAAACTGGTGCCGTTCATGGCGCTGTTCTACGTCGTGCTGGGCATCGGCGTGGTGCTGCTGAATCTTGAACGGCTGCCGGGCGTGCTTCAGTCCATCTTCGAGGGCGCGTTCAACCCGGCGGCGTTCACGGGCGGCATCATCGGCAGCCTGTTCGTGAGTATGCAGAAGGGCGTTTCGCGCGGCATCTTCTCCAACGAGGCGGGTCTGGGCACGGGTTCGATTGCCCACGCCTGCGCCGACACGCAGAAGCCCGTCACGCAGGGCATGTTCGGCATCTTCGAGGTGTTTGCGGACACGATTATCATCTGCACGCTGACGGCGCTTGTCATCCTGTGCAGCGGCACGCCGGTGACCTACGGCGTGGCAGCGGGCGCGGAGCTGACGATTTCCGGCTTCACGACGACATACGGCAGCTGGTCGTCGATTTTCACGGCGGTGGCGCTGTGCTGCTTCGCGTTCTCGACGATTATCGGCTGGGGGCTGTACGGCTCGCGCTTTGTGCAGTTTCTGTTTAGGAGCAACAAGGTCGTCCGCCCTTTCTTCGTGATTTACTCGTTCGTGTCGATTCTCGGCGCAACGCTCGATTTGGGGCTGCTCTGGGACATTGCGGACACGTTCAACGGGCTGATGAGCATCCCGAACCTGATTGCGCTGCTGCTGCTGTCGGGGATGGTCGTGAAGCTCACGAAAGAGCATTTTCCGGGGAAAGGTGCAGTTCGGAAAACAGGCGAATAATGCAAAACGGTGCTTCCCGCGTATGATGGGAAGCACCGTTTTTTCTCTGCGTTCGCATAAAGGAAGGGAGGAGAGACTCCTTCCGGAATCTCCCCTCCCACAGTGCATCGCATTACTCAACCGTCAGGTTCGCCGTCATGCCGCCCACGGTAATCACATGCTCGCCGGCATCAAGGGTCAGCGGGATGGTCACAACGCGGAAGCTGCCAGCAGACACAGCGATCATCTTCGTCGCGGCCAGTTCGCCATCCACCAGCACTTCGACATTGATATAGCCGTCAGCGCCGTTGTTTTCAGCGATGAAGTTGATTTCAAAGGTCTCGCCCGCCTTGGCCAGGTTGAGAACCTTTGTCGCCATTCTGGTGCCGGAAGACGTCTCTTCGCTGACTTCGCGGATGCCCTGCGGCATAATCAGCGTGTTGCAGGTAATGTCAGCAGGCTGATCGTAGCGCATACCGAAGTGCGCAGGATACATCACGTCGCCGAGATTCGTGGGCAGGTCAGCAGTCGGGTTATTGCGAACCACGGCTGCCATGTACAGGCGAGTCTTGGTATCCACGCCAGTGTCAAACTGCAGCTCGCCCCAATCCAGTTCAGCATCTTCGCTCGTCCATGCCATCTCGAACACGGTCTTGCCGCTGGGTGCCTTCACACCGTAGAGCATATCCGCCAGCACGGACGGCAGCGTCTTGTGATAGAAATTGCCCATGGAAGAACCGTGGTCGGGTGTGCAGTCATAGGTCAGGAACAGCACCGCCGCGCTGCTGTTCACCGCATAGGCATCAGGCTCGTTGGAAACGCCGCCGTCGTAGCAGAGGACAACGGGCTTTTCGGCATCCGCAGCATCCTCAAACAGCAGCTCCGTCGCGTCGTCCATCGCGGTCACATGGGCAATAATCACGTCTGCGTCTTCCATGTTGTCCACCACCGTCGCATACGCGGCAATGGCTTCCTTATCCATGGCAACCGTGTCCTTGCTTGTCCCCGCAACATACACCTTCTGCTCCGCCTTCAGCGGCAGAATGTTATCATTCTTCAGCAGGACGGTGGATTCGGTCTGGAGCTGGATTTCCATGGCGTTCATTTCGGCAGTGCGCGCACGATAAACGTCTTCAATCGTCGTCATGTCGAACGCCTGCGCCTTGTATTCGTCAGAGGCGCACAGTTCCAGCGCGTCTTCAAGGTTGCCGTAGGGATCTTCAAACAGACCCAGTTCAAACTTGTTGCGCAGCACACGCTTGGCGTGCTTATCAATCGTTTCCTGCGTCAGGTTGCCCAGTTCCAGCTGTTCCTTCACAGCGTTGGGCCACATGGGCTGCATCATGCCGGGATAACGGGCGATAACCGCGTCGTAGTCCACAGGCACATCGTCTTCCACCATGAAGAAGCAGCCAACCTGATCAACGTCCGCGTTGAAGATGGTCGCATACAGTTCGCCGACAGAAGCAGTGCTCAGGTCAAGTCCTTCAGGCGTCGTGCCGGAAGCAGAAGGAACCTGCATCCACATCGGCCAGTCGGTCACGACACAGCCATCATAGCCCAGCTGCTGGCGCAGCACCGCCATGGACTCGGAGTCGTAGCAGACATTGCAGTCATTGAGGAACTTGCCGTTGTTCAGCATGATCCAGCCGGAGCCGTTGTCGATGACAGCGCTCTTCCAGCCAACCAGCCACGAATCCACCAGATTCGCGGGAGACTTCGCATTGAAGTAGTTGGAGCGGCCGCCGCGCGCCACAAAGTGCTTCGTGCAGGCATTCACGCCGTTTTCTTCATACGCCTTTGTTTCGATGCCGACCATCTTGGCGATGTAGTTCACATCGTCGCCGTACCACGAGCCGATTTCCACGCCATAGGAATGGAACGGCACATGGAAGCCGATGGCGCGCTCTTCCTTCGCGTACTGTGCAACAAGGTTGTACAGCAGTTCCGGGTCATGCGCAATGCCAACCGCGTAGTTCGGCATGTTGACCATGCCAGCCCATGTGTTGTAGCTGCGGTCGCAGGACAGCACAACCGGAATGCCCAGACGCGCCGTTTCCGCGATTTCCTGGAACGCGTTGTTTTCATAAATCAGCGTTTCCGGCGTACCATTGACGTTGTGCAGGTACGTCGTCACGTTATCACTGATGATGGAGTGATACATCGGAACGTAGCAGCTGCCATCAGCGGCGGTATACGTAGGTTCGTTAGAATAGAGCCATTCCTCCGTGTAGGGATACATGCTGGTGAACGTACCGCCGGTAGAGGCGTGCCACAGCAGACCGATTTCCTCATCCAGCGTCATCTGGCTGAGCAGATCGTCCACGCGCGCGTCCACAGGCTGCCGCCAGTCTTCGTACACGTCCAGCGTGCCGTTGCCGTTCAAATCCTTGAACTTCAGTCCATCGACCTCGATGATGTTCTTCACATGCGCTTCCAGCGCAACCTGCCCTGTCGCCTCATCCGCCGGAACGATGACTTCGTTCACGGCATAGGGTTTGGTGAAGGTATGAGGATCAACGACTTCCCCGCCTCCACCGTTGTTAAAGTACTGCTGTTCCGCAGCCGCGATCCCGCTGAGCATCATTGCCAGCGTCATCACGAAAGACAGTGCCCTTGAGAACTTTTTCATACCGTTTTCTCCTTCCCATAGTTCCCGCATTGCATTGCCAACCGACGTAAGGCAATCGCCTTATTGATTTCATTATACCGTCGCAGGCAAAAAGAAACAATGGAAAATCCAGTCCTCATTTTTGTAAATTTCAGCACAGACTTCTGCTCCAGTTTCGGCAGGAATATACAAAGCACATCAAAAAAGCACTCAAAAAGCGCCCGGCGCAGGTTTTCCTCGCGTCGGGCGCTTTCTATTGGCTTGGTTTCGCTTATTCCTTCTCCACCGCCATGGCGACGAGCTTCTGGCTCCGCTTCAGGAACGCCGTAATCTCGTCCGCTTCCAGCGGCTGGGCGCTCATGCGCGCCAAATCGTAAATCTGCTGGCAAAGCAGCTGCGTCGTCTCGTTCTCCGGATCGCGTGCCGCCAGTTCCTGAATCGCCTTGTTGCGGCGGTTCAGCACGAGCGTGAAGCGGTCGGGCATGTCGAACGACTGACCATACAGGCGGCTCATTTCCTTCATGCGGCGAATCTGCTCGTCCTCCGTGACCATCGCAGGCAGCTCCGCGTCGGACAGGCTCTGCAGGTTCACGGGCAGGTCATCCTTGCCCAGCGCCTTGCGGAACATCGCCTGAATCGTCTCCTGATTCAGCTCCTTGCCCTCTTCGGAATCTTCCAGCAGGCCGGACACGTCCGCGTCCACACGCGCGAAAGTCAAGCCTTCCTCGCCGCCGGAATATTCCATGAAGGACTGGAAGTTGCCGTCGATGATGTGATCCATCACCACAACATCAATGCCGCGGTTGGTGTACAGCGCGACGCTCGCCGCCTGACGCTTCGGGTCGTTGGTGTAGTAGACCTTCTTGTCCGCCTTGTCGGCGTTGCCGGTCTTGTACTCTTCCAGCGTCAGATAGCGGCCATCGGTGGTCTTGTAGAGAATCGCCTTCTTGACCTGCTCGTAGAACTTCTGGTCACGCATCGCGCCAAACTTGACGAAGGGCGCAATGTCGTCCCAGTATTTCTGATACGTCTCGCGCTCGGTGTTGAACAGCCCGCAGAGCTTATCCGCCACCTTCTTGGTGATGTGCGCAGACAGCTTCTTGACTGTGCCGTCATTCTGCAGGAAGGAACGGCTGACGTTCAGCGGCAGGTCGGGGCAGTCGATAACGCCCTTCAAAAGTGTCAGGAATTCCGGAATGACTTCCTTCACGTTGTCCGCCACGAACACCTGACCCGCGAACAGCTTCACCTGACCTTCGTACTTGCCGAAATCGTTGCGGAGTTTCGGGAAATACAGGATGCCCTTGAGGTTGAAGGGGTAATCGACGTTCAGATGCACCCAGAACAGCGGATCTTCCCAGCCGAACATCTTGTGATAGAAGTCGATGTACTCCTTGTCCTCGCACTCGCCCGGCTTTTTCAGCCACAGCGGCTTGGTGTCGTTAATCAGGCTCGGCTTGGGTTCATCGACGACCTTGCGCTTCTTGGGCGTGCCGTCCTCGTTGGTTTCGCCGGGGATTTCTTCCTCGCGCTCCACCGGCTTGGCGTTTGCATCCATCAGGTAAATCGGATACGCCATGTAGCCGCAGTAGCGGGTCAGCACTTCGCGGACGCGGTAGAGTTCGAGGAACTCCTTCTCTTCATCGGAGATGTGGAGGATAATCGACGTGCCGTGCGCGGTGCGGTGACCTTCGCTGATGGCGAAGTCCATGCCGTCCTTGGATTCCCAATGCACCGGCTCCGCGCCCTCCTGACAGGACAGCGTTTCGATTTCGACGTTCTCAGACACCATGAACACGCTGTAAAAGCCCAGCCCGAAGTGGCCGATAATGTCGCCTTTCTTTTCGTCGCCCTCGAACTTCTTCATAAACTCGGACGCGCCAGAGAATGCGACCTGATTGATATAGCGCTTCACCTCGTCCTCGGTCATGCCGATGCCGGTGTCGCTGATGGTCAGGGTCTTGTTCTCCTTGTCCACCGTGACCATGACGGACATTTCGCTCTCGTCATCCGGATTCGTCATGCGATACTTCGTGATGGCGTCGCAGCCGTTGCTGACCACCTCGCGCAGGAAAATGTCCTTATCGGAATACAGCCAGCGCTTAATGACCGGCATAATATTTTGGGCGTCAATCGACACAGAGCCCTTTTCCATTTCAATCGCCATACATCATTCCTCCTCGGAAAATAAACGGTAATAATTGTTGCAGTCTTTCTGACCGCTGGATGTATTGTAGCACGATTTCCATCGAAATGCAAGCGAAAATTAGCACTCAACGTAAAAGAGTGCTAACAATTTTCAGATTGTTCACTTTTTTCGCCCTCGAAACCCTCCCCCATGCGCGTGAGACGCCCCCGTTCCCCTTGCAAACCCGCGCGCAATACGGTATAATAGATGAAACAACTTTTATGCCAAAGGAGCTGACGAACCCATGTCCGCGATTCATGAGCATGTCCTGCAAAACGGCATGACGCTTTTGTGCTGGCCGCAGCGCCACCTGCACGGTCTGGAATTCGGGCTGTATTTGAAGGGCGGACCGCTGTACGAAACGGAAGAGACACAGGGCATCAGCAATCTGCTGGAACACCTGTGCTTCCGCGGGCTGGGCGGACTGAACCGCGAAGGATTGCTGCGCGAACTGAACCGCTTCGGCACGAACCTCGATGCCGCGACATATGCCGAGGGGCTGGTGTTCCGCCTGAAGTGTCTGCCGCGCTTCTTTGACGCGGCGCTGGAATACTTCCTGCGCTTTTTCGCGAATGTAGCGTGGACGCCGGAGCAGATTGCCGCCGAGAAGCAAGTCGTCCTGCGCCAATTGGAAGCGGACGGCGATGGCGATCTGTTCGACCGCGCGGCGTGCGATTTCCGCCGGACAGAAAACGGCGCATTCCCCCCGCTGGGCACGCCGGAGAGCCTGATGGCGCTGACCGAAGCGGACATTCAGCTTTGGCAGGAGATGATTTTCCAGCCGCAGAACGCCTGTCTGGTCATGACGGGCAATTTCTCCGACGGCATGGAGCTCGCCGCCATCGAAGCGCTGAGCGAGCTGCGCAACACGACCGCTCAGCCGCCGTTCACGCAGTCGCTGCCCATCGGCTTCTGTATGCGCGACGAGCAGAGCGATTTGCTGGAAGAAGTTGAAAGCGATTTTGCGAGCGTTCAGCTGGCGTTCGACGTGGACAGCGAGCAGGTCTACCCCGTCGCGGCGGAGGTCCTCAGCACCATCACCGCCGGGAACGACGACAGTATGCTCTTTCAGGCTTTGCGCGAGGAGCAGGCGCTCGTTGCGGAAATCGAGTCGCAAATCAGCCGCGTCGGGCAATTCAGCCGCCTTGTCATCCGCTATGACGCGCGGTCGGAATGGCTGAAAGACACGCTGACAAAGGTCTTTGCCTATCTGCACCGGCTGACGATGTACGTCCGCCCCGCGCGATTGAATCAGCTGCGGACGCAGTTTACGACGAACAACGCCATGCTGACCGATGACACCGCCGCGCTGAACGACCGTCTCGGCTGGGCGTGGATGAGCGGCGACACGGCACAGGCGGATTTGGACGCCGCCGCCGCGCAGTACAACGAGCTGACCGCCGAGGAGCTGCTGGACGCGGCGCAGACCGTTTTCCGCCCGGAAAACCTGACGATTGCCGTGCAGTACGACCCGGAGACAGTCGGCGATTTGCGCACGCTGCTGCAAAAGCTGCGCGAAACGCTGTAAGGAGCGACCCATGCCCTCTCAAATTTACGAGATTCTCTCCCTGATGATGCGCTACTGGTTCGCCGCGCTGGGGGTGCTGATTGTCCTGCGCGCGTTCTGGTGGCTCTGGAAGGATCACCGAAGCCGCGAGAAAAAGCGGCGTTCCCTGCCGGATGCGGGCAGCATCGGGGAATTTGTGGTCGAAAGCGACTGCGCCGCACTCCCGCAGGATACGCTGCTGCCTGTCCCGGCGGACGGGACGCTGGGCAGCGTGCGGAGCTGCGACATTGTTGTCCCTGCGCGCGGCGTATCCCCCCGGCATCTGGATGTGATGTTCCGCAACGGATATGGGCTGTATATCATCCCGTGGCGCGGGTGCAGCTGCATTGTCGATGGGGAGACGGTGGCGAACCGGCGGGATGGGATGGCGCATCCGCTGCAGCATAACAGCATTTTGGAGGTCGGACAGGCGAGATTGCGCTTGCGCGTGTTTGCGGGACTGGATGTGGAGGATGTGCGCGCCTACGCCGAACGGCGCGAGGATGGGGATGATGAGCAGGAAAATCCCCAATACCCCGATTGATGGGAAACGCGCTCAAGCCGGGCGGCAAAAAAAGGGTCAAGGGGGAATCCCCCTTGCAGGGTCAAGGGACAGCGTCCCTTGTGGGGGTTGGGGCAACGCCCCAACTGTTTCACGGGGGAGCAGTTATGCCAAACGCGCTCAACAAAGGGCGCAGGCAGCGAAGCGTCCCTGCCAGTAACTAAAAAGCCTTCCAATACAATTCTACTAACATGGGTGTACATCCGAAGGAGTCCAGAGGGCGATCGGAAAGCCCTCTGGAAGCTACTCTTTTTACCATTACAATAGGAAAGTCAACTCTTGCAGTGCAAAAAGCTCACTAACTTTTCATTGTTGCAGAGGGATTTCGCGCCTGCGGGTGCGACCAAAGGGCATGAAAACAAACGAAGTTTGCGATCGCCCTTTGGAAACCTTCGGGTGCACACTACCATACTTGTATTGGCGTGTTGCTTATTTTTATGATTACAAAACGCTTTCCGCACAATACCTTTCTATGATAATCAGATTTTCGCGCCAGAAGGCGCCTATTTCATTTTTTGCGAGGTGATTTCCTTGGCGCGTGACCGCCAGCGCGGGCGTGAAAAGCTGAAAGACCCCGGCCGCTCTTTGTCGCGGGCGGTTTCGATTTTCTACATCAGCGCATTCTGCCTTCTCTTCCTGCGCGATTGCCAATGGCAGGCGCTCGCACTCGCCGTCGCCGTACCGCTGGCGAGCGCGTTCACGACTGGTTTCCTGTCGCGGCTCTTCCCGGTGGATAAGCTGCTGCTGTCGCTGACCAACTTCCTGTGCGCGCTGGGGCTGCTCGTCCTCTACGACACCAACCCGACGTATGCCTACCACCAGTCCATCTACTATTTCGTCGGGCTGGCGGCGATGGTCGTGTGCATCTACCTCATCCGCGTCGGGCGCAGCTTCCGGCTGCTCGTGTGGCCGATGATGCTGCTCTCGCTCGTGCTGCTCGTCCTCCCGTTGTTCATCGGCAAGGAGACGTACGGCGCGAAAAACTGGTTCTATGTCGGCGGCATCTCCGTTCAGCCCAGCGAAATCGTCAAGCTGACGCTCATCATCGTCATCAGCCGGTTCATGGCGGATCGGCGGCTGATTCCTTGGCTTGGATTCTCTGTGGCATGTCTTGGCGTGCTGATGCTGCAAGCCGACCTCGGCACAGCGCTGCTATACTACGGCGTGGCGCTGATGCTCTATTTCGCTTCGTCCGGGAATCCGGTGCTGATGCTGTGCGGCATCGGCGGCGGCGTCGGCGCGGCGCTGCTGGGCTACCAGAAGTTTGCGCACGTCAAAAAGCGCGTCGCGATTTGGCTCGACCCGTGGAGCGACTACGACAACGCGGGCTATCAGCTCATTCAGAGCCTGATGGCAATCGCCAGCGGCGGCGTGTTAGGCGTCGGCTTAGGACTTGGCAGCCCGACGACGATTCCCGTTTACCACACGGACTTCATCTTCTCCGTCATCTGCGAGCAGTTCGGGATGCTGTTCGGCTCGTGCGTGCTGCTGATGTATGTTGCCATCATCTGGCGCGGCACATCCATCGCAATGGCGGCGCGCACCCGCTTCCACGGGCTGCTGGCCATGGGCTGCACCGCCATGCTTGGCTTGCAGACGTTCATCATCATCGGCGGAGTGATTAAGCTGATTCCGCTGACGGGCGTAACGATGCCGTTCGTGAGCTACGGCGGCACGTCGCTGGTGGCGTGTTTGTGCCTGATCGGCCTGATTCAGGGCGTTTCCAGCGTCAATGAGGATGATTTGGCGCGCGACGCGGACTTAGCGGATTACGGTGGAGGTGCGGCATGAAGCGGCAGCGGTTCAAATTCAAGCTCCTTGCGTTCTTCCTCTTCGCGCTTTTTGCCCTGCTCGGCACATACGGGATGCACTCGATCGCCCTCTACGGCAACCGCTGGTTCACCTACGCGAAGAATCCGCGTGTACGGGCGCAGAAGCAGAACGTCGTGCCGGGCGATATTCTCGACCGCAGCGGCGTGGTGCTGGCGACCTCTTCCGTCAGCGAGGACGGCACCGTCACCCGCGTTTATCAGGCGGATGAAGCTGCCCGCCGCGCCGCTGTGCACCTGCTGGGCGATTCCGACGGGCAGGTTGCCAACGGGGTTGAAAGTTTTCAAACGGCGTACCTCTACGGCTTCCAGACCGGGATTTGGGAGCGGATTCAGGCGCTTGTGACCGGACAGAAGCGCCACGGCGACAACGTAACCTTGACCGTGGACAGTTCCCTCTGCACGTCAATTCTGCAATCCTTCCAGCGGCGCGCGCCCGGTAAGGCCGGCGCGGCGGTCGTGATGAACTACAAGACAGGCGAAGTGCTGGGGATGGTCAGTCTGCCGACGTTCGACCCCATGAGCAGCAGCACCGTGTCCGCCTCCTCCAACGCCTACTGGAACCGCGTCACGCAGAATCCCTACACGCCCGGCAGCACGTTCAAACTTGTGACCGCCGCCGCGCAGCTCCGCGTGAACCCCTCCGCGCAGACGATGCAGGTCAACTGCACCGGCAATTTGACCGTGGACGGGCAGGTCATCCATGACTACGGCTCTGCCAGCCACGGCGCAATTGACCTGAAAACCGCCTTTATGCGCTCCTGCAACAACGCCTTTGCACAGTACGCGCTGTCCATGGGCGACAAGGCGCTGCGCGAAGCGGCGGAATCCTTTGGCTTTAACGACAACTTCCTTTTCCGCGATCTCGTCGTAGAGAACAGCGTCTATCCGACCACGAGCCGCAGCAATTTCAACATTGCCATGAGCGGCTTCGGGCAGTCCGCCATCACCGCCACGCCGATGCACCTGTGCCTGCTCGCCGCCGCCGTCGCGAACAAGGGCGTGATGATGGAACCCGTGCTGATTGACCGCGTCGCCAGCCCGTCCGGCGTGACGCGCTATACCCGCTCCAGCCGCGTCTACCGCGCCGCCATGACGGAGGGGCAAGCCGCGATTCTGGCGGAGTACATGCGCGCGGTCGTCACCAGCGGCACAGGCACACGCGCTGCCGTCAGCGGGATGATTATCTGCGGCAAAACCGGCAGCGCGGAAACATCACTGAACGGACGTGCCATCACGAACGGTCTGTTCATCGGCTTCGCACAGGACGTCCCCTACGCGCTGTGCGTCGTCGTCGAGGATATCGACGATGGTCAAGGCGGCGGCTCAACCGCTGCGCCGATTGCCCGCGATATCTTCGCGTACCTCAAAAACATGCAGTAAAATAGCGTCGGACAGTTTTCATGGCTGTCCGACGCTTTTGATTTACCCATTGCCCGCCCAGAGATGGCTTTGCGGGATGTAGCACACGTTCTCGTTGTCGTTCATGACGATGTAGTAATTGCCCTTGATGCCGATGATGTCCCAGTTGTCCCCGCTGCGCCAGCGCGTGTACGGCGCGGATTTGCTCGGCTCATCCAGCACCTCAAATTCATACGTTGTCTCGTCCGCCACGTTCAGCCGATATTCTTCGCGCACCTCCAGCTGCGGAAACGCGCATTCCACCTTGTCCGCATCCTCGCCGAACGCCAGATACTTGGTCATCATGTAACCCGTCGTCGCGCGCCCGATGCGCACATATGCCCAGTCGCCGCGGATTTCCTCCACATACACGGGCGTTCGGTTGTAGAACTTGCCGAGATTGCGCCCTTCCTTGCTCGCCTTGCCGCGCAGGTACAGTCGATCCGCCGGATTTGGGTTGTTGACGACCGCCCAATTCGTGCGGTCAAGGTGCTGCATGGCTTCTTCATAGGTCGTCGGGAAGTCCGCAAACGGCAGGTCGGTCACGTCGGAATACGGGTGATTGCCGTAGCGGAAGCCCGCGTTTCCGCCTGCCGACTCCGCGTAAGCCTGCAAATCGTAGAGGGCGTGGCGCTTGATGCCGATGCCGCCCGCTCCGTTCCAGACCTCACGCAGCGTCAGATAACCATTTTCGCACGTCATGCAGTACGTTATTTCATCGACGCAGAGGAGGATGGACGCCGCGCCGCCGTGGTAGCGGTCGAAGGAGAACGGCGTGCCAATCACCTTGCGGATGACATAATTCCCCATATTCGTCCTGTACGCCACGCGCAGCACGTCGCCGTCCGTCGCATCCACCGTGTGCATGGCACTCAGTTCCGTCGTGCAGTACAGTTCCACCAGCGTCTCGCCGCCAGTCAGCTCATCCGACACATACGGCAGCAGCGCCTCCGGCAGATTCAGCTGGATTGCGCCGGATATGTCCGCATCCGCCAGCAGCGCTTCCGGAAAGTCCGGTTTCATGGCAATCGGCTGACACTTCCGTCCAGCGCCGTCCATCAAAATCAGCGAACCCTCCTGCATGGTATACGCTTCTTCCGCGCCAGCAACGGGCAGGAGGAGCCAAATCATCAGCAGCGCAAGCAGTTTCTTCATTGGCATTCTCCCCTTACCCGTTGCCCGCCCAGAGCCAGTCCTGCGGGATGTAGCGCACGTTTTCGTCGGTGTCCATGATCATATAGAAGTCGTCAATTACGCCAATCAAATAGCACTCTTCACCCCAATTCCAGAGCGTTTTTGTCGCCGACATGTTCGGCGCATCGAACACATAATAGTCATAGGCCAGTTCATCCGCCACATTCTCCTGATACTTTTCTATCAGCGACAGCTGCGGGAAGGCGCATTCCACCTTGTCCATCTCTTCGCCGAACGCCAGATACTTCGTCATCATCCACCCTGACAGGTCGCGCCCGATGGTAACGTGCGCCCATTCGCCGCGGATTTCGTCCACGTAGACCGGCGTTCGGTTGTAAAACTTGCCCAATGATACCGACTTGCGGTCGGGTTCTGTGCGCAGATGCAGACGATCGGTCGGATTCGGGTTGTTCACAACCGCCCAGTTCGTGCTGTCCACCTGCGCCAGCATTTCCGCATACGTTTCGGGGAAGGCTGCGAAATCCACCGCTTCCACGTTGTAGAAGGGATGTGCGCCGTAAACGTAGCTGTCATTTCGCATCGCAATCACTTCTTCCATATTACCGATAGCGTGTGGCTGAATGTACACAATTTTCCTGCCGGCGGTGTACCACAAAACGAGTTTGCCATTTCGCAGCTTCAAGGCGTATTCCTGTCCTTCGACTTCCATGCTGACTTCGCCTGCCGAGACGTGCACCGTGTCCAGCGAAAAATCCTCCCCGACGACTTTATCAACCATTTGGTAGCCGTCGCCCGTCCACCACGCCACGCGAAGCACATCGCCCTTCGCCGCGTCGCGCAGGTGCATTCCAACCAGCGCCGTCGTGCAGTAAATCTCGACCAGCTCTGCGCCGCCGGTCAGCTCGTCCGCCACATAGGGCAGCAGCGCCTGCGTCAGCCCCATCGGCACGGCGACGAACGTATCCCCCTGTGCAGCGAGCGCTTTGGCGGCTTTCGCGAACCCCTCCCTGACGGCAATCGGCTGATACGTCGTGCCGTCGTCGGACTGGAAGGTCAAGTAGCCATTTTCGACGGTGCAGCGGTACGCATCATCCCAGAAGTCTTTGCCGCCCGAAAATTCCTCTGCCCCGGCGGTCGTCAAAATCAGGAGCAGGGTCATCAGCAGCACACAACATTTCTTCATTCGGCATCCCCCTTTGATTCAGTGTTCTGACAATGAAACGAACGGGCGGCGCGTTTTCTTCCGCAGAATTGGGAATTGCGGCAAAAAATCCCCCTGCGGGTTCAGCAATGGATGGTTCCGTTTTTCGCGCAGGGGCGCATTTGCCTCATATCACCGTTCCTTTCTTCGGGCGAAACAGCCCGTGCATGTCCGTCTGCTCAATTTCCAGCAGCCTGATTTTGCGGTCAAGCCCGCCCGCGTACCCTGTCAGGCTGCCGTTCGCGCCGACGACCCGATGGCACGGAACGATGATGCTGATGGGATTATGCCCGACTGCCCCGCCGACCGCCTGTGCCGACATGCGCACCCCGCCCAGCCGCTTCGCCAGTGCACCGTATGTCGTCATCTGCCCGTATGGGATTTCAAGCAGCAGCTGCCAGACCGTCTGCCGGTAGGACGACCCGACTGGATGCAGCGGCGGCGTGAAGTCGGGTTCGCGTCCGGTGAAATAGACATCCAGCCAGCGCTTCGTGTCCATCAAAATGGGCGTTTCGCGTTCAACGTGTTCTTCGGGCAGCGTTTCCGCGTAATATCGTCCGCCATCGAACCACAGCCCGGTCAGCCCCACCTCATCCGCAGAAAGCAGGACGTTCCCCAAGGGAGAGGATATCGTTTGCGTGTAATGCATGTTTACACCGTCCTTTGGGTTTTCCTCAAAAATCAAGAGACACTCTGACGCAGCAGGCGCAGGTAACTTCCCGGAAGAAACAGCGGCATGACCCTCCTTTTTTCGGAAGGTCATGCCGTTTTCCTTATGCAGCGGCTTTTTCCGCAGCTTTTTTCTTGCCCGTAAATTTCGCCTTGAAGGCTTCGATCCGCTTCCGGCGTTTTTCGCGGCGCTCGATGCGCTCACCCAAATCACGCGCACCCACGCCGTACACCAGATACAGAATCAAGCCGGAAATGACCATGATGAACACCGTCGATGCGCAGCGGCGGCCCGATGCGTTGACGTTGTAGCCGTCGCGCCCTTCCTCGGCGCACATGTTCTGGATAATCATGGCATACGTTTTGCCGTAGCTGGATTGGAACGTCGCCGACATGTCGTATTCGGTGAACAGCGCATTGAAGTTCAGCGCGAACACTGCCAGCACACTCGGCAGGACAATCGGCAGCTTCACCCGCAGGAATGTCACCAGACTGCTCGCGCCAAGGTTGCGCGCCGCATCCTCCAATTCCTCGTCAATAGCGTAGAACGCCGCCTTAATCATGCGCAGGGCGAACGGCAGCTTCACCACCGTGTACGCCATCACAATCAGGAATCGCACGTTCTCGCGCATGTACAAGTTGTTGTTGAAAACATACCACACGCTGTCGGAGTTAAAGTAGGTGCGGTAGGAGTAGCAAATCAGGATGGTCGGCAGCAGCCACGGGAAGAGCAGGCTGTATTCCAGCACAGTGCCGCGCTTCTTGCCCTTGTTTTTGAAGATGTAGTTGACCGCGACGACGACGATAACGCACGCCAGCGCCGCCGCAATCGCGGAGAGGACGAAGCTCAGCCGGATGCCGCCGACGGTATCCGCGTTGGCGAACAGACCGGAAATTGCGCCCGTTCTCGTTTTCAGCTTGCCGCGGTTGGTCAGGAACTCATAGTCCTGCTGACCGAAGAAGTTAATGAGCGTGAACTGATCCATCGAGAGCGTCTTGGAGCGAATCGCCGGGTAGTTCTGGAACGCGAACAGCACAATCATGACCACAGGCGTCATGTAGATGATAAACAGGACGTAGGCGTAGATATGTGCCAGCACGTTCGCAACCGGGTTGGTAATCTTCTGCTTGACCAGCTTCGCCTTCGTTTTGCTGACGGAGAGGTAATGCCCTTTGCGCTCGTAGGAGGACAGAACGGTCAGCAGGATAATGGTGAACATCGCCAGAATGATGGACAGCAGCGCCGCGCGCGCCTGCGGGAACGCTTCGTCCGCCGACGATGAACCCGCCAGACGCACAATTTCCGGGTTGATGGAGTCGTAGCCCAGCAGCGTCGGCGCGCTCATGGCGCACAGACCCGTGATGAACGTCATGACCGTGAGGGAGAAGAGCGTCGGAATCAGCGTCGGGAAAACGACCTTCAGCAGCACCTTGAATGGCTTCGCGCCGAGGTTGCGCGCCGCTTCCACCGTGTTGTAGTCAATCGCTCGGATAGCGTTGCGCAGGAACAGCGCGTGGTTGCTTGTACAGGCGAACGTCATCGTGAACAGAACGGCGTTGAAGCCGGAGAACCAGTTCTTGTCCATGTTGGGGAAAATCCCGGAGAGCCACGTCGTCATAATGCCGTCGCTGTCATAGAGGAAGAGATACCCTGTCACCAGCGCAACGCCGGAGTAAATCAGCGTCGTCATATAGCCGAGGCGGAGGATTTTCGCGCCCTTGATGTCGAAATATTCCGTCAGCAGCACGATGCTGATGCCAACGATATTCACCGTGATGACGAGGCAAACCGCCAGTTTCAGCGAATTCAGGACGTAGCTGGGCATGTTGCCCGCGAAGAAGAAGCGGATGACCGCCAGCGGGTCGATGTTGCCCGCGCTGTCCGTCGTCGTGAAAATCTGCGTGATGGTGTTCAGGCATGGCAGGAGCATGAAGCCGAAAAACAGGTAGACGAAGAACGCAACGCCGAACACTTTGCCAAGCATTCCCAGCGTCAGTTTGGAGGATTTTTGCGTCATATTGCTTCCTCCTGTCATTGCGCGTCGTAGGACATGACGTCCGTAGGCTTCATGGCTACGGTCACTTTTTCGCCCGGCGCGTAGATGTTGATGCCGTCGTTCTTTTCGATTGCCTTCAAAATCTGGCTGCCCACGTCGATGTAATACTTGATGTACAGACCGTAGTACTCGATGTTTTCAACCACGCCGTCAATGAGGATTTCATCGTCGCGCTTGGGCTTGTTGACGTGCAGGCGTTCCAGACGGATGAAGTGATTCTGCCCTGCCGCCAGCTTCATCTGCGCGGCGATCGGCGCTTCGACGCGGTTGATGTCGCCGATGAAGTTGCAGACAAACTCGGTCTTGGAGTGGTTGTAGATCTCGTTCGGCGTGCCAATCTGTTCGATATAGCCCTTGTTGAACACGGCGATGCGATCGGACAGGGTCAGCGCTTCCTCCTGATCGTGGGTGACGTAGATGGTTGTGATGCCGAACTCGCGCTGCATCTTCTTCAGCTCATTGCGCAGCTGAACGCGCAGTTTCGCGTCCAGATTGGACAGCGGCTCGTCCATGCAGATGATGCTTGGTCCGGTGACGAGGGCGCGGGCGATGGCAACGCGCTGCTGCTGACCGCCGGAAAGCTGGCTGACCGCCTTTTTGAGCTGCTCGTCGGACAAATCGACCTTGCGCGCAATTTCCCGCACCTTCTGGTCGATTTCCGGCTTTTTCAGCTTTTTGAGCTTCAAGCCGAACGCGATGTTGTCGTACACCGTCATCGTCGGGAACAGCGCGTAGCTCTGGAATACAATGCCGATGTTGCGCTTTTCAATCGGCACATGGGTAATATCCTGCTCGTTCACCGACACCGTGCCGGAGACAGGCTCAATAAAGCCGGTGATGGTGCGCAGGGTGGTCGTTTTGCCGCAGCCAGACGGGCCGAGGAAGGTGAAGAACTCCCCTTCCTTCACGTTCACGTTGATATTGTGCAGCGCCTCAAAATCGCCGAATTTGACCACAATGTCCTTGAGTTCAATCATGGGCGACAGCTCCTTACTTTATGATTCGCAGGATTTTGCACAGGCAAATCATGCTATAAAAAGATGGCGAGCCCGCGTAGGACTCGCCATCCGGGGTTCAAATCCGCTTCTTTGCCGGATGAGAATTTGGGGGAATTACTGCGCCGCCTGCGTCATCACAGCCCAGTTGACATTGTCCCAATCGGGTTCCGCGGGCGCCTGACTTGCGTCTGCCCAGTAGAAGCCGAGGTTGGTCATGATGTTCGTCCATTCCTTGCTGTGCGCCGCGACATATTCCGCATAGGTCATGTCGGTGCCTTCCACCTTCTCCAGCGCGCAATTCTTCAGCTGATAAATGGCGGGGATTTCGTCGCCGTAGACGTTCTTCACAGCCACTTCGTTGCAGGGGAAGGAGTCGAATTCGTCAGACCATTCCGTCTGCGTTTCCGCAGAGCCGAACCATTCCGCGAACGCCTTGACAGCTTCCGTCTGTTCGGGCGTACGGTCAGCACGGTCAAGGATGCCGATGTATTCCGCGATGTAGTAGGTGCCGTCGTCAATGTCCACAACGCCCCAGTTTTCGGGGGTGGTCGTGCCGGTCAGCGGGGCAGAAGAGCTGTCCGCCGCGGAGTCAATCTTGCCATACAGGGAGGAAGAGTAGAACGTGGACACCTGCACGTCGCCGCGGTTCAGCGGGTCAAAGCCGTAGCTGTCGCCGGTGTAGGAGCCGTTCGCGCAGTACTTCCACAGCATCTTCCAGCCATCCACGGAAATGCCGCCAGCGGGGCTGGTCGGGTCGGTGAAAGCGTACAGCATGGCGCTGTTGATGTTGCTGTTGGTCGTACCGCCAACCTTGCCCTGACGATACCAGTGATAGCCGCAGTCGACAATATCAGACCAATGCTGGAAGTGGAGCGCTTCGCCATTCGTGCCCTTGTCGTCATTGCGGTAGAGCATCAGCACGTTCTGCACGACGAGGCCATACGCCTTGCCGGGGTAAACGTACTTGCCGACTTCGTCCGCCCAAGACGGCGTCCAGTCCATCACCTTCAGGTTCTCATAGGTGCCGTTAACCAGCTGAGACCAGCGGGTTTCGTTCAAACCAAAGATGATGTCGCCGTCCTTGCTTTCGTTTGCCTTCTGGATAGCGGCGTTGTCGCCGGAGATGACGGAGTTATCGTCGATGGAGATGCTGAAGCCCGCTTCCTTGGCGGCATTGAGCAGCCAGTTCACGCGCTCGGTGGAGTTAGAGTTGGAGTAGATGCGGATGGTATAGCCGGAATAATCCTTCGTTTCCGCCATCGCGCTGCCCGCCAGCGTCAGCACCATCGCCAGTGCCAGCAGCATAGATACGAGTTTCTTCATTATAGGAACGCCTCCTCTTTCGAGATGCTGTTCTGCATCTCTGATTGTTTTTATCATACCACATTCAGCTTGTCTTGTAAAGTCCTAATATGTTATTTTCATCACCATCTGGTCGCATTTTTTCCGTTTTCGCCCATGTTTCCGGACGTGAGCGGTAGTTTTATCACGGCATGTTTTCACGAATTGGAAAATTTGCGCACAAAAAAACAGCATGGGCGTTTATTTCCCATGCTGCAAAGAGCCCTGATTACCCAACCACACCCGGCACTTCATAGCGGATGCGCATCTTCGGCGCTTCCTGCAAGGTTGCATAGTAGTTTGTCATCCAATCCGCGTGACCATCCTCGACATTCACGCCATCCGCGGGCGGCGCGAAGAGATTCAGCGTCAAATCCGCGGGAGTATCCAGCGGAGCGTCAAAGAACGCGCTCATCAGGTCAATCGTCTTGACGTGCGGCGCTTTGTAGAACCACTTGCCGTGCAATTCCACCATCAGCCCGATTTCCTGCTCCACGGTCATCTCGCAGAATTCCGGATTGCCCTCGAAGTGCAGCGGAATCGCCAGCCCGTCGGCATCCTCCGCGCCGCCCCAGCGCAGTTCCGCCGGGAAGGTTGCTTCCCCCATCTCCGTCATGCTCGGCTGGAAGTACGGGTCTTTGAGCAGCTCGCGGTACTGCGCCAGCATCGGCTGTTCAATGCCGACTGCCGGGTTGTTCGGGTCTTCGATTTCCAGCCCCAAACGCCCGCGGTCGCGGAACTGATAGAGGCTGATAGCCTTGAACCAGTCGGCTTTATGGTCGCGGAAAGTTTCGGCAAAGCGGATGACGCTCTCGCCCTGATGGCGCGGACCCGTCACGTCGCCGTCGGTGTTGAACTCCGCCGTCACCAGCGGCTTACACCCAAACTGCGACGATGCGCGCTCGTAGGTGCGGCGGAACATGTCGTAGTACATGCCGACGGAATCCGCCTTATACTGTCCGCCGCCGACTTCCGCCACGTCATACGGCCAGCCGTAATGGAGCGCGAGGTAGCAGTCCGCCGACCAGACGTCCGCCGCGCGGTACGCCACCGCAAACTCGTCCTCCTTCTCCAGCTTGCCGTCCGCCTGTGCGAAGCCCGCGCAGAACACCGTGCGGACGTTCGGGGCTTCCTGATGGATGATATCGGAGAAACGCGCGAAGAACTTGCCGACCTGCTCGTAGGTGAAGCGCTTATTATGCGTGAACCACGTTCCGGCGCACTCATGGTTGATGCGGATTGTCATGCGCCCATAGGGGCGGAGCATCCGGGCGACCTCGCGCAGTTCGTCGTCAGAGAGGGAGCAGTCGAGCGTCAGCGTGAGGGCGACATCCTGCCCGTGGCGGCGAATATCCCGCATCTGTTCCCACGCCTGACCGTCGGCATTGAAGGGGAAATAATCATCATAAGGATAGTCCCACTGGAAGGTGATGTTCATGTCCTTGCACGCCTTGGAAATGCGCTGCGGCCACTGCTTATCGTGCGGGTAGTAGGTATACATGATGCCTATGGCGCGGTGCGGACGTCCGAGCTTATGCAGGATGTAGTCCTGATTGACGTACTCCGCGCGTTCGCTGCCGTCGCCGAGGTCAAGGGCGCACTGGGCTGCACCCAGATGGAGCTTCTGCATGGCGATGTTCCTCTCTTCTCGTCGTGTTGTTTATTTTCGTCGAAGCTTGCACGGTCATCAAGGGATCATTTTGATTCCCTTGAATCTACTTCACTGGTTAGGATTCTCACGCTACTGCCAAACTGAACTTCTTTTCTGGAAATATACCATGTTTTTCCATTGTCAGAGCTGCCTTGATAGAAGAGAAATACGCGTCCATCATCATCACGGAAAGCATAAGGATGTCCGGATTCACTGCTGTTCCATGTGCCCGGCGCGCCGCATGGGATTAGCGGCTCATTCGATACGCGGCGGAAGAAGATGCCATCCTCTGATACTGCACAGCCGATTTGCTGTGGCGTGCAATTATAGGAGCCGCCGTAGAACAGGTATATTTTCCCGTCCTCTACGACCGTTGCGGGTGCTTCGACGCAATCGCCCTCCCATGCAAGTTCTGGCATAAGCAGACTCTGTTCTGCCAGCGGATGCCACGCATTCCGCCCAAAGTCAGAATCGATTTTTGCCCATGCGCCGCCAATTTTCTGGATGCGCATAGCATGGTCGCGCGTTGCAAAATACAGGTGTATTTTTCCGCCGAACACGCACACATCGGCATCAATAGCGCGCCCACAGCACCAGGTTGCCGCCGGATGAAACACAGGGTTCTCTGGATTCTTCGTGAAGTGAATTCCATCCTGCGACCACGCATGGCAGATTGCATCCTTCTCCCAATTGCCATAGGTCTGATAGAACAAATGAATTTTGTCATTCAGCACAATGGCTCCTGGTGCGGCAATGCCGTTCGTCTCGCACAGCGCATCCTGCTCTATTTCGCCGCAGGGTGTCCAATGCTCCATATCGGCAGATTCCGCAATGCCGATGCCGAACCTTCCATCCTCATGCCTCAGGGAATAATAGAGCCAGTAACGGCTGCGATAGCGGACAACAGCCGGATCCTTGGCGAAACAAAGGCAATCTGTATTGGTAAACAGCATGACAAATTCTCCTGATCATTGTCGGATTCACAAGAAAGTTTCACGCAGAACTGCCTTAGATTTCCCTCGTCGCGGTCAGCAGCCATTCCGCCTCGTCCCCCGCCAGATACGGCAGAATCGTCTCCCGCACTTTGGCATGATAGGCATTCAGCAGCTTCTTATCATCCTCATTCAAATACCGTGCATCCACCGCGTCCAGATCGAACGGCACCATCGTCAGGTAGTCGAAATGCAGGAAACGACCATACGCATTCGTTTCGCCCTCGCAGACGACGGTCAGGTTCTCGTGGCGGATGCCGAACTTGCCCTCCAGATAGAAGCCGGGTTCGTCGCTCGTCACCATGCCGGGTTCCAGCGGGATGGGTGCGCCGCGCCAGTGGATGCGCTGCGGGCCTTCGTGGACGCTCAGCACATAGCCCACGCCGTGACCCGTGCCGTGGTTGTAGTCCATGTTCTCCTGCCAGAGGGGTTCGCGGGCGAGGTAGTCCAGATTCGCGCCCGTGCAGCCGTACTTCCAGCGTGCGTTGCCCAGATGCAGGTGTCCTTTCAGCACGAGGGTGAAGAACTTCTTCTCTTCGTCCGTCGTCTCCCCCATGGCAAAGGTACGGGTGATGTCGGTCGTGCCCTGCAGGTAGTGCCCGCCGGTGTCCGCCAGCAGCAGGGAGCGCGGCTCAACGGGGATGTTGGATTCCTTCGTGGGCGAATAGTGGACGATGGCGCCGTGCGCACCGTAGGCGATAATCGGCGCGAAGGACGGGCCGATGTAATCCGGGCGTTCGCGGCGGAACTCTTCCAGTTTTTCCGCGACGCTCAATTCGTCCATCGGGATTTTGCCGACATTGTGCTTCAGCCAGTACATCAGGCGCGTCACCGCCACGCCGTCCTGCACATGCGCCTTGCGGAAGCCCTCCACCTCGGTGGCATTCTTGACCGCCTTGGGCAGCTCGGTGGGGTCAACGTGGTCAATCACGCGCACCGACGCAGGCACGCACGCCCGAATCAGGCTGTTGACGACGTTCAGGTTCATCATCACCGTGGAATCTTCCGGCAGTTTCTTCGTATATTCATAGACGCAGGCGTAGGGGCGGATGGTCACGCCGTCCTCCTTGAGATGCGCCTGAATCTCCGTGCTGAGGATGGCGGGGTTGACGAACAGCACCGTATCGGTCATCGTCACGGCAGCAAAGGACAGCATGACGGGCGTGCAGTCCACATCGTTGCCGCGCAGGTTCATCAGCCAGCACACGTCCATCAGCGAAGACAGGACAAGCGTATCCGCGCCAAGGCTTTCCATTTCGCGGCGCACCTGATGCAGCTTCTCCTGACGGCTGCGTCCCGTCAGCGATACGGGCAGCTCCCACGCGGGTTCTGCCGACAGTGCCGGGCGCTCCGCCCAGATTTCATCCAGCAAATCAACATCAGAAACAATTTTGCCCTGCTTCTTTTCCGCAATGCGCTGATAGCCCTCGTACTGCCGTGCCGTGACGACTCTGCCGTCAAAACCCAGCGTCTGCCCGGCTTCAAGCGTCTTTTCGAGGTACTCCGGAATCGTCGGGACGCCCGGCTCGCCCATCTTGCACAGCTCGATGCCGCTGCCTTCCAGCTGCTGCCCCGCCTGCAGGAAATAGCGGCCATCCGTCCACAGACCCGCCCAATCCACCGTCACCACCAGCGTACCTGCGCTGCCCGTGAAGCCGGAAACATAGTGCCGCCCGCGGAAGTGCGCGCCGACGTACTCCGACGCGTGGAAATCATCCGTGGGGATGATATAGAGGTCGATGCCGTGCGCCTGCATGGCGCGGCGAAGCTCCAATAACTGCTGTCGCATAAAATTCCTCTTCCTTTCCTGATTCCGCCCGTTCACGAGTGGAATCGACTGTATCCAGCGAAATTATAGCACGAATGGACGATTTTCGCAAGGGAATTGACAGGGAGAACGTTTTCGGTGTAGAATAGACAGGTGCAAAACTTGAATGTCAGATAAGGTAAAGGAGGGATTTTGATGACGCCAGACACCTTGGAAGGCAGTATCCACCGCCTGACGCAGAATATTCTCGCGGATTATACCGCCGGCCGCCCCATTGACCGCATTGAACCGTTCAACCAGCCCGACCGCGACGTGATTATCGCCCTGATTGGCAAGCTGCGGCGCATCGTCTTTCCGGGCTATTTCCGCGACCCCGCCTACCATGTGTACAGCGCGGCGCACTCCCTGTCCGCCCTCATCGAGGACACGGCGTACCTGCTGCAAAAGCAGATTGCGATTGCCCTGCGCTGCGGCAGCAGTGTGACGCAGGAGGCCGCCGCCGACATTGACCGGCAGGCGCAGGAGATGACCGTCCGCTTTCTGGAGAAGATTCCCGACGTGCGCGCACTGCTGGCGACCGACCTGCAGGCGTTCTACGACGGCGACCCGGCAGCGACAAGTCTGGATGAAATCATCATTGCCTATCCGGGGCTGCTCGCCATCACGGTCAACCGCTTGGCGCACGAGCTGTTTCTGCTCAAAGTGCCGCTGATTCCGCGCATCATGACCGAGTACGCGCACGGCCGCACGGGGATTGACATTCATCCCGGCGCAACCATCGGCAAGTACTTCTTCATCGACCACGGCACGGGCATCGTCGTCGGCGAAACGACCATCATCGGCGATTCGGTGAAGCTGTATCAGGGCGTGACGCTGGGCGCACTCTCGACCCGCGGCGGACAGAGCCTGCGCGGCCACCGCCGTCACCCGACCATCGGCGACCGCGTGACGATTTACTCCGGCGCGTCGGTCTTGGGCGGCGACACCGTCATCGGGCATGACGCGGTCATCGGCGGCAACGCGTTCATCACGCACTCGATTGCCCCCGGAATGCGCGTGTCAGTGAAAAATCAGGAACTCGAAATGCGGATGATGAAGGACGTGAACTGGTGATGGTGGTCGGCATTCGCTTTGCTGCTGATGCGCCTGATACGCCGCCGAGCAGCTGCGAGGACTTCTGCGCCCGCGGGTTTACAATGGCGTTTTATGCGTATGACGGGGACGGGTATGCACTGCTGGCACAGAGCAAAGAGCAGGCGGAGGCGGTTATCAAGACGCTTCGGAAAGCGGTGGAAATCCGCAGTGTGGAAGCTGTTGAGTGCGAGACGCTGGCGCGGTGGGCATTTTGACTTTACGGCGCGATAGCAAAAGCGGGATGCCCCATGCGAGCATCCCTTTTCCCATATCAAAAAACGGGGGCGCATCCGCTGCGTCCCCCCTATTTTTCTTACGCCCCGAAGTACCGCTTCAGCAGACCCGCGAACGCCTTACCATGGCGGGCTTCGTCGCGCGCCATCTCGTGCACGGTGTCGTGAATCGCGTCGAGGTTCAGCGCCTTTGCCAGCTTCGCCAGCTCGGTCTTGCCCATCGTCGCGCCGTTTTCAGCTTCCACGCGCATTTGCAGGTTCTTCTTCGTGCTGTCCGTCACCACTTCGCCCAGCATCTCAGCGAACTTCGCGGCATGTTCCGCTTCCTCAAAGGCAGCCTTCTCCCAGTACAGGCCGATTTCCGGGTAGCCCTCGCGGTGCGCCACGCGCGCCATCGCCAGATACATGCCGACCTCGGTGCATTCGCCCTGGAAGTTCTCGCGCAAACCCTGAATGATTTCCTCCGGCGCGCCCTTCGCAACGCCCACGACGTGCTCCGCCGCCCATGCCATTTCGGCTTCCTGCTTGATGAACTTGCTCGCCGGCGCCTTGCAAACCGGGCACTGCTCCGGCGCCTTCTCGCCTTCGTAAACATAACCGCACACGCTGCAAACCCACTTCATATTGTTGTTCCTCCTCAATTTATTCTGGCTTTTCAGCCGATTTTCCATTCATTTTGTCCGGCGTTTCCGCCTGAAAACAGTATACCCCGCTTTGAGGCAAAGTGAAACACCAAAATCAAATTTTTCTGCAACTTTTTTCGCTCTCCTGTGTTTTCGCTATATTCTTTGAGAAAACACAAAATTCTCACGCGTAAAAAAAGGATTTTGCCACTTGGGGGGCGAATGAATAGAAAGAGTTTTTCTCGTGAAGGATAGAAGCAATCAAAGCGGATTCTGCTGAACCGCGCGTTCTGTCCCTTGCGAATTTCTCCGCTTGAAGGAATCCGGCACCAAAAGCCGCCGGGTACATACAACATTACGGGGAACGCTTCAGGATTTTTCGGCATTGGGGAGGAAAGATTCATGCAGGATTTGGTGGTCGTTGTCAATCTGAACGGCAGCGCGTGCCGGATGATGGCGCAGAAGCTCCGCGCGGAGCATTTTTACTGCCGGATTGTGTCGTCCGCCTGTGCTGCGGAAGATATCCAGCGCATGGGCGCGCGCGGCATTGTGCTGGCGGCAGGCGTCAGCGGCGAGGCGGCGGACGTGCCGTTCCTGATGGATTATCTGCAAACCGGGCTGCCAATGCTCTGCGTGGGCGATTCGGCGCTGTCGCTATGCCAGACGCTTGGCGGCGCATTGAGCGAACCCGTGCCGCAGGACGGCGCAATGCAGATTCATCTGGACGCATCTGATGCCCTGCTGGACGGCATGGAGGACACCGACCGCTATCAGCCGACCGCGCGGTTTATGTCGCTGGACGGCGCGCAGGCGACGCCGATTGCCACAACAGACGGCGGGATGCTCGGCTTCCACGCCAGCCGCCGCGACGTGTGGGGCTTCTCCTTCCAACTGGAGCGGAACGACCCCTTTTCGAGTCATCTGCTCGTCAGCTTCTGCCAGAACATCTGCGGCTGCACGGCGTGGTGGACGAATCAGGCGCTGATTGACCGCGCCCGCGAGGAAATCGACCGCGCGGCGAATGGCGGCAGCGCGCTGTGCAGCTTGTCCGGCGGCATTGACAGCGGCGTATGCGCCGTGCTGGGCAACCTCGCCATCGGACACAAGCTCCACTGCATTTTCATCGACACTGGATTGCTGCGCAAGAATGAGTCTGAGCAGGTGATGGCGTATTATCACGACAATCTGGGGCTGAATCTGCGGCGAATCGACGCACGCGAGGAGTTTCTGACCGCGCTTGCCGGTGTCAGCGACCCGGCGGAAAAGGAGCGCATCGTCACCGAACGGCTGATGTCCATCCTGAGCCGCGAGGCCGCCGCAATTGACGACATCCGCCTTGTCATTCAAGGCACGAACGTCACCGACACGCTCTATCGCCCGCACACGGGCAGCACCATCGACGGTCTGCCGATTATCGAGCCTGTTCGCGAGCTGTTCAAGGACGAAATCCGGCAGGTCGGGCAGGAACTGGGGATGCCCGCCGTGCTGGTCAATCGGCAGCCCTTCCCCGGCAGCGGCTTAGCGTCGCGCATTATGGCAGATGTGACCGCCGAGCGCCTTGACATTCTGCGCGAGGCGGACGACATTTTCCGTCACGACGTTGAGGACAGCAACCAGAACAAGCGCCTGTGGCAGTATTTCGCGGCACTGGCGCTCTCGCCCTTCCCCGACGGCGGCTATGTCGTGACGCTGCGGGCAGTTCAGACGGCGGAGGGCGCAGCTGGAAACACGGCGCGCTTCACGGCGGATTTGCTGGAGCGCGTGACGGCGCACATCCTCGCGCAATGCCCGAAAGTCCAGCGCGTTTTCTACGACCTCACGCCCAGCAAATCCTACAAGCGGGCGAATCTGTGATTCCCATGCGGTCTGTTTCGGCAGACCGCTTTTCGTTTGCCGTCAAATTTCCATCCCGCGGATTTCCTTCACCTCAAACCACTTCTCGACTTCCCGCTCAATGCGTTTTTTCGTCCGCACGCCGATATTTTCAAACGGCATCAGTTCCACCTTGCCTTCCTTCTCCCGCCAACGCGCCACAATTCGCCCGTCCGCCAGCACCGTCGGATGCACGATGCCCGTCAGGTTAAACACGCCGCGCAAGTGCTCCGGCGGCAGAATCGGGTTATCCTCCTTGCGGTAGCCCAACAGCATCGGGTCAAAGCCGGACAGCAGGCGGACGTGTGGCATCTCCCCCTCCGGCGCGTCACCGATGGCGTAGTACATCCGCCCATCCACGCTGATTTCCCGCGCGTCGAGCTGCTTCAGCCACGCTTTCACCCTCGTCTGCGGCACGCGGAAAAAGTACGCCGCATCCCGCAGCGACGCCGGACCGTAGTGCGTGAAGTAACGCCGCGCCAGCGTCAACTCCGCTTCCGCCGCGTCCATCGGTGCAAATGGCGCGCACAGACGGTACGCCTTCTTCTCCTGCACCTGCGCACAAATCACGCCCAAGAGCGACAATTCGCCAATCACGCCGCCCCAACCGTGGAAAACCATCTTCTCCTCGTCCGCCGTCATCCCCGCCGCCTGACATGCCTGCCGCAACCCCTCGCGCGTGTCGTTTCCCAACGCGATTTCCTGCACCATCAGCCGCGCAAACGCCTTCTCGCGCTCCGGAGGCAGCGCGCAGCCGCACTTCGTCATCCACGCATACCACGGCGTATCGCACACGTCCTCCGCTGTCCCCTGTTGATGAACGTACAGCGGCAGATCGCTTTCTGGAATCAGGTGGAGCGTCCCACGCAGCGTCCACGTTTTCAGCAGACCGGAAAAATCGCTGCTGCCCGTCCGGCTTTGCAGGGTGAAGAGCGCATTGCGGAGGATTTGCGCCTGCGCGCCGCATAAATCCGCCGCGATTTCGGCATTCGAGGCGCTCTGCGTCAAGAGGTGCTGCCCGCCGAGACGGCAGCGAATCAGTTCCTTTATGTCGATAGAAATCGCCCCCCATTTGCCATTATACTAATTTGATTCCAAAACATGGCATCGAGCATAGCAGATTTTTCGTTCCGGCAAAGCTGAGTGAAGCGAGGCGTACTGGAGGTACGCGCGAGCGGAACGATGCAAAGCCGGGGCGGAAAAGATGCTGTGCGAATGACATGTTTTAGATGAGAATTAGTATTAGTATACCATATTGCCTGATTTTTCGGAAGGCGAACACGCAAAAAAAGCCCCCGCCGGCGCGAACCGGCGAGGACTCCTTGCAACAGTTTTGTCAGGTGCGTTGGGGATTAACCACGACGCGCTGCATAGCACTCGCTGCAGTAGACAGGGCGATCTTCCCTGGGCTGGAAAGGAACCTTGGTGGGCTTGCCGCATTCAGCGCACACGGCGTCGAACATCTCGCGGGTGCCACCGGCAGCAGGGCGGCTGGCCTTGCGCGCCTGACGGCACGCCTTGCAACGGGTGGGCTCGTTCTGGAAGCCCTTCTCGGCGTAGAATTCTTGTTCACCGGCAGTGAAAACAAATTCATTGCCGCAGTCTTTGCAAACCAGCGTCTTGTCAGTGTACATGGTATTGGAACCCCCTGAATGATTTAGAATAGGCGAACCTTCGGCTGACCTGGTCTTTGACCCCACACTCGCCGTCTGGGAGGTTGCTCAACGCATCGTGCGCCCTCACGCACTCCTCTCGAAATGCTCTCGCATTCCGGACGGGCTTACCTCTAAACCGCACCATGCTCCCCGGCGCTTTGGCCGGATTACGTGGACCGCTTGGCCTGCGACTGGCATCGGCTTGCAACCACAGACCCGAAGGATTCAACCGCGCTCATTATACCTGAGAATTGAAAAAAACGCAAGACATTTTTGCAAAAAACTGATGATTTTTTCCTGTACTGCTCACTCTGCCGGAACACAGCGCACCAGCACGACCTCTGGGCGGTTGAAGATGCGCGGCAGTCGTGTCCGCACAGCCAAGCCGCGGCTGACAATCAGCGTCGTGCCATCCTGAGTGTACGCCCCGCCCGCCAGCTTCGGGAACCACCCCTGATTGGGCGCGTACAGCCCGTTCAGCACCCCCGGAATCCGCACCTGCCCGCCGTGCGCGTGACCCGACACGACGAGGTCGAGCGGGAATTGCGCGTACTTCGCCAGCAGCTCCGGGCGATGCGCCAGCAGGACGGTGAAGTCCGCTGAATCCACGTCTTCGAGCGCCTGCCGCAGCTGCTCTTCCGTGTCCGGTGCGCCGCTGAACACCATCTCATACGGGTCAGGGATGCCGCACAGCGCAATTCGCTGCCCGCGCACTGTCAGGACGCCTGACGACATCCGCAGCACTGTCACCCCCGCTTCCTCCGTCTGCTGATAGAGCGCGTCCATCTCGCCCGTCCATGCCTCGTGGTTGCCGGACACATAGTAGCACGGGTACTGCGCGCTCAATTGCCGCATCAGCGACAATGTACGCTCCGTCGGACGATTGGCGGTGTCGTCATCGAACATATCTCCAACCATCAGCACAGCATCCGGCGCACAGGAAGCAACCATCGCCGCCACTTCCTCCGCATTATCAGACGAATGGAAGTCCGTGACAACTGCCAGCCGCACCTCCGCCGTCAGCTTCGGCGACACAACCGTGTATGTCCGCAGAATCAGCCGCTCATCCAGCGCAATTAGCGTCAGAATGACCAGAATCGCCAGCACAAGCAAAATCCACCAATGCTTTTTCCGCATTTTCCCTCCAAACGCAACAGACGCCGGGAATCTCCTCCCAGCGTCTTGCATCAATCAAATATTGTCAAAGAAAGGCGTGCCGTCCTCATTTCGGAGGATGCCATCCTCGAAATGCAGCGGCAGCGGCTTGGCAATCATGTACTTGAGAATCTCGTCCATGCGCACGCTCTCTTGGAACGTGACCAGCGAGAAGCTCACGCCGTGCTTGTGCGCGCGCCCGGTTCGACCGATACGGTGCAGGTAATACTCATTTTCGGCGGGCAGATCAAAATTGATGACTGCTTCCACGTCATCGACGTCGATGCCGCGCGCCGCCACGTCCGTCGCAATCAGAATCGGGAATTTTCCGCGCCGGAAGTCGTTCATGACCACATTGCGCTGGCTCTGCTTCACGTCGCCGTGGATGCACTCCGCCTGATAGCCTTCCTTTTTGAGGCGCTCGGTCAGCCGATCGGTCATAAACTTCGTGTTACAGAAAATCATGACGCGCTGGTAGACATCCGCATCCAGCAGATACAGCAGATGGTCAATCTTCTTGTTCTGTTCGGTCGAAATAACGTACTGCGCAATCTGCGGCCGATCCTGCTTCGTCGCTTCGACAGTAACTTCAATCGGGTCATGCTGATATTTCCACGCAATCGTCAGCACGTCCTGATTCGTCGTCGCGGAGAACAGCACCATCTGCCGCTCGTCCGGCGTCGCCTCGATGATGCGCGTCACGTCCTTGACAAAGCCCATGTTGAGCATCTCGTCCGCCTCGTCCAGCACCATCGTGTGGACGGCATTCAGATGGACGTTGCCGCGGTTCATGTGGTCAAGCAGCCGACCGGGGGTTGCGACGAGAATCTGCGGTTTGCGCTTGAGTGCGGCAAGCTGCTTGGGAATCGGCTGTCCGCCGTAGAGCACAGCAATGCGGCAGCCCTTGATGTACTTGGCCAATTTGGTCAGTTCATCCCCGATTTGCAGCGCCAGTTCGCGGGTTGGCGCAAGCACCACTTCCTGAACTTCCGGTTCATTAAGCTGCACATATTCGAGCATCGGAATGCCGAATGCGCAGGTTTTGCCCGTGCCGGTTGGTGCGATTGCGTTCACGTCCGCGCCAGACATCATCAGCGGAATCGTCTTCACCTGTACGGTCGATGGCGTCGTGAACCCCATGTCTTTGATGGCGCGCAGCACTTCTTTGGACAAATCCATCTCTTCAAACGAGGTGGGAAGCTGGTTCGTTTCGGACAAAATTTGCTCCTTCCCGGCTTCACTCATGGTATTCGTGAATCGCCTTGCTCAGCTGATCTGGGCAGGACGTGTTGCCGCGGCAGGGAATTCCTTCCAATCTCTGGGCAACTTCATCCGCTTTGCAGCCAATGACCATGCGCGCCAAGCCCTGCGTGTTGCCTTTGCAGCCGCCGATAAACTTGCAATGCGTGATGATACCGTTTTGAATCTCCAGTTCAATTTCGGACGAGCAAGTGCCGTGTGTTTTGTAGTGATACATCGTGTTTTCCTCCTGCGAATTGCATTTGATTTTTGCACCCCGCCGCCCTGCGCGGCATAGCCTGATGCAGGGAGGTGGCGCGTGTGGAAGTTTATCTGGCGAGTGCAGCGGGACTGCTCTCATGGTGCGGCAAGTGGCGGAAAATCCCGACACCGTTGGCACATCCGACCCTGCTGGCCGCATGCGGAGCGGATGTCGCGCTGGCTGATTCCGTCAACCGCTTGCTGTACCGTCAAGGGCGAGTCAGCACGCTGCCGCCCGGAGTCGAGGTGCTTCGTCGCTGGCGAAATCAGCTGCTGACGCTCTCCAGCGAGACGAACTGTCTAACACTGTATGATGCACATGATTACCCGCTGGTTACATCGCCCGCTGGAATTCGCCCATGCGACTGCGCGGTCGTCGATTGCCAAGTAATCGTCTGCGGCTGCAAGGACGGCTGTTTGCACATCTTTTCCCTGCCGGATTTGCGGGAAATTGCTACATATCCCGTTCCGGGTTGTCCGATGCGGGTCGCGGCGGATGGCGGAGTGCTCACCTGCCTGTCGCTGCTGAGCCCCGATCCGCCGCAAACGCTGCTTTTCCGCCTATGTCTGACAAGCGGCGATTTTGCGCCCGTCGCGCTGCTGCCCGGCTGGTGCGGCGCAGTAACAATTGCCGCTGACCACACGATTTGGGCCGGCGTGGGCGAGCAGCTGCTGCATTTTCCTCTGGATTCCGTTGTGCCGGATGTACAATTAGGGGAATTCGGGTTGATTCGCTTCCTATCCTGCCAGCAGTCGAAGCTGCTGATTAGCGACCCGTGGGCAGGACGCTGTCTGCTGATGGACACGACCCCGCCTTACGCGCCGCGTCAGCTGTACGCGGGAGAATGCGGAGGCTGCTGCTTTGCATCATGCAGAAAAGGGACGCTCCCCGACTGGAAAGCGTCCCTGAATGAACCTTAGATTACTCGATAACCTTGGCAACGACGCCGGAACCAACCGTGCGGCCACCTTCGCGGATAG
>UMHW01035454.1_pt1 | contig 37458 bp, 46 predicted proteins | sample 1965631 | NCBI WGS metagenome assembly UMHW01 (sample SAMEA4836107, study PRJEB28245) | human gut metagenome | biome: gut microbiome; material: fecal sample | place: Denmark | collected 2008
CTTCATTTGCAGGGCAGCCGCAATGGCCTTGGGGTCCTTCTCCGGCTTGGATAGATTGATGGTTATATCCATATCGCCGTAAGGGGTGGGAGTGATCCACTTAGCGTCTTTGGCCAGTCGGTCCGCACGAATGTAATTGGTGGTCTTGCTAAAGGCATAGTAATCATCTGTGGCTGCCTTGGGGCTCTCTGCGTACAGATCCCAAAATCGGCGGATCACCGCAGAGGGTCGCGGGGTCAGCAGACCCATCAGCTTGGTGTCAAACAGATCCCGGTACACCACAGAGTCCTGGCACAGCCCGTTTGCGCAAGCATAGTTTAGTAGAGAGTCTAAAATTTCCGTCAGTGCCGGTTGGCCGGTGACGGTGCGTTCCTCGTATGCGTCCAGCTCCAGCGCCGCCAGCAACGCATTGACAGCCCAGGTGCGATCTGCCTCTTCAATCAGACCGGTGCGTACGCCGTAATCTGCCAGCGCTGTGATTCCCTCAAATACATCCATGATTCTACCTTCGCTTTCTGCCCTAACAGCGGGATTTTTTGGAGCCTTTATTTTATCACATTTTGCCCTGCGTGGCAACCGATTTGCGCAAAAAGGACGGAATTCCCTTTGACAGCTCGCTTTCTATGCGCACCCAAACAGGCGTCTCTGCATAGTATGCAGAGAAAAGGAGAGATGGTATGTTTAGTTATATAAAAAAATTGCAATACCCCATCAATATTAAGAATCCGGATCCCCGCGCTGCGTCCATTATCATCAGTCAGTACGGCGGACTGTATTGCACTTAGATATAGAGTCAAAATATGGACAGTAAATGACGGTGTTAAGCCAAAAATTACACTTATTTTTCAATTCGTGGTGGAAAATGCGGCTAAAAACCCATCAAATATAGTAGAATATCTCCAGTGTGTTGTCCGGTTTTTTGAATGTGATGTGATCTACAATGGAGCGCAGGGCTTCGTTCTTGACGCTTTCCGCTGTATCCGGAGACTTTATCAAATCCAGCACAAAACTGGCTTGCTGGACGAACTGTGGCGGAATTTCGCCACTCTGTGACTTCTCGACCTTGGCCTGCTCGGCTTTGAGCGCTTCAATCTTGTTTTGAAATGCTCTTTTTTTGCGGCCGTATTCCTCCAGTGTGTCATACCCGGCATCGTAGGCATCACTGGCCCGCTTGATCTTTTCTTCTTCCTTGCGAATGAGCAGCGAGTAGTCTACCACTTCGTTTTGCAGCTGCTCCTTTGGCAGCACATTGAATTCCAGGGTCTCCAGAGATTTTTCTATGGCAGCAATCACCGCAGCGTTGGCCTTTCGTATGGATAGGTAGTGGGACACCTTGCACTTGCCCCGGGCATAGTTGTGGCATTGAACGGCGGGATCCCTGGCGGCAATATAGGTCAGCGTGGCACCGCAGGTGTCGCAGCGTAAAAGGCCTTTCAGCATGAACGCAGCCGGCTGCTCCTTGCGCTGCCATTTTCCATACCGTCTTTTCTGTTCCATGATCTTCTCCTGTACTTGATCGAATGTGTCTTGATCTATGATCGGCTGGTGCTTGCCGTCCACATACATAACCTTGCTGTTATCGCCCTTGTACCGGTCTCTGGAGGCTCTGCCGTCTGTGCTCCAGCGGATTTTACCCGCATACACCGGGTTCATCAGTATGTACTCCACAAAGCGGTTGTCCGGCGGGTTGCCTCGGTAGGTCTTTACGCCCATGGCGTCCAGCTCCATGGCAATCTTGCGGTAGCCTTTGCCGGACAGAAAAGCATTGAAGATGTACCGCACGGTGGGTGCGTCCTCGTTGGGTGTGAACACCTTGTTTTGCAGGTCGTAGCCAAAGGCACCGGCGCTCATGGCTTCGCCACGGCTTGCCTTTTCCGTCATGCCCCGGGTCACTTCCTGGGACAGGCGGGTGCTGTAATACTCGTCCATGAATTCTATAATGCGCTCGATCAGCGGGGCAAAGGGCGAGTCATCTATGGTCTCGGATATGGAGATCACCGACACGCCGATGCGCCGCAGCATGGACTTATATACGATGCTTTCTTCCTGGTTCCGAGCAAATCGGCTGAATTTCCATACAAGAATTGCCTGGAATGGGTGCTCCTTGCTTTTTGCAAAGGCGATCATATCATTGAACGCCTTGCGTTTTTTAACGCTTCGCCCGGAGATACCATCGTCATAGAATACATATTCATCCGGCACGCAGTAGCCGTTTCGGACGGCGTACTCACGAATGAGCTTAAGCTGGCTGTCCGGGCTGTATTCGTCCTGCCGGTCATCACTTACGCGGATATATGCCGCTGCATATTTCATTGTACCACTCCCATAGATTGTACTTAAAAAAGGGCGCAAAAATGCCCTGCTTGATTTATCGGCAGGGATGTGGTACAATATCCAATGTTGGGTGGGTTATGTACTGCATATCCTGCTTATCGGCTCTATCCTGTTGGCGCAGGGTAGGGCTTTTTTTATTTTGTTGTGATTTACTCTAACTTCCCGGCCAACGCCTGGAATTGATGGAGATAGTTGTCTTTGATGTCCTCAAAGATCTTGGTGGCCTCTGCGTCATCGTACAGGTGCGTGGTCAGGTTGCGGGCATTCAGAATCTCCACCCACACCAGGTCGTTGTCCACAAGGCCGTCAGCAAAGGCCTGGCGCATCACCGGTTTGGGGCTGTTCACTTCCGTATAGCCCTGCTCCAGCAGATACTCACGGCAGGTTTTCCACGCCAGCTCGGTGCAGAATTCAAAGCGCTGGATCACACCGTCACGCACGGTGGAATTGGGCAGCTTGTCATAATCGGCAATGGCCTCCACCAGTCGCTGCACCGCGTCTTTGAATTTGTCGCGCTTTTCTTCATATTTGCTCATTAAGGATACACCGTCCTTTTCTATATTCTGAAGTAGCTTGGGGTCTGTGTCCGCTCGGACAAAGACCAGGTCAAAGTCCAGCAGGGTGGGCAGGTCCTCAATGGCCTGGGCAAGCTGCGCCTGCCGTCCTCGGTCGTCTATGCCGTAGATAGCCAGGTCGATGTCGCTGCGCTGCCGGTTGTCACCACGCGCCCTGGAGCCGTAAAGCACCACCTTGGCCGCGCCGTACTGCCGGCCGATTTTTGCAATTTGTTTGTAAAGTTTGTCCATAGGGTTATACCTTGCCGCTTAATTCTTGAAGCACTTGGGGCATGGCTTGTAGCCAAGTCTTTTTGCGTCGTCTTTGGTGAACACACGGAACGATTTGTTTTCTGTAAAATTCTTACAGGAGTATTGATGATAATACTTTTCGTCGTTAGTGCAAACGATGTATCGCTTATAGAATGCCAGTTCAAGCACATTCTGATTGTTACTAGAAAACATGAACTCACGGTCTTTGATTTCCGAATCGTATTTTTCTTTCAAATCGTCATACTGTGTATTGACAGCGTTCAATGATCTTTGAACTGCATTCCTTTCCGATCTCAGTTGGCGGCACTCTGCATTTTTATATATGGCAAAGCCCGCAGCAATTGCCGCAATGATAAAGGCAACTACGGCCAGGCTGATAACTGCTTTCATTTGCCTGTCCAACTGCTGACGCTGCTTGGCACCCGGAACATTTACTATATTCACTTCCACATCGTCTACATTGTATGGATCGGCAGCTTTTTGATTGTGGGAAATAGAGCTGTTTTTGGATGATTGATATGATTTTTCGGACTCTTCAGTAAATCTGAAAGCATAATCTAAAACTGAGCTTAAGTAGTCCTTTATTTCTATTTTGAGTTCCACTGCATCATCAAAACCCAATAGCGCTACTGGCGGATTTGATGTGATAGGAATGTAGTGGCCATTAACGATATCTTGCGATATGATATTGAAAAGTAGTGAGATAGCTTTTGCTTCTAAATTTTCGTCTGAAGAGTTTTCCAGATTGGATCGGAGATATTTGAACCGATTTTCCAGTATTGCTTCTATGTACTCTTTTGAAAAACTATCTTGATAAAGGTAACTCAATGCTGAAATAAGTCTCGGTGTAGTTTCGGCTACTATAATCGGATCATTTTGCACCAAGAAAAACAGCGTTGCAGCAATAGCGGCATCACATTTTGATATATCGTTGGCGTTGATTAAACTGTATCGGTTTTTGTCCTCTTCGTCAATAGAAAAGATAGCGATAGCTGTAACTACTCCGTCCAGCGTGAACGGTTCTTTTGTTTGCATTGTGTGCTTTAATGTGCGAATGAATATGTCCTGGTTATCGTCAGCATAACTCATGTATTGTCTCTCTTTCTTTTTCCACATAATATTTATATCGCCATGCGGCGGTATATACAAATTTTACTGTTTGATTTCCAGTCGATTATGCAATTCCACATTCAAAGTAGAATTCCAACGCCTTATGGATGAACTCTTCCGTCACATTGAAATGCTCGGCCAGCTCGTAAGGCTCCAGCCCCTGGCGCAGCTGCGCCTCCAACTCGGCTTTGGGGATCAACTTCTTCACCGCCCACTTATCTGCCCGGCGTTCGTGCTTACTGCGCCGGTCAAGCGGGGCATATAGATTATAGAACGACCCGGTTATGCAGTGCCCGGCTTCGTGGGCCAGGCGGCAGCGGGCCTCTGCGGTGCTTTCCAAGCTCTGCTCGTCAAGTGCTATGTAATAATCATCGCCGATATTGGCAGACGCAGACTTGGCAGCGGGCATACTACCCAGATACACCTCTATGTTGTTTTGCTCGATTTCATCGAACAGGGACTCAGTTGTTGTCATTCTCTCTCTTTCTCTTATCTTTAATAAATTCTACAAATCCTTTAACTTCGTTCCACATCTCATCGGTGACTTCACCGTCACCGCCGAATAGAGCCACTTTGGCGATTTCCTCTTGATCGTCAGGAAATGGTGTGGCGCTTTCTTCCCAGCCCATAAGATATGCCGGTGTGGTATGAAGAACCTTAGCGAGTGGTTCAAGTATTTCAGTAGGGAATTTCTTTATATCATTATTTTCATACCTGTATATGGTAGCGGGCGATACGCCCAGTTTCTCAGCTACAGTTTCAGCGGAAAGGCCAAGCTCTTTTCTGCGTGCCTTTATTCTGTCGTGAATTTCCATTTCATTCACCTCATACATACCTTTCATATACCTTTCACATTCATTATATCAGCATTTTGCAAAAATGCAATAATATTTTTGCAAAAATGCAAAAAAGTGTTGACAACTCGCGTTTATGCGAGTATAATCAAAATCAAGGAGGTGATCACATGGTTAACATTCAGCTACTCGAACAGGAAATGAAGCGTAAGAATGTATCTAACGCTGATATTGCGGCGGCTCTTAATATTGATATAAGCACCTGGAGCCGCAAGAAAGCAAGGCCTATGGGTATCAAGATAGGTGAGGTAGAGCAGATTTCTGCATTGTTAAAGCTTTCAAAAAATAAGGCGAAGTCTATTTTTTTGCCGTCAGACTCGCAAAAATGCGAGTAACTGATAAGAGCCAGCCTTTAGATAAGCAGCAGGCAGCGGGGAAATATTTTTTCATTTCTCTTTCTTTCTTTTTTCTTTTCTTTTTTGATTTCCCGCACGCCCGCCCCACCCAACATCACATTTATCGCAGCGGGCGGTCTGCTGCTGATTTAAGGGCTGGCAAATAAAAAGGACCGACTGCGGGCACAGTCGGTCAAAGGAGTTGATAAGCTTAATATAATGAGCAAACACAATTATCAACACCTATAGTATAGGCGTTGAGAGAGAAAAAGTCAAGGCATACGGACAATCCGGCATTGCGTAACTTTAATTGAGGTGAACGAAATGAAGAAAGAACTGACCACCGTGATCATGGTTATGGTGGATGGCAAGGTTAAGCCCTTGGAGGACTTGACGGAAGAAGAACACAGCCGCATGCTGGCGGCGATGGCGCACCGGCTCACAGAGAGCATGAGCGACTACTACGCCCAGCACCCGGATGAGGTAAAGGAGTTAGCGAAGATATGAGAGAAAAAGAAGGGTTCCGGGACAACCTGGAACGAATTGACGCGGCGTTCCCCGGTCGGGAAATGCTGAATGTCAGCGAGGTGTCTCGCTTTACCGGCTTGGACCGTGGCAAAGTGGGTGCTGACTGGCAGGAACACTTTTGCCGTGTTGGAAGAAGTAAGTACATGAGCAAGGTGACCCTTGCCCGGCTGCTGAGTTAGGAGGACGGTATGACGAAAAGAGAAAAGGCAGGGATAGTCCTGGTGGTCACCGGCTTTCTGCTGGTGCTGTTTGGTTGCTGCCTAGTGGCGGACAATCCGTACTGGTGGGTATCCGTGGCAATCAGCGGCACCGGCTGCGCATTGATCGCCCTGGCGGTGTTCGTGCTGCCCAAGGACGAGGACGAGCTCCGACAGGACAAGCAGCTGGTGGTTGAAGATGATAAGGATAGAGTGGTGCTGCTGGCGCCGCTGACAGATTTTGATGTGGCGTATCTACGCGCCTTAAAACTGGGAAAGGACAATAATAATGAGTGATAAATATATGGATCTGGTGATCGTGACCAACGGCAGTGTGTACCGGGCCCCCGGGTTCAGCAATGCGCAGCCCGGTTACAAAGCGCTGGTGCAAGGCGTCATCCATGATGTGCTGGAGGTGCTGTCTGTGCCCGAGAGCGAGGCATTGCTGACGCTGCCAAGAGTATATGGCTATATTGACACGCTGAAATATGATGACGAAGACAAGAAGGGGTGCAGCGAAAATGTATGACAAGGAGGCGGGCGTGATCGCCTGTGACAGCTGCGACATAACCATTGAGGGTTATGGGTTCTCCATCGGTGCGGGCAACGATGAGCCCAGCGGTAGCTACTGCTGGGAATGTGCTTGCGAGAAGCTGGAGCAGCTGCTGGACGAGAGCAACAAGGAAGCAACCATTGTGCGGCGCAGCGAAAACTGGCTTCGCAGCTGCTACGACCTGGGGGTGATCTGATGACCAGCGCAGAGATGGACAAGTTTGTGCAGGACTACGGCTTTTGCCCTCAAGACTGCGACCCGGATGCGCGGGCAGAGGCCCGCATTGTACTGAATATAGACAAAGGAGAACGATATGGCGACACTGTATGAACTGACCGGCCAGGCAGCCCAGCTGATGGAGCTGCTGGAAGCCGGAGAGATTGATGAACAGACGGTCCAGGACACACTGGACAGCATGATGGTGCCGGAGAAGCTGGAGGACTACGGTATGGTGATCCGGCAGCTGACGGCGGATGTGGAGGACTACAAGCGAGAAAAGGAATTCTTCGCTGAAAAACAGAAGCGGGCGGACAACGCCATTAAGCGGATGAAGAAGACCCTGGCGGCGTACCTGGCTGCCACCCAGCAGGATAAGGTGCAGGCCGGACGGTTCGTGCTGACCAGTACATCGAGCAAGTCGGTGGATGTGTTCAATCTGGCAGCGGTGCCGGCAGAATACATGCAGCCCCAGCCGCCCAAGGTGGACAAGCAGTCTATCCGCAATGCTCTGTTGGCGGGGGAGACGGTAGCCGGTGCGGCGCTGATTGAGACCCCCGGCTGCGTGATCAAGTGAGGTGAATGGAATGGAGAACATGAAGATATATGAGGCTGTGCGCAAGGTTCCGGACAGCGCCAAGAAGAACATTAGCGCAGGCCGCTTAAAGGGCATGACTGATATTAACCCAATGTGGCGTATCAAGGCACTGACGGAGCAGTTTGGCCCTTGTGGTATCGGTTGGAAGGTGGAAGTCAGCCGCACATGGCAAGATCTGGGTGCGGACGGCGTGGTGACTGTGTATGTGCAGCTGCTGCTCTATGTGAAGTACAACGATGCATGGAGCGCCCCTATTCCGGGTATTGGCGGTTCCTCGTTGGTGGCTAAGGAGAGTAAAGGCCTGTACACCTCCGATGAGTGCTATAAGATGGCTTATACGGACGCTCTGTCTGTGTGCTGCAAGATGTTAGGGTTCGGTGCAGATGTGTACTGGGCAGCTGATCGGACAAAGTACCAGCAGGTGCGGCCCCAGGACACGAAGAAAGAACAGGCACGGCAGCAGGCGGCGGAGAAGATCAGCCCGGACCAGGTGGCTATTCTAAAAGAAAATGCAGAGAATGAGCGGGTCAAAAAGGCTTTGGCCTATTACAAGGTGAGCCGCATTGAAGATCTGACCCGGCAACAAGCTGATAAGATCTTCATGAAGTTAGGTCTATGAAAATCGAATTCAAAAAAGCTGACCTGGTTCCCACTATGGCCAAGGTGGGGGCGTTCATAGGCTCTCTGGCAGAGCAAAAGGACTATGTGCTGGAGATTAAGCCAAAGCCGAAACGCCGGAGCCTGGATGCCAACGCCTACATGTGGGCATTGATCGGCAAGCTGCAAGCGGAGTTGGCCAAGAATGACCCGCAGATCACCAAGGACGAGATCTACCAGGGCTATGTGCGGCAGTATGGCAAGTCTGTGGACTACCAACTGCCGGACAGCGCCGTGAATGCCATGACGAAATCATGGGGGAGAAACGGCCTGGGCTGGACAGCGGAGAAAGTGGACGATGGGATCTATCCGCGCACCTCGCTGGTGCGCTTCTACTACGGCACCAGTTGCTACGGAACGAAGCGCATGGCCCGGCTGATAGACGCCGTGGTGCAGGACTGCAAAGCACTGGGCATTGAGACTATGCCGCCGGCGGAGCTGGCGCAGCTGATGTCTGCCTGGGAGGAACGGAAACAGTGAAGAAGAGCATTATTCAGCCGGAAGAGCCCCGGCAGTGCTACCTGTGCGGCTCTGTGCGGGCCTTGGAGCGACACCATGTATTCGGGGCATATAACAGACGAAAAAGCGAGAAATACGGCTTGACGGTGCTCCTGTGCCATAATTGCCACAACGAGCCGCCGACAGGTGCACACCACTGCAAGCAGACGATGGACTATTTACACCGGGTAGGGCAGCAGGCATTTGAGACTGCCTACCCGGACAAGGATTTTATATCTATTTTTGGGAGGAATTATCTATGATTAACAGTGTTGTAATTATGGGTCGACTGACCTATGAACCGGAGCTGAGAGCCACGCCCAGCGGCGTCTCCGTTGTGCGGTTCCAGGTGGCTGTGGACCGCAACTATCAGAAGGCAGGCGAGGATCGCAAGACGGACTTTATCGACTGCACCGCCTGGCGGCAGACGGCAGAATTTGTGTGCAAATACTTCCATAAAGGCTCCATGATCGCCGTGGAAGGTTCTTTGCAGACAGACAACTACACGGACCAGAACGGCGAGAAACGCAAGAGCGTGCAGCTGGTGGCCAGCCAGGTGTCCTTCTGCGGCTCAAAGGCAGAGAGTGGCGCGCAGACTGCAGCACCCGCACCGGACGCAGAGTTTGAGCCGATTGATGATGATGACGACCTGCCGTTTTAAGGAGTAGATATGAGCAATCAGGGCTGGGTGAAAGCCTACCGGCAACTGCTGGATTGGGAGTGGTACACCGATGTACCCACATTCAAGCTGTTCTTGCATTTATTGCTTATCGTCAACAGGGGGCCGCAGCAATGGCGAGGCCAAACGCTGAGCAGCGGCTCCGTGGTAACCTCCATCAGCGCTTTAGCAAGCGGTAGCGGGCTGTCAGATATGCAAGTGAGAACGGCGCTGAAACACTTGCAAAAAACTGGCGAGATTTCCAAGAATGTAACAAACAAAAATACCGTTATTATCCTGCGTAACTACGCCAAATATCAAGGGTCAGCAGACGATAGGCAACAAGCAGATAACAATCAAATAACAAACAAACAACAAACAGATAACAATCAAATAACAAGCGCTTTCTATAAACAAGAATGCAAGAATGAAAGAATAGAGAAGGGGAGAGAGCGCGCGAGCGCGTGCACGCCCGCAAAATTATATGGCGAGTTTAAGAATGTGCGATTAACCGATGAGGAGTTTGCAAAGCTAAAAAAACAATTCCCGCTTGACTGGCAGCGGCTTATCAAGAACTTGTCCTTCCACATTCACAACACCCACAAGACCTATTACGACCACTTCTCTGTTTTGCAGAAGTGGGGCGCAGAGGACAGGAAGAACAGCGGGGCGTTGCAAAGCCCGCCGTCCTACGACCTGGAGCAGATCAAGCGGGACACCATGAACAACACAGACATCAAGTTTTAGGAGGAGCCATGAAATTGAACAAACTGACACCACGGCAGGCGTTGATCTATGACGCACTGATCCCGCCTGGCATGCCGGTGAGGGGCAAAGAGTTAGCGCGGCGGACGCGCATTAGCGAGCGGGACCTGAGATCGGAGCGTAAGGCCATGCAGGAACAGGGCGTGCCCATCGTCACCGGGGACTTTGGGTATATGCTGGTAGATGAGAACAATCCGGAGCCGCTGCTACGGTACGCCAAGCGGTTGAACGCTCACGGCGATGAAGAGCTGGCCACGGCAGCAATGGCCCAGCAGATTTACGAAAGACTGGTGACAACAAGATGATGGTACGATTGACGATACCGGGAGAGCCCCAGGGCAAGGGACGGCACCGGGCTGTGCGCCGGGGTGACCATATTGCTACATATACGCCCAGGAAGACAAAGGACTACGAGGACGAGGTGCGGTTCTGCTACCGGCAGGAATATGGAGATCTGATGGCCTTCGCCGTGGACGAGCCTGTCAGTGCAACAATCATTGCAGCGTTTGGCATTCCCAAGAGCACCAGCAAAAGGCGCAAGGTGGAGATGATGGCCGGCATGGTATTGCCCACCAAAAAGCCGGATACGGACAACATCGCCAAGATCGTGCTGGATGCACTGAACGGCCTGGCATACCCGGACGACAAGCAGGTGGTGGAGTTGCAAGTGATCAAGACCTATGACTTGGATGGCTATGTGGAGGTCGAGCTGCGGAACTGGAGGACACGGACAGATGGCTGAACAATGTGCATTCTATGTGCGCTGTGATCGCTGCCAGTATGGCCGCAACCTGGGCAGCAATGAATACGGCTGCCGCAAACACCTGGCACCGGACGGAAAGACGATACACAGGGGGCAGTACAGCTGCGAGAATGGAAGGGAAAAAGAATGGCAAAAAACAAAATAACGCACGAATGGAATGAAGATGGCACGGCAATCATCTTTACCGGAAGCCAGAGGCAGCCAACGTTGACGGAAATTCACAATTACGCCACTGACGCAATCAGAAAAGGGACCTTGCCGGTTATGGAGGGCTTGTATGTAACAACTTGCAAATTCGGTGGCGACTGGACCCCGCCGGAGTACGCACGCAGTGTAATGTTAGTCGAATTCGGCGAAGACTGCCCAATCTGCGGTAAGCCGTTTGTGCTGGACACGGACTTTTGCCCGGTTTGTCACAAGAAGTGGTATGAAGATTGAAAGGAGAAAAATAATGACTCGCGAAGAAAGAAAACCGACCGGTCTGCTGCACTCAGCAGATGAACTCAAACAGCTCATTGTAGAAAACCCGGATTTGCCGATTTTGGTATTTGCCGGAGACAATGCGAACAACGGTGACTACCCCTATATGAGCTGCAGCTATGTAAGTGCGGAAAAAGGAGAATTTCTTGACTGCGGACAGCAAATTGACGAGTGTAAGTGCTACACAGATAGGGATGACTTTGCAGACGATGTAGCAAATGTTCTGGCTGGAGAAGAACGGTATAGAGATTTGTCGGACGATGAATTTAATGCCCTCGTGGAACAAACAGTCAATGAGTACGATGAGTTTTGGAAACCTTGTATTCTATTGCATGTAGACGAATAAGGAGGACGGACAATGTGTACAGGAATGACAAGTTTTAACCGGCCGGATGACTGGATCAGCGTTAAGGACAGGCTGCCTGACACGGATAGAGACATAATTATGTGTCTGGAAACAAGAGAAGTGTGGTTGCGGTTGGTATAGCCCAGCTTTACGAATTTGGCATGATATGAATGCAACCGCAATTGAGTCGGTCACTCATTGGCGAGAACTGCCCGACCCGCCGAGAATGGAGGTTGAGATTTGAAGATTAACAAAATCAAAATTGATGTTGCATCTGAAACAAATCAAGCAATACGATTTGTTAAATCGAATCCATGCCATATTTGTTCGTGTGAAAGTTTTTGCAATATCAAATACAAAGGAACTTGTCAGATTTGGAAAAATCTAAAAGCTGCGCTAATTGATGTTCAGGAGGTGGAAGAATGAGAGAGATATTATTCAGAGGAAAAGACATCAGAGGTAACTGGCATATTGGGTTGTTGGCACACATCGGCAATGCTTGGTATATCTCAAACAAGATGGAGATTTCCACTGCGTATGAAGTTATTCCAAATACCATCGGTCAGTATACAGAACTGACCGATAAGAACGGCAAAAAGATTTTTGAGGGCGATATTGTAACATACGAAGACGCCGAAGCAGATCGCGATGGATATTACGATAATGTATTTTTGAATCGTGGTGAAGTTAGAATTTCAGCGTGGGATGGAATATGCTTTACAAATAAACAAATCGCAGGAACGAGTGATTTGTACGAAAGCGAAACAATGATTGATTGTGAAATTATCGGCAACATATATGATAACCCCGAATTGTTGGAGGTGTAGGAATGACAAACACACCATATAACAGAAAGATACAAAACTTTCTTGAGGAATACGTTAACTGCGGTCCTGATAATTATTATGCGAACGGAATGATGAAAAAAGAATCAGTCAAAGAAGCAGTTAGATTGTTGCTCGAAAAAATGTTTTTTTCATCTGTCAAAGATATGAGATTCCAAGCATTAAAAGATTATAGCATTTTATTACCCGCGTGGATGTTCGAATATGTAAAGGAGAAAAAAGAATGACAAATTACGAGCGAATTAAAAATATGAGTGTTGATGAAATGGCAAAACTCCTTGACAAGGTAGCCGTATGTTGTTTTCAAACTGCAAACTGTGAATATTGTCCGATTTATTGTAGCAGAGAGGAAGTCTATTGCAACAGTTCAACTATAAGCAAATGGCTTAAAAGCGAGGCGGAAGAATGACAATACAAGAAGCACTTGAAATAATCAAGGACGAAATGCCGTACGAAAGCGGTGTAATTAATGAGGCTTTGAATATGGTTGAAAATGCCGTAGAAAAGCAGATACCGAAAAAGCCTATCACAGAAATGGTAAATCGTGGCATATCGGTATCGGGCGAATATGACATTGATTTTAATTATCTTTGTCCACATTGCAACACTGTTGTTGGCGACTATGAAACCGATGATGCTTTTTATAAATTTTGCCCTGAATGCGGACAGGATTTAGATTGGAATGATTTGAAAGGAGAAACAAAATGAAGAAAGCAATGTTGAGCCAGCCGATGGCTGGAAAGAGTGAGGCGGAGATTATCGCTACAAGAGAGCAAGTAATCCGGGTGTTGAAGGAAAGAGGCTACGAAGTCGTAAACACGCTGTTCACTGACGAGTGGTATAGTGACAAAGCGATGGAAGAGCGAGGCGTAGTCAATATCCCGCTGTGCTTCCTTGCCAAGTCGCTGGAGAATATGAGCAAGTGCCACGCTGCTTACTTCTGCCGTGGCTGGGAACAGGCAAGGGGTTGTCAGATTGAACACGCCGCAGCGGTGGCCTATGGATTGGAAATTATCTATGAGGAGGACGACGAATGAACATTCAACTGGACAAGCAGGCGTTAATGCCTGTACGAGCGCACGACACGGACGCAGGACTTGACCTGCTATCACCGGTGGACACGGTAATTCCGGCACACGGAGCGGTGACCATTGACACCGGAGTACATATTGAATTGCCGGCACACACAGCAGGCTTTCTCAAATCAAAAAGCGGATTGAATGTTAAGTACGGAATTACCAGCGAGGGCGTGATTTATGTGGGCTACACCGGCAGCATTGCCGTCAAGCTGTACAACCACAGTGGCATGGATTACACCGTGCACCGTGGGGACAAGATCAGCCAGCTGGTGGTGGTCAATATCGACACTCCGGACCTGGTGCTGGTGGACAAACTGGCGGACACCGAACGCGGTAACGGCGGGTTCGGGAGTACAGGGAGGTGAGCAGGATGTGTACAGCAGAGCAAATTAGTAGGATTACAAGACGAGCTATTAAAAGTCGATATGATCGACAACGAGCTGCTGTTATGGAAGAACTCAATAGGCTTCCATTGAGCGGCAAGAGAAAGTATAAGTGCTACATCCTGCTTCGTGAGTTGGGGTTTGCTGTATCTGTGGCGACATTTGAGAACCCGATTGATGGAGCGCAGCTTTGCATTATTCGTGATGGAATCTGTCATATTTTTTTTGACGAGAAGAAGCCGTTAAATATTGCATTTCCAATAGGCGCCCGGCAGAGCGAAGCCAAAACACCTAAAAGCAAGGAGGCACCCAATGTCAAAGTCAAAGCAGAAGAGCTACGGAGATGCCAAGGTTATCTGTCCTTACTATGACAGCCAGGAGACGGTACAGATCAACTGTGCACCGGCAGTGTATGATAGTTCCGGGCTGCGGGTGGTGTTCCGGTCTAAGGTCAAAAAAGATGAACACATGCGGTCATTCTGCACCTCTTACTGCTGGAAAGGTTGTCCGCTGGCACAGCTGCACGATGACGCATAGCAATGGTATCATCGGGGGGGTGACGAAAGTCACCCTCTTTTTGTTATGCTTAAATCATAGTGAGGTGATCAAGTGGACTGGAATAGGGTGAGGCGAGAATATGTCTCCGGCAGTAAGAGCCTGCGGACCCTGGCAGACGAGTACAGCTGTTCACAGTCCACGCTGCGTAAGAGGGCAGCTAACGAGAAGTGGACGGAACAGAGGAACGACTACCGGGCCAAAGTGGAACAAAAATATATGGACATGTCTGTGGAGCAGGAAGTAAAGCGCGTTGAGCGGCTGCACTGCCTTGCGGACGATCTTATGGATAAGTTGGACCAAGCCATAAAGGAGCTGAATGAAATGTGCTCCGTGGAGCATCAAGACGGCGAGTACAAGGTGGTGCGTGTGCCAGGTGTGGCTGTGGACCGTGCCGGCGCCAAACAGATTGCTTCCAGTTTGAAGGATGTAAAGGATCTTCTGAATGTGCGTGACGATCTGGACAGACAGGAGCAGCAGGCGCGCATAGAGCACCTGAAGAGCCAAAGCGACAGCGTAGCTGCAGGCGTACCAGAGGTGCAGGTGGTGTTGTCAGACGAGGTGAAGAAGTATGCCAAGTGAAGTGTTGGATCTGGGCACTCCACAGCCTAAGCAGGTGGAGTTCCTGACAGACACTCACAATGTTGTTGCCTTTGGTGGTGCCAGAGGTGGTGGCAAAAGCTGGGTAGTTGACTGCAAGGCTAAGGTGATGAGCTACGCCTGCCCGGGTATTACGCAAATTATTGTGCGCAAGACTTATCCTGAGCTGACGGAAAATCATATTGTGCCACTGACCAGGGCGTTGCAATGCTATCATCCGGATAGGCACCGGCGTCTGGCCGTGTACAACGACAGTAAGAAGACGATAACATTCCCTAATGGCAGTCGCATATTGTTCCGCTATTTGGAGCGTGAGAGAGACCTTGGCCGCTTCCAAGGTACGGAGTGCGATATCATGTACCTGGACGAGGCCACGCAGTTCACGGAGGATATGTTCAAGACTTTGTGGGCGTGTGTGCGCGGCGCAAATAGCCACCCTAAAAGAATGTACCTTACCTGCAACCCTGGCGGTGTTGGTCACCAGTGGGTCAAGCGACTATTCATTGATCGGGTGTACGATGAGAATGAGAACCCGGAGGATTATTCGTTCATACAATCCCTGGTGACAGACAATCAAATACTGCTTGATAACAGCCCAAAGTACCTTCAGCAGTTGGACGCGCTGCCTGCCAAGGTACGCCAGGCATGGCGGTATGGTGACTGGAATGTGTTCTCTGGCCAGTTCTTCGAGGAATGGCGGAATAACCCGGACCACTATACAGACCGTAGGTGGACCCATGTGATAGATCCGTTTGATATTCCTGCCGACTGGAAGGTGTATCGCTCGTTCGACTGGGGGTACAGCAAGCCATTTTCTTGTGGCTGGTGGGCTCAGGGATATGACGGTGTGGTGTACCGCATTAAGGAATGGTATGGATGCACTTCACCGAACGAGGGACTGAAACTGCCGGCGGATATCGTGTTTCAGAAGATCAGAGAAATGGAAACGCATGACCCGCTGCTGGCGGGCCGACATATCACTGGTGTTGCGGACCCTGCTATATTCGCAAAGGATGATGGGTATTCCATTGCGGAGACGGCAAACAGACACGGTGTGTACTTTGAGCGCGGCGATAACACCCGCATAGCCGGGTGGATGCAGTGCCATTACAGGCTGATGTTTGATGAGCGTGGGTACCCGATGATGTATGTGTTCAAGAATTGTAAGGACTTCATCCGGACCATTCCTATGATGATGTATGACGAACACAAGGTGGAGGACTTGAATACGGAACTTGAGGATCACGCAATGGATGAGTTCCGTTATTTTTCAATGCTGCAGAAGATACCGCCCAGGCGGAAGATACCGGCCAGAGCGCTGGCAGACGACCCTCTTGACCAAATGAAGAAAGGATATTGATTATGGCTAAACAAAAGAAAAAGCCGAGTAAGGAAGAATTTATGCAGCACGCCCAGGGGCAGACGGAGCCGCAAAAGAAGCCGGAGGATGCCGTAGCGCCCGCTGCTGATGAACGGTCTGGTGACCCGATCAAACAGGCGCAGCAGCTGGTGGACGAAATGTCAGCCGAAGAGCCGGAAGAGGAAGAACTGCACACCATTACAGAAGAAGATGTGCAGCGGGCTATGGAACTGCTGAATAAGTACATGGCTGGTAAGGCGTCCGTAGATGCCCGAGTGGTGGCCAACCAAAACTGGTGGAAGCTGCGACATTGGGGCAACTTCAAGTCAGATCACGGCAAAGAGGGTGACAAGCGCATTAAGCCGGCGTCTGCATGGCTGCATTCCTGCGTGGATAACAAGGTCGCTGACTATATGGACAATTTCCCTGAGCCCAACATTCTGCCGCAGGAAGAAGGCGACAAGGAGACGGCCAAGCAGTTGTCTGCCGTGGTGCCGGTGGTGCTGGATGAGAACGGCTTTGAACAGGAATTTGACCAGGCAGTGCACTCCAAGGTCTTGAACGGTACAGGCATATACGCTGTGGTGTGGGATCAGGACAAGCTGAATGGCTTGGGCGATGTGAGCGTTAAAAAGTGCGATATTCTGAATTTTGCTTGGGAGCCTGGGATTGAGAATATCCAAGACTCGGCCAATCTGTTTCATATCACTTCTGCCAATAATGATGTACTGGTGTCTCAGTATCCGCAGCTGAAGGACCGATTATCATCTATGCACAGTGTGATACAAACAGAGTACCAGTTTGATGATACAGTGGACAAAAGCAATCGCAGTCAGGTGGTAGACTGGTACTACAAGGTGAATGTGGACGGCAAGAATGTGGTGCACTATGTGAAGTTCTGCAACGGTGTAGTGCTGTATGCAACTGAGAATGACCCAGAACGGAAGGATACCGGGCTGTATATTGACGGCAAATATCCCTTTGTGTTTGACCCGCTGTTCCGTGTGGCCGGAAGTCCTGCCGGATATGGCTATGTGGACCTCTGTAAGGAACCGCAGGAATATATTGACAAACTGTCCCAGGCGATGTTGGAAAACGCGATCTGGAGCTCTGTGCCGCGCTATTTGGTGCGTGACGATGGCGAGATCAATGAAGACGACTTCGCGGATACTTCCAAGCATTTCATTAAGGTGGGTAACAATGTGGGCCAGGACACCTATGCGCCAATCGTGATCAATGGCATAGACGGCAACGCCTATAATGTGCTCATGCACAAGATTGACGAGATGAAGGAGACCAGCGGCAACCGTGATGTGTCCAGCGGCGGTACAAGCAGCGGGGTAACGGCAGCCAGTGCAATCAGCGCTATGCAGGAAGCCGGGAGCAAGACTTCACGCTGGCAAATCAAGGGTACATACCGGGCATACAAGGAGATCATCTTAATGGTGATCGAGCGTATTCGGCAGTTCTACGATATGCCTCGTGTGTTCCGTATTACCGGCGCGGATGGATCTGTATCGTTTGAGACCTTCTCCAATCAGAATATGCAGGAGCGGCGTATCGAAACGCTGTTTCCGGACGATGAGTATTACCAAATGCCCAACTTCGATGTAGATGTATCGGCCAGCAAGGCCAGCCCTTACAGTAAACTGGCTCAAAATGAGCTGGCAGTGCAGATGTACAACCTGGGCGTGTTGAACCCGCAGAACGCAGATCAGGCACTGGCACTTCTGGATATGATGGATATTAACCACAAAGACCGTATAGTGCAGCGGGTCCAGGAAAACGGTACGATGTGGAACACCATCCAGCAGATGACCCAGGCATTGAACACCAGTAATGAGATCATCAAGCAGTTGACTGGTCAAGATCTGATGAGCGGTCAGGATATGACACCGGGTGCAATGAGCGGTGCGGCGGTGACAGACACGCAGTCGGTGGACACAACGCCGACCGCCAGCGACAGCTTAGGTAACACAGACAAATACCAGGACAACTCTCTTGCAACGCAGGCACGCAAGAGAGTAGCCACAAGCACGAGTCCGGAATAATGACTACGGTACATATTGGTGCTTGCTCCGTAGAACTGAAAGGCCACGCCGATGCGCCACGCAACGAACAGGATCATGACCTGGTATGCGCTGCTATTTCTGCCCTTACCTGCACGCTGGCGGAAGTCGTGCGTAGGGCGTATGTAGCTGGCGCTCTACTGTGTGAACCACAGATCAAGATTTCTCCGGGAAATGTGTGTATTCGTTGCGCACCGATGAAAAATGAGAGCACGGTGCCGGCAGCGTTTACCTTTTTTCGGTGCGGGATGGAAATACTGGCCGAGAGCTATCCGGGGCACATCCAAATAAGCTGAAAGGGGGGGTGACATGATCGCCCCCTCTTTTGTTATTATGCGAGTAAAGGGTTCGTCCACCTGATACGGACAGAAAGGAGTTCCTATGAGAACAGACAAATTAATGCCCATGTTGCTGCAGCTTTTCGATGGTGAGGGCGGTGCAGCAGACGGCACCGGCAGTGCGCCCGCCACGCAGAACAATACGGCAGACAATACTGCGCCCGCCACGCAGGATGGTGCTCATGAGAGCACAGCGGAAGACCTTGACAAAGAGTTTAAGGCTCTGATTAAGGACAAGTACAAGAATGCGTATCAAAAGCACATCAACGCTGCGATGCAGAAGCGGTTCCGTGCTGATGAAGCCGCACAGGCACAGTATGACAGGGTGTTGCCCCTGCTTGATATGCTGGGCGAAAAGTACGGCGCAGACGCTACGGACCTGGAGGCACTCATGCAGGCCCTGGAAGACGACAACAGCTTTTACGAGCAGGAGTCAGTTGAGAAGGGTGTGCCAATCGAGTCACTGAAGCAGATGCACAAGCTGGAGCGTGAGAACGCTGCATTCCGACAGGAAATGCAGGAACGCGAACGGCAGGACGCAGCAGCACAGCAGTACCAGCAGTGGCTGGACGAGAGCGAGGCGGTCAAGTCCTTGTATGGGGACGCTTTTGACTTGGATGCAGAACTGGCAGATCCTGAGTTTGTCTCTCTGCTAAAATGCCCCGGCATCACGTTAAAGACTGCCTTTGAAGCACGCCACCTTACCGAGCTCACCGGTGGCGCAATGCAGTTTGCAGCTCAGAGTACAGCGAAAGCCGCTGCGGATACGATCCGCTCACGCGGTCATGTGCCAAAAGAGAACGCATCTTCTACCGCTCCTGCGGTCAAGACTTCTGTCAACATTGCTGCCTTGACAAGAGAGCAGCACCAACTCATCAACAAGAAAATTGCGACAGGGGAATTGAAAACGCCGGAGGATATCAAACGATTCCTTAGCGGCAAGTAAAAACCGATCCTCTGTCAGAAACGGAGGAAACATGAATAAGAAAATGAACCTGCAGCTGTTCGATGGCACTGCCAACATGGCTGCAACGACTGACACCGGCCTTTCGGCTGAGATCAAGGAATACTATGTCAAGGAGCTGCTGGAGAACGCAACACCTAAGATGGTACATACGCAGTTCGGTCAAAAACGCAATATTCCTAAGGGCTCTGGCAAAACCATTGAGTGGCGTAAGTTCTCCCAGCTGCCCCCGGCAACGCAGCCGCTGGTGGAAGGCGTAACGCCTACAGGCACTAAGCGTACCGTTACTTCTATCAAGGGCAATGTAAGCCAGTACGGCGACTACATCAAACACACCGATATGCTGCAGACCACCGCGTTTGATAATGTGATCGTGGAGGACTGTAAGGAGCAGGGTAACCAGGCTGGTAACACTATTGATGTGGTCACCCGCAATGTACTGCAGAATTGTGGCAGCGTGTGCTTTGCTGGCGGCAAGACCACGCGAGAAAGTCTGACTGCGGCTGACAAACTGACCGTGGCTGATGTAAAGAAGATGGTGAACCGACTGAAGCGCCGGGATATCACCACCATTGACGGCTATTATGTTTGCATTATCCATCCGGATGTTGCTACGGACATCATGTTGTCTAACGAGTGGGAAGAGATGCACAAGTACGCAGATACCACAGCACTCTTTGAGGGCGAGATCGGTAAGATCGGCAAGTGCCGCTTCATTGAGACTTCTAACGCTGCCGTGTACAAGCAGACTACCGGTTCTAAGCTGGCCGTATATGGTACGCTGTTCCTGGGTGCCAATGCCTATGGCGTTACTGAACTGGAAGGCTTGGGTTTGGATTATATCGTTAAGCCGTTGGGCTATGGCGATGATCCGCTGAATCAGCGTAGTTCTACTGGTTGGAAGGCCACACATTGCTGTACCCTTCTGAACGATTACGCCATTATCAGATTCGAGAGTTGCAGCTATATGAGTGCTGATCCAGCGGTGGAAGCAAACATTACGACTGTTTAAGGAGAGTTAATCATGGCAGACAAACAAGAGACTACTGCATCCAAGTGGAAAAAGGTAACCGTTACAATTCCTATGGATATGCTTAATGGGGAAACCCACATGTTCGCTTCCGTAGGCGGCGTTGGGGATTTTCTCATTGAAAGAGGAATTCCTGTTGAGGTGCCGGAGCCGATTGCAATTATCGTCAATCAGCGTATCGACATGGAAATGCAGAATGCCAAGCTCATTCAAAAGCTGGCTGCACAGGCAGCCGGTATGTAACCGACAAAGGGCGGACGGAATATTCCGTCTGCCCTTTTTACTATGAGGAGGGAACAACAATATGACGATTGCGGAAGCAGTCAACCAGGCGGACAAGCTGTGCCCCAACACGACCTTTTCGATGAACGAAAAAATCGCCTGGCTGAATAGACTTGATAAACAAATCAAATTGGAAATTATGGACGCCAGAGAGGGCGCACCTGCCTTTGCCGGGTACACGGAGAAAACGCCGAATACCCAGGAACTGCTTGTGCCGTCTCCCTATGACGAACTTTATATACATTACTTGCAGTCCCAAATGCTGCTGTACACCGGTGACTTCAACCGATACAGCGCTGTAAATTCTGTATTCAATACAATGCTGGCCTCATTCCGTAACCAGTACAACCGCACGCACGCGGCCAAGAATGTGCCGCTGCGCTTTTAGGAGGTGCGAGTATGCAAAGACCAGTGCTTAGCAATGTGAGCAACAACCGAGAGATGATCTCCACATTCCTGGGCTATAATCACCGAGTTGTGCAGCAGGCCGGAGAGTTCTTTAATACCGAGAATATCACCTTGGACGACTACCCTATGCTATCCAATCGCGCACCGATGAACCGGTACAAGTATCCGGAGTTTGATGGCGAGGTTGTAGGTGAAATTTATACATTAGATGGTGATGAGCGTGTGTACAATCGGATGTCGATTGTGAATAGTGCGTTTCAGGTCCACAAATATGGCAAAGCAGGGGACGAAATAGGAAGCTCTTTGGAACCGAAAATTGTAGTTTGGAGGGTTATGACCATTCGCTACTTTATTCGTTTTAAGGCGGCATTGAAAGAAAAAATTTCGGTAAGATTAGGACCAGATGGTTCGGATCCGTATGGTTTCGATGACGCAGTTTCGTATGTTGGATTTGAAGCTGCTCTGTATGGTGATGTGTGTATTCATATTGGATCAGACGAACACACTTTTGATAATGGCGTTTTTTTTGCGCTTGGCAAGAATGTGAAGATGGAAACCGAAACGGATAAAGTCTTAGTGGTCGATACGATCTATAGGGAACATGAATTGGAAGCAAAAAGACCCATTTACAAGGACGAAACACAGCAGAACGCTTCTGATAAAGAAATTATTGATGCGTTAGAGCAGGAAAGCCTAAACCATACACAGAACGATGTAGATTGGCTTAATACACGTGATCCACGAGCATTTACATTCATTGATGTGGCGGCTTCCGGTAAGAATGTTGGCTGCCTAATCAAAAATCAGCAGATCACAGCAGCATTCAATGATGTTTTGTACTATGGCGGAGGTCATTATAGCTTCAGAGAAAAGCTGTCTGAATTGCAAGCCGTGGACGGCAAATTGCAGTTGTTAAACTTCGGTACGAAAATCCTAATCTTCCCATACGGATTGTATTTTGACACGGAAGAACCGGACAAGGGTGTGCTGCCGCTGGCCTTCGACAAGACGACTGACACTTATTTCAGCTGTGATATGTGCAGTGCGGACGGTGCTCCGTACACTCGGTTGATATATAGTGCTGCAAAACCTGCCGGTGCTGCTGTAGGTACTTATGTTGTGCGGTCAAGCGGTGAGCTAATGGCCGTGCGAGGCAATGGCGAGTTCAATACGGTTGCGGCTGCCAGCGCGTGGAAGCGGCAGGATAAAGACCCTGGAACAAAAGGCAATGACTATTGGCTGGATACCACCGGTACAACAGGTAGCGGACTTAAAAAATTTAGTCAGGGTACGCTATACAAAAATGAAGATGGCGCTTGGGTGGCAGTCGATAATGTGCTGTTTTCAAATACTTGGTTCTACGCATACTGGGTAGATACCACTAACGATGATGCACCTGTGTTCAAGGCATATTCTGCCACAGCAGACGATTGGATCGCGGTTCCGGTGACCTATGTGTTTGTGGACACGACAGATATCAAAGACGATATACTTGCTTCCGTTAAGGCAGGTGATACGGTCAAGTTCTCGGTGTCTGCAGGCAAGAGTGTGTTCGTTACCGAATGGGCGAATGTACATTCTGTAGCCGATGACGGCAGCCGGCTGATTGTTAAGGGCCTTCTGCATGCTATTGATTCCACATATCACTGTCCAAACAGAATAGAAAAAGTGCTTCCGGAATTTGACTTTGTCACTGTAGCACAAAACCGCGTGTGGGGCTGCAAGTACGGCAAAGATTCCGCAGGTAAGCATATTAACCAAATCTACGCCAGCAAGCTGGGCGATCCGACCAACTGGTATTGCTTTGAGAATACGGCATCTGACTCCTACGCATTGTCCCTGGGTGATGATGAGCCGTTTACCGGTGCGGTGTCCTTAAACGATATGCCGTACTTCTTCAAACAAAATAAGATTTATGGCATTTACGGCGGCTATCCGGCGGCATACCAACGCATTGCCATTGAAGATCGCGGCGTTGAAAATGACTGCTCCGGCTCATTGGCGGTGCTGAATGGAGCAGTATTCTATAAGTCGCTGGACGGCGTGTGTGTATTTGATGGCAGCACGGTGACCAACATTTCCGCTGCCCTGGGTAACACACGATACACAGAAGCCAACGCCGGAAGTTCCCTTGGCAAGTATTATATTTCCATGAAGAACGAGACGGACGGCGGCTACGAGACCTTTGTCTATGACCTGAATACCGGCCTGTGGGTGCGTCTGAACGGAATGCGGTATCTGCACTTTATCACGGATTACACCGGGTCGGTCTATGCAATGGACCCGAACTGTATTTTCCATGAGCTTGGCCGACACAACGAGACCGCTTTGTCCGGACTGGAACTGTACAAAACGGAAGACAAGGTGAAATGGTACGCGGAGACCGGCGCCATAGACTTTTCGTACCCGGATAAGAAGATCGTCAGCCGTATTAACCTGCGGGCTAAGATTGCGCTGGGCGCTGTGCTCAAAGCGTTTATTCAGTACGACAGCAGCGGGCAGTGGATCCAAATGGGTGTTTTGACCGGTAATGGTACACCGAAGACGGAAGTATTGAATATCGTTCCGCAAGCCTGTGATCACTATGCGCTGCGGTTGGAAGGCTGCGGAGATGTTCGGGTGATCAGTATTGCAAACACAATGACTTTAGGGAGTGACTTATGACTTTTAACATTGGCAAGCCGTCTGACGGCGTAACGGATAGTCAGCGGATACAGCGTCTGTATCTGTACCTGAACCAGATGGCAGATAAGTTGAACTATGCGCTGAACAACATGGATGAACAGAACCTGACGCGGACTTTTTTGGCGTCATTAACCAATGGCGGAGACAGTGATCAGCAGAGTACAAAAGGCCTGAAAACGGAGCAGGTGGACGAGATGATCCGTGACGGTCGGTCATCCGCTCTACTGTTCAGCGGGAGTACCGCAAAGGCTGGCGATACGATCACTCTGAATGACACCGTGGACAACTACCGCTTTCTGCTTATCCGCTTTAGCAATAGCTGGATGCACGCCCTGTGCCCTATTCTGGACGGAGACCGTAGCTGCACTGCCGTTCGCGGATCGCATACGAACATTAGCGCAACAAACAACTTTACTGTGTGGTCCGTGGACGGCGACTATGCAGGAAATAAGGTAACGATCGACAACTGCTATTCTGCCAATGTGAAAAGCGGCAGCGTGACGATCACAGCACGAACAATATCGCATATATGGGGGATCAGATAAATGGCAAAGAGCAAACCGAAGAAAAGCAAGCCCAAACAGACGGCTGCGCAAAAGAACCTAAGCAGCTGGACAAAAACAGTCAATAAGTATAGCGGCGGATGGACCAATTCCAAGGACTATAAAGCACTGATGAAGTCCAAGGAAAAGAAGGACATGGACGCCAGTGTCAAAGGCTACAATTCTCTGTTAAACGGCGGCTATGGCGGGTATGCCAAGGCAAACGGCTTGACGGACTATACCGCCCGGCTGCAAAACATGTTGGGTGGCATCTTAAAGTCAAAGTTTTCTTATGACGCAGACAATGACGCTGCATACCAGGCCTACAAGGCACAGTACCAGGCGCAGGGCCGTAATGATATGCTTGACACTATGGGCCAGATGGCGTCAGCAACAGGTGGCTATGCCTCCTCTGCGGCGACTACGGCGGGTAATGCTGCCAACCAGGCACAGCTGAACAATCTGTCTAATATACAGTCGCAGCTTTTATCCCTGGCATATCAAAAGTATGACCAACAGCAGCAAGGCAAGCAGAACGCCTATGACCTTCTTGATAGTGTGAATCAGCAGCAGTATGGACGGTATCAGGACGCTGTGGGCAACGCCTATAACAAGATGGATTACAACACGAATCGGTTCAATACTTCCTATTCCAACGGTTACACGAAATGGAACGATGATCGCAGCTTTGCCTCCGGTCAACAGCAGTATTACGGCAACCTGAACGAGAGCCAGCAGGCACGCAAACAGGAAAGGGCTATTGCCGATCGGAACAACAAACTGCAGCGGAAAATTCTTAACAAGAAGTAAGGAGGGATTGGATGAGTTACAGTTCTAAGGCAAGAAAAGCGCTTGGCAAAGTGAAACAGTCTGCGGCAACCAAGAATGCACAGAAAAACAGGAACGACTATGACAAAAAACTCAGCGCAATTGGCCCTTACCGTAACGGTACATTCGCTAAGATGGTAGAGGGTGCGGTGGATGATATTCTCAATCGCCGTGCCCAGTCTTCCAATTTCGGCAACGCTGATGTGTTCGGCGATTATGCCAGAGACTATGCGGCGCTTTCTAAGCTGGCAGCAGCAGACACGCAGACTAACGCAGAAGAGAATATGGCCGGTGGCTATGACACGGACTACACCGTGCCTGCTGCCCAGCAGAGCTATATGAACGGATTGGCCGGTCAGAATGAGGACTTGCTGTCCAAACTGTCTGCAGCAAACCAAATTCACTCCGGGGAAATGGAGAATAAAGCCGCCGGTGGGCAGCGAGCCAACGAGGCCGGCGCGTTTGATTACCAAAAGTACCAGGACAAGGTGGAAGCTCTACAAAACGCACGCTCTCTGTGGGACGCAGCGGTGGAAAAGACCGGTGCGGTAGATAGCCAGGCATACAGTGATAACCTGTCCTTCCTTAGCGATATGGCTAAATACGAGGGCAACTTGGGTGAGAGCAAGGCGGACAGAGCACTCTCCAAGTGGAAGGCTGATCAGGATTACCAGCTGGATGTACTGCAGTGGAAACGGCAGCAGGAGGAAGCTGCCAAGGCCGCAAAGGCTGCAAAGGCCGCAAGGGCTGCACGCTCTTCCAGATCCAGTGGACGCGGTGGCTACGGAACCGGTTTTGACACTGGCGGTAAGGGGAAAAAGAAGGTGAAGCTGGAATATCATGGCGTACCAAAAAGTGAGATACTTGCTTTGGGGTATGGCCCAATCAGCGAGGCAAAATTCGACGACCTTATTGATAGCAAGGATGTGCTGATCACAAAGGATAAAAACGGTAATCTGCATGTGAAAAAACGCAATGTGAGCATACCGCCCAATCCCGGGAAGCCGAACTTTAGTTTGGGTACAAAACTGTTTTGAATGGCGAGGAAAAACTATGGATATTAGAAAAAGCAAAAATTTTGCCAAAGTGGTACAGCATTCTGGTGCGGCTGAGCGCGTTGCTGAAGATACAAGGAAGAATTCAAGTTATTACAATCCTAAAAAGAAAAAGTACGAGTACAACGATCCGGACGCGGAAATTGCTGATGTATTGGCCCGCAATAGCTATAGGCGTAATGAAGTGCCTGAATATCATCAGCAGACGCCGGAGGAGAGCCTTGCACAGCGGCGCCAAATTATCCGTGCGGCCGATGATCGGAGCGATCTTGAACGCTTGCAGGATGAGCGCAGATCCTATGCACGGCAGTATGGTGGTCAAACACGCAACACCATAGACAAGCTGATTGGTATCGCATTGGAGCGGACGGATAGCGAGCGCGCCGCAAAAATGCAGGAGGAAGCCAACCGGCACATGGCTGCGCTGGATGAATATGATAAGAAGATACAGGAGATGGAGGAGTACGAGCGGCGACAAAAAATCGTCGACAAATATTCGGATATTCCTAATCAAAAAGATTATGCTGCTAAGTCAAAGCAGATCGACAAGTCCAATCAGGACGATGTATATCGCAAGGTGAACGGATTGTCTGAGTCCATTGCCAGTGTTGCCAGTAATATAGGCACGGACAATGTGGCGATGTGGAATAATCGCATGACCAAAACGATGGACGATGAGAAATATCGCCAAATGACTGATGTGCAGCGTGGCACATACAATTATCTGTATAATACACAGGGCGCAGACGCTGCAAATGAATATATATCAGCAATTAACAAGGATTTGCAGCAAAGAGCAACCGAAGCCGCTGTAGAGTCGCAAAGGGAAATGGTTAAAGACGGTGCTGTTGGTGCCACCGTGGCAAATATCGCTTCTGTTGGTGAAAATCTAATGAGTGCACCGGGTTTTATCACCAGAGCAGCAGCTAAGGCAACCGGCCATTCCGTAGATGATACATACGATATTTTTAATCTGTCCGGGAAGATGGCTAACGCTACTCGCGAAACTACCGCAGAAGAAATTGCGAATCAGGACTATTGGAAAGATAAAAATACTATTTTTGGAAACACCGGTTCTTGGATCTACAATGCAGGAATGTCTATGGCTGATTCTGTCGCTGCTATGCTGGTCGGTAAGAGTCTCGGCGTGGGCTTAGCAGGGGGCGAAACGAGTGGCGCGACACTTGAAAAGGTAAAGAACATTACTAAAAAAGCCACCTCACTGATCATGTCATCACAAATGGCAACGCAGACAGTTACAGATATGAAAGATCAGGGCTTTTCTGACGATCGTGCGCTGGGCGTAGGTGCACTGTATGGCGCAGTTGAATATATCGCTGAAAAGCTCGGCTTAGATGGGATCCTCGGTGCCGGTGGCAATGTGTTTGCCCGCCTTGCAAAGAGTTTTGCAGCAGAGGGTTCAGAAGAGGTAGCCAGTAATATTCTTGATCGTATTGTCGATACACTGGCAAACGGTAACCAAAGCGAAATGATGGCTGCTTTTGATGAATGCCGTGCCCAGGGGTTGAACAATTCCCAAGCGCTTGCCAAAGTCGTGTCTATGGCGGGGCAAGAAGATTTATCGGCTTTCTTAGCCGGTGGCCTGTCCGGTATGGCGATGAGCGGCGCAAACGAAGCAATCATGTCTGGAGAACGGCATTTGCAGCAAGATAGCTATGGCAAGAATGTACGCAGTAACGGAAATGCAAAAAAGTTGATTGACGCCGGGCTGACAGCGGATGAGAATTCCAAACTGTATCGTATTGCCGCCGAGCTGGCTGATGCAGAGAAAAACGGCAAAACTATATCCAAGCGGCAGTTGGGAAAGCTGGCTATGGAAATGCAGACCAGCGATGATGCTGCGACCACGCAGGCTCAAAAGACCGTGCTGGAGGACGCTGTGCGCCAACGGCTGCAAGACAGCGGCGTTAAGAATGTGGACAAGGCCGCCAGTCGCTTTGTGAGCAGCTATTTTGACGGCGAAGGGAAGATTAAAGGGGACAAGACCACAAAGGCCCTGTACGCCGAGCTGCAGGACAATAGCACCGACTGGGCGCAATCTACTACCCGCAGTATGGCCTATGAAATGCTGCGTGGCGGTTCTTCTGCTGCATATATGAACGAACTGCTTGTAAACCCAAAGGCAAAAGGGTATAATGAGTTCAAAGATACCTACAACGGCATTCAGAAAGCTAAGATTGAAGAACTGAACCAAGAAGCCAAAGCGCAAAATGCAGATGTGGCCACCCAGGCGGAACAGACTGCGCAGCAAGCACCGGTTCCGCAGGATTTGCAGCGGGCAGCGCCTGTGCCGGAGAGCCAGGTGAAAGGCGTTCTTAAGGTGCAGGACGGCCATACAGTGGTCGAGCTGCAAGACGGTACGAAGACCACTACGGATTATGTGCAGTTCAACAACCCCAACACCAAGGCGGTCTATAAGAGCGCTGCCAAGTTTGGCTCCCTGGGCGCTTATGCGCTGGTAAATAATTATGACAGCAAGGTCAACCCTTATTCCTATCTGCACGCGGCGGAGAGCTTTTACAACGCCGGTGCGTCAGGCAAGATTACATTTGACCAGGCAGCCAATACACTGTCTGCACCGATTGAAATGGGGATTATGGACCGTGGTGCTGCCAATGAGTTGTTCCTGAGCGGTCAGGAACAGTCTAAGGAGATCGGCACCACCAAGACCGCCGTTACCAAAGCAAATAAGAACCAGGGCGGCGTTGTAACACTGACCGGAGAAGCTACGGTTACCCCGCAGGAAAAGGAAGTCCTGGATCGTGTGGCGGCCAAGACCAAGCTGGACATTGTGCTGGACGGCAGCCTGGAAAGCAACGATAACGGCTATATTGATCCTGCCAACGGCAAGGTGGTGCTGAACCCGGACAGTGGGCATATCTACGCCACGCTTATGCACGAGCTGGGCGAGTACACCCACGCCTACAACACGGCGGAAATGCTGGACGCCTGCCGGCCGATTGTTGAGTATATGCTGGCAACCGGCGATTATGCGCACGATGATAAAATTGACCTGCTGCAGAAGTATGTAGATGGGTACAGCGAGAACGGCAAGCAGTATTCTATTGAAGATGCCGTCAGCGAGATAATCTTTGACTTTATTAGCGGTGAGGCAAGCACGCAGGAGGGCGGCGAGAAGTTTGCCAAGTGGCTGGCAGAAGATGCGGACCTGACCCAAAAAGAAAAGAAGTCCGTTATCGAAAAGATCAAGGACTTCTTTACAAAGCTGCTGGACGCTGTGCGCAGCGTAATTGAGGGACAGGGCACGCTGAATACCACTGCACGAGCCGGTCAAAAGGCGGCGCAGCAGGTTCCGGTGCTGGACGACTTCTTTAACGCACTGGACAATGCTATTGACAACCGCCAAAGAATGTTAGAAGGTAAGCATGGCGGTGAAGCAGAAAGTAGTCAGTCCGAAATTCGCCATTCTATTGAAATTACAGAAGACGGCGAACCGTGTGTCGTTATTGATAATGATGTACTGGCTGGCGTGCCCAAGTCGCGGTGGGCGACAAAAATCAAAAATATTTTGTCTGAATATAAATCAGGTGTAGATTTGTGGGGTGGCGTAGTCAAAGTAAATGCCATTAGCAAAAATGAGTTTTTGAATTCAAAATACTCTCAGTACCTTAAAGCAAAGGAAAAGACAGCCTACAAAGATAAACTGCTATCCGCACAGAATTTGGAAGAGATCCTGAAATCCGGCAAAAACAAAAAGATTGAAGACTTGAAGCACAGCCGAAATGATAGCTTCAAGCAGTTTGCACATTCTGATGTGCTCCTTAAGGTTGGTGAAAACGGATATACCGCTGATGTGATTATTGGCATAACCACACAGAACGCGATGGTGTTCTATGATATCGTGGATATGCGGAAGGCAGATGTGAAAATAAAAAACGCAACCCCTCAAGGCTATGCAAATAGCAGGAAGCCTTTTAAGCAAGGGATTGCGTCTGACAACAAGGTAACACAAAATGGACCTGATGTCAATACTCATTCTATGCAGAATGGGCAAAAAAATGCACAGAACGGCAAAAACAACACCAGGCATTCCTTGGAAGTGGACAGTCAAGGCAACGAACTGACGGAGGCGCAGCAGCGGCGGTATAAGCATGTGGCGCCGGAACTGCGGGACGAGGACGGTAAGATCAAACCTTTCTACCACGGTACTGCCAGAGCGGACCGGGTAGGTTATGTGTTTGATCCCAAGCGGGCAACCTCCGGGCCGATGGCGTATTTTACGGACGATCCGGATATTGCTACAAATTACAGCAGGGACAAAGCAGATACTTCTCTTGCCTATGATAGCGATTATGACAGCTACGAGACCCAGTTTCAGGTAAACGGCAAGCCGGTTACGGAATATTGGAACACCTTGACCGCAGCTGAAAAGAAAGCAATGACTGAGAAGATCAAGCAGGTCACATTGGATGACAACGATAACATTGTCTTGAAGCCTGGCAATCAAATAGGCATTGGTAGCTTTAGCGACTACGAACTGCACCGTGCCAAGGGCAATGCGCTGTCCGTACTGGTAGATATGTGGCTTGGTGATGGAAATCTTTGGAATGAAGAAAGCCGTTTCTTGGATGTGCTAAAAGCGGTGGGTATTGATCATGCCCAGTACAACGACCCGGACTACCGGGAAGAAAAGGTGTATCAGGCTTATCTGAATATTACCAATCCGTACAACACCGGCAAGCTGGATCAGTCCTTTATTGATGATTTGCAGTCGTATGTGGACGATGCAGACATGAGCCGGTACGACACAGACAATGCCCAGGCGGATATGTGGGATAAGAACGGCATTCCTATTGAGGATTGGCTGGAGCGGTTGCAGGACGATTTGGATAACGGCACAACCCATGCTTGGACCACGGTGCCGGATGTAGTCACGGACTTCTTGAAGGACAGCGGCTATGACGGTATTGTAGATCAGGGCGGCAAAAACGGCGGCGATCAGCACACGGTTGCAATTCCGTTCTACTCCAATCAGATCAAAGAGGTTACCAATGGTAATCCTACCGACAGTCCGGATATTCGATACTCAAAGCGGGTTGGGTTTGATAATGCTCTGACCGGTGCTGAAAAGAAAAAGTATAACAGAGCGTTGCAGACAGGTGAAGACGCCGGACTGCGCATTAGTGACAACTCTATACTGGTGGAGTGTGAGAACAACTCCAAGTACCAGTACAAGTATGTGGTCTATGATGATATGGAAGATGGACCTGTTATCCGTGATGTGTACGCCATTGGTAGAATTGACCCAAATGTGGAGGACGATGTTGCTTCACAGTGTCATAACATAGCAAGATATATCAACGATGTAAAGGAGTTACACTATGATAACCAGCAAGTATATGAATCTATACTCAGATCTCGCGTTGAAGGTACTGCATACCTACTCGCCGGGTACAATAATCGAAGCAAACGATTTCATGTCATCGGACGAGGCAGTGTTGAAAATGGAACAAATACTCTCAACAAATCCGTCAGAGAGCGAACTGCTGGACAAGATACACGAGCTGCAGGAGGACTGACGGAGAGCCGCAAGTCCAAGAGCATTGACGACACCGGGCGTACCTCTCTGCTGCGGGATGACAAGCGGTTGGACGAGATGAACATTACCCTGCGCCAGGTGTTTGACAGTCAAGAGCTGGAGACCGGGCACCATACTTCCCAAACCCAGGTGCAGCGTGTGGCCCGGCAGCTGAAGAAGTCTACCGGCAGCAAAATGGATACACCCCGCCTGATGGTGCAGCTGAAAGGGCTGTTTGACTACATTGGCAACAACGATGATGTGACCTTTTCGTCTGTCATGGACCAGGCAAAAGAAATTGCCCATGAGCTGCTGGACAGCACCCCGGAACACACAGTGCGTGACGAGTACGCCCAGGAGGTTTTGGACACGCTGCGGGGTATGGCAATCACGCTGTCCGATGAGCAAAAGGCGGAGACGGCCTACCACCATGATCGGTACGGCAACTACCGCAAACGACTGTTTGGTGCGGTCAATCTGGCTAAGAATGGACAGTCTTTGGATAGCGCTTGGCAGGAGCTGGCTGAACTGTACCCGGGCACTTTTGATGCTGAGGAGAACAGCCAGAACATGCCGGAGCGACTGCTGGAGATCGTGGAGGAGTTGAAGGATTCTTATTATTCCTATGACGGTATGGACATGGACGATGCCGCCACTACCGTGGCCTATGATATTTTTGATGCGTACATGGACACTCCGGAGTACAAGACCTACGCTCAGCGACAGAACGATCGCTTTACTGCGATGCAGAACAAATACCGCAAGCGGCTCCAGTCCGTTAAGGATGATTACCGCCAGCGGTATGAAGAGAAGCTGAAGGCGGTACAATCCAAGAGTCGGCAGGACAAAGCGGATATGCGCACCCAGTACGCCGATCAGCTGAAAGCCCAGCGGCAGCTATACGCAGAACGGCGGCACCGTGATGTGGAAAAGCGGCGCAAGACGGTGCAGAAGAACAAAATCAAGAAGCAGATACTGGACTTGATGAGCCTGGCGGCAAACGGCGGCAAAGAGCGCCGGGTGCCCAATGGACTTCTGGACAGCGTGAAAGAACTGGGTCGGGCTGTGGTTCTGGACGGCAAGGCCGGGGAGAGGCTGGACGGCTACCTGAATAAGGTGCGGGACGGCTTCGACAAAATAGAAGGCAATGATAGCCAAAAGACCGAGTATGCCACTCTGGTGGAGGACTACAACAATTTGTTTAAGGGACAAATCCTCCAGTTAAAGGAGAGCATTGGCGACAAGTCCATTAACGACATGACCGCTGATGAGCTGGAACAAACCTATCAGCTGATCCGGTCGGTCAAAAAGGCTGTTACCAACAGCAACCGCCTATTCAAGGCAGAGAAAACTGCTACGGTGGAGAGCCAGGGCCAGCAGATCATTCATGAACTGAAGGGCAGCAAAAAGGATCCCAATGGTAAGAAGACCAACGAGCGTATCGAGTTTATGAAGGGCTTTGGCTACAACGCCTTGAAGCCGGAGTATTTCTTCAGAATGCAAGGTTCGCCTACGCTGGAGAAGCTATACCACAACTTGCGCGGTGGTCAGGACACCTGGGCCCGGGATTGCTACGATGCGCGGCAGTATTCTCAGCGATTGAAAGAGAAGTACCATGCCTACAACTGGAACCCAAAAAGGACCTTTACTTTGGAGACCCAGTACGGCGAAAGTCTGAAATTCAATATGCAGCAGTTGCTCTATTTGTATGCGCTCAGTCGGCGCGAACCGGCAATGCAGCACTTGACCCAGGGCGGTATGGTGTTTGACAAGGTATCTACCCACTCCAAGCGTGGCAAGCGCATTGTGGAGCTGACGGACAACACGGCACACCCGCTGACCGTAGAAGACATTGCAAAGGCCACGGATATGCTCACCAAGGAGCAGAAAGCCTACGCCCAGGATATGCAGCGCTATTTGGCGGATACAATGGGCGCTAAGGGCAACGAGGTATCTCGGGTGATGTACGATATGGATCTGTTTACGGACAGCGACTATATCCCCATGCGTTCCGCCGGTGATTATGTGCAGTATATTCAGGACAAGGCCAATGGTGACGCCAAGATCAAGAACAGCGGCTTTACCAATCAGCTGAATGTACACGCCAACAACGCCCTGGTCATTTCGTCTTTTGACGATGTGTGGGCCAATCATGTGAACGATATGGCATTGTACCATGCGTTCACGCTGCCGCTGGAGGACTTCCAGCGGGTGTACAACTACCACACCCAGGTGGGCGAAAACGGTACGGTGTCGCAGGCAGTGCGTGGCTATATGGACACGGAGTCCAAACGGTATATTGAGCAATTCATCCGAGACCTGAACGGCGGTGTGCGACCGGACAATGGCTCACGGTATGTGAACAAGGGTATCAGTCTGTTCAAGAAGGGTGCTGTGTTTGCGTCGGCTTCTGTGGCTATCCAGCAGCCGTCTGCGATCGCCAGAGCGATGGCGGTTATTCCAGCTAAGCATTTTGTGGCCACGACTGTTAGTAAGCGGGATTATGCACAGCTGAAAAAGTACGCCCCGGTGGCTATTGTCAAGGAGATGGGCTACTTTGACACCGGCATGGGCAAGACGGCCACGGACTGGATCAACGAAGACAAGCCGCGTGGATTTGGCCAAAAGTTTGGAGCGCTGTTTACGGATAGTGACTACCGGGACAGCGTGCTGTCTGCGCTGCCGGAAAAGGCGGACGAACTGACCTGGGCACATATCTGGAATGCCTGCGTACACGAGGCCAAAACAGATTTTCACCTGACCGGTGAGGCTGCATACCAGAAGGCCGGGGAACGGTTCTCTGAAGTGGTAGACCGCACCCAAGTGTATGACTCTGTATTTTCCCGATCCGGTATGATGCGTTCGTCTGATAACGCTATGAAGATGGCAACGGCCTTCATGGCTGAGCCTACCACTTCTCTGAACATGCTGGTGGACGCTGTGTACCAGGTGAAGAACGGAAATGCCCCCAAGTCCTATGGCGCAAGGGTTGTTGGATCGCTTGTGGCAGCTGCGGCGCTCAACGCTATTCTTCAGTCTATCGTTACAGCAGCACGAGACGATGATGACGACAAGACTTACCTGGAAGTGTACCTCGGTCAGCTGCTGCCGAATATGTGGAGCAACTTGAACCCGGCAGGGCAAATTCCGATGCTGAAAGATGTAGTCTCTATTTTTCAGGGCTACGATGTGAGCCGGGCAGATATGAACCTGTTTGCGGATTTGTATGACGCTGTACAGGCTATGGATAGTGATACCATCAGCACTGGCCAAAAGATCAACCGCTTGGCCGGCGCCTTGTCCGCCTTTGTCGGTCTGCCATACAAGAATGTGGCCCGGGATGTGCAATCTGTATTCAATGTGATCCACAAGGCCACCTTGGATATGCACACAGGCGCAACCGGCACCAAGGAAGTGTTTAATGACGAGATGAAGGGTCAGCTGCTCATTGATGATCTGCTGGAGAAGTTCGGCATTGAGATGTTCCCGGATACAGATAAGTCCGCAAAGCTCTATAAGGCTGTTTCTACCGGCGATCAGGAGACAATTGATCGTATGCAGAGAGAGGCCGGAGACGATGAGACCTTTAACCGTATGCTGGTGGCTGCGGTCAAGGCCAATGATCAGAATGCCGGCAAGGCTGCGCAGGCTCATTTGGAGGGTGACTATGACGGCTTTGATGCTCGGCTGCAAGATATTATCAAACTGGGCTTTAGTGACGAGATCGCTGTTAAGGCAGTAGATGGTATTGAGTCCGCCGCCAAGGCATTGGTCACGGCCAAGGAGAATGACGACGGCACAGAAGAGTATAAGGCGGAGTACAAGGAAAAGTTCGACCAAGTGGTAGCCGCCGGCTTTGATGCCAAGGCGCTGGAGAAGTATGTGAGCGATCATGTAGACACCAGCAATGAGCCTAAGGGCAATTTGAAGTCACGCTATGATTACAGTGATGTGGCGCTGGCAATCAGTAAGAATGACAACTCTGGCACCAAGCGTATGCGCCAAGACCTGATAGACACGGCTGTCAAGAACGGCTATACCAAGGACAAGGCCGAGGATATGGTGGACAAGGCCATACGCCGAGAGTTCGCCAAGTCGGATGAACGGCTGCTGCGTGCTGCGGAAGCCTATAAGGCTGGCGCGTTTGATACATACGAGGCGAATGTGCGGGCCATTGCTGCGGATGACTACTTCACGATGGATGAAGTGGCAACGATGGCTAAGGGCCATACCAACAAGACCGGCATACCGTACAGCAGCTCCGATGTGGTCAAGGCTATGGATACCAATTCTAGCAAAGTGAAAAGCATTATCTCACAGCTTGAAAAAGCCGGAAAAGCGGGCAAAGACGGTGCTTATATCAAGAGCCGCATTACCGCTGCGTACAAGGATAAGTACATTAAGGGTGATGAAACTACCCGCCGAAACATTCGACAGAAGATGTACAACACCGGACTGTACACGGCAGATGAAATCTATAAGCGTACTAACGCCTGGCTGAAAAGCAAATAACCCGCAATCGGGGGGGTGACGAAAGTCACCCCCCTTTTGCTATACTCAATGAGAGGTGAGAACATGAACATAGTACAGATGTATATATCTCTTGATGTGTGCAGACCTGGTTTGCAGGAAACGGTATATGTGACCGGCGGAGACCAGGCGTCAAGAGAACTGTGTATTTCGCTGAATGTGGGCGGCGTTCCGCTGGATATGCAATCCGGCGAGGTAACAGCTGCTTATTACTCGATGATCAATAATAGTCCAGTGTTGGGTGAGTGTCGGCTGGAAGGCGGGCGTATCATTCACGAACTGACGGCTACTGAGTGTGCCAACACACATACTGCCAATATCCGTGTACAGGATGCAGATGGTGCGGTACTGTATTCTCCGCAGTTGCAAGTGGTGTCCAGCGCACCTATTTACAGTGATAGAGCCCTATCACAGAGTGATGAACTGTCCGCTCTGACCAAGGCCCTGGCAGATACAATGAAGAGCCAGATCGCAGGTATCACAGAGAGCGCGGCTAACGGTGTACACACCTATACGGTCACATTCGGTGATAACAGCACCAGGACTTTCACTGTGCAAGATGGAGCAGACGGGCCGCAGGGTATTCCTGGCACGGACGGCAAAGACGGAGCGCCAGGCGCGGATGG
>UMHW01036606.1_pt1 | contig 35176 bp, 39 predicted proteins | sample 1965631 | NCBI WGS metagenome assembly UMHW01 (sample SAMEA4836107, study PRJEB28245) | human gut metagenome | biome: gut microbiome; material: fecal sample | place: Denmark | collected 2008
AACAATACCAGCAACAGGAGAACATACATATGGAGATTGGGTAGTAACAAAACAGGCTACATGTACAGCAGGTGGATCTCAAACAAGAACCTGCACAGTATGTGGAGTAAAACAAGTAGAAAAAACACCAATAGAACATACATATGGAGATTGGGTAATAACAAAACCGGCTACATGTACAGTAAGTGGATCTCAAACAAGAACCTGCACAGTATGTGGAGCAAAGGAGGTCTTAAGAATCGTACCACTAGGCCATAATTTTATCAATAACAAATGTACAGTATGTGGGGCCACACAGGGACTCGAAGAATACTAAAAGGAAGCACAATGGATAGTGCTAGAGAAAAAAATTGCCTAGTTTTTAGGCAATTTTTTTAAAAACCCTTGACAAATGGCTAAAAATAGTGTAAAGTAGAATAGCATTACAATTTTTAAAAAGGTGATGATAGTTATGGATAAGAAAGTTGAAATTAGTATGCTTTGCGAAATTTATGGCAAGCTTTTAACTGAAAAACAATTAGATATTATGGATAACTATTATAACCTAGACTTGTCTCTTTCAGAAATAGCAGAGAACGAAGGCATTACAAGGCAAGCTGTAAGAGATATAATAAAAAAGGGGGAAAATAAACTTTTCGAATTTGAAGAAAAGCTAGGAATTATGAAAAAAACTATGAAGCAAGAAGAAAAAATAGCAAATATTTTATCTGAGCTGACAAAAATTCAAACAAAGTTTACAGACGAACAAATAGCTGAAATACTAGAACATATTAAAACAGAACTTAATTGTGTAGTGTAAGGAGGAAAACATATGGCTTTTGAGGGATTATCTTCAAGATTACAAGCAATAACAAGAAAACTTCGGGGGTAAAGCAAGAATTACCGAAAATGATTTAAAAGAAGTAATGCGAGAGGTAAAGTTAGCTTTACTAGAAGCAGATGTTAATTATAAAATTGTAAAAGAGTTTATTGCTGAGGTCGAGAGAAAAGCCTTAGGTCAAAATGTTTTAAAATCTTTAACACCAGGACAACAAGTTGTAAAGATTGTAAGAGACGAGATGACAGAACTTTTGGGAGGAGTAGCAAGTAAAATAAACTTCACTCCAAACCCACCTACAATCATAATGCTAGTAGGCCTACAAGGTTCTGGTAAAACTACAACTTGTGGTAAGCTTGCAAATCTTTTAAGAAAACAAGGCAAAAAGCCATTACTTGTAGCATGCGACGTATACAGACCAGCAGCTATAAAGCAATTACAAGTAGTAGGTAGCCAATTAAATATTCCAGTATTTGCAAATGAAAACTCAAAAGATGTAGTGCGTATAGCAAAACAAGCAATATCTGAAGCTTATTCAAAATTAAATGATGTAATTATATTAGATACCGCAGGACGACTTCATATAGATGAAGAATTAATGCAAGAGCTAAAAAATGTTAAAGCAAATGTTAAACCACATGAAATACTATTAGTAGTAGATTCTATGACTGGTCAAGATGCTGTAAATGTAGCTCAAACGTTTAATGAAAATTTAGGAATAGATGGAGTTATTTTAACAAAGTTAGATGGCGATACTCGTGGTGGTGCAGCTCTTTCTGTTAAGAAAATTACAGGAAGACCAATAAAGTTTATTGCTAACCGGAGAAAAGCTTAGCGATATTGAAGAATTCCACCCAGATAGAATGACATCAAGAATTTTAGGTATGGGAGATATGCTTTCAATTATAGAAAAAGCTGAAGAAGCTTTTGATGAAGAAGAAGCACTGAAACTCGAGAAAAAACTTAAAAAACAAGAATTTGATTTAGATGATTACTTAACACAACTAAGACAAGTAAAGAAAATGGGTTCATTCTCATCAATACTTAAAATGATACCAGGTATGAATAAATTTGGAGATATAAAAGTAGATGACAAAGAATTTGTAAAAATTGAAGCTATAATATGCTCAATGACAGCAAAGGAAAAGAAAAATACAAGACTTCTTAATGCAAGCAGAAGACAAAGAATTGCAAAAGGAAGTGGTACAACAGTACAAGATATCAATAAATTTATAAACTCATATGAAACAACACAAAAGCTTATGAAGAAAATGCAAAATAGTAAAGGTGGCATGAAAAATGCTCTAAAAGGCTTTGATATGAACAGCCTTAAAAACTTAAAATAGTTATTAATTTTTTAAATTTAATATAAAAAATAAAAGAGGAGGATTTTAAAATGGTAAAAATAAGATTACAAAGAGTAGGAAAGAAAAAAGCACCATTCTATCACATAGTTGTTGCTGATTCTAAGTCTCCAAGAGATGGAAAAATAATTGAACAAATTGGAACATACAACCCAATGACAGATCCATCTGAAGTTAACTTTGACAAAGAGAAAGTTGAACAATGGATTAAAAATGGAGCAAAACCAACAGATACAGTAAGACGTTTAATTGAAACAAAATAAGAAAAGGCTTTAAATAAAGGAGGCAAATATGAAAGAAACATTAGAAACAATAATCAAAAGCTTAACAGAATTTCCAGAACAAGTTTCAATAAATGAAATTGATGGAGAAAAATCAGTTGTTTTTGAAGTTAAAGTTGCAGAAACAGATATGGGAAAAGTAATTGGTAGAGAGGGAAAAATAGCTGCTGCTATTAGAACAGTTATGAAAGCTCTAGCTAGCAAGGAACAAAAAAGAGTTTCTGTAGAATTTATAGGATAAGATATGAAAGAATATTTAGAAGTTGGAAAAATTGTTAATACAAGTGGTCTAAAAGGTTTATTAAAGGTTAGCCCTTTAACAGATGACATTACTAGATTTGAAGATTTAGAAACAATATATATTCAAAAAGCTAAAGAACTTATAGAGTTTAAAATTCAAGATGTTAAGTATAATAAGAATATGGTACTTTTAAAACTTGAAGGAATAGACGATATAACAGAAGCTGAAAAATATAAAAATTGCTATATCAAAATAAATAGGGAAGACGCAGTAGAACTTGAAGAAGATTCTTATTTTATTGTAGATATTATCGGTTCAGAAGTATTTACAGAAGAAGGAGAAGATTTAGGCAAAGTTGTAGATGTGTTTCAAACAGGAAGTAATGATGTTTACACTGTAAAAACTTTAGATGGTAAAGAAATTTTACTTCCAGCAATAGAAGATGTTATAAAAAACGTTAATATTGAAAATAAGAAAATAGTAATTCATTTAATGGAAGGTTTAATATGAGAATAGATATATTAACTCTTTTCCCAGAAAGCTTTGAACCATTAAAACAAAGTATTATAGGAAGAGCAGTAGAAAAGAATATAATAGATATTAATTTAATAAATATTAGAGACTTTTCAAAAGATAAGCACAAAAAAGTAGATGATACACCATATGGCGGAGGAGCCGGAATGGTAATAAGACCAGATGTTGTATATGATGCTTATAAAAGTGTTTATGAACCAAATGCAAAGGTAATATATTTATCACCTCAAGGCAAAACTTTAAACCAAAATATAGTTCAAAGTTTAAGCAAAGAAGAACATTTAATTCTACTTTGTGGACACTATGAAGGAATAGACCAGAGAGTTATTGATGAAATAAACCCAGAAGAAATATCAATTGGAGATTATGTACTAACAGGTGGAGAGCTTCCAGCAATGGTACTTGTAGATTCAGTTTCAAGATATGTAGAGGGGGTTTTAAATGAAGCTTCAATAGAGGAAGAATCTTTTACCAATAACTTACTTGAATATCCACAATATACAAGACCAGAAATATTCTTAGGAAGAGAAGTACCAGAGGTACTAAAATCTCGGAAATCATCAAAAAATTGATGAATGGAGATTAGCAAAATCGTTAGAAATAACAAAACAAAAAAGACCAGATTTAATGAATAAGTAAGAAGGGAGGATATCAAATGGATATCATAAAATCAATTGAACATGAACAAATGAAAAACAAAATACCAGAACTAAGAGTTGGTAACACAGTAAAAGTTCATGTTAGAGTAAAAGAAGGAAACAGAGAAAGAATCCAAGTTTTCGAAGGAACAATAATAAAAGTACAAGGTGGAGGAGTAAACCAAACATTTACAGTTAGAAGAATAGCTTCAGGTGTAGGTGTTGAAAAAACATTCTTAGTTCACTCACCAGCAGTTGAAAAAGTAGAAGTAACAAGAGTAGGTAAAGCAAGAAGAGCTAAATTATTCTACTTAAGAGATAGAGTTGGTAAATCAGCTAAGACTAAAGAAAAAGTTGGAGCAAGAATTCAAACAAACGAAATCGTTTTAAAAGAAGAAGCAGTAGAAGCAGCTCCAGAAGAAGCTCCTGCAGTTGAAACAGAAGCTCCAGTTGTAGAAGAAACTGTAGATACAGTAACAGAAGAAACTACAACAGAAGTAAAAGAATAATAAAAGTTATAAGTACAAGCGTACTTGAATAGCCTATTAATGTAAGTTTAGGAGGAAAATATGAACTATTTACTTAAAACTACATTGATAGGTTTATTTTTTGGCACTTTTGGAACCACAATAGGAGGAATTATTGGCGTTACATGGAAAAGAAACTCCAATAGGTTTTTAAGCTTTATATTGCAACTTGCAGCTCGGCCTTATGATGGCAATTATATGTTTTGATTTAATACCAGAGGCAATAGAAATGGCAGGACTTGGAAATACAATTATAGGAACATTAGCAGGAGTTGCATTGATGCTATTTTGCGATAACATTGTTAAGAAAAAGCATAATGAAAAAAATAGCAACTCACTTTTAAATACTGGAATAATTGTTGGTATAGGGTTAGCACTTCATAACTTTCCAGAGGGGTTAGCAATAGGTTCTGGGTTTGGAGCTTCAATTAAACTTCGGGTATTCACTAGCTATTGCAATTTTGCTTCATGATATTCCAGAAGGATTATCTATGTCAGTTCCTATGAAAAACGGTGGAATGAGCAAAATAAAGGCTTTAAACTATACATTCTTATCAGGTGTTACCACAGGAATAGGTGCATTTTTTGGAGCACTTGCAGGTAAAATATCAGATGGAATGATAAGCATTTGTTTAGCAATTGCAGCAGGGGCTATGCTATACATAGTTTCAGGAGAGCTTATACCAGAATCTAATAAATTATATAAAGGACGAATTGGTTTTGTTGGAAATATTATTGGTTTTGTTTTAGGAATAATTGCATTTAATGTGTAAAAAAATATATCAAAATTTTATATAAAAATACATAATTCTATGTAATACTACAACCATAAGCAAAAGAGAAAATATTACCAGAAAACATTACAACTTTATTACAAAAATATTACAAAAATATTACAAATACTCTTGACTTTTTCCAAAAAACATAATATTATAATAGCGGTAATTTTAATAAATGGAGGAAGTATTTTGGCTATAGGGGATGTAATAGTAGGTATAGATATTGGAACCTCCAAAGTCTCAAGTGTTATTGCCGAGATTAATAATTTTAATCAATTAGAAATAATTGCGATAGCAGAGTGTAAGTGCTTTGGAATGAAAAAAACTAAGATAACAGATGAAGATGAAATAGCCTCTGCAATAGGAAAAACAATTTCAGAAGTAGAAGCTCAAGGAAATATAAAAATAAACTCAGCTTATGTTACTATACCAGGTAAGTATGTGCAAATAGTTCAAAATAGTATAGTAAAAGAGGCTAGGGATAAATTTGCTGGAATTACTTCAAAGGACATAAATTCAGCCATGTTACAGCTAAGAGACATAGACCTTCCAGATGATAAAGTAGTAATTGATTTAATCAAAAATCAATTTATATTAGACAATGGAAGAACTGTTGAAGACCCTGTTGGGGCACTGAGTTCAACAGTTACAGTTACAGGACAAGTTATTCTTGCTGATAAAGACTATGTAAGACAATTAACAAGCATATTTAAAAAAGCAAATATAGAAATAGATGGAATTATACCAAATGTTTTAGCAGAAAGATCTTTAATCTTAGATGTAAATGAAATGAACGACAATGTAATGATATTAGATATAGGGGCAGGAAACACAGATATTGGTGTATTTAATGGTTCAAACTTTGTATATGCAAATACAATTCCACTAGGTGGAGACAATATTACAAATGATATTGCACAAGTATTTTACATATCTGAAGAAGAAGCGGATAGATTAAAAAAACAATATGCTTTAGCTCTAAAATCATTCATAGATAACGACACAGATATAATGCTAACTACATATAAAGGTGATGAGCGAAACAAAGTAATAAAGAGCTCAGAACTAATAGAGGTTATAGAAGCAAGAGTTGAGGAAATATTCTCACTTGTAAACAAGCAAATAACAAGCCTTGGAATAAAATCAAACATAAACAATGTAATCCTTACAGGACAAGGTATTACATGTATTAGCAAAAGTGATGTTGCAGGAAAAATTGTTTTAAATATACCAGTAAAAATTGCAACAGGCAGAATGATAAGTACAGTAAAACCTGCATATAGATCAAGTTATGCATTAGTTAGATATGTATCTAGCAGACCATATGCTAAAAATGTTGCAAGCAAAATTGATGTTAAATCAAACGAAAACTTTTTCAAAACAATATTAGAAAGAATTAAAGAATTCTTTTATACCTAAGTTTTTAATTTTAAATATATATAAAAGGGAGGAATTTGCATTATGAGGGAATCAGAATATGAAGAAAACAATAACATGATGGACGGAACAGCATTAATAAAAGTAATAGGAGTAGGAGGAGCAGGAAACAACGCAATAAATAGAATGATAGAATCTGGAATAAAAGGTGTAGAATTTATTGCAGTAAATACAGATAGACAAGCTCTTCAAATATCAAAAGCAAGTACAAGAATTCAAATAGGAGAAAAACTAACAAGAGGTCTAGGAGCTGGTGCAAATCCAGATATCGGAGCTCAAGCAGCAGAAGAAAGCAAATCTGAAATAGCAGAGGTTCTACGTGGTGCAGATATGGTTTTCGTTACAGCAGGTATGGGAGGAGGAACTGGTACAGGAGCCGCTCCAATAGTTGCAGCAACAGCTAAAGAATTAGGAATTTTAACAATAGGCGTTGTTACAAAACCATTTACTTTTGAAGGAAAGAAAAGACTTAACCAAGCTGAAAAAGGAATAATCAACTTAAAAGAAAAAGTTGATACATTAGTAGTAATTCCAAATGATAAATTATTACAAATTATAGATAGAAAAACATCAATTGTTGAAGCTTTCAAAATGGCTGATGATGTTTTAAGACAAGGTGTTCAAGGTATTTCAGATTTAATCTCAGTACCAGGACTAATAAACCTAGACTTTGCAGATGTTAAAACTGTAATGTTAAATACAGGTATGGCACATATGGGTATTGGTAGAGCAAGCGGAGAAAATAGAGCAGAAGATGCTGCAAAACAAGCTATACAAAGTCCATTACTAGAAACATCAATAGAAGGTGCAAGAGGAGTAATTATAAACATTACTGGTGGACCAGATCTTGGTTTACAAGAAGCAAATACAGCAGCTGAACTTGTTCAACGCAGTGTAGATCCTGAAGCAAACATCATATTTGGTGTTGTAACTGATGAAAGTCTTGGAGACGAAATTCAAATTACAGTTATTGCAACAGGTTTTGAAAAAGATGAAAATATATCAACAATAGGTGTTGAAAATTTAGTAAACAATACTTGGAACAAAAAAATAAATTCAATACCATCAACACCAGATAATAAATCTGATAACCCAAATGATTTAGATATACCATCTTTCCTAAGAAAAAAAGGAAATAAAATATAAGTACATAGAAAAATAATGGAAAATAAAAGAAATAGTCTACAAAGGTAGATTATTTCTTTTTTTCGTGCCCAAGAATTGACAGACTTTTTACAATACAAGTAGTACAATGTTTAAGAGGTAAGGAAATGACCCTATATGTAGATATAATTTTTATGGAAAATGTATTCATGAATTCTATTATACTACTTGCAACTGGGATAATTTTAAAAGACAGCATGAAGATAGTTAGAAACCTTATAGGAAGCACAATTGGGGCACTTTATGCAATAATTATTTATGTATCAAATATAGCAATTTATTCAAATATTATATTAAAAATCTTATTATCATTTGTAATAGTATATATATCTTTTAAACCAGCCAATCCAAAATCATTTTTTAAACATGTTGTAATTTTTTATTTAACATCATTTACATTTGGTGGAGTGGCATTTGCCTTGCTGTATTTTGTAAGGCCGGAAGACATCTTGTATCAAAATGGAGTTTTAATTGGTACATATCCAATAAAGATGATACTTGCAGGAGGAATACTTGGGTTTATTATTATAACAATTGCTTTTAAAAATATAAAAAGCAAACTTAGTAAGCAAGATATGTTTTGTGATGTAAAGCTAAAGTTAGAAGAAAAAACATTAAGTTTCAAGGCAATTATAGATACAGGAAATTTCTTAAGAGACCCAATAAGTAAGGCACCAGTAATTATCGTTGAAAAGGAAACGTTAAAAGGCTTTTTGCCAGCCGAGATAGTAGACAACACACATGATATCATTAATGGGAAAAATGTGGAATTAGGAGCATTCTCGCAACGAATTAGGGCAATTCCATTTAAATCATTAGGAAAAGAGAATGGACTAATATTAGGTTTCAAATTAAATAATGCTCTTATTGAATATCAAGACATAGGATATAGGGCAAAAAATGTAATTATAGGAATATATAATGGGAAATTAAGTAGAAGCGGAAAATATAACGCTTTAGTGGGGTTAGATATTTTAGATGAATAATTTTTAGAAAGGGTGTGAAGATATGGATATTCTTGAAGTTTTGAGGTGTAAAATTAAAAAATATTTTGGTGGAGGAAATTTTGAAAATGATGGCATTTTCTATATTGCAGGAAGTCAAACACTGCCACCACCATTGCCACTAGATGAGGAAGAACAAATGCTTAAAAGACTAGAGGCAAACGATTTTGAAGCTAGACAAGTATTGGTTGAACATAATTTAAGGTTAGTTGTATATATTGCTAAGAAATTTGAAAATACGGGAATAGGAATAGAGGACTTAATATCAATAGGAACAATAGGTCTTATGAAGGCTATAAATACGTTTAATAATGGGAAAAACATTAAGCTTGCTACATATGCTTCACGCTGTATAGAAAATGAAATCTTAATGTATTTAAGACGTAGTAACAAAACAAAAGGGGAAATATCTATTGATGAACCATTAAATCAAGATGGAGATGGAAACGAGCTTTTGCTATCAGATATACTTCGGAACAGATGATGATGTAACATCAAGAGCAATGGAAGATGAAGTAGATAGAGTGCTTTTAAAATCTGCAATACTTAAACTTACAGACAGGGAAAAACACATAATGGAGCTTAGGTTCGGATTCAAAACAGGAGTTGAAAAAACACAAAAAGAAGTGGCAGATATGCTTCGGAATATCACAAAGTTACATATCAAGACTTGAGAAAAAGATAATGAACAAAATGAAAAAAGACATAATGAGCAAGACACGGATAATAAAAAAAAAAACACACAACTACTTGCAAAAAATCATATAATGAAGTAAAATAGATATATATTAAAAAAGAGAGAAGTGATAAGAATGAAAGTATATGATAAGGAAATTTATAATAAACAAGAGAGTATTAAAACAATAGTTGTAGGAATTGTAGTATTTTTATTAGGATTCTTTGCTGGTTATATGGCCCATTCTTTTAACCAAACTCATACACCAGAGGCAACAAATAATACATATGTTATAGAAAGTAAACAAAAATAATAATAATTTTTAAAAGGCATTTTGATAATGCCTTTATTTTTTTTGCTTAGAATATTTATAAATCAATTACATAGAATTTAAGCAGGAGGTATGTGGATGAAGAAATTTGTAAAACTTATTTTGATTTTTGCTTTTGTTTTTGTGTGTTTGATTTCTACTAAAGTATCAGCATTCCCACCATCTAGTTCTAGCTTGTATACTGGAATAGATGTTAGTGAATGGCAAGGTAATATCAATTGGCGAGAAGTTAAAAATGCTGGAATTCAAGTTGTGTATATTCGTTCTAGTGAGGGAAGCGGATACATAGATGCAGATGCAATTAGAAACTATAATGGAGCAAAAGCAAATGGCATTAAAGTTGGCTTTTACCATTATTTAACTGCAAGAAACCAAAGTGAGGCGATTGAACAAGCAGAATTTTTCGTTTCAGTTATTAAGGAACTTGAGATAGATTGCAGACTAGCAATGGATTTTGAAAGCTTTGGAGACCTTGGAACATATGAAATCAATTTAATTTCAGAAACTTTTTTAGAAGAAGTTGAAAGATTAAGTGGAAAAGAGGTAATAATATATAGTGATGCATACAATGCTGCATATACTTTTTCAAGTAGATTAGCAGAAAAGTATCCTATATGGGTTGCAGATTATTACGTACAAGAGCCAGGAAATGGAAGATGGCAAATTTGGGATGGATTTCAATATACAGATGAAGGAAGAATTGCGGGAATAAAAGATTATGTAGATAGAGATTACTTTACAAGTGGAGTATTACTTGCTGATAATACACCAATTCCAAAAGAAGCAACTAAAGAGCCAAAAGAAACAACTAAAACAATAACAATTAAGTGGGGAGATACTTTAAGCCAAATTGCAATGGAATATAATACATCATATGAGTATTTGGCAAAGATAAATGGTATTGCAAACCCAAACTTGATATATGCAGGTCAAACTTTAATAGTGCCAATATTAAGTAGCAACGAAATTCACGATTCTAGCCATAAATTATACATTGTAAAATGGGGAGACACTTTAACCAAAATTTCTGCAGAATATGGAGTAACAATAGAAGGACTTGTAAAGCTAAACAATATTGCAAATCCAAACTTAATTTATGTAGGTCAGGTTTTAAGAATACCTACAATTAATTCATATGAATAACTAGAAAGAAGGAGGAAATAATGCAAACTGCAATTATTGAAATAATAAACAAATTTGGATATTTAGGAATAGTATCATTAATTACAATAGAAAACTTATTTCCTCCAATACCATCAGAAGTGATTTTAACTTTTGGAGGGTTTGCAACAACTATTTCAAATATCACAGTTATTGGTGTAATTATAGCATCAACAGTAGGTTCAGTCATAGGAGCGGTTATCCTATATCTACTTGGTAGAGTGTTAAGTGTTGAAAAACTAGAGAAATTTTCAGAAAGTAAATTTGGAAAGATTTTAGGACTAGAAAAAGCAGATATTGAAAAATCTGTTAATTGGTTTGATAGTAAAGGAAAATATGCAGTTTTCTTTGGTAGATTCATACCAATAATAAGAAGTCTTGTTTCTGTACCTGCAGGTATGGCTAGAATGGCTATGCTTCCATTTTTAATTCTTACAACTATAGGAAGTTTAATTTGGAACACAGTTCTTGTTGTTTTAGGAAGAATTGCTGGTGATTCGTGGAATGTAATTGCAATGTATGTTGGGGGTTATTCAGATATTGTTTTAATATTATTCATGATAGTTTTTGTGCTTGGAATTATGGCTTTTTATATAAAAAAGAGTGGCAGAATAAAAATAATGCGATTTAGAAAAAACAAATATAGTAAAAAGCTTGAATAAAAGGAAAAATTTTGATATACTTACTTGTAGAATAATAAAAAATGGAGGTAATAATATGACACCACATAATGAAGCTAAAAAAGAAGATATTGCAAAAATAGTTTTAATGCCAGGAGATCCACTAAGAGCAAAGTATATTGCTGAAAACTTTATGGAGAATGTAAGACTTGTAAATTCTGTTAGAGGAATGTTTGCTTACACAGGTACATACAAAGGAAAAGAAATAACTGTTATGGGACACGGAATGGGAATTCCAAGCGTAGGAATTTATACACATGAATTATTTAAATTCTATGATGTAGATTGCATTATAAGAATTGGAAGCTGCGGTGGCTATATTCAAGATTTAAATTTAAAGGATATAATTGTAGTAAACGAAGGTTACAGTGAGTCTACATTTGCTGAAGTTTATGATGGAAACAAAGAACATTCAATTGCAGCAAAGAATTCTTGCAATGATGTAATTCTTGAAACTGCTAAAGAAATGAATTTAAATGTAGTTCAAGGAAATGTACATAGTACAGATGCTTTCTATTCAGAAACAGCAGATTTAAAAGAATTATATGAAAAACATGGTTGTATAGCAGCTGAAATGGAATCATTTGCTTTATTTGAAATAGCAAACCATTTAAATAAAAAAGCAGCTTGTATATTATCTGTTACAGATTCACTTGTAAAACCAGAACAATTAACACCACAAGAAAGACAAACAGCTTTAGTTAATATGATTAAACTTGGTTTAGAAACAGCTATAAAATTATAATAAAAAAACCCTAGAATTGTTAAATTCTAGGGAAATTTTTATACATTTTCTACATGGTTTACATCTAAATTATTTAATGCTTTTATATTAATATATACACCAGCACCTACAAAGTTTCCACCACATTTTTCAATTAGTTTTTTAGAAGCTTCAAGTGTTCCACCTGTTGCAAGAACATCATCTATAAAGTAGAAGTTCTTTCCTTTGTAATTTTCGTTTGTTGGTAAGCATAAAGAATCTTTTCCATATTCTTTATAATAATCAACTGTTAAAACTAAATCTTCTGGTAATTTGCCAGGTTTTCTAATAGGAACAAATCCTATATTCAATTTGTTTGCAACAGCTGTTCCAAAGATATATCCTCTTGATTCTGGAGCTATAACATAATCAGTATTTTTTGGTACTACCATACACATTTCTTCAATAATTTTTGCAAAATCATTTTTATCTGCAAGTTTTGGAGATATGTCTATGAATCTTACTCCTTTTACAGGAAAATCTTCAATGAATCGTAATTCAGCCATAAAGACCACACACCTATCTTTTAAAAAATTTACGTATAGATTATAACATAAAACGACATAATATTACAATACTAAATTTATAAAAAATGCAATTTTTTTAATAAATTTATGCATAAAGTATTGACATTTGAATATATATAGTAGTATAATAATTCTGTTGTCATATCGCGGGGTAGAGCAGTTGGCAGCTCGTCGGGCTCATAACCCGGAGGTCGTAAGTTCGAGTCTTACCCCCGCAACCAAAAACAGTAACGACTTCTGGCGATTTGCTAGAAGTCGTTTTTTATTTTAGGAGGAAAATTTTATGAATAGAAAACAAAAATTAATGAAGGAGATTAAATTCAGAGGCTTCGGCTGTGAAACTATTACAACGAGATAATTGCTATAGGTTGTAATAGTTAAAAGTTATAGCAAATATATCTCGTTATGCTTAAGAAATAATAAGATAAGGAGATATAAAAAATGATAGAGATAGAATTAAATAATGTAAAAAAGAATTTTGGTTTGAAAAATGTTTTAGACGGAGTAAGCTTTGAAGTGAAGACAGGAGAGAGAATTTCACTAATTGGAGAAAATGGATCCGGAAAGTCAACTATTTTAAAAATAATTAGTGGCGATGAAAAACAAGACTCTCGGAAATGTAAATATAAGAAAAGGTGCTACAATAGGGTACTTGAAGCAAATATATGAAAAAGAACAAGAAGATATAATAGTTGAAAATTACCTAAAAGAAAGCTTTAAAGAATTTACTCTCATGGAAAACAGGCTAAGAGAATTAGAAAACGAAATGGCAAATCCAAATCAAAATTTAGAGCAAGTTCTTCAAAAATATGGAAGATTGCAGGAAAAATATATTGCTTTAGGTGGATATGAATTAGAAGAAAAATTCAAAAAGATTTGTTCAGGATTTAAATTTGATGATGATTTCTTAAAGAAGGAATATAATACTTTAAGTGGAGGAGAAAAAACAATAGTAAATTTAGCTACTATTCTTTTGAAAAATCCTAATGTGTTGCTTTTAGATGAACCTACAAATCATCTAGATATAGAAATGCTTGAATGGCTAGAAAATTTCTTAATAGAGTATAAAGGAACAATACTTTTAATTTCACATGATAGATATTTCCTAGATAAAGTCGCAACTAAAACAGTGCTATTAGAAAATGGGAATACAAAAATCTATTTTGGAAATTATTCATATTTCATCGAAGAAGATGAGAGAAGAACATTAGCAGAGTTTGAACTATATAAAACTCAGCAAAAACAAATAGAAAAAATGAAAGAATCTATTAAAAAGTTAAGAGAATTTGGAAGACTTGCTGGGAACGAGATGTTCTTTAAAAGAGCAAAATCAATTGAAAAAAGATTAGAAAAAATTGAAGTTATAGAAAAGAGAGTAGATAAGAAACTTCCGATTACAATAAATTCTTGTAGCAAAACAGGAAAGGATATTTTAGTTATAAAGAACCTAACCAAGAGCTATGGAGATAATGTAATATTTAAAAACTTCAATATGGAAGTTTTTGGAGGAGAAAAAGTTCAATTAAAAGGCAAAAATGGCTCTGGAAAATCAACACTTATAAAAATAATTTTGGGCAAAGATAATGATTTTAGTGGAGAGATAAAAATAAATCCATCAGTAAAAATTGGATATATTCCTCAAGAAATAAAGTTTCAAAATGAATCTGATACAATATTAGATTACTTCTTAAATAATTTTGGCGGAAGTGAAACACAGGCAAGAACGTTCTTAGCAAAGTATATGTTCTATGGAGAGAATGTGTTTAAAAGGTTAAAAGAGTTGTCTGGGGGAGAAAGAGTAAGACTTTTAATTGCTGAGCTTGTGATTAAACAGACTAACTTTTTGATATTAGATGAGCCAACTAACCATTTGGATATTTCAACAAGAGAAATACTTGAAGATAACTTAAAGGCGTATTCAGGAACTATATTATTTGTTTCACATGATAGGTATTTTGCGAGAAAAATTGCGGAAAGAGAAATTGAGTTATAGAATAATATTAAATTTATAATAAAAAGTAGATGAGAATATTAATTCATCTACTTTTTATCTGCTATAAATATTTTTCCATTATATACATTTGTTCTTCATTTAATTCCTTTTTGTTATTAGCATACTCATATCCTAGTTTGTGATAAAACTCACATCCAGTAATAGATGCGGAAATTACCAATTTTTTTGCAGGAATTGTTAAGGCGAATTTTTCAATTTCATTAATTAACATTTTACCTATACCTTGCTTATGGTGAGCCGTGTCAACAAACACAGACAATATCCAATATTCTCCGTTATCGTTGTACCAAGATTTATCAATACTTGCTGTACCAACAACTTTGTGATTTTCTAAAGCTACAAAGGCTTTTGTTCTTTTAGGAAGAACTTTTCGAATTTCTTCAGGTGTAAAATCCTTAGCGAAGTTTTGAACAAATTCGTTGCCGTAATCTTTTGAATTTACTTCTAATAAGTTTTGTATAATAATTTTTGATATTTCTTCAGCATATTTATCTTCATATTCCATTATTTCCACTGTATTACCTCCTTGCATAAGATTTTGTTAAAAATTATTTTGATATATTATATCATAAAAATTTTAACAAAATAAGTGGAACAAACTAGAAAATTATGATAGAATATGAGATGAAAATATAGGAGCATAAAAAAGGAAGGAAAAAGATGAAAGCTGAACTTGAAAAAATAGATAGAAAACTTAAAAGAATTAGAATAAAAAAGATGCCAAATACATTTTTAAGTATTATCAATAAAAAGTTTGATGAGGTAACAATTTCAAGATGTTTAGCATTTCTATTAAACCCGCAAAATACTACAACAAAGATCATAAAAGAATTGCTAAATGTTTCTAAAATTCCAGAGGATGAGAAGAATTTTTGTGAATTATTAGAAAATGAAAACACATATTTTGAAAACATAGAACTGGAAGAGGCTATTTCAGAGAGAAGTAGGATAGATATTAAGATTGAATTTTCCACTTTTTTAATAGTAATAGAAAACAAGATAAATTCTATGGAAAATGACATTCAATCAGTCAAGTATGAAAAAGATTTAGAAAGAAATATAAAACCTATAAAGTATATTTGTATTAAACCTAAATATAATCCTACTATAATGGTAAATGAAAAATTTGCACATGTTACATATAGCCAAATAGTAGAAATACTGAAAAACGTTACAAAATATGATTTAAAAGAACAAGAAAACTATTGCTTTATAGAAGATTTTATTAAACATGTGGAGGGATATTTAATGAATGAGGCACAATTAGAAATAACAGAAGATGTGGAAGTATATATTGATAATCAAGAAATAATAGATACAATGATTTCAAATTATAAAAAGCAATCTGAAGTAATAGCAGAAAAGCTGGAAGAAATAGTTAAACGTAAATTTGGCGAAAATTTTGAGGTATATACTAATAACAAATGGAAATGTATTCAAATTTGGAAGAAGAGCTGGACAAATGAACAGTATAGTGGTATACATTATGAGATTTTGTGGAACGAAGATGGAATAATTGGAAATAATGTTAAAATAATTTTTGCGATACATAATGAAGGAAAAACGAGAAATATATTTCCAGAAATCAAACATCGTACAGTTAAAACAGAGAGTTATAGAATGAATGATTCAAAAAGTATTATTGAAAATTTGAACAAAATTGTTGAAGAAATGTATAAAATAGCAGAAGAGAATAATGAGGCAATAGATAAGGTAATTGGTAGTAGAAAATAACAAGTAAAATAGACAGAGCTTAATTGGTAGCTTTGTCTATTTTTTAATATAGGTATTTGGAAAGTAAATAAGGTATTTCAAAAAAGAAAGAAAAAGAAAGAAATTAATAGAAAAATGGAGAAAATGTTGTAAAATATGTGGAAAAGTTGACAATATTATGATAAAATACAAATCATATAAGGAGGAAAACATGTATAAATTTTTAAAAGAAACTATTGATGATTTTAATCTTCATGCAAGAGTGGTTCCAGCTCTAATTATAGCTCTTCCTGTGTATATATACTTAATGTTGAAACATATAATTGCACTTAATTTTGTTGATACAATTTTAACTAATAGTGGGATTTTCCTATTATTAATAATTGTATTTTATAAAGTAATAAGAAATTTAGGGAAAAAATATGAAGAAAAAATGTATAAAGAATTAATGGCTAAACCTACTACAATAATTTTAAGATATTCTAATAATTTGATAGATGAAATAAGTAAAGATAGATATCATAAAAAGCTAAATGAAAAAGTAAAAGGATTAAGGTTACCAATAAAAAAAGAAAATGAAGTTAAAGAAGATGATATAAAATATGAATCAGCTATAAACTGGTTAAGAAAATATGCCAATTCAAACAGAGATAAGGAACCTAGGGTATATCAAGAATTGAAAGATTATAACTTTTGGAGAAACTTATATGGCGGAAAGGTGTTAATTATATGTAGTTGCTTAATTTGTATAATGATAGAAATTATTAATTTAATGGAATATGGAATTAAACAATTGGTGAACACCCCATATCCAATAATTATGCCAATATTAGTTATGACAATAATTTTAATATTATCATGTCTCATAATAAATAAAAAAGTAGTTAAAAGTAAAGCCTTTGATTATGCTAAGACTTTATTAGAAGTATGTGATAATTTATAGGAGGAAAAAATATGAAATATGAAATTGATTTTATAGGTATAAATAAAGAAGGAAAAGATGCTGATGCAATATGTTTTAGATATTTTAATGATAATGACAATAAATATCATATTGGAGTATATGATGGCGGAACAAATGATTACGGGATAGCAATGAAGGAACATATAAAAAAATATTACAAGCAAGAAAAAGAAAAAATAGTAATAGATTTTATAATTTGTTCACATTCAGATTTGGATCATGCATCTGGATTAACTGAAATTCTAAATGAATTTGAAGTTAAAAAAGTATACGTAAATTTACCTTGGTTATATGTGAATGAATTATATGAAATAGTAAAAGATGGAAGAATAACCAAAAAGAGTTTGGAAGATAGATTAAGAAAAGCATATAAATATGTTGAAGATATAGAAAAAATATGTATAGAAAAAAATATACCAATTAAAGAATCATTTGAAGGTACTATTATAGATGATAGGTTTAAAATTTTATCACCATCAAAAAAATTTTATATAGATTTATTAGCAGAATCAAACAAAACACCTGAAACAGAGAAGGAAAGTTTTAAACGGCATGATATTTAATAAAGCACGAAAAATTTTAAATAGTATTAGAGAAACTTGGGATACAGAATATTTAAGAGAGGATGTAAGTACTTCATCAGAGAATGAAATGTCAATTATTTTATATGGAGATATGGATGAAGAAAAATTTATATTTATGGGAGATGCTGGAATTAGAGCAATAAACAAAGCTATAGAATATATGAAAAGACAAAATATAAATTGTAAAAAAATTGATGTTTATCAGATTCCACACCATGGAGGAAGAAGAAACGTATCAACAACTTTGTTAAATAAATTGTTGGGAAGTAAAGTTAATGAAGGATATGAAGATGGTAGAATAGCTTTTGCATTGGCATCTAAAAATTCTGACCATCCAAAGAAAATGGTGACTAATGCATATAAGAGAAGAGGAATTAAGGTATTTGAAACAAAGGGAAAGACTATTAGACATCAACATAATACTCCGAACAGAGAAGGATGGACTACAACAACATCAGTAAAATTTTATAATGAAGTAGAAGATTGGGATGATTAAAGCTAAAATTTATTTTAGCTTTTTTTCTACGGTTCCTTTGCCACACCTTGGTCACACTCTCCGCAAACACACCACTATTTAAACACAAACAAAAAATCACCAATATTACCAATTAACTTACTCCAACAAAGCATAACACAATCACACCAAACACAGCAATATCAATGCTTACGAGCTCATAACCCGAAGGTCGTAAGTTCGAGTCTTACCCCCGCAACCACGTCGCAGTTAGCTAGAAAGGCTAGCTGTTTTTTTATTCCAAAAAGCAGCCAAAGCCTTGTCGCTACTGCTCCTTTTCCGAAAAAAGTTTTACTTCGTAAATACTTTTTTCGGGTATTTTTATCCCAATTATTACCATTGCACTAGTTTACAATAACGCTAAATTTAAGCATTATTATGTCGATTTGGGAAAAAGTTGGGAAAGATAATCTCCTCAAACTACTTAAATTCTAATAAAAAATCATTAAAATTTTATCTAAATTTTTTAAAATAATAAAAGTCAATGGGAAATCTAAAAATATATTTAGTTGCCTTTTATTTTTATATCGTGAAAACTGTAACGGCTTTTAGCCTTATGTGAAAATTAGAAAAAAGTTTAAATTAAGACCTTGTTGGTAATAGTAAGTTTTCTAGTGCATATCCAGCCTTTCTGTTATGAGATAGTAGTGGATGCACATAAAAGTCAAGTGTTGTACTTATTTGTGCATGACCTAATCTTGCAGAAATAACTGCTATATCAATATTTTGTGCAACTAGTAAACTTGCATTAGTGTGTCTTAATCCGTGAAAATTAATTACAGGTAAGCCAATTTGTGCAACATATTTTACAAACCATTTACTGATTGTTGATGGATGCATAGGCTTGCCATCAACTTGTACAAATAACCTATCAGAATCGGTCCATAATTCGCTGTAAAACGATTTTTGATCGTTATACCATAACTTATATTCTTCAAGCAGAGAAACGATAAATTCGGGTATTGCAATCTCTCTTATAGAACTTTCTGTTTTAGGTACTTTTGTGAAAACTCCTAAATCAGATAAATACTGACTAGAACGATTTATACAGATTATTCCATTTTTAAAATCAATGTCTTGCCATTCAAGTCCCATCAATTCACCTAAACGAACACCAGTAAAAACTGTTAAGATGATTGCAACTTTATATTTTGTATCTTCTATAGATAATTGCTCTAAATTTTCTAACAAGATTTTAGTTTGCTCATCATCATAAGACTTTCTTTTTGGTTTTCTTGCTTTAGGTGGTTGTACACGCTCAGCAGGATTTGTAACTATTAATTGCCAATAAACTGCTTTGTGTAACATTGCTCTTAATAATCTGTGATGTTCTAAAATAGTTTTACCAGATAAAGGTTTCTTAGTTTTTTCACCATTATTGCCTTGTTTTCTAACTAATTGAGTATCTTTTTCGAGTAAATCATAGAATTTCATAATGTCAGTTGGTTTAATTTTGTTAATGTAAAAACGTCCGAAGTAGGGTAGAAGTCTTGTTTCTAACATTCTGCAATATCGCTTATATGTTGATGGAGCTAGTTCTTTTGAACCATAATCTCTTTTCCATATTTCAACGAATTCAGAAAATCTCAAGGCTTTACCATCTATAACTAAACCATTTTGTACTTCTGTAACAAATTTAGCAAGTTCTACTTCAGCTTCTTTTTTTGTTCCGTGTACTGTTTTTCTATGTATTAATGGTTTTCCATGTAAGTCGTATCCTTCAGATACTATTAGCCTGTAACTATTTTTACCTCTTTTTTCTATACTCCCAGCCATTACTCTTTTCACCTCCTTTCGAGCATATCTATGGGTGGGAGGAGTATTAATTTATGTGTATTATATAATAATATTAGAAAAATTACCAGCCTTTTTTGGCTATTCTATGCATATTTTAAAGTTTACAACAAAATTCACAAAAGAATATATATGAAACATAAAAATACTAGATGAAATGTAATATACAAATAATGTAGAAAAAAATGTAAAAAAATGGTATACTTAAAAATAAGGAGGTGTTTACTATAAAAACTATAGACAATTACTTTAAAAAAAATCTTGAAAGTCAGATAAAAATATTGTTAGTTACATCTGCAGAAATTGAAAAAAATAAAGTTAATGAAGTACTTAAGCCACTGGATGGGCAGACAGAGATACTTCAATATAATATAGATAGTTCCAAATTTTATATAGGAAAATTTGGAAATTATAATGTTGTTCATGTTCAAACAAAGATAGGATCCCAGGGAGAAGGAGCAAGTACATTAGCAATAGATAAAGCTTTAAATGTATGGGATATAAAAATGGTAGTAATGATAGGAATAGCATTTGGAAGAGGGGCTAATTTCAATCAGAAAATTGGAGATATTTTAATTTCAAAAAATATATTTATGTATGAAAAATATAAAGTTAAAGAGAAAAAAGATGGGACTTTAAGTTATACATATGTAGACAATCCATACTCGAACGCAGGAAAAGTATTAGTAAAAAAATTTGAGGATGATAATATATGGGAGAATAGTAACAGTGTAAGACCTAAAATACATTTTGGAACTATAGCGAGTGGAGAAAAAATAATAGATTCTATGACTGAAAAAAATAAATTACTTGAATTGGGAGATAGGACTTATATTATAGGTGGAGAAATGGAAGCAACGGGTTTGGTTTCAGCATGTTTAAATCATAATCTATATGAATGGGTTGTAGTAAAAGGAATATCTGATTGGGGAGATGGTAATAAGGTAAAAAACAAGGAAGAAAACCAGAAGGTAGCAATAGACTATACAGTTTCATATTGTGAACATGTTTTTAGCCAAGAAAAAGTATTTGATGAAATTTTAGAAGAAAATCCAATAAATATTTTAGAAAAAATATATAAATTACCTATTTTAAACACTTTTAATAATGTTGATATATTAGATAATTATGAAGTATCTTTGGTTCCTATTAACTCTTTACCTAAAGCTATAATAAAGAGAGAACAAGTTATAAATCGATTGAAAAGTGAAATCGATAAAGGAAATCATATAAACATTTTTGGTGAGATATTGTCAGGTAAAACGACAATAGTTAAATTGTTATCATCAGAATATAAAAGCAATTTTAAATACATTAATTTAATTGATAAAGACGTAAGGCAAGTTGAAAAGATATTATCTATAATTTCGCAAATTTTGTTAGAATTAGAAAATAAAGAAAATTTAATTATAGCTATAGATAATCTTCCTAAATTAAATAAAAATTCTAAAGCTCAAAGTCTATTGGAGAATTTATTAGAAGAAGCTAATACCAAGAATATTAAAATTGTTTTTACATCCCTAACTAGTCAAGAAAATATTTTTGAAGATAATATAAAGAATATTTTGTATATAAATATAGATAAAATAGAAAAAAATGATGTAATTGATTTATTAAAATTATATGATGCACCAGATTATATATATCAAGATAAGATTATAGAGTTTATTGAAATCACAGGAAATCATAAAATTTTTGTTATTAAACAAATTATTAAATATCTGCAAAAGGAAAATTGGGATATATTAAAAAATGGATTAATAGGAATTATAGATGGAAAATATGTATTAAAAATAAAGGGTGAAATACAAGATATTTTACTAGACAGAGTTGGCGGAGATAACAACAAAGAACTGCTATATAGAATGGGTTGTATAAATTATGATTTGACAATAGATGAGATAAAAAAAATAAGTGAAGTTGAACCACAAATTAATAATCCTGCTGAAATACTGAGGGGAATTGAAGGAATTTTTGTGGAATATGATAATGAAAAAAATATATATAAAACAAATCCATTAATAGCTCAAATATCCAAAGAAAATATAAATAGTAGTACTTTTATTGATATTAATAAGGTAATGGCATATAACATTCTTGATAAGAAAATTTTAAATCCATTCGATGTAATAAAATGTATGGGATTCTGTAATCAAGCAAAAGAGTATGATGAAGCAGGAAAATTATATCTTCAAACAATCAATCAAATGTATGAAAAAGATATTAAAGACGAATGGGGAATAAAATCTGTATGGAAAGACCTTGACTTGCCAAATATGGACTCAATGTTGAAATTACAAATTAGAGTAGCACAATTAAAATATTATTTAAAATTTGGAATAGATTATAATGACACTTTAAAATTAACAATAAAATTAATAAAAGAAGAAAACTATGAAGATTTTTTAATTGCTGGAGTTGCAATATTATTTATAAATGAAAATCCATATAAGTTTAATCAATTATTAAAAATGGCTCTTCTTAGTGAGAATAAAAATCCAGAAATATTAAAATCTATACAACAACAATTATCAGAAGATAAATATCCAATTGATAGTTTAGGAGTAGAATCATTACTTTGGGCAACGATACCAAAAGAAGGAGAAATTGAACTTTTAAAATCCTGGGCAGATGTGTTATCTGTTTTAGAAAAGAATCAATATTTAAAATTTAAAAATATATTAAGTGGATTTTTTGATTTCGAGGAAATGTATAGTTTTTATATTGATAAGACATGGGTTAATTTGAAGAGTAATATTCCAGAAGACATTGAAAATATAAAAAAGCTTATTCCTATTAATCAACAACTAGTTGAATTTGGTAAAAAAGTAGGAGATGACTTTATAACATCAATTTCTATAAGGAATGTAGTAATCTTTAAATGTGAGTATTTAAAGGATAGTGCTGGATTTGATTATGGCATATCTGAAGTCGCAAATGTAGAAGATAATAGATCGAAATTCATTATTATAAGTATGATTGGACATCAGTATTATTATTTAAAAAAATATAATGAAGCCAGAATATGGTTGGAAAAGGCTTTAGAGTATGATGAATTTGATGGAGAACTAAGTGAGAAAATATGGGTTCGATTAGAATTGAGTGATATATGTGGTGAAACAGATAAAGATAATTCATATGAATATGCAAAAGAAAGTTTAAAATATATTTCTATGCTTGATATAGAGATGAAGGTAAAATTTTATATGGAGTACCTAATTAGATGTTTTTACTTAAATAAATTTGAGGATAATATAGAAATATGTTTAGAGTGTACAAGAATCATATTACAAAATTCTGACAAAAGGGGATTAGTAGCTTATTTTACACATATAATTGCTTATTTCACTGCATACATAATTGATAATGTCAAATTAGATGAAATTAATAAAGAATATGGAAAACCATATACAAGAATGACTATATATTCAAATAATATGAACAACGACAACGATACTGCTAAGAAAATAAAAGCTATATATATTCATATATTTAAATTATTATCTTTCTATAAAAGAAAACAAGATATGATTGACTTCTATTTGCAAATATATAATGATTTAAATAAAAATGGTATGGGTGTAACAGCACTATTTCCAAATGAAATTAGAATATTTTTAATAGAGAGTAATAATATTGAAAAAGCAGTACAATTATCAAAAATTATGAATATTTGTAAAAATAATCCAAGAGAATTAATAACAGCTAATATAAACCATGAGCCGTTAGAATTTGCAAAAAAAATCGAAAGTATTTACGTAGCTAGTAAAAAAACAACATTAGAAGATATGTCAGAAACACTTATTTTTCATATAATATTTTTACTAATTGATAAAAATGTACAGACTGATAATCTCGAGTTAATGAAAGAGTTTCAAGAGCTTGATGAACAAATAAGGACGGAATACTTAGAAGTAGTACAAATAATAAAAAAAGAGAAAAATATAACAAAAGAATATATACAGTTCCTTATGTCAAAAAAGTATCGTGAAAAGAATACAACTTTTGAAATTATATATAGATTAATACTCATCAATCTATTAAAAGGGAAAATGCTTATAAATTATCATATTAACTTACTAATATATTTTTGTGGCACATATGGAATATATTCTACAGAAGAAACACTGTTAAAATTATGCATTACTAGGCTTGAAAAAGATATAAAAGAAAATAAAAATTATATACAGATAGAAAAAATAAATGAAAAAATAGAAGTATATAAATCAAAACCAAATATAAAAAATGGTAAAATTATTTATATAGAAGCATTAAAAGACCTAGGTTTTAATGATATTACAATAGAAAATATAAATTGGCTTAAAGAAATATGATAAGATTTATTTTGATCTTATCATATTTTTTTGAAATATATACTATAAAAATCAAATAACTAATTATATGTTTTTATTTTCTTTCATCCACTCAAGTAATTCTTCTTCAGAAATTTTATTCGCATTAAATTCTTTAATTTTTGATTTAGCAAGTTCTTTCCAGTTTTCAAAAGCTAATTTTACTTGTTCACTCTCAGATCTTTTAGCTTGCATTAATCTTCTTTGATAGTTATTTCTATATAATTTAATTCCTTCCACAGAGTTTCTTTTTTTAGAATAAGAACTAGATGCACCAGTAGTTTTACAAGTGGTTTCATTTTGATAATAAGTATTATCGCAATATTTTTCTGTATTCTTAATAGGAATAAAATATTTACTACAGTTTTTACAAGTTTTTATTATAATATCTTCATTTGATGCAATTTCTGCTAGTGAAACATAGAGCACGTTTGACAAGTATGATGTGTGAAAAACAGCACTATCCTGTATATTTATTATTCCATTTTGTAAATGTTCTCTTACTATTTTAGGAGTGATGGATTGTGATGCTATATTTAATGGATCATGTGCAAATAGCTGAAAATAAAATACCTCAATATCTGTAGAATACTTAAATATATTATTATATATTGTAAATGAAAGATATTTTTCGAATGGAGAGAAATTATTATCTTTTGAGATATTATTTAGATTGTACATATAGTTAATACATCTTCTAATTAGGTTTTGCAGTTCTTTTATTTTAGGTTTTATTTTTATAAAAATAGGTTCATAAGTTTCAATAAAGTCATTTTTAGTTTTATATAATTGTGGCTTTGGAATGTCTTTGCAAAATTCTTTTGATATTGAAAATCCATAAAAACAAAAGAATGTACAATATGCAGTATCAAAAGATGAAAAGTCAGCATTAATAAATCTAATTAAGAAAGATCCGTATTTTTCTTCAAAAGGTTCTCTAAAATTAGATGAAGTAAAATAAATTTCTCTATTGTTTTCATCAGACTTAAGAAAAATATTAGGAAATCTATTATTGTGATCATGATTAAAAGCAGTTTTATACATTATTACAGATGATGTATAAAACTCTTTTCTTTTTTTTCTATTAAACCAAATATTAAAACTATCTTTTACTGAAATATTATTTTCTCTTAACACACAAGACCTCCAATAACATAAATTGCAATATGATATTAAAAATAAAATTGCTAACAAATCATCTAAATTATACAAAAATTCTACAAAATTTGCAATAACTTTGTTAAATAATATTTATTCAAACCATTGAAAACACTAGAAAAAATAAAATTAATAGAAAAAATTAAAAAATTTTTTAAAAAATGCCATATTTTTTTCGTGTTAGTGGGCTATATAGCAGAAGAGGTAGAAAAGAAAAATTCTCTCTTCGAGTAAAACGAAAGGAGATATGCAATCATGGAAACACAAATTAAAAGAACTACACTAACGATGAAAGAAGCATCAGAGTACCTGGGAATTTCTTACTGGTTAATAAATCAACTAGTTAGAAAAAAACAAATACCATATTGTAAAGTTGGTGGAAAATATTTATTTAGAGTAAATGCTCTAAATGAATATTTAAGCAATATGGAACAACAATCTATGAATTAGATTTTAAAGAAAGAGGGGAAAGGAGGATATGTATAATTTACAATGGTTGAAATTAGAATTAAAAATATTTTCAAATAGAAAAATTCAAATCTTCCTAAGAGAGCCAGATGGAGATACATATTTTAGAGTATGGATTCAATTATTAATTATTGCTGCAGAATGCAATAAAAATGGGAAACTAGTAATAGGTAGTAATAAACCAATAACAATAGAAAATTTTTCAAAGATTATGGGAAAATCTAAGAAAAAAATTGAAAAAGTTATTAAAAAACTGCTTGAATTAAATATGATAATTATAGAAGAAGGAGCATACAAAATAAAAAACTGGGACAAGTATCAAAGTATTGAACCATATGAAAAATATAAAGAGCAAAATAGAATTAGACAACAAAAATATCGTGAAAAATTAAAAAGTGAAAATGAAAAAAGTAACGTTACAATAACATTAGGTAACACACAAGAAGATAAAAACATAGTAGAAGAAAATATAATAAAGAACAGAAAGGAGAATGAAAATATAAATGGATTTAGACAATATAAAATGTGATGATTCTCAAAAGAATTTCCACAGTATATGCAAATTTTGTGAAAAAGAGCTAAAGGCAATTGGATTAGATTACTTATATGCAAATATAGACGCAAGTTCAATTGAATATGAAAGGTGTACCTGTGATAAATCAAAAGACTATTGGAATGAAATTGATTATAAGATACAACAACAAAAGAAGAAAGAATACTATAAACAAATAATTAATCAATTTTACTCACAAAATTATATTAGTAAAAGGCTAAAAGAATATAAATTTGAAAATTTTATAGTTACTAATATAAATAAAAATGAAGTTAAAATTGTAAAAGATTATACTAAGCAATGTATAAACAATCAGCAAGAAAATGGACTTATTATTACAGGAAATACATCGGCAGGTAAAACACATTTAGCAGCAGCTATTTCTAATGAATTAGTTAAAAGAGATAAATTAGTTCTGATGGGGAGATTAACATCATTACTAGATATGATAAAAGAAACTTTTAAAGATAATTCAAAATCAGAAAGCAAATTAATTGATTTATTTTCAAATATAGACATGGTTGTAATTGATGATTTAGGAACAGAAAAAATAAGTAGCTGGGCATTAGATAAATTATATACAATTATTCAAAACAGAAATGAAAATAAGTTACCTATAATTATAACAACAAAGTTTGATAGAGAGCATTTGTTAAATAGATTTTATCAGAGTAATGATAAAGAATTATCAGAAGCCATAATACAAAAATTGTATCAAATGTGCTATGGAATTGAACTAAAAAAATATGACCAAGAAGAAAAAGTTAGCAAAAGCAACTAAACTAAATGCTAACTTAAACTAAAATCTAAAAAATATTTTAATATATTTTATAACAAAAGTAAAGCAAAAAAGTTCAAGTTTTTATTATGAAAATTTGAACTTTTTTGAAAATATTTTATAAAAAATAGAAATAAAAAATTCCCTCGGAGAGCAAAAAGGGTATTAGGGCATTTTGCCCTAAACAGCAAAAAGGGTGTCAAGACACCAGGCTGGCGAATATTAGGTACTAAAAAATACTACCTAAAATTCGAGCAAAATAAATTTTGCTAATTATTAATGCTTCGTAAACTAGCATTAATAAATTTCTATAACAAGAAGGTGATGAAAAATGAGAAGAGATTCAGAACAAGTTTTAGATAGTATTTTCTTATCGTATAATAAAATTTTAAAGAGATTACATTTATTAGGAATAACAACTAAACATGGAAAAGAAATAACTCATATGGATTTAAGAAAAGCTATAGATGTTATGCTAAAAAAACATCCAACTTGTAGATGGAGAAGTGAGAAAATTAGAAGTAGAAAATATTTTGTTTTAGTAGAAGGATATGAATGGTTAAAGAATGTATATTTTCAAAAAGATAAATCATTAACTGATGCTGATGTGGATTTTTTTGAAATCAGAATTAAATTGTATGAGGATTTTTTGAAAGTAGAACACAATGAAAATTGGTGGAAGGAAGATATGAATATAAAACAGTTATGTAAGTATTTTAATAGAAAAGATATTACGGTTAGAAAAGCAATTAAGGAAATGTGTGATAACGGATTAGAAGGATATAAATTTTTAATAAATAATAAAGTGGTAATTTCAAAAGAAGGAGTTGAATGGATATGTAAAAATGTATTTAAACAAAAGTATTTAGAATTATTAGAAAAATATAAGATAGAGTTAACAGAGTTATATATTGAAGCTGGTTATCCTTATGATATTTTCTTTGGAAGAAATTAATTGTAAATATTTAGAAGTATATATTGAGAAAAATGTCATTTTATGATATAAAATATACTAGAATTATTATAAATATTTGAGGTGCAAAATGAAAGAAGAAGAATTAAAAAAATTAGAAAAAAAATTATGGGAATCAGCAGATAAAATGAGAGGAGCTGTTCCTGTTTCAGATTATAAATTTATAATATTAGGATTAATATTTTTAAAATATATTTCTGACGCATTTGAAGAAAAATATCAAACTCTAGTAGAAGATGGATATGGTTTGGAAGAAGATAGAGATAGCTATGAAGCAGAAAATGTTTTTTATGTTCCAGCTAGAGCAAGATGGGAATACTTAAATGCTCATTCTAAAGATCCACATATTGGTCAAATAATTGACGATGCATTAGAAGAAATAGAAAGAGAAAATCCATCTTTAAAAGGAGTTTTAGTTAAAGAATTTAATAGTCCAAATTATAGAAATGTAAATTTAGGAGAGATAATTGACTTATTTACTAATATTAAAATTGGCAGTAAAGAAGCACAAGATAAAGACATTTTAGGAAGAATATATGAATACTTTTTAGGACAATTTGCGGCTAATGAATTGCAAAAGGGTGGAGAATTCTATACGCCAGCATGTTTGGTTAGAACAATGGTTGAAATTCTTGAACCATATGAAGGTAGAATTTACGATCCGGCATGTGGTTCTGGAGGAATGTTTGTACAGAGTATTAAATTTATTAAGAGACACAACGGAAATGCTAGAAATTTAACTATATATGGGCAGGAAAAAAACCCAACAACATGGAAATTAGCAAAAATGAATTTAGCTATTAGAGGAATAAACAATGAAGGATTAGGAAAATTTGCAGATGATACATTCCATAACGATTTACACAAAGATTTAAAAGCAGATTTTGTATTAGCAAATCCGCCATTTAATATTTCTGATTGGGGACAAGAAAAATTATTAGATGATCCTAGATGGAAATATGGAATACCACCCAAAGGAAATGCTAACTTTGCATGGGTTGAACATATGGTATCAAAATTATCTATGAATGGTAAGGCTGCAATTATACTTGCAAATGGCTCTTTGTCAGCAGGTGGACAAGAAGAGATAATTAGAAAAAATTTAATAGAAGCAGATTTAGTTGATTGTATATTATCAATGCCATCAAATTTATTCTATACAGTCACAATACCTTGTAGTATATGGATTTTGAATAGAAACAAAAAACAAAAAGGAAAGACATTGTTTATAGATGCAAGAAATTTTGGAACAATGGTTACAAGAAAATTAAGAGAACTAAATGAAGAAGACATATTAAAAATTGCAGATACATATCATAACTTTCAAAACAATGAAAATTATGAAGATGTAGCAGGATTTTGCAAATCAACAACAATAGAAGAAATAAAAGAAAATAATTATGTACTTACCCCAGGAAGATATGTTGGAGTAGAAGAACAAGAAGATAATGGAATTCCTTTTGAAGAGAAAATGAAAGGTTTAACAACTGAATTAAAAACTGAATTTGAAGAGTCACATAAATTGGAAGAAGAAATAAGAAAAAATTTGGAGGCAATTGGTTATGAAATATAGTATCATTTTTGATACAAATATTTTATTTGTAAATTATGATAAAGGTGGAGACTTTACACGATTTTACTTAAATGCAACATTTAATAATTTAGTTGAATATATTGAAAAATCAGACTTATATGAACATTTTGAAATACTTATACCAGAAGTTGTATGGAACGAAATGAAAAGGCAAAAAATTAAGTCATATATAGTAAAAAAACAAGAATTAGAGTCAAAGATTAAAAAAATAAAAATTCCTGAGTTTAAGTATAGCATAGATGATTTAAATTATGAAGAATATATACAAAAAGAGATAAGTAATTATAAAGCTAATCTAAGTCTAGGATTAATTGATATTAAAGAGCTTAAATTACCAACTAAAGAAAGATTTAATAGTATAATAAATAGGGCATTCAATAAAATTCCACCATTTGAGGGGAAAAATAAAGAGAGTGATAAAGGATTCAAAGATGCTTTACTATGGGAATCTGTATTAGAGTTTAAGAAGAATAATAAAGACAATAAATTAATATTTTATACCAAAGATAATATTTTTTCAGAAGAACTGAGAAATGAGTACATGGAATGCTTTAAAGAAGAAATTGAAATAGTAAAGTCTGAAGAAGAAATACTAAATATATTAAAAGAAATTTCAAAAGATATTAATAAGTACGTTTATATTGAATCTAATATTGAAGAGATAGAAAAGATTAAAAAATTACTAATGAGTAAAGATTTTGGACAGAGATTATTAGAATCAATTTCAAGTATAAATTCTTTTGATGACATTTATATTATCGAGGATATACATGATATTACTGTTACTGATATAAAGGCTGTTGAGGAAAATAAAGATATATATGAGGCTAAATTGAAATTTTATACATTATTTAATAAGCCAGAAGGTAATATTGAAGATATTATAGAAAAAGAAGAAAGTGCAGTAATAAATTTTGTATATAAAAATAATACAATTGAATGTTTAAATTATGAATATAGAAATATAAGTTTTGATGAGGGATAACTATGAAATATAAATTAAGTGAAATTGCAGAAATTGTAGCTGGAGGGACTCCGTCAACAAAGGAATCTGCTTATTGGAATGGAAAAATACCATGGATAACACCTAAGGATTTGTCAACATATAAAAAGCGATATATATCACAGGGAGAAAGGAATATTACAGAGCAAGGGCTAAATAATAGTAGTGCTGTCATGCTTCCTAAAAATACAATACTATTTACATCAAGAGCACCGATTGGTTATATTGCTATAGCTGAAAATAAACTATGTACTAACCAGGGATTTAAAAGTCTAGTTTGTGATGATTCAAAATGCTATTTTTTATATTTATATTATTGGGTATTAAATAATATTGAATATATAAAATCTCAAGCAAATGGTTCAACTTTTCAAGAAATATCAGGAAGCGTAATGAAGAATATCGAAATAGATTTACCAAGTATTAATATTCAAAAAAAGATTGCAGGAATCTTAGATTGTATTGACAAAAAGATAGAATTAAACAATCAGATAAATGATAATTTGCAAGAACAATTGAGATATATTTTTAATAATATGTTTTTTAATAAAATACAAAATAATGATATTAAAGATTATAAAGAACAGATTTTATATGATGTGTTAGATGTTATAGATAATAGAGGAAAAACACCACAATTAGTTGAAATTAGTGATTATCCAATTATAGATGTTAAGGCAATATCAGGAGAAAATAGAATAATAGATTATAAACATTGTCAAAAATATGTTAGTGAAGAAGTTTATAACAGTTTTTTTAGAAGTGGACATCCAAGGATAAATGATATTTTAATTTCTACAGTTGGTAGCTTAGCTGAGATGAAAATTTATAAAGAAAATAAAGGTACTATTGCCCAAAATGTAGTTGCTTTAAGAAGTAAAATAAAATATCCAATGTATATATATCAGTATTTAAAAGCTATAAAAAATGATTTGATTTCATATAATATTGGAAGCGTACAACCTAGTATAAAAGTTACTCAATTTATGAATCATAATATATATTTTCCAAAAGAAAATGAATTAGAAGAATTTGAGAAGATTGCACAAGTAAATACTGATAAAATGTTTAATATATCAAAAGAAAATGAATCATTAGAAAATTTGAGAGATACACTTTTACCAAAGTTAATGAGTGGAGAAATAGATTTAGATAAAATAGATATTTAGTGCAATTGTGATTTGTAAAATAAGGAGAATATGATGGACAAATTAGCAGAAGATTTTAAAAAATCTTTATTTAATGATTCTAACGAAGCTTTGTCGGATTATTTAGAAGTTGGTATAGATTCTTTTATAAACGATGGGATTTTGAAAGATATACCAATAGTAAAAACAATAGTTACTGTATTAAAGGTTGGAAAAAATATTCATGATAGAAATTTGTTAAAACAAACACTTACATTTATTAATGAATTTGACAAAAACAATATTAGTGATGAACAATTAAAAAATTATAAAGAAAGAGTAGAAAATGATAGTAAAAAGTGTGAGGAAGAGTTAGGCAGAGTACTGTTATTATTAAATGGTTTTATAGATAAAGAAAAAAGTATAATGCTAGCAAAGTTATTTAAAGCATATATTAAACAACTAATAAGTTGGAATGAATTTTGTGAATACTCAGAGATAGTTAATAGGATATTTATTCAAGATTTAAAAATATTGAAGGATATTTATAATAAAGTAATTATAGATGACACTGGATCAAATAAATTTAGGATAGAGAGACTATACAGTACTGGATTAGTTGGATGGAATCCGAAAGTTATGTTTTCTTTTGGAGAACAAGAAATCACAGAAAATAAAGTTAATATTAATATGTTAGGAAAAAAGTTTGTTGAGATAGTATTTTAAGTAATTAGGGGGCAAATTATGTTTGATGAAGAAACACTAGAAAATGTAACGATGGAAATATTACGAAATCTAGAATATGAATGTATAAATGGATATGAAATGGAACGTACAGACTTTTCTAAAGTATTGCTAGAAGAAGATCTCTTTGATGCAATTGAAAGAATGAATAAAGAAATTGAATTTGAACAGATACAAGAAGTTATAAAAACAATTAGAAATTTAGACAACAACAATACTATATTAAACAATAAACAATTTACTAAATATTTACTAGAGGGAATTTCTGTACCGATTCAAGAAGATGGAGAAACAAAATATAAAACTATTAAAATAATAGATTTTGAAAATATCCAAAATAATACATTTAAAGCAATTAACCAATATACAATCATTGAGCATAGTGAAAAAAGACCAGATATAATTATATTTATAAATGGTATGCCTTTAGTTGTTGTTGAATTAAAATCAACAGTAAGAGAAGATGTTAAGTTAATAGATGGATATAACCAATTAAAAGGATATCAAGAAGTACACATACCATCACTATTCTATTATAACCAATTTATGATTGTAAGTGATGGGGTACAAGCAAGAGCAGGAACTATTACAAGTCCATGGAGTAGATTCTCAGAATGGAAAAAAGTAGAAGACACAGATGAAGTATTAGAGAATATGCCTACTCATAAAACATTATTTAATGGAATGCTTAGAAAAGATAGATTATTAGATATTATAAGTAATTTCATATTGTGGAGTGAAGATAGTAAAATCCTATCAGCATATCATCAATATTTTGGAGTTAAGAAAGCTATAACCAGTACAGAAAATGCAATAGATAACAAAACGGGAAAAGCTGGATTACTTTGGCATACACAAGGAAGTGGAAAGAGCTTCTCAATGGTATTTTATACTGGTAATATGATAAAAGTATTAAATAATCCAAGTATAGTGGTTGTAACAGATAGAAATGATTTAGACAATCAGTTATTTACAACATTTGCAAAATGTTCTGAATATTTAAAACAAGAACCAGTACAAATTGAAAATAGACAAGATTTAAACGAGAAATTAGAAGGAAGAAAGTCTGGTGGAATATTCTTTACTACATTACAGAAATTTGAAGAAGAAACAGGAGTATTTAGCCAAAGAGACGATATTTTAGTTTTAGTAGATGAAGCACATAGAAGCCATTATGGATTAGATGCAACAATAAAATTTGATAAAGCTAAAATGGAAGCATATAAAAAATATGGAACAGCTAAATATTTGCATGATGCTTTTCCAAATGCAACATATATTGGATTTACAGGAACGCCTGTTGAAACAAAGGACAGGTCAACAACAAATGTATTTGGAAATATAATAGATACTTATGATATGACACAAGCAATTATGGATGGTGCAACGGTGCCAATTATGTATGAATCAAGAATGGCAAGAGTTGGACTAAATCAAAAGATATTAGATGAGATAGATGATTACTACAATATGCTTGAAACAGAAGAAGGTATTGATGATTATAAAATAGCAGAATCTAAAAAAGCAATGGCTACAATGAAACAAATAATAGAAGATCCAGATAGACTAGAAATGATAGTTAAAGATATTATAAAGCATTATGAGGAAATAGAAACAAGTGTGGCTAATAAAGCAATGGTTGTAGCATATTCAAGACAATCTGCATTTACAATGTATAACAAATTCTTAGAACTTAGACCAGAATGGAAAAACAAAGTCAATATGATAATAACATCTAATAATAAAGATGATGAAGAAATGCAAAAAGCAATAGGTTCTAAGAAAGATAAAAAGCAATTAGAAGTAGATTTTAAAGATATGGAGTCTAGCTTCAAAATTGCAATAGTTGTAGATATGTGGTTAACAGGATTTGATGTGCCTGGACTTGGAACAATGTATGTGGACAAACCTATGAAAGC
>UMHW01091396.1_pt1 | contig 34518 bp, 25 predicted proteins | sample 1965631 | NCBI WGS metagenome assembly UMHW01 (sample SAMEA4836107, study PRJEB28245) | human gut metagenome | biome: gut microbiome; material: fecal sample | place: Denmark | collected 2008
TTGACATTCCAGACAAAAGCTGATAGAATGTAAGTCCATAATGCCTGCGTAGGGCCATTCGCAATTTTCACCACTATCTGTTGTGATTATAGCATCGCAAGACCGCATACGCAAGCAGAAAAGGAAAGAAATAAACAACGCAACCAAGCGTGTCATAAGACAACTACAGAAAGGCTGTGATGACTTTACATGGCGATCACAAAGGATGTCATGATGGGCAAGACGCCCCGCAAGAGCTTCGCGAAGCAGGAGCAGATCCTGGAACTGCCGAATATGCTCAAGATCCAGAAGGATTCCTATGAGTGGTTCCTGCGCGAGGGGCTGCGCGAGGTGTTCCGCGACGTCGATACCATTACCGACTACACCGGCAATCTCGAGCTGAGCTTCCTCGACTACTCCATGAACGAGCCGCCCAAGTATTCCGTGGAGGAATGCAAGGAGCGCGACGCGACGTACGCCAAGCCCATCAAGGTTCGCGTGCGCCTGCACAACAAGGAGACGGACGAGATCAAGGAGCAGGAGATCTTCATGGGCGATTTCCCGCTCATGACCAACGGCGGCACCTTCGTCATCAACGGCGCGGAGCGCGTCATCGTCTCCCAGATCGTCAGAAGCCCCGGCGTTTACTTCGGCGACGAGGTAGACAAGACTGACCAGCATATCTATTCCGCAACGGTCATTCCGTACCGCGGCGCATGGCTGGAATATGAGACGGATTTCAATAACGTCTTCTGGGTCCGCATCGATAAGAACCGCAAGCTGCCCATCACCTGCCTCATCCGCGCCCTCGGCGTGGCGACCGACGGCCAGATCACCGAGATGTTCGGCGAGGACCCGCTCATCAAGGCGACCATGGACAAGGACCCGTGCAAGACGCGTGAGGAATCCCTGCTTGAAATCTACCGCCGCCTGCGTCCGGGCGAGCCGCCCACAGTCGAAAGCTCCGAGAGCTATCTCGAGGCGCTGTTCTTCGACGCCCGCCGCTATGACGTGAGCAAGGTCGGCCGTTACAAGTTCAACAAGAAGCTCGACATCTGGAGCCGTCTGAACGGCCAGACGCTGGCCCAGCCCGTGACCGATCCCATGACCGGCGAGATCATCGCCATGAACGGCGAGACGATCAACCGCGCCAAGGCGCACGAGATCTCCAGCCGCGGCGTCAGCCGCGCCGTGATCGACGTGAACGGCCGCGAGGTCGTCGTGTTCTCCAACGGCATGGTCGATATGGCGAAGTTCGTCGACTTTGACCCGGCGCAGTACGGCATCAAGGAAAAGGTCAGCTTCAGCGTTCTTCGTGAAATGCTCGAGACTGTCCCCGCCGACGGCTGGGAGGAGGCCATTGAGGCCCGCCGCAGCGACCTCATTCCGATGCACATCACGAGAGACGACATTCTCGCCTCCATCAACTACCTGTGCTGCATGGTGCAGGGCGCGGGCACGAAGGACGACATTGACCATCTGGGCAACCGCCGTCTGCGCTGCGTGGGCGAGCTGCTGCAGAACCAGTTCCGCGTCGGCTTCACCCGCCTCGAGCGCGTGATCCGCGAGCGCATGACCGTGCAGGATCTTGACGTCGTTACGCCGCAGAGCCTCATCAACATCCGGCCTGTCACGGCGGTCATCAAGGAGTTCTTCGGCTCCTCCCCGCTGTCGCAGTTCATGGATCAGAACAACCCGCTGGCGGAGCTGACGCACAAGCGCCGTCTGTCCGCACTCGGCCCCGGCGGTCTGTCGCGTGAGCGCGCATCCTTCGACGTCCGAGACATTCACTACACCCACTATGGCCGTATGTGCCCGATCGAGACGCCTGAAGGCCCGAACATCGGCCTGATCAACTATCTGGCGTCCTATGCGAAGATCAACGAATACGGCTTCATTGAAGCGCCGTTCCGCAAGGTCGACAAGGCGACCGGCAAGGTCACGGATATTGTCGAATACATGACCGCCGACGTCGAAGACGACTATTATGTCGCGCAGGCTGCCGAGCCTCTGGACGAGGAAGGCCGCTTTGCGAACGCGCGCGTCATCTGCCGCCACCGTGACGAGATCATCTCTGTCGAACGTGAACTGATCGACTATGTCGACGTTTCCCCGAACATGATGACCTCCATCGCGACCGCGTTCATTCCGTTCCTGGAAAACGACGACGCGAACCGTGCGCTGATGGGCGCAAACATGCAGCGTCAGGCTGTGCCGCTGATGGTCACCGAGGCCCCGATCGTGGCAACCGGCATCGAGCATAAGTGCGCTGTCGATTCCGAGGTCTGCATCACAGCTAAAGGCCCCGGCGTCGTGACCCGCGTTTCCGCAACGAACGTTTCCGTCAGCTACGACGACGGCAACACTGCCGATTATACCCTTACAAAATTTGCCCGCTCCAACCAGGGCACCTGCATCAACCAGCGCCCGATCGTCACGGTCGGCGAACGCGTGGAGGCCGGTCAGGTCATCGCCGACGGCCCCGCCTGCTCGCAGGGCGAGATCGCGCTCGGCAAGAACGTGCTCATCGGCTTCATGACGTGGGAAGGCTACAACTACGAAGACGCCATCCTGCTCAACGAGCGCCTTGTCCGCGAGGACGTGTTCACCTCCATCCATATCGAGGAGTATGAGACGGAATCCCGCGACACGAAGCTTGGCATGGAGGAGATCACCCGTGATATCCCGAACGTCGGCGAGGATACCCTTAAGGATCTCGACGAGAACGGCATCATCCGCATCGGCGCGGAGGTCACCTCCGGCGATTACCTCGTCGGCAAGGTCACCCCGAAGGGCGAGACGGAGCTGACCGCGGAAGAGCGTCTGCTGCGCGCCATCTTCGGCGAAAAGGCGCGCGAGGTCCGCGATTCCTCTTTGAAGGTTCCGCACGGCGAAGCCGGCATCATCGTCGACGTCAAGGTCTTCACCCGTGAAAACGGCGACGAGCTGGCCCCCGGCGTCAACAAGGTCGTCCGCGTCTATATCGCCCAGAAGAGAAAGATCTCCGTCGGCGATAAGATGGCAGGCCGCCACGGCAATAAGGGCGTCGTGTCCCGCATTCTGCCGCAGGAGGATATGCCCTTCCTGCCCGACGGCACTCCGCTCGATATCGTTCTGAACCCGCTGGGCGTTCCGTCCCGTATGAACATCGGTCAGGTTCTGGAGGTCCATCTGGGCTACGCGGCCCACGCGCTGGGCTGGAAGGTCGCGACCCCGATCTTCAACGGCGCAAACGAAAAGGAGATCCGCGAACTGCTCAAGCAGGGCGGCGTCGCCGAGGACGGCAAGACCGTTCTCTATGACGGCCGCACGGGCGAACCGTTTGACCAGCGCGTCACGGTCGGCTACCCGTACTACCTCAAGCTCCACCATCTGGTTGATGATAAGATCCACGCCCGTTCCACCGGCCCGTACTCCCTCGTCACGCAGCAGCCGCTCGGCGGCAAGGCGCAGTTCGGCGGCCAGCGCTTCGGCGAGATGGAGGTCTGGGCCCTCGAGGCCTACGGCGCGGCGTATACGCTGCAGGAGATCCTCACGGTCAAGTCCGACGACGTGACGGGCCGTGTCAAGACGTATGAAGCCATCGTCAAGGGCCACAACGTCCCGACCCCGGGCGTGCCCGAATCGTTCAAGGTTCTCGTCAAGGAGCTGCAGTCCCTGTGCCTGGACGTCAAGATCCTCGGCGAGGACGGTGAAGAGGTCGACCTCAAGGACGACGATGACGATGATTCCATCTACGGCGCAGGCGGCAAGGCGCTGCCCGACGACGAGATCACGATGGACGACGATCTGCCGAACGGCAAGGACGTCGACGCCGACGAGGCGGCCGACGCAGGCTTTGAGATCCAGGACGAGGACAACGTCTTCGGCCTGCTGAACGACAGCTACACCATGGACTCCGATGATTCGGAGAACGTATAAGAAGGAGGCGGCAATACAATGAGTCATGCAACATTCAGCGCAATCCAGATCGGTATTGCTTCCCCGGATAAGATCCGCGAATGGTCCTACGGAGAGGTCAAGAAGCCGGAAACCATCAACTACCGCACCCTGAAGCCTGAGCGCGACGGTCTGTACTGCGAACGCATCTTTGGCCCGACGAAGGACTGGGAGTGCCACTGCGGCAAGTATAAGAAGATCCGCTACAAGGGCAAGATCTGCGACCGCTGCGGCGTCGAGGTCACGCGCGCCAAGGTCCGCCGTGAGCGCATGGGCCATATCGAGTTGGCCGCTCCGTGCAGCCACATCTGGTATTTCAAGGGCATCCCGTCCCGCATGGGTCTGCTTCTGGATATCAGCCCCCGCATTCTCGAAAAGGTCCTGTATTTTGCAAACTATATCGTCACCGATCCCGGCGACTGCCCGCTGGCCAAGAACCAGATCCTGTCCGAAAAAGAGTACCGCGATATGCGCGAGAAATATGAGGACGATTTCAAGGCCGGCATGGGCGCCGAGGCCGTGAAGGAGCTTCTGCAGCAGATCGATCTGGAGGAGCTCTCCGAGCAGCTGAAAAACGAGCTGAAGGACGCCTCCGGCCAGAAGAAGCTACGCATCATCAAGCGCCTTGAGGTCGTCGAGTCGTTCCGGATGTCCGGCAACGATCCGACGTGGATGGTCATGGACGTGCTGCCGGTCATTCCGCCGGAGCTGCGCCCGATGGTCCAGCTGGACGGCGGCCGCTTCGCGACCTCCGACCTGAATGACCTCTACCGCCGCGTCATCAACCGCAATAACCGCCTGAAGCGGCTCATCCAGCTGCAGGCGCCGGACATCATCGTCCGCAACGAAAAGCGTATGCTGCAGGAGGCCGTCGACGCTCTGATCGACAACGGCCGCCGCGGAAGAGCCGTCACGGGCGCCAATAACCGTGCGCTCAAGTCCCTCAGCGATATGCTCAAGGGCAAGCAGGGCCGCTTCCGTCAGAACCTGCTCGGCAAGCGCGTCGACTATTCCGGCCGTTCCGTTATCGTCGTCGGCCCGGAGCTCAAGCTTTATCAGTGCGGCGTGCCGAAGGAAATGGCCATCGAGCTGTTCCGCCCGTTCGTCATGAAGAAGCTCGTCGAGGACGGTCTTGCCAACAACATCAAGTCCGCCAAGAAGATGATCGACAAGGGCAAGGATGAGGTCTGGGATGCTCTGGAAGACATCATCAAGGACCGTCCGGTCATGCTCAACCGTGCCCCGACGCTGCACCGCCTCGGCATTCAGGCGTTCGAGCCTGTTCTGGTTGAGGGCCGCGCGCTCAAGCTCCATCCGCTGTGCTGCACCGCGTTCAACGCGGACTTTGACGGCGACCAGATGGCCATTCACGTTCCGCTGTCCGCCGAGGCGCAGGCAGAGGCCCGCATCCTGATGCTCTCGGCCAACAACCTGCTGCGTCCGCAGGACGGCAAGCCGGTCACGGTCCCGACGCAGGACATGATCCTCGGCACGTATTATCTGACGTACCAGCGCTATGACGTCGACGCGTATGACACCATTCACGAGATCTTCCCGCTGCTCGAGTGCGGCAAGCTGCCGTATGAGAAGCCCATCTGGGTCAGGAACATCTGGGATGATCCCGAATCCGAGGATTACCAGTATTATCTGCGCACCCGCGGCGCGCTGCTCGAAAACGAGACAGACCGCCCGGAGACGATTCCCGGCTCCTACCAGACGCTTGCGCAGGCTGCCGCAGCCCTGAACGCGGGCGAAATTCAGCCGGACGAGGTCATCTACGTCTGGAATATCTGGGATTCCGAGGCCGATATCAAGGAAGAGAACCATATCTATATCCGCACCGTCGGCGCATATGCCCAGCAGGCGCACGAGGCGGGCGATATCCGTCCGAAGGAATATTTCAAGTATTATCATGACGAGGACGAGGCCATGATGGCCTACGCCGACGGCATGATCGCCATGCACGATCCCATCAAGGTCTGGAAAGAGCTTGAGATCGACGGCAAAAAGGAGCACCGCATCATCGACGCGACTGTGGGCCGTCTGATCATCAACGACGCGATCCCGCAGAACCTCGGCTTCAAGAAGCGCGAGACGGTCGACGACCTGTTCCCGCTGGAGATCGACTTCGTCGTCGGCAAGAAGCAGCTCGGCAAGATCATCGACAAGTGTATCCGCATCAACGGCTTCACGCAGTCGACCGAAATGCTCGACAAGGTCAAGGCCCTCGGCTATAAATACTCTACCAGAGCCTCCATCACCGTCTCCATCGCCGATATGGAGATCCCGGAGAAGAAGTATGAGCTCATCCATGAGGCCGAGAAGGAGGTCGTCAAGATCGACCGCCAGTACAAGCGCGGCTTCATCACCAACGACGAACGCTACCGTCTGACCGTCCAGCAGTGGGAGAAGTCCATCAAGGACGTCACCGACGCGCTGCAGTCGAACCTCAAGCGCTTCAACCCAATCTTCATGATGGCGGACTCCGGCGCGCGAGGCAGCATGAACCAGATCCGTCAGCTGGCCGGTATGCGCGGCCTGATGGCAGATACGAACGGCCGCACGATCGAAATTCCGATTAAGGCGAACTTCCGTGAGGGCCTGTCCGCTCTGGAATACTTCATCTCCTCCCGAGGCGCTCGAAAGGGCATGACCGATACGGCGCTCCGTACCGCTGACTCCGGCTATCTGACCCGCCGCATGGTCGACGTCTGCCAGGACGTCATCATCCGCGAGAACGACTGCGGCTCCATCAACGGCAGCTGGAAGGGCGACTATTATGAGAAGGGCCAGCTCATCGACTCCTTCGGCAACCGTATCCGCGGCCGTTACCCGGTCTACGATATCACCGATCCGAAGACGGGCGAGCTGCTGCACTCCAAGGACGTCATGCTCCGCGAGGAGGACGCCGCCAAGTTTACGGCCCACGGCATCGACCGCGTGTACGTCCGCTCCGTCCTCGGCTGCAAGGCCCGTTCCGGCGTGTGCGCACGCTGCTACGGCATGAACCTTGCCACGAGCGAGCTTGTCAATCTGGGCGAGGCCGTCGGCATCATCGCCGCGCAGTCCATTGGCGAACCGGGCACGCAGCTGACCATGCGTACCTTCCACACCGGCGGTGTCGCGGGCGACGATATCACGCAGGGTCTTCCCCGTGTTGAGGAATTGTTCGAGGCCAGAAAGCCGAAGAAGATGGCGCAGATCTCCGAGATCGACGGCGTCGTCGACGTCGACGATTCGCACCGCACGGCGCTGCGCAACATCACCATCACCGCTGACGACGGCGAGGTCAAGCAGTATCAGGTGCCGTATTCCGTCGGCCTGAAGGTCGAGCACGGCAAGCGCGTGCGCAAGGGCGAACCCATCACCGACGGCGCGCTGAACCCGCATGATGTGCTGCGCATTTCCGGCGTTGAGGCCGTGCAGGACTATCTGACGCAGGGCGTTCTCGCCGTGTACCGTCAGCAGGGCGTCGACATCAACGAAAAGCACATCGAGGTCATCATCCGCCAGATGATGCGCAAGGTCAAGGTCGAGGAGCCGGGCGACACGAACCTGCTGTCCGGCACGGTCGTCGATATATTCGAGTTCGAAGACGCCAACGCCGCCGTACAGGCGCGCATTGACGCCGGCGAGACGGACCTCAAGCCTGCGACCGACAGTCTCATCCTCATGGGCATCACCAAGGCATCCCTTGCCACCGAGTCCTGGCTCTCCGCTGCCTCCTTCCAGGAGACGACGAAGGTCCTGACCGACGCGGCCATCAAGGGCAAGGTCGACCATCTGATCGGTCTGAAGGAAAACGTCATCATCGGCAAGCTCATCCCCGCGGGCTCCGGCCTCAAGGCCTACCGCGACTTCGATACGCTCACCACCCCGGAATCCATTGTGACCGAGGAAATGATCGACGACGAGAAGCTGTAAAATTTCAAGCCAGTCAGGCGCGGCATCTGCCGCGCCTGACGTTTGCTCTGAGACTGTTAAAAACCATGAAAAGAGTTGGACAACAGAACAGCTGGGGAAGAGTGAAGGGGGCAAAGAGCCCCTTCGCGTTCAATCAACCAGTTTTTCGAACTTTTTTAAAGTTCGAAAAACTGCCTCAGCGGGGCGAAAAGACATTTTCGCTCCGCTGAGGCGCGGCATCTGCCGCGCCTGACGTTTGCTCTGCCTGCCGCGTACATCTGTCTCTGTGCATTCTGCCAAAGTCCGAAAAGCATTGCAATTTCAAGGGAAAATCAAAAAAATATTTTCTTTTTGCGCGTTTTTTTATTGACGCGCTTCGTGATTTCTGCTATAATTCATATTTGCGTGGGTCTGCCTGCGCGTATTTTCCATGGAGGTGTCTGGATGCCGGAACGGTTGACAAGCAACCGAAAGGTGATCGGTACGAAGCAGCTGCGCAAAGCGCTGAAGGCCGGGCGTGTACGAACCGCCTATGTGGCCGCCGACGCCGACCCCATCCTCCGCGAGCCGCTCGTCGAGCAGTGCCGCGACGCCGGCGTTGAGCTTGTCGAGATCGCGACGATGAAGGAACTCGGGAGGCTCTGCGGGATCCATGTCGGCGCAGCCTGCGCCGCACTTTTGCGCTGAAATGCGCTTTTTTCTGGTCCCAACGGAATATCTTTGATATTTCGGGATAAAATACATGATGCTGCAAAGCAGCCACAATCCGAGAAAGGAGGAACAATATGCCTACTTTTAACCAGCTGGTAAGAAAGGGAAGAGAACAGTCGACCTACAAGTCCACCGCTCCTGCTCTGCAGAAGGGTGTCAACACGCTGAAGAACCGTGCAACCGATCTGTCTTCTCCTCAGAAGAGAGGTGTCTGCACCGCTGTTCGTACCACCACCCCGAAGAAGCCGAACTCTGCTCTTCGTAAGATCGCCCGTGTGCGTCTGACGAACGGTTACGAGGTTTCCGCTTACATTCCCGGCGTTGGTCACAACCTGCAGGAGCACTCTGTCGTTCTGATCCGCGGCGGCCGTGTCAAGGACCTTCCTGGCGTCCGTTACCACATCATCCGCGGTACGCTCGACACCCAGGGTGTGCAGGGCCGTATGCAGGCCCGCAGCAAGTACGGTGCAAAGCGCCCGAAGGCCGGCAAGAAGAAGTAATTCTTCTGTCTATCATCGCAATTCTGCCTTGTGCAAGGCGATGCCTTGCTGAGAGTTTTTTATATATATTTTTATGAGAACCTCTTGGCAGGCACCCACGGAAGCTTCGGGCTTCCGAAGTACCTATGAAATCATTTTATGAAGGAGGGAAGCACAGTGCCCAGAAGAGGTAATGTTCCCAAGAGAGAGATCCTTCCCGATCCGATCTACGGTTCCGTTCTGGTGACCAAGCTCGTCAACAGCATCATGCTCGACGGCAAGAAGGGCGTAGCCCAGAAGGTCGTCTACGGTGCGTTCCAGATCGTGGAAGAGAAGACCGGCAAGTCTGGTCTTGAGGCTTTCCAGACCGCCATGGAAAATATCATGCCGGCCGTGGAAGTCAAGACCCGTCGTGTCGGCGGTGCGAACTATCAGGTTCCGATCGAGGTTCGCCCGGAAAGACGCCAGACCCTTGGACTGCGCTGGCTGACGAACTACAGCCGTGCAAGAAGTGAGAAGACCATGAAAGAGCGCCTCGCCGGCGAGCTCATGGATGCCTGCAACAACACGGGTGCCGCTGTCAAGAAGCGTGAAGACACCCACAAGATGGCCGAGGCCAACAAGGCGTTCTCTCACTTCCGCTGGTAATGACAGAAGGAGAACAGCATGCCAAGACAATATTCACTTGAGAATACGAGAAATATTGGCATCATGGCACACATCGATGCAGGCAAGACCACGACGACTGAGCGTATCTTGTTCTACACCGGTGTCAACTACAGACTCGGCGAAACGCACGAAGGCACCGCGACCATGGACTGGATGGAGCAGGAGCAGGAGCGTGGCATTACGATCACCTCTGCCGCTACCACCTGCCATTGGAAGGGCGTGCGGATCAACATCATCGACACTCCGGGCCATGTGGACTTTACGGTCGAGGTCGAGCGCTCGTTGCGTGTGCTCGACGGCGCTGTGACGGTCCTGTGTGCCAAGGGCGGCGTCGAGCCGCAGACCGAGACTGTATGGAGACAGGCCGACCAGTATCATGTTCCGCGCCTTGTTTACGTGAACAAGATGGACATGATGGGTGCCGATTTCTTCAATGTCCTGAAGATGATGGACGAGCGTCTCAAGTGCAACGCCGTTCCCATCCAACTGCCCATCGGAAGCGAAGATACCTTCCGCGGCGTGGTCGATCTCATCAAGATGAAGGCATTCGTCTTCTATGACGAGCTCGGCAAGGATATGCGCGAGGAAGCCATCCCCGCTGATATGGAGGAGCTTGCAAAGCAGTACCGCGACCATATGCTCGAGTCGATCTCCGACGAGGACGACCAGATCATGACGCTGTACCTCGAGGGTGAGGACATCCCCGAAAAGATGATCCGCACCGCGCTTCGCCGGGCGACGATCGGATATAAGATCGTTCCGGTCACCTGCGGCTCGTCCTATAAAAATAAGGGCGTTCAGGAACTGCTGGATGCAATTGTCGAGTATATGCCGTCCCCGCTGGACAAACAAGCAGTTACCGGCATCAACCCGAAGACCGACGAGGAAGAAACGCGCGAGCCCTCTGACGAGGCTCCGTTCGCCGCGCTGGCCTTCAAGATCATGACGGATCCCTATGTTGGCAAGCTGGCGTTCTTCCGTGTGTACTCCGGTTCGCTGGAGGCAGGCAAGACCGTCATGAACACCAACAAAAAGCAGCGCGAGCGTATGGGCAGAATCCTGCTCATGCACGCGAACCACAGAGAAGACCTCCCCGTTGTCTATTCCGGCGATATCGCCGCGGCCGTCGGCCTGAAGAATACCACCACGGGCGATACGCTCTGTGACGAGAAGCACCCCATCGTGCTCGAAAACATGGTTTTCCCCGAGCCCGTTATCCGCGTGGCGATCGAGCCAAAGACCAAGGCCGGGCAGGAAAAGATGGGTATCGCGCTCTCGAAGCTCGCCGAAGAGGACCCGACATTCAAAACCTACACCGATGAAGAGACCGGCCAGACGATCATCGCCGGCATGGGTGAGCTTCATCTGGAAATCATCGTTGACCGCCTTCTCCGGGAGTTCAAGGTCGAGGCAAACGTCGGCGCGCCGCAGGTCGCCTATAAAGAGACCATTCGCAAGAAGGTCAATCAGGAGACGAAATATGCGCGTCAGTCCGGCGGCAAGGGCCAGTACGGCCATGTCAAGATCACCGTCGAACCCAACGAGAGCGGCAAGGGCTTCGAGTTCATCAACGCCACCGTCGGCGGCTCTATCCCGAAGGAATTCATTCCTGCGGTCGAGCAGGGCATTCGCGGCGCGATGGAAGCGGGCGTTCTGGCCGGCTTCCCCGTGGTCGACGTAAAGGTCACGCTGTACGACGGCTCCTATCACGAGGTCGACTCGTCTGAGCTTGCGTTCAAGATCGCCGGTTCCATGGCGTTCAAGGAGGCCTGCCAGAAGGCGGATCCCGTCATTCTCGAACCCATCATGAAGGTCTGCATCATTGTCCCCGACGAGTATATGGGCGACGTCATCGGCGACGTCACCTCCCGGCGCGGCAACATCGCGGGCCTCACACAGCGCAACGGCGCGCAGCAGATCGACTGCTTCGTTCCGCTTTCCGAGATGTTCGGCTATGCGACCAACCTCCGCTCGAGGACGCAGGGCCGCGGCCAGTTCACCATGGAGCCGAGCCACTATGTGGAGCTCTCCAAGAATCTGGCAGACGCCGTTATTTCGAAGCGCAAAGGATATTAAGCGCACCAGATCCCGTTTGCGTTGGAAATTCTTCTTGTCAAATCGGCAAATGTCGTGTATGATGAAGAGGATGCAAAAATAATACCGTAAGTGAATCAACTAAGGAGGATAATCCAAATGGCAAAACAGCATTTTATTAAGGATAAGCCCCATGTCAACGTCGGCACCATCGGCCACATCGACCATGGCAAGACCACGCTGACCGCAGCCATCACCAAGTATCTGGCTTTCTTCGGCGACGCTGAGTACACCGACTATTCTTCCATCGATAAGGCTCCGGAAGAGCGCGAGCGCGGCATTACCATCAACACCGCTCACGTCGAGTACCAGACCAACGACCGCATTGGCCACAACTACAAGACCGGCGAAGACAACGTCCAGATCAAGGGCCGTCACTACGCCCACGTCGACTGCCCGGGCCACGCTGACTACATCAAGAACATGATCACCGGCGCTGCTCAGATGGACGGCGCGATCCTGGTCATCGCTGCTTCCGACGGCCCCATGGCTCAGACCAAGGAGCATCTGCTTCTGGCCCGTCAGGTTAACGTTCCTTCCGTCCTTGTCTTCCTGAACAAGGTCGACCAGGTCGACGACGAAGAGCTGCTCGAGCTCGTCGAGATGGAAGTTCGCGAGACTCTGTCCTTCTACGGCTTCCCGGGCGACGACACCCCCATCATCCGCGGCTCCGCTCTGAACGCTCTGGCTTCCGAGTCCACCGACCCGAAGGCTCCCGAGTATGCTTGCATCGAAGAGCTCATGCAGGCTGTTGACACCTGGATCCCGACCCCGGACCGCAAGGCTGACCAGCCCTTCCTGATGCCGGTTGAGGACGTCTTCACCATCTCCGGCCGCGGCACCGTCGCTACCGGTCGTGTCGAGCGTGGCGTCATCAAGAAGAACGAGCCTGTCGAGATCGTTGGCCTCGCGGACGAGAAGAAGTCCACCGTCGTCACCGACATCGAAATGTTCCACAAGCTGATGGATTACGCTGAGGCTGGCGACAACATCGGCGCTCTGCTCCGCGGCATCGACAAGAAGTCCATCGAAAGAGGCCAGGTCCTGTCCAAGCCCGGCTCCATCCATCCGCACACCAAGTTCGTTGGCCAGGTCTACGTTCTGTCCAAGGACGAAGGCGGCCGTCACACCCCGTTCTTCAACAACTATCGTCCGCAGTTCTACTTCAGAACCACTGACGTTACCGGCATCATCTCCCTGCCCGAAGGCGTTGAGATGTGCATGCCTGGCGATAACATCGACATGAAGGTCGAGCTGATCACCCCGATCGCTATCGAGAAGGGCCTCCGCTTCGCTATCCGTGAAGGCGGCCGTACCGTTGGTTCCGGCGTCGTCATCGAGATCGACGAGTAATTTCGCCAAAACCCCATAAAGCAGCAGCGCCCGGCATGAGCCGGGCGCTGTTTCTGTATCAGCATCGTCTTCTTCCGACGAAACGCTTCCTGGCGCGTAAAATGAAATCGGAAACTGAGGGACACGTTATCGTTGTCAAGGGAAGCTTGTAAAAGACGATGAAAAAGCGCTGCTTGAACTGGAATAGACGCTTGCGTTGAGCAGCGGTCAGATGGTGTTATTTGAAACCGCTGCGGCTGGAACGCAGGGTGTGCCGTTCAGGCAGCCAGAGCGTCCAGCTCTGGAATCGGACAAAAACAAAGGCATACGAACTTGGTTCTTTCAACTGAGTTCGTATGCCTTTTCTGAACATTATGAAATGAGTAATGTCCTTAAATATGAATGAAAGCTGTAGTATTCCCGGCCTGAGACATCCAACGGACTGCGTTAGTTCTTCTTTTCAAGCGCGCGGCAGAGGACCGGCGCGATCAGGCAGGCCAGCACGCCGCCGATCACGGCTGTGAGAAGCTGCGGCCAGGTAAACGCCGCTGTGACGGTGCTGAGCTTCGCTGCCGGGACGACAGCCGGGGCCACCAGCCGGACAAGGACGAGATACAGCGCCGCAAACTTTGCTGCGGCAGCCAGCACCATGCTGCCATATGCGGCGGGCAGCTTCTTTTTTTGCAGGAATCCGCCGACAAGCAGGGCAAACAGGACGGCGTAGGCGGCGTTGCCCAGCGAAACGCACGGCACCAACGGCAAAAACGCCGGGCCGATACCGAGCAGATACGCGCAGAACGGCGAAATGACCGCGACCGTCACGCCGGACCAGACGCCGCCGATCAGCGCCGCGATGGCCAGCACCAGATTGACGCACGAGCCGGTCACCAGCTGGCCGAGGCTTTTGGTAAGGAACTGAATGGCGATCAGAAGCGCAAGGCAGACCGCCGTCCGCGCGATCCAGACTGTTTTTTTCATAAAAAATCTCCCCAAGCTTGTATTTTGCTGCTATTATAGCAATGTCATTCAAAAAAATACGTTGCAGTTGCAACAAAAAGGAGAGCAAAATGCTGACAGATGAAGAGAAGCGCATTCTGCTGCAAAACAGGCTTTTCGCAGAGCTTCCTGCGGAGCGTCTGGACGGGCTGCTGCAAAAGCTTTCCTCCCGCACGGCCTGCTTTGGAAAAAACAGCGTGATCTGGGGTATGGGCGAGCGGATCGACCATGCGGGGATCGTGCTGTCCGGGCGCGTGGAGGCGTGGCGGTACACGCAGGATGGACAGGAAAGCCTTTCCGCGGTACACGAGGCAGGCGGACTGTTTGGGGATGTTTTGATGTCGGCCCGGACGGTTGGCAGCCCGGTCGAGCTTCGCACGGCAAGGCCGTCCAAGATCCTGTTTCTATCGCTGGACGCACTGCTCCGCTGCTGCGCGGAGGATGGCGGAAGCGACTGCACACGGCTGCTGTCCAATCTGCTGGAGGAGATCTCGGAGAAATACTGGGCATTACAGCGCCATATCCGCCTCCTGTCCATTCCGGACGGTCGGACAAGGCTGGAAGCGTATCTGCGGCAGGAGGCGGGAAAAACCGGCGAGATCGTCTGCGCCGGAATGACGCGCGAGCAGATGGCCCGGTACCTTGGCATGAACCGCAGCGCCCTTTCGCGCCTGCTCGGCACGATGCAGCGGGAAGGCTGCTTAGAGCTTCGCCGGGGAAGCCTCCGACTCCTGAACGATATCGAAACGTGAATGACCGGTCCGCAAAAGCAGAACGAGGCCGGCGGCAGCTCCCGGACGACCGCCGGCACGCAAAGGCAGACAGTCTCTCAAGCGCTCTTTGCACCTGCTGCGGCCGGTGCGCTGATACCATGCGGACAGTTCCGCATAAAAGTGTTCTCTACCTGATTTTTCTAGGGTGTATCTGAAAACTCCCAACGCACCCGAACAGCGGGCCTTTTTGCGGTGCGCCGCGTCATTTTTCCTTGAAATACGTCAGTATTCCTGCGAAAAAATGTCTTGCGCAACGCAAAAATCCCTCGCTGCCGGTCACATCATGAGTTTTCAGATACACCCTAGATAGCGAACTGCCTGCAAATACAGGTTATATTTCCCGGATCGCACGCCGTTCAGCCTTCGGGCGTCGAGATTGTGCCGGAGGTCTGCCAGCTTGACCTTTCTGGCAATCGGATCCTTTGCCAACGCCCTGACATAGTCCATACACGTAAAGTTTTATGTGTTACAATGTACTAGTATATTGTAACGTCTAAAAAATTGCAAAAGCAAACAGAGGGGATTTGCAGCAGATACCAGAGCGCTCCGATATTTACGGCGTTCGAATCCCTTCAGGCCTTCGTGCATAAAATGTACCGGTTGCAGTTGACAAGTGTTAATATCTGTGGTATCCTCAAAACATAACATACGTTAGCATTTTGAAGGGAGCACTGTGAAATGGAACATCTCAGACTGTCTGATGGGGAATGGAAGCTGATGAAAACGCTCTGGCAGAGGCCGGGGCAGACGCTGGCGGAGCTGGTCTCGGCATTGGACGCGGATACCGGATGGAGCCGGGCGACGATTTTTATGATGCTCAAGCGGCTGATCGCCAAGGGTGCGGTCACGATGGACGACAGCGGAAAATTTCAGACATACAGCGCGTCCGTCGCCTATGCCGACGTGGAGCCGGAGGAAACGGAGTCGTTTCTATCCAAGGTCTACGGCGGCAGCGTCGGGATGATGGTATCAAACTTAGTTGACCGCGGTGCGCTGTCCGAGCAGGAAATTCAGGAGTTAAAAGCCATTTTGGACGCAGCGGAGAAGGAGCACGCGCAATGAAAAAACAAATTCTCTTCCTGACGCTCTGCATCAGCCTTCTTTTATCAGGCTGTCAGAAAGCGCCAGAGGCTCCGCCCGCGGTGCAGGCGGAGGAAGCGCCGTGGGAAGCCGAATCGCAGGATTCGCAGTCCTCCTATAATGACTCGACGCAGGAGCCTCGTTCACAGGAATTTCGGAAAATCTACGGTGAGGAAGACGGTGCGGATTGGTGGAAGACTGCTGCGCAGGAAGAAGCAAAGGATGCTTCGGGCGTTGACCAATATGACGATGCAAAAACATGGAGCTGGGCACCGTATGAAACGCTCTATCGGACGGACGGCAGCTGCATGGGGCTGGTGCGGGAGGCCGATGGTACGCGGCACATCGGTGAAGTTCCAGACACAAAGGTCTGGATTCGGCTGAAGGACGGCACGCTTCTTTCTGACGAGCCGTTTGACGCCTGTATCGACTATATGGGCACGCCGGAGGGTGAGGTCTACTGCATCCGAAACGGCACCGGCTACCGCTATACCGTCAGCGCCGGAGACGGAGGCTTTTACCTCAGCGAAGTGGACGAGCCGAAAACTTTGGAGGAAGACCATTTCGGCTATCGTCTGCGCGTTACCCGCTGGGACAGCCGTGAACCGTGCTATGGCATTGTGACCGCAGACGGAGCAGAGGTGATCGCGCCGGTCTATGAGCGCGTGGAGATTCCCTTCGCAGATCGCTTCCTGCTCTATGAGGGCGGCGCGTCGCAGGGGCCGGTCGTGGGCCGGTGCCGGCTAACGGACGAGAACGGGAGCACGCTTTGTGCGCGCTTCCATTGGATCGATTACAGCGTATTTGACGATGGCTATATCGGCATCGCGGTATGTTACGGTGAACGTGCGGCATATCCGTGCTATGACGAGGACGGCCAGCCGATGCCGGAGGGGTATTGGCTCGTGGATTGGGACGGAAAGCTTTGCAGCGAGCGCTTTGCGAAGCTTTCCTTTGGTGACAGTGATGAGACGCACGCGGCGTCAGAAGACGATGTCCTGCGCGTCCTGCGCGAAGATGGCACAGAAGAACTGCTGCCGGTCGCAGAGCTGCTGCTTCCGTAGCTTAGATGGAAAGACAGGAGGATTTCTTATGCTGAGAGAAGTATTGACCGTTTCAGCGCTGATTCTGGCCGTCCTTCTGGTGCGGGCAATTTTCAAAAACCGCGTGCCGAAGCGGATGGTCTATACGCTCTGGCTGGTGGTGCTGGTGAAGCTGTGTCTGCCGGGGACGCTGGTTTCGCTGCCGGTGCTTCCGGCAGAGGAAGCGGCCGCGCCGGTGCAGCGCGTGGAGCTGCCCGCGCAGCCTCTCCCGGCGCAGCAGCCTGCGCAGGCTGTGACGCAGCCACAGACACCTGTGCAGCAGCCAGTCTCCCCGGCGCAGGGGGCCACGGAAGCGCCCGCAAAGCCGCTGACAGCGATGCAGATCTTTCAGATCGTCTGGGCGGGCGGGAGCGCGCTGCTTGGGCTCTGGTTATTTGGTACATGGCTGGTATTTATGGTTCAGCTTCACAAGAGCCGGCGTTTTCTTGGCAGACACGGCAGGACGCGTATTTACATTTCCAGCACGGTCAAATCGCCGTGTCTGGCCGGGCTGGTTCCGGCAGTCTATCTGACGGAGGATGTGCTGCAAACGGATTCGACGGAATTGATTTTACGCCATGAACTCACGCATCTGCGGCATCTGGATTTCCTGTGGTCGCTCTGCCGGACGGCGGCGGTGATTGCTTACTGGTGGAACCCGTTTATCTGGCTGGCCGCGATTTGTTCCAAGCGCGACGCGGAGCTGGCGTGCGACGAGGCTGTCGCCGCCGGGCTTTCGGACGCGCAGCGCCTTGTCTATGCACGGGCGATTCTGGCGCAGGCCCCGCGTAAGGCCGCGGCCCTGAGCCTTGCCGGGCCTCCGGTCAAAGAGCGCATTTTGTTCCTGACGAAAAAACAGCGCACGAGCGTTCTGTGTGTCATTCTGGCGCTGTTGCTCATCGTGTCTGCCGCTGGGTGCTCGATTACGGAGCTGACGCGGCAGAAATCGGGAGAGATCACGCTGCCAGAGGAAACAGAACCCGTGCAGCAGGAGCCGCTGAAAACCGCGATGCCGCTGACGCAGGCACAGATCGACGCGGTCAACGCGATCTTTGCCGACTATGAGCTGTCGACCGATGATACGCTCGGTCATTTCGCGGTCAACGGCTTCTTCACCTCGACCTATGACGATGTACGTGATCTGAATCTGAACAATTTCCTTGCTTACTTCGGAGAATGCGGCGAGGAGGATATTTCGGAGGAGGAATTTGCCCAGCTGAACGCCAAATGGGAATTCCGCGTCGACAGCGTGGAGGATTTCCCACTGCCCATCCACCGGTATCCTGCGTCTGCGGTCGAAGACGTCCTGAAGCGCTTCGCGGGCATCGGCCTTGCCGACCTGACGGATATGCAGACGCCGTTTTCCGGCTACACCTATCTCGAAGACACGGACGCATTTTATACCACCACCAGCGACTACAACCCCGGCTATTTCCGCTGCACCAGCGGCGAGATCGAGCCTGACGGAGATACTGCGCTGCTGTACGGCAGCACGGCGGGATCTCTTTCCGGCAAGGCTGTTCTGAAGCTGGTGAAGGACGGCGAAAACTGGTACATTCATTCCTTTACGCTTGCTTCGCCGGAGCAATCGACCGTGCAGGAGGAACAGGTTCCGACGACTGAGCCGCAGAGTACGCTCCCCATCCCGGCCTCTTCCATGTTCGGCCTGACCGGGCGGGAGGCGGTGCTCTTTGACGCGGCGGTCGCGCAGCGGTACCCGCGTGACGACAATGATATCGTGCTGCCGAGCCTGCGCGAGTATGGTTCGTTTGAGGAAAACGGGAAAACCGTCGTCATATGCGACCTGCATTACGATTTTTACTATGACTACACCGGCCCCGACTGGGAATGGAACGGAGGCGGCGCAACGACAGTGGCGAGATTCGAGCTGGATGCGCCGGGCAATGTCTGCACAGGATTTGCGGAGTACCCGAGCGGGAGTTTGAGCGACTGGATCCGCGATTTCTGCGGCCCGCTTGCCATGCAGAACGCGGACGGAGCGTGGGTCTTGCCGGAGGCAGCGGGAGACTGGTTTCCAGCAGACATGAATCTACTCCAGCAGTATTTGGAGGTGATTGCCTCCACTGCCCCGTCAAGTGACGCGCCTGCGGCGGATTCTCTTTCTGATGATATGATTTGGGAATATGTTCACGAAAAGCTGGACTATGCACACTGGGCGCAGGACATGACGGCGGAATATGAGGATATCGTTCGGAAATTCCAGATCGAGGACAGCAAAATGAGCGATCTGCCGGGCGATGTTTCCCAGTGGCCGCGCTATTATTCCGCGTTTGTTGACTATTTCAGCGCTGCAAACGCCGATCTGCGGTATCTGGACGCAGATACCATCTGGACGAAGGACTTATCGGAAGACCGGCAATCATTGATCGTCACGCTGACGCGGGCGGACGTCATATTGACGCTCTCCTACTCGCTCCGGACCTCGCAGATCACGGAGGTCAGCACGCGCCGGAACGCAGTTCTGCAGAGCGTGACCGGGGATTCCGTCACAGCCGAGCATATTACGCTGCTGAATGCCTCTCTCGAAGAGGATATGCAAACGCTCAAGGCGCTGAATATTCCACCGCAGAATTATTATTATGGATATTACCGGGTCGATTCCGGCGAACTTTACACCTATAAAGTCGACCCGAACGCATCCGTCACGATCTACGATATCGAGCAGGAATATGGCGCAGGCGAGGACCGGCTGTATACGTTCAAAACATGGCGGGACTTTGCCGCTGCCGTGCAGGAAAACGAAGGGCTGCTCGTCCAGCCGTATACGCTTACTTTGAAAAACGGCGTTGTGGTCAAAATCGAGGAAAAATTCTATCAATAAAAACGCTGCCCGCAGACCGTTGAAGCTGCGGGCAGAGTTTTTTATGGAGCGCGTTATGATGCCTGTTCGAACTGGCTGTTGTAGAGGGCGGCGTAGAAGCCGTTTCGCTGCATGAGTGTTTCGTGCGTGCCGCTTTCGATGATGTCGCCGTCCTTCATGACGAGGATGAGGTCGGCGTTTTTGATCGTCGACAGACGGTGGGCGATAACGAAGCTGGTGCGGTTTTCCGTCAGCTTATCCATGGCGCGCTGGATGAGCAGCTCCGTGCGCGTGTCGACAGAGCTGGTCGCCTCGTCGAGGATGAGCATGGGCGCGTTCTGGAGCATGGCGCGGGCGATAGTCAGCAGCTGCTTCTGCCCGGCGGAAATGCTGGTGCTCTCGGACAGGACAGTGTCGAAGCCGTCCGGCAGCGAACGGACGAATTTATCCAGCCCGCAGGCGCGGCAGACGCGATTTAATTGTTCATCGGTCACGTCCGACAGATTGTAGACAAGATTTTCCCGGACTGTGCCCTCAAACAGCCATGTGTCCTGCAGGACCATGCCGAACAGCTTGTGCACGTCCTCGCGGCTGAGCGCAGATGACGGCACACCGTCAATTCTGATGCAGCCGTCGGAGATCTCATAGAACCGCATGAGCAGGTTGACCATGGTCGTCTTGCCAGCGCCGGTCGGGCCGACGATGGCGACCTTCTGGCCGGGGGCGACGTGGGCGGAGAAGTCCTTGATGATGATCTTATCCGGTGAATCCGGGTAGCTGAAGCGGATGTGCTCGAAGTCGACCTCGCCGCGCACGGGGCGGGGCAGCTCCGGTTTTTCCGATTCATCGGGCAGTTCCTCGCTGCCGAGGAAGTCAAAGATGCGGTGCGCGGAGGCGGAGGCTGTCTGCAGGTTCGTCATGCCCTGCGCGATCTGGGTGAGGGGAGAGGTGAACAGGCGCACATACAGGATGAACGAGACGATCACGCCGATATCGATGATGCCCTGGATCGCGAGGATCGAGCCGAGCACGCACACGGCGACATAGGACAGGTTGCCGATGACATTCATGAGCGGCTGCATGACGCCGGACAGGAACTGCGAACGCCAGTTCGCGTCGTAAACAGCGTCGTTCAGCGTGTCAAAGGTCTTGCCGACAGGCTCTGCCGCGCGGGAAATGCGCACGACCTCGTGGCCGGAATACATTTCCTCGACATAGCCGTTCAGTTTGCCGAGGCTTTCCTGCCGGGCGGTAAAGTATTTCTGCGAACGGGACATGATGAGCACGACGAGCAGCAGCCCGACGAGCGTAATGCCCAGCGCGGCAAGCGCCAGCCGCCACTCGGTCACGAACATCATGATGAGGCAGCCGGCAAACTGCGTCGCGGCGGAGATGATCGTCGGCAGGCTGTTGGTCAGTCCCTGCTGGAGCGTGGAGACATCGTTGGTGATGCGGCTGAGAATATCGCCCTGCGCATGAAAGTTGAAGTATTTCTGCGGCACGCGGTTGATCTTTTCGGATAATTCCGCGCGCATACGGTAGGACATTTTGAGCGTGACGCTCGCCATGATATAGTGCTGGATGAAGCCAAAGAGCGCGCTCAGGCCGTAAATGACGGCAAGCAGTATGCCGACTCTTGCAATGGCTGCAAGATCAATGCCGCCGAGCAGGCCGTCGGACATGATGGTCGCGATCTTACCGACCTGATCCGGGCCGATGATGGTCAGCACGGCGCTGAGCGCCGCCAGCACGAGCGCCAGAATGACGACGCCGAGGCTCCTGCGCATATACGCGCTCAGGTCGTTCAGAGCGCCTTTGGGATCCGTTTTTTCTGTTGGACGCATATTGGGCCTCATTTGGATGCGCCTCCTTTCTTGAGCTCTTCCTCGCTCAGCTGCGACATGGCGATCTCGCGGTAGACCGTGCAGGACGCCATCAGTGCGTCATGCGTGCCGAGTCCGGCAATCTCGCCGCGGTCGAGCACGAGGATCTGATCGGCATTACGGATGGTGCTGATGCGCTGGGCGACGATGATCTTTGTCGTGTCGGGAAGCTCCTTCGCAAGTCCCTCGCGGAGCGTCGCGTCGGTCTTATAGTCCAGCGCGGAGAACGAATCGTCGAAAATCAGAATTTCCGGCGTTCTTGCCAGCGCACGCGCGATGGAAAGCCGCTGCTTCTGCCCGCCGGAGACGTTCCGGCCAAGCTGGGCGATGGGATGTGCGGCCTTTTCAGGGTATTTGTCCACGAATTCCGCAGCCTGCGACAGGGAAAGCGCGGCTTGCAGCGACGCGTCCGTCTTCTCGGCTTTGCTCTGGCCGAAGAAGACGTTGTCCTCGACCGTGCCGGAGAACAGAACGGCCTTCTGCGTCACATAGCCGAGCTTGTTGTAAAGCGCGTCGAACGTATACTCGCGCACGTCCAGCCCGTCTACAAGGACAGTGCCAGCCGTCGCGTCGTAAAAGCGCGGAATGAGGGAGGCCAGCGTCGTCTTGCCGCTGCCGGTCGCGCCGATGATGGCCAGCGTCTGGCCCTTTTCTACCTTGAAGCTGATATGCTCCAGCTCATCCGCAGCCGCGCCCGGATAGCGGAAGGAGACATCGCGGAACTCGACCGTGCCGGTCCCGCTGCCCTCTGTCTTCGCGCCGGGGACGACGTGCGGCTTTGTGTCCAGCACCTCGTTGATGCGCTCTGCCGAGACCTGCGCCTGCGGCATGAGCATGAAGATCATCACGAGCATCATAAAGGACATCACAACATAGGTCGCGTAGGTGCTGAACACCAGCACGTTTGTGAACATCGTCAGCCGTGCGGCGGGATCTGTCAGCGCGATCGACTCAACCAGCGCCGCGCCGACCCAGTAGACGGCGAGCGCCAGCCCGTTCATGCCGAAGCCGAGCATCGGCTGGAGCAGGGCGAACAGCCGCTGGTTTTTCAGCTGCAGGTTCATCATCTCGCGGCTGGGGCCGTCGAATTTCCGGTTCTGATAGTCCTCCGCGCCGAAGGCATGGACGACGTTGATGCCGGTCAGATTTTCCCGCGCGACGCGGTTGATCTGGTCGGTCTTTTTCTGCACCTGACGGAACCGGGGCAGGCAGCTGGACATGATCAGCAGCACCATCACAACGATTGCCACAACGAAGCCGCCCGTTACCGCCGAGAGCGTCCAGCTTTTGCCGAGGATCTTGATGATGGCCCAGACGGCCATGATCGGGGCCTTCATGAGCATCTGCAGGCCCATGGCGACGATCATCTGAATCTGGGTAATATCGTTGGTCGTTCTGGTGATGAGGCTGGGGACAGAAAAGGACTGCATTTCCTCGCTGCCCGCGTCCATGACATGGTGGAACAGGTCGGCGCGGACGGAAAAGCTGAAGCCGGAGGCCGTCTTTGCCGCCAGATACCCGCAGCCGACAGCCAGAACGGCGCTGGCCAGCGTACACAGGAGCATCTCGCCGCCGACGGATAAAATATCCGCTGTGACGCTGCCGGGGGTTTTGATGAGCGTGGTGAGCCGGGTCATGTAATCCGGCAGCTTCAGGTCGAAATAGACCTGCGCCACGACGAGAACTGCGCACAAAAGCGCCATCAGCGCCTCGCGCTTTCGCATACGCTTGAGAAGTTTGATCATGGGGGGTTACATCTCCGTTCCTTTGGGATTTTCCGTGCGGATCCGTTCGATATTGCGTTCAAAGGCGGCCACGCAGCGGCGGAAGTGCGCTAAGTCCTCCGCACGCAGGCCCTCGGTGAGCCGGTCGGCGAACGACTTTTGCAGCCTGCGGCCCTGCTCGATGACGGGCGCTGCCTTTTCGGTCAGCACGAGCGCCGTCTTGCGCCGGTCGCCGGGGACAGGCTGCCGCTGCAGAAAGCCCTCGCCCACAAGCCGGTCAATATGAAACGACACGATCGCGGGCTTCAGTCCGCGCATCCGGCAGATCGCGCCCGCCGTCTCGCAGCCGGGATTATTCGCCAGAAACAGCAGAATATCCGCCGCCGCAGGCGGCAGACCGGTTTCCGCGCACAGCGGCGAAAGCGCGGCGTGATAGGCGTCAGAAAAGCGTGCAGCATTGGCAAACATGGCAGACGCGGTCAGAAGGGGTTCCGGCATGAGTTAAGACCTCCAATATCGAACTGTTCAACATTGAATTAAATCATACACGAAAAATATGAAAAGTCAAGGAACGATTTGTGAACATTCCTTGACTTTTCGAAAGCCGAAAGCAGCATCCAAGGCTCCTCTTCCAAGGGAAGCAATCTGATATGCTGAACACGCCCTGCGAGAAGCCTCGCAGGGCGTGTTGTGCGGTGCGGTTACCGTTCTTCGCGGAAGTACGGGATGCCGAGGGACTGAGGCGGCTGATCCTCCTTCTTTTTGCGCATGGAGACCATGAGCAGGACAAGGATCGTGACCACGTAGGGGAGCATCTTGAACAGCTCCAGCGTGCTTCTGGACAGGCCGGGGATGTAGTTATACGCCCAGTAGAGAACGCCGAACAGATACGAACCCCAGATCGCGCGCAGAGATTTCCACGTTGCGAAGATGACCAGCGCGACGGCCAGCCAGCCGAGGGCTTCGATCGTGCCCTGGTTCTCCCAGGTGCCCTTGATGTAGTTCATGACGTAGTATGTGCCGCCGAGGCCGGAGATACCGGCGCCGATGCAGGTGGCAAGGTACTTGTACTTTGTGACGTTGATACCGGCAGCGTCAGCCGTGGCGGTATTTTCGCCGATGGCGCGCAGGCTCAGGCCCGTGCGGGTCTTCGACAGGAAGAACCAGATCGCAACGGCGAGGATGATCGCCACATAGGTCAAAAAGCCGTAGGAGAACAGGAGCGTGCCCAGACGGAGCTTGCCGGTGAAGCCGTCAAAGAAATTGACGAGGGAAAGCGAGTAGTTGCGGAATGCCTGCGAGGTCACGGCTACGGAGACCTGGCCGACGCCGCCGGCGAGCTTGTTGAGGCTCCCGCCGAAGAAGTTGCCGACGCCGGAGCCGAGGATCGTCAGGGTCAGGCCGGTGACGTTCTGGTTCGTGCGCAGCGTGATGGTCAGGAAGCTGTAGATGAGGCCGCCAAGCGCGGAGGCGAGGAACGACGCGACGAGACACATAATGACGCACAGCGCCGCGCTCGGCTCGATCCCTGCGTTGACGCAGTAGACGTTTTCATACATGAACGTGGACGTCAGACCAGCGATGCCGCCGAAATACATGATACCGGGAACGCCGAGGTTGAGGTTGCCGGATTTCTCCGTGATGATTTCGCCGAGCGCGCCGAACATGATAACCGTGCCGAACACGATGGCAGAGTGCAGAAGGTCAGGGAATTTCAGCAAAAAATCTAACATATTCAGCTCCTCCTTACTTGTGCTTCGCGCCGGTCTTGACCTGATAGTTGATGAAGAACTCGCTGCCGAGGATGAAGAACAGAATGACGCCGGAGATGATCTTCGAGACGTATTCGTTCAGGCCGAAGTCGGAAGCGATCTGCACCGCGCCCTTGTCGAGGAACGACAGCAGCGCCGAGATCAGGATCATGACGAACGGGTTCATTTTCGCGAGCCACGCGACGATGATCGCGGTGAAGCCGCGGCCGCCGGCGGTCGAGGTGGAGAGGGTATGGCTGACGGCGGAGACGGCGAGGAAGCCTGCGAAGCCGCACAGCGCGCCGGACAGGGCCATCGTGCGCACATAGATGCGCGGGACGCGGATACCGGCGTAGCGTGCGGTATTCTCCGAGTCGCCGACGACGGCGATCTCATAGCCGTGCTTGGTGTATTTCAGATAGAGGTACACGAGCGCCGCGAGGATGAGCACGATGATGACCGTCCACATGAAGTCCTTGTTATAGCCGTCGGAGAACATATTGCCGATCCAGCCGACGTACTTGACGTCGCCCTTGGAGTTGATGGTGCCGATGGAGTTCGATCCTGGAGGGTTCTCCCACTTGGAGACGGCGAACGACGTGAGCTGAATGGCGATGTAGTTCATCATCAGCGTGAACAGCGTTTCGTTCGTGTTCCACTTGGCCTTGAAGAAGCCGGGGATGAGGCCCCAGATGCCGCCCGCGACGATGGCGCTGATGGCCATGCACAGGAAAAGCATCACGATGTTCATCTTGCCTGCGAAGTTGATCATCCAGAACGCGGTGGCAATGCCGCCGACGAGCATCTGGCCCTCCGCGCCGACGTTCCAGAAGCGCATCTTGAACGCGGGAGCCAGACCGATGGCGATACAGGTCAGGATCATGCAGTCACGGATGGTGAACCACATACGCTTGCTCGTGCCGAACGCGCCGGAGGCGAGGGAAACGTAAACCTTCAGGGGGTTCATCTTGACGATGGCATAGATAATGATGCCGTCGACGATCAGAGCCAGCAGAATGGCGATGGCGCGGATCGACCAGGCCTTGCTGAGGGAAATTGTGTCTCGTTTGGAGATATGCATACTCTATTAACCTCCGATCTTCGTCATCATCAGGCCGACGGCGTCCTTCGTGGTCTTGCGGCCGTCGACGATGCCGGAAACCTTGCCGCCGCACAGAACGAGAATGCGGTCGCACAGCTCCAGCAGAACGTCCAGATCCTCGCCGACATAGATGACACTGACGCCCTTCATCTTCTGCTCGGTCAGCAGATTGTAGATGACGTAGGACGTGTTGATGTCCAGACCGCGCACGGCGTAGGCCGTCATGAGAACAGCCGGGTTCTGCGCGATCTCGCGGCCGACGAGCACCTTCTGCACGTTGCCGCCGGAAAGACGGCGGATGGGCGTGCGATTGATATCCGGGGTGACGACCTCAAGATCGTCCACGATCTTCTGCGACAGGTCGCGCGGGAACTTGCGGTCGGTCAGCGGGCCCTTGCCGCGCCGGTAGGTGCGGAGCATGATGTTCTGAATGATGTTCATGCCGCCGACGAGGCCCATGCCGAACCGGTCCTCCGGGACGAAGGACAGCAGGAGGCCCTTGCGGATGATATCGAGCGGGTCCATGCCGTTGAGCAGACATTCGGTTCCGTCCGGCTCGATGTATGTAATTTTGCTGCCGGCCTCCAGCTTCTGCAGGCCGGAAATGGACTCAAGCAGCTCCTTCTGGCCGGAGCCTGCGATGCCCGCGATGCCGAGGATCTCGCCGCCCATGGCGGTGAAGGTCACGTCGTCGAGCATCTTGACGCCTTCCTTGTTCTTGACGGTCAGGTGCTCGACCTTCAGGCGCTCGGTCTGGTTCTCGTTCAGCGGACGGTCAATGTTCAGGGAAACGGCCCGGCCGACCATCATGTCGGTCAGCGACTGCTGGGAAGCGGTGGCAGTGTCAGTATCGCCGATGTACTCGCCCTTGCGCAGAACGGCCACGCGGTCGGAGACGGCAAGCACCTCATGCAGCTTGTGCGTGATGATGATGATCGCCTTGCCGTCCTTTTTCATGTTGCGCATGACGGTGAAGAGCTTTTCCGTCTCCTGCGGGGTCAGAACGGCGGTCGGCTCGTCGAGGATCAGGATATCCGCGCCGCGGTAGAGCACCTTGACGATCTCGACGGTCTGCTTCTGCGAGACGGACATCTCGTAGATCTTCTGGTTCGGATCGATGTCGAAGCCATAGCGGTCGGCGATCTCGCGGACGGCCTTGGCAACGGCGTTTTTGTCCATCTTGCCCTTGTCGCCGGGCAGGCCAAGAATGATATTCTCGGCAGCCGTAAAGACGTCGACGAGCTTGAAATGCTGGTGGATCATGCCGATGTGCAGATCAAACGCGTCCTTCGGGGAGCGGATCTCCACTTCCTTCCCATCGACGAAGATCTGGCCCTCGTCCGGATAGTAGATGCCGGAGAGCATGTTCATAAGCGTGGTCTTGCCGCTGCCGTTTTCGCCCAGCAGGGACAGGATCTCACCCTTATGCAGCTCCAGACTGATCGATTTGTTCGCCACGACCTGTCCGAAGCGCTTGGTGATGTTTCTCAGTTCGATTGCGTTTGCCAAGCAAGTCATCCTTTCTGTCTTGGAATTCGCTCCGCTGTTTTGCAAAACGCCGCTTTCCGGCGGCGGTTTTGGCGAGTTCGCGGAAAGCCTGTCCCTCCAACGTTGAACGGAATTGAAAAAACAGGGAATCTCAGTTAAAAACTAAAGATATTCTATCATTTTGTGAAGAGATTGTAAATACGCTTTCTGCAAAAAATACAAAAAAATATAGCAGGCCTAACAAATTTTTAGTCAGCATGCAAAACTTTTATGCAGTAAAGTGTACGCAGAAAGGCTCCCGTTGCCGCACGCTGTACGACAATGGGAGCCTTTGGGAAAGTTTTGTTCGTTGGTCAGTCTCACGCTTCCATCCGCGCGCGGATGGCCTTCAAAAATGCCTCGCTCGTGACCGGCGCGGGGCGTTCGCCCTCGACGAGGCCGGCGAGGTCGCCGGTCATGATGCCGGAGCGGATCGTGTCGAGGCTGGCCTGTTCGAGCCTGTCCGCGAAGGCTTCGAGTGCCGGAAGCTTATCCAGCTGGCCGCGCTTTTTCAGCGCGCCTGTCCACGCGAAGATCGTCGCCATCGGGTTGGTCGAGGTCTGTTCGCCCTTGAGGTAGCGGTAATAATGCTTCGTGACCGTGCCGTGCGCGGCCTCAAATTCTGTCGTGCCGTCCGGCGCGACGAGCACGGAGGTCATCATGGCGAGCGAGCCGAACGCCGTGGACACCATATCGCTCATCACGTCGCCGTCATAATTCTTGCAGGCCCAGATGAAGCCGCCCTCGCTGCGGATGACGCGGGCGACCGCGTCGTCGATCAGCGTGTAGAAATACCGCAGGCCAAGCGCCTCGAACTGCGTCCTATAGCTCTTCTCGTATTCTTCTTCAAAAATGCGCTTGAACGCGCCGTCATAGACCTTGGCAATGGTATCCTTGGTGGAGAACCAGAGATCCTGCTTCGTATCAATGGCATATTGGAAGCAGGCCCGCGCGAACGAGCGGATGCTGCTTTCCTTATTGTGTTCGCCCTGGAAGACGGCGGGGCCGTCGGTTTTCTGGACGAGAACGGTCTGCTCCCTGCCGGATGCGCCCTTGAACGTCATGGTGCATTCGCCGGGCTCGTCCGTCTCAAGGCTTACGGACTTATACACGTCGCCGTAGGCATGGCGGGCGATCGTGATCGGCTTTTTCCATGTGCGCACGACCGGCTTGATCGTGTCCAGCAGAATGGGCGCGCGGAAGACCGTGCCGTCCAGAATGGAACGGATGGTGCCGTTCGGGCTTTTCCACATCTCGGTCAGCTGCGGATATTCGGCCATCCGCTGCGCGTTCGGCGTGATCGTCGCGCATTTGACGGCAACGCCGTATTTTCTGGTCGCCAGCGCCGCGTCGACCGTGACCTGATCGCGCGTCTCGTTGCGGTGCAGCAGGCCGAGGTCATAATATTCGGTCTTGAGATCAACAAACGGGCAGATCAGCTCGTCCTTGATCATCCGCCAGAGCACCCGCGTCATTTCGTCGCCGTCCATCTCGACGAGCGGCGTTTTCATCTGAATTTTTTCCATATCGGTCCCTTCTCTCTTATCCGCGCTTGGCGTAGTAATTCATCAGGCAGCCGTCGAGCAGAATGTCCCGCTCGTCCGGCGTCAGGCCCGTTACGTGCAGCAGAAGCTCTGCTTTTTCGCCGGTCTGCCGCAGAACCTCCGCGGGGAAATCCTCACAGCCTTTCTCCAGCCGCTTCCGCACGTCCGGCACGAAGACCAGATCGCCCGGCGCATAGTCGAATGGCGTGCCCTCGTCCAGCGTGAACGGCAGCATACCCCAGTTGATGCAGTTGCTGCGGTAGCGCTTGGTGGCGAATTCATAGCAGATATTCGCAAGTCCGCCCAGAACCTTCTGGCAGGACGCGGCCTGCTCCCGCGCGGAGCCGTCGCCGGGCTTGTTGGCAAAGACACAGGAGCCAAGCTGTGTAACGCTCAGAAGTGTGTCCGCATCGCCGAAGCACGCCAGCGCAGCGCGCAGCGTCTCTGATGCACAGCCGGATCTCCGTTTGGATTCTTCCTCGGCAATTTTCTTCGCGCGCGGCACATAATCCGGCACACGGCGCGAAAGCGTAAACTCCGCCAGCCGCAGGGGGTTCGAGCGGTAGGACGACGTTTCGCCCGACGGGATCAGCTCGTCCGTCGTGGTCACGGGGTCATGAATGACGGCGGCAAGTTCCAGAAGAAGATGTTCGCCCAGTTCGTACATTCTGGGCCAGTCGGTGATGTTCGGACCCATGATGAGTTTTGTTTCCGGCTGCGGATGGCCGAAGCCGTGATAGACGCGGCGGGCATAGACCGTCTTGTCAAACTGGTACGGATGGCGTTCCGGGGTATAATCCAGCTCGTCCGCCGGGGTGATGCGGCCGCCGTTTCTGGCTGTTGCCGCAATGGAACGCGCGTCCATGAGGCACACGCCCGCAAACTGCCCTTCGCCGGGCTTTGAGCCCTCGCGGTTCGGGAAATTGCGCGTCGTATGGCGCAGAGACAGGCCGTTGTTGGCCGGAACATCTCCCGCACCGAAGCACGGGCCGCAGAAGCTGGGCTTGATGATCGCACCGGTTTCCAGCAGCGACTCCGTCACGCCCAAGCGCGTCAGGGCGAGGCTGACCGGGACGGATGTGGGATAGACGCTCATGGAGAAATACCCGCTTCCGACCGAGCCGCCGCGCAGGATCTGCGCAGCCTCGTCAATATTATCAAACATACCGCCCGCGCAGCCCGCGATGATGCCCTGATCGGCCCAGACACCGCCGTCGTGAAGCTTGTCCAGCAGATGCACGTTGGCCTTCGGCCAGCGCCTTTTTGCCTCGGCCTCCACACCGGCCAGCAGCTCCTGCGCGTTCGCAAGGAAGTCACGGATGGTGTACGCGTTCGACGGGTGGAACGGCAGCGCGATCATCGGCTCAAGCTGGCTGAGATCCAGCTCGATCATGCGGTCATAATACGCGCCATCCTCCGGCGACAGCTTTTTATACGCTTCGGGGCGGCCGTGAACTTCAAAAAACCGTTTCGTCTCCTCGTCCGTCTCCCAGATGGAGGACAGGCAGGTCGTCTCGGTCGTCATGACGTCGATGCCGTTGCGGAAATCAATGGGCAGCTTCGCAATGCCGGGGCCTGCGAATTCCAGCACGCGGTTCTTGACGAAGCTGCTTGCGAATGTCGCCTTGACCAGTGCGATTGCCGCGTCGTGCGGGCCGACGCCCCGGCGGGGCGTTCCCGTCACATAGACCAGCACGACCTCAGGAAGCGGCGCGTCCCACGTGTGCCTCAAAAGCTGCTTGGCAAGCTCCGGCCCGCCCTCGCCGACGGCCATCGTGCCGAGCGCGCCATAGCGCGTGTGCGAGTCAGAGCCTAAAATCATTGACCCGCAGGCAGCCATCTGCTCGCGCGCGTAGGAATGAATGACGCTCTGGTTGGCGGGAACGTAAATGCCGCCGTATTTCTTTGCTGCGGACAGGCCGAAGACGTGGTCGTCCTCGTTGATCGTGCCGCCGACGGCGCAGAGGCTGTTGTGGCAGTTCGTCAGCGCGTAGGGGAGTGGGAACTCCTTCATGCCAGAGGCCCGCGCCTGCTGGATGATGCCGACATAGGTGATATCGTGTGAAAGCATGGCGTCGAACCGGATGCGGAGCTGCCGCTCATCGCCGGACTGGTTGTGCGCCTGCAAAATGCGGTAGGCCATGGTGCGTCTGCGGCCCTCGTCCGGGGTGAGCGGCGCCGTCGGCTGCGGCACGCCGCCGCAGAGGAATACGCCGTGATCGGTCAGTTTCATAGTATGTTCTCCCTTCTGTACAGGGTCTTTTTTCTTGGGATATACTTTATCACAGAAATGCGTTTTTGAAAAGTGCTTCTGAAAAAATTCATAAATCCTGCAAATCCAGCAGAAAACTACCTGATATGCAGGACGTTTTGCAAGTATGCACGATTATCCCGTCATTTTGTGCGAACCGTTCTTGCATTTTCTGCTTCTGTCCGGTATGATGGACAAAACAGACGGGAGGGACAGGCGGATGGCGCAGTATTATATGCTTTACAAGCCGCGCGGACTGCTCACCGCGAAGCGCGACGCGCGGCGGGAGACGGTCATGTCCTGCTTTCCGGAGGCGCTGCGCGAGACGCTGCACCCGGTCGGGCGGCTGGACAGGGATACGGAGGGGCTGCTGCTGTTTACGGACGACGGGATGCTCGACGTGCGCCTGCTCCGGCCCGAGCAGCACGTGGAAAAGGAATACGAGTACCGCGCATTCGGGTTACTTGACGAGACGGCCATGCGGCAGCTGGAGGAGGGCGTTTTGCTTTTGGAAGGGCAGCCGCTCTCGCTGCCTGCCCGCGCGCAGCTGCTTGCGCACACGAGCATCGGGGAAAGCGCGCCGTATCTGCCGGAGCGCTTCCGCGAGAAATACCTGAAAAACCCGGCCCGGCCCGTCACGACTGGTAAGCTCTGGATCACGGAAGGGCGCAAGCATCAGGTCAAGCTGATGATCAAAGCCGTGGGCGGGCATGTGTTTTACTTAAAGCGCCTTGCCATCGGCCCCGTCCGGCTGGACGAGGCGCTCCGCCCGGGCGAATACCGCCCGTTGACGGCGGAAGAGCTTGCCGCGCTTATGCCACCGGCGACCAGCGGCGGCGGTACTGCTGAGGCGTAGCGCCTTCGCGGACGCGGAAGACGCTGATAAAATAGCTGGTGTTCTCCATGCCGACACGGTAGGCGACTTCGGATACCGGCAGGTCGGTCGCGCGCAGCAGTTCCTTGGCGCGGGTCAGGCGCAGGCGGGTCAGATACTCGCCGGGCGACTGGCCGAAATATCGCTGGAAGCTCCGCTGCAGGTGGTATTTGCTGATGTTATAGCGCGCCGAGAGCGTATCGAGCGTAATTTTTTGCGCGTACTGCTCGTGCAGATACTGCCGCACTTTCTGCAAAACTGCGGGCACTGGCTGCGGGCGCTGCTGCGCCGCGCCGTAGATCAGACCGCAGAGGATCGTCGTCATGAGCGCCGACGCGTCCAGATCACGGCCCAGCCCGCCGCCGTCCTCCCCGGCCAGGGCCAGAAGCGCGCTCATCTGCGCGGACACCGGACTGTCGACCGGCAGCGACGCGGCTGCCCGCCCCTGCGTCTGCGACAAAAACGCCTGATAGTACGCATCCGCCGTTGCGCCGTAAAAATGGAACCAGAGGACGTCCCACTGTCCCGCGTCCGGCGCAGTATAATAGTGCTGCGGCGCACGGCAGTCGATCCAGAAAAAGCTCCCGGCGGGAAGCCGGTAGGTTTCGCCGCCATATTCCAATATTCCGGCCCCGGAAAGCGTCAGCTTGACAAGATACGAATCCAGCTCCTTTCGGACGGTATAGTAATTTGCACCAGAAATGAAATGCCCGGCCTCCTGCAAATACAGCAGCTTGTCGCGGGCAAACGCGCCCGCCGAGACGATCTTCCATTCGGACTCCGGCGTCATATCGAGATTGTAGTGCAGCACTTCCATTCGGCAGTCCTCCGCAAAACAGCAAGATATTGATATTTCAAAGCAAGCCTATGATACCACACACAGGCTTGCTTTTCTATAATGAAATGTAGAAACCCATAAAAAACAGGGAGGAAACGAACATGGAACGCTACGCGTGGAAAGCGACGGTTCTTCCGGGAAAGCTGGAAGAATACATCCGCCGCCACAACGAGATCTGGCCGGAGATGAAGGACGTGCTGCATCAGGCCGGGATCCGCAACTATACGATCTGGAATGTCGGCAATGAGCTGTTCGGCTATTATGAGTGCGACAGCGTCGCCGAGGCTGCCCGCGTGCAGGCCGAAAGCCCGGTCGTGGACCGCTGGAACGAGTACATGAAGGACGTTATGCTGATGGAAATGGACCCGGAAACCGGTGCGCAGCCGCTCATGAAACAGGTCTTCTTTTTTAATTGAGGGAGGAACAACTATGAACGCTTATACACTTGCAAAGGAACGCTACGCCGCGCTCGGCGTCGATACCGAAGCCGTGCTGGAAACACTGAAAAACGTGACCGTCTCCGTCCACTGCTGGCAGGGCGACGATGTCGTCGGCTTTGACGCGAAGGAGGCCCTCTCCGGCGGCATCCAGACCACCGGCAACTATCCCGGCAAGGCCACCACGCCCGAACAGCTCATGGCGGACTTTGATGAGGTCCTGCGCCTGACGCCGGGCAAAAAAAAGCTCAATCTGCACGCAAGCTACGCCATTTTCGAAGCCGGTGAGTTTGCTGACCGCGACGCCATTCAGCCGAAGCATTTTTCCCGCTGGGTCGCCTATGCCAAAGAGCGCGGCCTTGGCATCGACTTTAACCCGACGTTCTTCTCTCATTCCATGGTCAAGGACGGACTGACGCTCTCGTCCCCGGACGAGACGGTCCGCCATTTCTGGGTCGCGCACGGCAAGCGCTGCATGTCCATTGCGGAGTATTTCGCCGAGGAGACCGGCAAGCCCTGCGTGATCAACTTCTGGATTCCCGACGGCTATAAGGATTACCCGGCAGACCGCCTCTCCCCCCGCCGCCGCTACGCGCAGTCGATGGACGAAATTCTGTCCGTTCCGTATGACAAGACGAAGGTCTTCCCGTGCATCGAGTCCAAGGTCTTCGGCATTGGTCTGGAAGCCTACACCGTCGGCTCGGCGGAGTTCTGCACGAACTATGTCAA